>PVBE010986047.1_pt1 | contig 10534 bp, 9 predicted proteins | sample 1631181 | NCBI WGS metagenome assembly PVBE01 (sample SAMN08397723, study PRJNA350692) | Marine metagenome, whole genome shotgun sequencing project. | isolation source: water | place: Pacific Ocean | collected 2012-04 | reverse complement strand
GTGCCACCAACGCGCCGAGCGCGTCGGATCCTATAAGGGTCCACTGAAAACGGTAAGCGGTTGGGACCCGGTTGCCGCGGAAGTTGGAGGCGCATGGGATCAACTGTTGGACGAGGGTCTCGATATTTGGGCCGCCCTCGCGCCGTCCGACTTCCACAATCAAAAACTGGACTACCCTCCGTGTGGGTTTTCGCGGACCCATGTCCAGGTCGCCGAGCGGAGCCACGCAGGTATTCTGGCAGCCCTCCATGCAGGCACGTTCTGGGCGGACCACGGCAAAGTGATGGATGCGCTGACGGTGCACGCAGGGGCTCCCGGTCTGCTTGTTCCGGCTTCGCCCGGAGAGAGCTTTTCGTTGGGAGACGCCGGCGCCGTCACCGTCACGGTGAGCATTGAACCGGGCTTCGGCGCGAGCGGCCGTACGATGATTGTCGACTTCATCGGTAATGGGCGGAACGGACAGCCACAATTACTCGAATCGCAACGCTTTGAAACCGCCGCTGTCGTCGAAGCACGGTTTGCGGATTTGGTGGCGGGTTCCGACGGCTCAAGCGCGTATTTTCGGGTTCGCGTGCGCGTCGAAGGCGAAGATGGACGCAAGCTCGCGGCCTACAGCAACCCTATCCGAGTGTACCTGGACGCTCCTCGCCGCTGACTTGACCCGGTTGAACAGTTCGATAGGACAGCGAGCGCTTACCACAGATATCCAGAGTCGCCGTTAGCGTATAATGAGCGTAACTCGATCGGAGGGAAGGCCATGCGCCGCATTAAGATTGTTGTCCTGGGAGTACTCGTCGGCGTCACGGTGGCTACCTCGTCATACGCCAATGACTATCCGACCCTGGAACGGGTCGATCACGTCTTGACCTGCATGCGCCTGGCGGGCGGTCAAACGGTCGACAATTTGTACGCTTGTTCCTGTGAGATAGACGTGATCGCACAGACGATCGCGTTCGAGGATTTCACCGAAGCGCGTACTTATGAGATGTATAAACGCATGCCTGGGGAGAAAGGTGGGTTGTTTCGTGAAAGTGAGCACGGCGACGAGATAGTCGCGATACTCAAAGCGGCGCGTGCCGATGCGAAAAAACGGTGTTTTATCGGAGTTAACCGAAAGCAAACGAAACAACCGACAACCCCTTAAAGCTACTATATTTATGCGATCCTTGACCTGAGTTTCAGGAGCGGGCCGAATACATACGCTACCGAACGGTAACGAGCCGCTTTTTGCGCCTGGTCTGGACCGCGCGGGCGTTCGAAATCCGGCCGACCCGAAAATGGTTGCCGGGGTGGGATTTTTCTCTATAATCCGGACAAGACTCAACCGATAAGAAATCTAAAGTCTAGAAAAATAATAACTTAATCCGAAATCGTGATGGGGACTCTTCTGGGGAAGAGTGGTCGAGGGTCCTTACGAGCGTGGCGGCCTTGTTCTTATGAAGCCGTCGGGAAGTGAGCGAAAGCGGATTGAGTGGGACAAACGCCTATGACCACAGTTTGCGTCGTTACAACAACGAACAATATTGAGGATCATCGCCCAATTGCAGCTTTCTCGTCGCCCCGCCCCCTTGGGCAAGTTGGTCCCTTCGTGCGATACAGGGTCGTGCCGAAGTGCACCGTGACCCCAAGTTCCGTTCAAATTCAAAATCCTCTGGGTCAATTTTTTGATCTCGGATCGACTCGGAGTTTAAACCCTTAGAGGTCAACATATGACTGTTAACAGTGATAGTAAAAAGAGTGTGAAGGAGGAGGTCATGAGAAAATCATCGTTAAAGCGATGGCTCATAACGGCGGCCTCTCTAACGGTAGTTGTCGCATCTAGCGCGGTGATGGCAAATGCCGGTGTAGAGAAGCTGAACCAAGACCCCAACTATTGGGCCTCTCCGAGCGGTAACTATTGGAACTGGCGTTATACTGAGTTGAAGCAAATCAACAATACGAATGCGCATAAGCTCCAAGCAGCCTGGACGTTCTCGACTGGCGTCCTGCGTGGTCACGAAGGTGGCCCGCTGGTACTGCCCGGATCTGCAACTGGTCTGTCGCATGATACTTTGTATATCCATGCGGCGTTCCCGAACAACACGTTCGCGATTAATCTCGATACGTTAGAAATCGTTTGGGAATACGTCCCCGTACAGGATTACGACGAAACCGTTCCAGTGATGTGCTGCGACACGGTTAATCGTGGTCTCGCTTACGGCGACGGCAAGATCCTGCTGCAGCAGGCCGACACCACGTTGGTTGCGTTGAACGCGAAGACTGGTAAGTTGGTATGGTCTGTCAAGAATGGTGATCCGAAGCTCGGACAAACGAACACTAATGCTCCGCACGTGATGAAAGACAAAGTCTTCACGGGTATCGCGGGCGCTGAGTTCGGAGTTCGCTGCTGGATGAATGCCTACAATCTCAGCGACGGTAAGCGTGCCTGGCGCGCTTATAGCATGGGTCCCGACAAAGACATGTTGTTCGATCCCGCTAAGACCACGTCGCTTGGTCAACCCGTTGGTAAAGATTCTTCGCTGAAAACCTGGAAGGGCGATCAGTGGAAGATCGGTGGCGGTTCGACCTGGGGTTGGTGGCCGTATGACAAAGCGCGTAACGCAATGTATTACGGTACCGGTAATCCATCGACTTGGAACCCTGTAGTTCGCCCCGGCGACAACAAGTGGTCGATGTCGATTTTCTCACGTGACGTCGATACTGGTATGGCCCATTGGGTCTATCAGATGACGCCTCACGATGAGTGGGATTACGATGGCATCAACGAGATGATCCTCGTCGACATGAAGGTAAAGGGTAAAGACACCAAGGCTCTGGTCCACTTCGACCGTAATGGCTTTGGTTATACCCTGGACCGCACCAACGGTGCGCTTCTGGTCGCCGAGAAGTTTGATCCGGCAGTCAACTGGGCGACGCACGTCGATATGAAGACGGGCCGTCCCCAAGTCGTCGCAAAATACAGTACTCACGCTAATGGTGAGGATGTAAATTCGACGAACATCTGCCCGGCGGCGCTTGGTTCAAAAGACCAGCAGCCAGCCGCGTACAGCCCCCGTACGGGCTTGTTTTACGTGCCGACGAATCACGTCTGCATGAACTACGAGCCAGTTAGCGGTGGCGAGTACGTCGCGGGTCAGCCTTATGTCAACGCAGTGCTGAGCATGTTCCCAGCAGGGCGCGTTTCTCCGGGTCCCGAATTCGGAAACAGTGCCGATAATAACAATCTGGGTAACTTCATTGCTTGGGATGCGGACAAAGGCAAGATCGTTTGGTCGATTCCAGAGCGCTTCTCCGTCTGGAGTGGTGCGCTGGTAACCGCAGGTGACGTTGCGTTCTACGGCACCCTCGGTGGCTATATCAAGGCCGTCGACGCCAAGAGCGGCAAGTTGCTTTGGAAGTTCAAGACGCCTTCCGGCATCATCGGTAACGTCAACAGCTGGGGCCATGGTGGCAAGCAGTATGTTGGTGTTCTGTCCGGTGTTGGTGGTTGGGCCGGGATCGGCATGGCCGCTGGCTTGATCAACGATACGGACGGCCTCGGTGCTGTCGGTGCTTACAAAGGTTTGAACAGCTACACCCGTCTGGGTGGCGTGCTGAGTGTTTTCAGCCTGCCGTAAGCAACGGATTACTTAGTTAATTCGTATTGAGCCCGGCGCTTCGTGAGAAGCGCCGGGTTTTTTTATTGGTCGGTGCTGACAAATTCTGGCAGGTCCAGGTTAGCGCCCAACGATATAGCCCGCGGGAGTGCGCGCGGGAGCCCAATGTCGGGTCACGGGGCAAGGCGCCTAACCCGACCTCCGGGGGACCCGGCGGCGACAAAGTTTAGTAGGTCGTGTTAGCGTAGCGTAACCCGACAATACAGCCGGCCGCAGAAAATATCTCGCCATAAGCCTTTGACTTTCCTTGACAATCCCATTGTGTCTGGTATAAGAGTCCGCTCTTTTATTCAGCTTTTGTTCATGGATGCCGGCTTATCGTTGCCGCAGGCTGACCGTTGCGGAATGATAGGTCGGGCGTGGAGGCGTCAATCCCGTGTCGAGCAGCCGGCGGTTTCATTGTCGTTAACTAATTTGGAGATGTTTTCATGAAGTTCGGAAGATTCAGATGGTTTGCGGTATCGCTGCTTGCGTTGTTTGCGGCACAGAACGCCGTTGCCGAGCAGTTACAGGTCAAGGGCGTCGTTACGCAATGGGTACCCCTCGTACTCTTCGCGCAACCGGGCGATACGGTCACATTCGTCAACATGATCGGGCATGATACCGAGGCCATCGAAGGAATGATGCCCGCCGGGGCGGAGGGCTGGAAATCCAAATTGGGTGAAGAGGCGTATACGATCACGGTCGAAAAGGAAGGCGCCTACATCTACAAATGCAATCCTCACATATCGACCGGTATGGTCGGCGCCATTGTCGTTGGCGATGGCGACCCGGCAAACCTTGGGGACATCGAAAAATCCCTGCCGGAGGTGAAAGTCGGGCGTAATATGGTGAACCGGGCGGTCAAGAAAATGAAAAAAGCGCTCGAGAAGCGTGCCGGTGATTAACCACCTATCGCGGACTCTCGAGGTGTTCGTGATGTCGAGGGGAAGATGAGCGAGATCGTGGACCAATCTATTTCGCAAAGGGCTAACGGAGCCGCCGAAGGTACGCCCGGCACGCGACGGTGCGCGACGGCGATTCTGATGACCGCCGCAATAGTGATAGCTGGATCCCAGCCGGCGGCGGCCGCTGAAAAGCGTACGGCCTTGAGAGTTTGCGCGCCGCCGTTCAATTTGCCCATGTCTAATAGACAAGGGGAAGGCTACGAAAACAAGATCGCTGAACTCTTCGCCCACAAGCTCGAGTTACCGCTAGAATTTGAGTGGTTTCCGCAGCGAATAGGATTCATCCGCAATACATTGCGCAACGACAACACCCCTGATGGCAAGCATAAATGCGATATCGTCATGGGGGTTATCGAGAACTTCGAGCTCGCCGCTACCACCAAGCCTTATATGCATTCGGCGTGGTCGCTAGTCTACGTCCGCGGGCGCGGCCTCGATTTCATCAAGTCGCAGGATGATTTGAAGAACTTGACGCCGGAGCAGAAATCGATATTTCGGATAGGCGTGTGGGACAAAGGGCCGGCGCCGGACTGGTTCTACCACCGTGGGCTCATGGAATACTCGACGCCCTACCAGATCATGCATGGCGATACGGAGCGCAACCCGGGCAAAATCATCGAAGACGATCTGGTCAACGACAAGATCAATTTGACTATCGTATGGGGGCCGATAGCCGGCTTCTACGCGAAGCGTATCAAAGATCACGATATTGCCGTCATCCCGATGCGCAACGAACTGCGCGTGAATTTCGACTTTCAGATCGCCATGGCCGTACGCTACGGCGAATCCGAGTGGAAGGACCAGGTGAACAACCTAATAACGGACAATCAGGCGGAGATCGACGCCATACTCGACGAATACGGTGTCCCGAGGCTCCCGGTAGTAGAATCAACTCGCAACGAGGATGACTGAATTGATCAACGCAATACGGTGTAGCATGGTGTGTCTCGTGCTGCTATATCTGCCGCTTTCAGCCGGGGCGGAAGAAGATCCAGGAGCGGTCGAGTTCTCCCGAGCGGAGACCCTGCTGTGGATGACCGATCAACTCAAGACCATCGAAAGGCCGGTGGAACTGACCTATCAATTCGACCGCACCGGCACATTCGAGTCCGGTTTCACCGATACGGTGCGGTTTGTCGTCGAGGCGATAAAGACAGACGGAATGAAAACGGCGTCGTTGAACTTTTTTACCGGCGAGCGGCGATTCAATGTTCCTCCGGTAGAGAATACCAACGTCAATCCGGTACTCAAGGTCTATCTTCAGGGCGATGTCTACGAGATGAACAGGCTGACCGATACCGAAGGGACATCGAAAGAGCGGTGGCGGTATTTCCAGCGTCGGATTAAGTTCGCGTTGGCCGACTCGGCAGAGATTGAGAACGTTGTGGTATCGTTTAGCGGTAAGGAATTCGCGGCGTACAAAGTATCGTTCCGTCCGTATATTAACGATTCAAAACGGCGGTTGTTCGAGAAATTTGCGGATAAGGCCTACCACATCGTCGTGTCCGATGAGATCCCCGGCTATCTATACCGCGTTGAAACCGTAGTGCCCGCCGACACGCCCGACGCGCCGCCGCTGATCCGGGAGGTGTTGCAGTTGGTTAGTGCCGATGAGATAGCAGGCGGTGCCGAAGGGGGCCTCTGAAGTCGGAAAACCGAGGCGCGGACAGTCGGCGGTGCAGCGGGCGCGGGATCATCGGCAGGTGCGCTTTAGCGCAAATGACTTGATCCTGATTCTGGTAAAGGTCTTTCCCGCAGTTTAGGGCGGCTCGATTAGCCGATCCTCGATGCCCTCAAGAATGGAACGCCCGAGTTGCAAATACCCGTGGTCGTTCAAATGGCATGCGTCTAGGAAAACAGGGGCGTCGACAGTATCTAGAGCGAGATCGATGACCTTCGTCCCCCCGGACGCAAGCGATTCCTGCAGTTGTCCATAGAGGTCGGATCGATATTTCGCGTAGGTTTCCGCAATATGCTCCCAGCGTTCCGTAAATCGCTGCCTTACGCCGGCTTCTTGTTCGGCTAGGGGCTTGCCGCTCGTAAAAATATCAGGTTGCACGGCGATAATCAGTTCCGATCCATGGCGCTGAGCGTAACTTGCCATTGAGACATATCGGTCGACAATGTCAGGGATTACCCGATTGGCTACTTCTGCTTCATAACGGACTGTACCCCCTTTGGGTGTCCCCAGAGCCGCTCTTTCTTTGAAATACACAATGATCCGCCAGATCCCGAGCGACCCGGCAACTTTGCGAATCGCGCGGGCCGTTGACATCGGCCGCAATGATTTGTCGACCGCATTAGCCAACATGCGACTCTCCGGACGCATATGCAATTCCCGATCGCGGCCGAAGGTCAAGGAATACAGGTCGTTATATCCAGTGAGGACGATAACGAAATCGGGGTCAAAACGATCGTGATATTCCATTAACGCGATCAATTCATTACGCGATTGCCAGCCGAGGTAGGCGCCGCTCATCACCCGGTAGACGTGACCTTCCGTGCCTTCGTTCAGGAGAGATTCTAGGGTGCTGGCCACGGTGTGTTCGTTCGAGGATGCCCCAAGCCCCCAGGCTGTCGATCCGCCAAGAATGAGCACCCGCCGTTCGCCAGGTTTTCGCTTTTCGATGGGGCCATCTCTAAACCCGATCGAGTTCGTGCTTATTGTCGGCAATTCGATATCGGGAGATCCTATCCACCCGAGGAATGGGATATATCGCCGTGGAAGGCGGTGAATATCATGAAGAATAGTTTTGCCGTCGACCGCTAGCGAAAGATAACTCAAAGGAAGACGTGGGTCGCGTTCCGCTTTTAGTAACCCTCTAGCATCTATGTCGTACGGGTAAATTACTCGACCCACAATTTCCAAAATCAGCAACAGAATCGTCACCGGGACGAGGCTGAATAGGATGGTTCTAGTGCTGTTCACGATTCACTTCGCGCAAAACGCGCGGGAGTCCGCCCAATGGGATTGACTCGTCGATAAGATGCATTGGTCATCAACCGTTTGTCTCCAACAGTTCGTTCGAAATGTGGACCATCTGATCTGCGCATCCACCCAAAAGTGCTCTTGTGGGATCTCCTAAGGCGACGGCCACCGATCATCCGGATCGCAATACAGCAGGGCTACTAGTTCTCGACTTTTGCCGAAAATCTGCAATCCACAAATTTTTTCGTGTCGTCGGCTGGGCGCCCGAGACAGTGCTCTAAAACAATGTATAAATAAACGGTGCCACAGCGGATCCTTGAGCCAGTACTATTAGCGCACCTAACGCCAACATGACGACGATGATTGGCGCCATCCAAAACTTCTTTCGCTCGCGCATAAAAAGCCAGAGATCTTTTACTAGGTCGGTCATCAGAAAGGCCTCTCCACATTTTCTTTTGGGATCTTCGGGCTTTGGATCCGGTAACTCTCGGCATCGTCGTCTATACGGCGCGCCATCGGATCGCGTCCGAACAGGCGCATTCCAAAACCGATCGGGAATATGATGAGAAAAAACACGATACCGAGGATAATTGGCGTCGTGATCTTGCTGAGTAGCAATCCGAACCTCATCCACCCGCGATAAACCGGCCGCAATGTGGTCGGCGCGGCGAGCGCCCAGACAGCGAGCACGCCACCTAGCGCCCACGGCCACATCGGGATCTTGGCCTCGAACAACCAAGGAAAAAAAAGACCAAACAGCCCGATAAAAATGACTCCGGTTACAAGGCCGAAGTCGCGCAGTCCTCGGCGGTCCAGGTCTGGTATTTCATGTACCATTGGCTAATTCAATCCAGTTCGAATTCATCTTTCCAGGAGTCATCCGTTTCCCAAACCGGCTGCTCTGGCTTGGCCATCAAATAACCTTCAATCACGAGGTAGTCCATTTCCGTACGCATAAAGCACCGGTACGCGTCCTCTGGAGTACAGACTATCGGTTCACCGCGTACGTTGAAGGATGTATTGACGATCACGGGGCACCCGGTACGCTGCTCGAAATGCTCGAGCAGCTCGTAATAACGCGGATTGGTTTCTTTATGGACAGTTTGAACGCGTGCCGAATAGTCCACATGCGTGATCGCCGGAATTTCAGAGCGCGGGACATTGAGTTTTTCTATGCCGAACAAGTTTTCCTGCTCCTCCGTCATCGGCGTGCGCCGCTGCTCTTTGACCGGCGCGACTAGCAGCATGTATGGACTGGAACGGTCGATATCGAAATAGTCAGAAACGTGGTTCGCAAGGATGGATGGCGCGAATGGACGAAACGATTCACGGTATTTGATCTTGAGGTTCATTACCGATTGCATTGCTTGGCTGCGGGGATCGCCGATGATCGAGCGCCCGCCCAACGCCCGGGGCCCATATTCCATTCGTCCCTGGAACCATCCGATGACGTTTTCCTCGGCCAAAATATCCGCGAGTCGTGGCATCAACTGGGCGTCATCGAGCTTTTCGTAACGCGCATTTACGGAGTCCAGGTAGGTTCGGATTTCGTCATCGCAGAAACTGGGGCCCAAGTAAGAGCCATCCATGCTGTCGCTTTCCTGGGCCGTGCGGGGATTGCCGAGATATTCATGCCAAACTGACAGAGCAGCGCCGAGGGCGCCGCCGGCATCTCCTGCGGCGGGCTGAATCCAGATGTCTTTGAAAGGTCCTTCCCGCAAAAGGCGGCCATTGGCGACGCAATTCAAGGCGACGCCTCCGGCAAGGCACAAGTAATCTGCCCCGGTTTCCTGCTGTATCGTTTTCGCAAGCCGGAGAACGACTTCTTCTGTGACAACCTGAATCGAGTTAGCAAGATCCATCTCTCGCTGAGTGACCGGCGACTCCGGTTTACGCGGTGGCCCGCCAAATAGTCCATCGAATTTTCGATTCGTCATCGTCAAGCCGTTAGCATAATTAAAATATCGCATATCCATGCGAAAACTCCCGTCTTCCTTCAGCGAAAGGAGTTTGTCCAGGATCAGGTCTGCATATTTCGGTTGACCATAGGGAGCGAGACCCATGAGTTTGTATTCGCCCGAATTGACTTTGAATCCCGTGAAATACGTAAAAGCGGAATACAGCAGCCCAAGGGAATGCGGGAAGTCGATTTCCCACTCTGGATTGAGAGAATTTGCTTCGCCCGTCCACACCGACGTCGTCGCCCATTCACCTACGCCATCCATGCAGAGGACGGCGGCTTTCTCGAAGGGGCTCGGAAAGAATGCGGAAGCAGCATGAGACTGGTGATGCTCGGTGAAAAGGAGCGGCGGCAGCTCTTTGATAGCACAGTCGCCTACGGCCGCCAACTCTTTCTTCAAGAGATCTTTCAAGAAGAGTTTTTCCTTGAGCCACACCGGCATGGCGGCAAGGAAAGATCGAAACCCGTCGGGCGCGTATGCCAGATAGGTCTCGAGTAGGCGCTCGAACTTAATGAGCGGTTTGTCGTAGAACACGAGGTAGTCAACATCGGCCAGCTCTAGGCCGGCAAAAGCCAACGAGTAATTGACCGCGTTGACGGGGAAACGAGAATCTTGTTTCTTGCGGGAAAATCGTTCTTCTTGCGCGGCCGCGACGATTTGTCCGTCTCGGACGAGGGCGGCGGCGCTGTCGTGATAATACGCTGAGATTCCAAGAATATTCATTACGCAATTACACCATCGGTGGCCGCAGGCTTTGAACTTGGTTTGGGTAGCGGATTTCCCAAAGCCAGGAGCCGACTAAATGGATTACCGGTGCGCGCGCCCAATTTGGTAACTATCGTTACCAAATCGGGGTCACCGAGAGCCGCATAGGAAGCAGGTTATCAAGATATTCGGTGCTTTTTGCGGCAGCGTTCTCATTCCTAAATCTCCATTTCCGAGTGCGACGAAATTTTACGTTCGTCGGTAGTCGTGTTTAGCGGCCAAAGCGGCTGGTCCTGAACCAAGGCGCGGTACGGCCCAACTATGGTAGAAAATCAG
>PVBE010893333.1_pt1 | contig 10534 bp, 7 predicted proteins | sample 1631181 | NCBI WGS metagenome assembly PVBE01 (sample SAMN08397723, study PRJNA350692) | Marine metagenome, whole genome shotgun sequencing project. | isolation source: water | place: Pacific Ocean | collected 2012-04 | reverse complement strand
TCACGCAAAGAAGAATCTACTGTACACAATTTGCGTAGCAAACGGCAAAGGAGCTTCCTGGAACCAGAGCCCCTACATCATCCTGACGGGAATGCTAATACTCAATTTGAGTACTAGTCTGTTGATATAGATTAGACATGATTCTAAATGTTCATGCTCAGGATCAGCTACTTTCCTGGTACTCAATCACATCTGGATTGTTATGGTCGCTGCCCGCTGTATGATATGGGATTGGCGCCTATAATATTGTCCACACTAGCAGTTTCGTGCACATAGAGCCGTATTTTTTCCCTGGCTATCAGACTACCTCTTACGTGTGAATCAGGACTGATAATTACTTTCGGGTCCCTGTCGAAGAGGCCGAATAATCCGAATAGACCGTTATTCCAACGCCTCTCTCGCACTATCAAATCCCTTTCGACGACACTATTTTCCAGGCTTATATTGCCATTGGTGGTTTCAATATTTTCACCTATGGTGACATCGGTTAAATCAATACTGCCATTCGTCGTTGTAACATCGATCCCAACAGATACGTTTGAAAAATTGACTCTGCCATTTACAGACCCGGCACTGCCGTTAATTTCTCCACCACTTAGCGCAGTTATTCCACCGTTGACTGTGTTCACATTGCCATTTATCGACACATCGCCTTCGATATTTACTCTTCCATTCACAGTGCGCAAATTTCCTGTTGTCGCGCCAGACTCAACGACTATGCGTCCGTTGACATTTCGCACATCATTTACGTTCATACCCGATCCAATAACAATGCGTCCGTTGACATTGCTGACATCCCGCCTATGGGGTGGTTCCGCCGTTAGGACGATCGCAGAGTTAGTGGAGCTGACCTGATTCGGGCTAACTCTGAGATCAGCGCAACTAATTAAAGTTAGCATTAGCCCCAAAAGTAGCGCTATCCTAGTATTTAGCGGGTTGCTGAAATTCATAAACTTCTCTCCTGTGTGTCAAACTATGATTATTGGCAGCAAACTTAACATTAGACGCCCGAACAAGGAAAAAGTTACACACTCGGACACGATAGATAGTATAGAGTTATTATTAACTTAAGCTGAATTTAGTTGCCCTTTTAGCAAATTCTCAGTTAAAAGGGACGGAAGGATTATTTTTTTATCTCTCCGTGCCCTTCTAATCTGCGATTTTTCTTGATTTGAGGCTATCATTGCCTGCTCAATACAAAAGTTTTACTCTCAGGGAATCTCCTATGAAACTCCATTCAAGGCTTGATGCTACCATTTTTGGTCTGCTAGGTTTGTTCTCTATTGTTCCGGCGGTGCATGCTCAATGTGGCGTTGGCAGCGAATCCATGGAATTGGCCAGGGGTGCCGTGTATGAAGATCTCAACCAGGATGGGCAGCGTAATCCGGGTGAATCTGGCATTGCCGGGGTCAGTGTCAGCAATGGCTGCGACCTCGTACAGACCGACGCCGATGGCTATTACGAGATAAATCTTGCCGCAAACCAGATATTGTTTATCTCGCAACCATCGGGCTTCGTGGTGCCAGTTGACGAGAATAACCTACCGCAATTTTTCTACCGTCACTACCCCGATGGCAGTCCTACTGCAATTGCAGGCACATCTGTCGAGTGGCTGTGGCCGGTAATTGAGCCGACGGGCCCGCTGCCGGAAAATATAGATTTTGTCCTGCACAGACTCAGTTCTCGAGAAATCCGTTTCTCCGCCCATGCATTTGCAGATCCCCAGGCCAGAACCGATCGAGGCGAAGATATGCTTCGAGAAGACCTGATAAACACGTTGCTGGGGAATCCCTACGAGGCAAAATTCTCAATAACCGTGGGAGACGTAGTATTTGACAATCTCGATTTGTATGACCGTCATAAGGAAATGATTGGGCTGATTGGAATTCCGCAATGGAATTTGCCGGGCAACCATGACATGAATTATGAGTCTCCCAATGCGCACTTCGCAAATGAGACCTACAAAAAACATTTTGGCCCAATCTATTATTCCTTTAATTATGGCAACGCACATATCGTTGCATTGAACAATGTCGAGTACGTGGGTTCCGGTCAACGCGGACCCAACAGAGGCGATTACCGCGGATTTATTTCAGACGATCAGATGACGTGGTTAGAACAGGATCTTGCCAATGTCCCGAATGACAAGCTCATCGTCATAGCAACCCATATTCCGCTGATCGCAGAGGCCAGCGATGACAACCCAGGGTCCAGAATCACCGGCCCGAATACCGATAATTTTACTGAGCTTCTGGAATTATTAAGACCATTCACCTCTATCTACGGTCTTGCCGGACACGACACCAGCAATAGCTGGAAGGTGGAGATAAACCATAACCACGGCTGGACCGCGCAACCCTGGATAGCACATACACTGGCGGAGGTACGCGGCAGTGGCTGGACCCGGGGGCCGAGAGATTTACGCGGTGTGGCCGATGCGATGATGGAAGACGGTAATCCTAATGGGTTCTACCTGTTAAAATTTGATGACACCAAGCTGATCCCGGAGTTCATTCCCTTCCCCTTTGGCAGAGATGCAGCACAGCGCTTGCGTATCGTGCTTGACCCCGAGCTTAAAACTTCCCAGAGCGGTATTAACCGGGGCACGTTGGAACCTGATACTAAAGTAGTAGTGAACCTCTTCGATGGTGGCATACGCGACGAAGTCACTATGGCACTTGATGGCAAACCTCTGGTCTCAATGAACTATGTGGTGAGAACAGATCCTTTTATGGAGAAAATATATCGACAGCACGCCGATACAGATAATGCCTTTCCAGGCACGGTGGATTCTGCTCACATCTGGGAATATGACTTGCCGGAAAATCTCGAGCGTGGACTGCACAGTATAGTTATCGAAAGCGAGGATGAATTTGGGCAGCGCCAACGTGGTGTCTTTACCTTTGAACTCGCCGGGATGTCTCAGTGAAATGAGTGAAGTTGCATCAAAACAATGGAGAACCTGCCTACGCCAACGGCAGCGTAACCTCCATGATCGAGCCCCGGATTGAGTCATTACTGATTCTTCTAATCGAGTAACTTGACAATGAGTTGTCAACTAAACTAATTTCCTTGAATTATGGGTTGATGGTGCTGGTAAGACTCGCCAGCGAATCAGCACTGTTGGTATCCATACCGTAGTTGCGGCAGGCGATCCTCTCCAATGCCTTGACGGTAAGGTTGCCCCTTGAAATGGTGCGAGTTCTATTTTTACCAGTTACTGTAAGTAAGTACTCACTTATCTTCTGTCCTTTGCCATTCAGTAGTTTACGTTCGTTGTTGTCATCAGAGCTGCCCTCCTGGCGGGCGCCGAAGTAGTTTCAACTTGATTCCACCGCAAATTCAGTAACTCAGCCCCGGGTCTTGCACCGGTATCAAGGAGCACATTCACATAGTCTCGCAAATGTTGTTTTTCGAATCGGGGCACTGATTTGGAGTTGAAATCCGCGATCTGAGTGAATTGAAGGCGTGCTAACCGATGTAGCAAATTGTATTTTGATATCATCCAGCAATCCCACGAAGCAATATCGCTCACGGATTCACGACGACCAGTGTAATTGCCGGTAGCATCCTGTCTGTTTTCCCCAAGCCTTGTCCTGCCTGATGTTGCGCCCACTTGGAAAATATGGTCTATTGCTCCGATGAGTGAGAACTTGGGCCTCCGCGGCATACAGAAATACCCGTTAGTTTGCATTGTTATCGCACTGCTGGCGCTGCCATGGGCCTCTCAGGCGCAACAGGGCACCTTTTTCAACGAACGTGACGATCAGTATCTGCTCCTGGGTCTGAAGCGGGCCAAAGTCTCTTTTGAGGCCTCACTGGCAGAATATGAGCGGCAACAGGAGCTGTTCGAACAGGAGTTGATTTCAGAGGCCAGCCTCGACCGAAGCGAGATCAACTATATCGAAGCGGAAGTTAACTACCAGCAGCAAATGCTGGCCGTATTGTTCGAAGCGCAGTATGTGACGATACAAAGTGCCGTTAAATACCAGGGCGAGGGTACTGATAATCGTATTAAACTGGTTATTGCCAATGCGGCAGCCGGGGGAGCTGAATTTGACCAGCTGGTAGAGTTTGAAGACGAGCTGTGGAAGAGTCTGCAACCGGATGTGGTGCACGATGTATACGTTTCCCTGATGGATGATGATGACACCATCATTGGCCTGCCTTATGAGGTGAAGGTGGATGAGCTGCATTATGGCGAGCCGGTCGAGCTCGATTTCACCTTACTGGTGGATAGCGATGTGGTATCGGTGAACATCATCTATGGCAATGGATCATCCCGCCGTCTGAAAGTATTTTTGCAGAAAGATGCCTCAGTAAACAAAGCTATCATCCAACCGGAGCAGTTTTCTCAGGAAATAGAACTCGGCGGCACCACTGACTATGGCATGTCGATCGAGCTGTTCAGCGGCGTAAGTGACACGTTCAAACTCGAGGCGGTGAATCTGCCGGCAGAGATCAATCGCTATTTCCTCGATGCAGTCTCGGGCAATCGTCTCAGCCAGTTTCAGTTTACCGAGGGAGTCAATACCCGACAGATTGCAATGCGTCTATTCCTGCCGGAACGGCCGACATCACTGGTCAATATGGACGAGCCCATCACTTTCTATGCCGTATCGATTCCCCGGGAGCGCTCGGAGGAGATCGGTGATCTGCGCGGCCGGATAATGACCCCGACAGAGCTGGAAGCGCTTGATATTGGTTACACAGCCCTGGAGCTGGTACCCAGAGGTATCGGTGAGATCCTGGTACGGGCACCGCAGCTGTTCCACACTATCGAAGCCGGTGGAACAGTTCAGGTTGGACTCGAAGTGGTCAATGAGGGCACCCGCAGGCTGGATAATGTTGAGGTTGAAGTCGACTCGCCCTTTAACTGGATTGAGCGGGTCGAGCCGGAGCTCATTTCGACCCTGGAGATAAACCAGGAGGGGAGAATTGAGGTGTTTATTACGCCTCCGGCAGATATCGTCCCGGGGCGTTACGAAGCCCGGGTGAGCACGACTTCGCTGACCGATGACCTGCCGATTCGTGGCGAGGACAAGACGATTACCATTCAAATAGCCCAGCAGGCTAATGTTTATGGGACACTTATTATTCTGGGCCTGATCATTGCTCTGGTGCTGGGTATCGTGATTTTTGGCATCAAGTTGTCGAGACGTTAAGACGCTGACCACTAAACACCGCACTCCTGCAACGAAACACATGAGAAGAGAAACAGATAAATGAACGAGGAAGCGAGTCCAACAGCTGCAGCGCAATCCCCATCCGCAATGGCCGGGCTCTCGACCAGTGCGCGTCTGGAGGCGATTAACCTCAGTAAGCGTTACGAAGATGGTTTACTGGCGCTGGATAGTGTCTCCTTTGATGTGAGCCCCGGCTCGATCTATGCCATGCTCGGTGGAAATGGCGCGGGCAAGACTACCACGATTAACCTGTTCCTCAATTTTATTGAGCCTACCGAGGGAGAGGCGCGTATCGACGGGATTGTGGCACACAAGGAGCCCCTCCTGGCGAAACAAAAAATTGCCTATGTTTCGGAAAACGTCATGTTATATCCGAATTTCACAGCATTGCAGAATCTGGATTTTTTCGCCAAATTAGGTGGCAGAAACGATTATTCCAAGGCTGACTATGCCGCTGTGCTGTCGCGAGTCGGATTGCAGGAAGCCGCACATAATAAGCGTCTGAAGGGGTATTCCAAGGGCATGCGGCAGAAATGCGGCATCGCCATCGCCATTTTAAAAGATGCACCCGCTATTTTACTGGATGAGCCTACCGCAGGGCTCGACCCCAGTGCAGGCATGGAATTTATTACCCTGTTATCGGAGCTTAGAGGTGAAGGGAAGGCGATATTGATGTCGACCCATGATATATTCAGGGCCAAGGAAGTTGCCGATACCATAGGTATCATGAATGAAGGCAGACTCGTTATGGAACGAACTGCCGAACAACTGCAGGGCGAAAATCTTGAAAGGCTTTATGTCGACTACATGGCTGGACATGTGGGATCGACACAGAATGCCGAAACAGTAAATTAACAGCGTACCCTTGAGGGTTTGATCGATGTTTAAAATAATACTGGATAAAGAACTACGAGAAATTGTCGGGACTACAAAATTTGCAGTCACTTTTGGTGTCTGTGCAGTGCTCATACTGCTGGCGTTCTACGTTGGGGCCCGCAATTATCAGATCAGTGTTGAAGAATACGACGCGGCCGTTACGGAAAATATGCGGCAGATGGAGGGGGTCACCGACTGGGCCAACATCGATCATCGAATTTTTCTACCTCCCCAGCCGTTGGCTGCACTGGTATCGGGCGTCTCGAACGATATCGGCCGTACCGTCACGATGGATGTTCGAGGTGAACTACGCTCCGAAGGCAGTCGCTTTGCCGAAGATCCCATCTTTGCGGTGTTCCGTTTTCTCGATCTGGAATTCATCTTTGCCATCGTCCTGTCCCTGTTTGCTATCCTGTTTGGTTTCGATGCGATAAATGGCGAGAAGGAACGCGGCACCCTGGGTCTTTCCTTTGCTAACTCTGTGCCACGGGCCCAGTACATACTGGGCAAAATTGCTGGCTCATTTCTGGCGCTGATTATTCCGCTGATGATTCCAATTCTTATCGGCTGCTTGATGTTGCCGCTACTCGGCGTGCCCATGGATGCAGATTCCTGGCTGCGACTGGCCATGGTGATTCTCACCGGTACGCTGTATTTCGGCGTATTTCTAACGCTTTCAGTTTTCATCTCGACGCTTACTCAACGTTCATCCACTTCTTTCCTGGCACTGGTTGTGGCCTGGGTATTCGCCGTGTTGATCATTCCCAGAACTTCCGTGCTGGCAGCAGGCCGGATGGTGGATGTACCCAGTGTAGACCAGGTTGATTTCGCAAAAGGCATGTATTCCGCTCAGCTCTTTAACGATCGTATGGTGGCCATGCAGGCCTGGACTCAGCAGAACTATCAATCGGATCATCGCTTGATGATGGAGGGCATGCAGGCTTTCACAACAGAACAGCAGGACCTGCTCGATGAAAAAATGCGCATATTTGTTGAAGAGTTAAATCGGGACCGTGATAACAAGTCCAACCTTAGAAACAATGTTGCATTCTCGCTGGCAAGGATCTCACCCACCGCTTCATTCTCGCTGGCGGCGTCGGACCTGGCCTTCACCTCCATGGAACTAAGAACGTCTTATCTGGATGCGGCAAGTGAATATCAGCAGGAATTTGCCGCCTTTATGCGCAGTAAAAACGTGGATTACGGCGGCGAACAGTATGTCGGCCACGGTGCGCCTGTAGTAGTGGAAGAGCCACCTCCCATAGACACCAGAGAGCTACCGCTGTTTGCCTATGAGCCACCACCGGCCAGTGAGGCCGTCGGAGAGGCGCTGCCAGACCTTGGTATATTGTTCATGTTCAACGCCTTCTTTTGCGCCGGAGCTTTTGTAAGATTTAATCGCTACGACTTGCGCTAAACCGGCAATCGTTCGACCTTTATGTGTGTGTTTCACGCGGAGATAAACAATGTTGTGGGTATTGATTGAGAAGGAGCTCAAGTCGATTATTCAGAGCCCGAAGTTCGTCGCAACTTTTGGTGTGTGTTCATTACTCATCCTGCTCAGCGTGTTTATCGGCATCAATGAATACCGCGCGTCGGTCGCACAGTATGAGACGGCAAACAGCTGGGTCGATCAGCAAATCTCCGAAGCAACCTCGTTTGAAGATCTGCCAACCAGAGTCTATCGCCAACCTGATCCCATGCAGATTTTCGTCTCCGGCGTAAATTATGACGTTGGCCGACTGTCACAAATCAGCAGCACAGAAGATATCAAACTGGAACAGAGCGCCTATTCTGACGACCCTCTTTTTGCGGTCTTCAGATACATCGATTTTGGCTTCATTGTGCAGGTCGTCTTGTCGCTGTTTGCCATTGTGTTCACCTATGATGCCATCAACGGGGAGAGAGAAAGCGGTACGCTGAAACTGGTGCTATCCAACTCCATCGCCCGTGGTCAGTATTTATTCGCAAAGCTGGCAGGATCCTGGCTGGGGCTGACCATCCCGCTGTTGATTCCCATATTGATCGGCCTGCTATTGCTCGTCGTTTACCGGGTACCGATGACGGACACGGACTGGATGAAGCTGATGACGCTATTGGCGGTGTCCATTCTCTATTTCACGTTTTTTATTGCACTTGGGCTCCTGGTTTCTGCGTTGACACGGCATTCCGCAGTGTCCTTCCTACTGCTTCTGGTAGCCTGGATTACCCTTGTACTGATTGTGCCACGCGGCGCGGTAATGGCCGCTGGTCAACTTGTGAGCGTACCTTCAGTGGCCGAAATCGAAAGCCAGAAAGACCGTTATCGCGCGGACCGTCAGGGTGAGTTACGTGCGACAAGCAATCTGCGGTATAAGGAAATGATGGAGCCAGCTCAGGGTTTGGCAGAAGCGGAAAGGCGTGCATACTACGCTGCCAACATAGATCTTTATACCCAGGAAAGAAATCGCTTGCAGGCGGACATGGAAATCACCATAGAGGAAAATAATCGCCGAGTTAACGAAAGCCTGCGCAATGCCAAGTCTGAGCAGGAACGCCTCGCTTTTCTTATTTCCAGAGTCTCTCCAGCATCTGCCTACAAACTCACCGCGATGAACCTGGGCGGAACCAACACCTCGATGAAGAATCGATACGAGGACCAAATGTTAGCTTTCCGGGATTCCTATACGTCTTACGTAGACAGCAAATACCAGCAGGAGCAGGAAGAGCAGGCGGCGATTCTGGCGGAGCAGAGACGTGGTGGTGGAGCAGCCCTGAGCTATGCCGGGGCCGGCAATGAAGCGATTGATACCAGTGATATGCCCCAGTTCGTTGCCACCCAGGAGTCCGTAGCTGAAGTAATCAGGGCCTCTATTCTTGATTTCGGTTTACTGGCACTGTTTACCTTACTGGCATTTGCCGGCGCGTTTTTTGCCTTCATTCGCTACGATATCCGTTAAAATTGTTAAGCGATCGAACCCCGCTTACCTTCCTGGCTTTTGCCGGCGCATTTTTTGCCTTCATTCGCTACGATATCCGTTAAAATTGTTAAGCAATCGAACCCCGCTTACCTTCCTGGCATTTGCCGGCGCATTTTTTGCCTTCATTCGCTACGATATCCGTTAGCCTCAAAGAATCAGCACCACAATGTTTGAGATATCCAACAAATAGAGGGGGTTCCAATAATTCTGGCAAAAAGCAGGCAGATAGAGTAGCTTTTACTCTCGCTTTGGCTGGTTATTTCGGGAGACCGCATGAGAATATTTGATGCTCTGACTAAAAGAAGATTAATAAAAGCATTGCTGTCCACCGCTGCTGCGGTACTGCTATTCAGTGGTTTCCTTAGTGTTTCTCCGCTGGCTCAGGAAGATCAGTTTCCGGGAGAGCGCGTAGTGCACCTGCTGGATGAGCCTCGGCACAGGACAGTGCACCACGATGGCGATCTCTATTTGCTGGATGTACAGATCAACGCCGGTGATGTTTCTTTGCCTCACACACACGATCAGGCCATCCTGTTCACCTCGATGAGCAGAGGAAGTGGGCCCCAGGATGGAGGTGTAAGCGCTAATATTGACTACGCTTCAGAGGCGGTGACGCATAAAGTATCCAATAGTGGCCCCGGGCTCATGCGTATACTTGCTCTGGTCAATGATGGATCCGGCAATCCCAACCTCACCGCTGATAGACCAACCGGATTATCAGGTGAACCGCAACTGGAAAATGCCTGGTTTCGATCTTATCGAGTTGAACTGGCCCCTGGTGAAGAAACTGCGATGCAAAGCCATAACTTCTCCAGTATCGTCATTCAAGTTGCCGATGGACTCCTGCATGTGACTCGCGGCGACGGTATTACCACCGAACTCGATGCCCGTGCGGACTGGGCCTGGCACAAAGCCAACCAATCCTTTGTAGTACGCAATGTGGGGCGAGTTGCTTCGGCAGTAGTAATCAACGAGGGTCGTCACTAACACCATCGTCTGCTTGATCGATCGCCACAAACGCAGATCACTTTGATGTGCGGGCGAAACGTTAGCGCGAGTGGTCATCATTCTATCTTCTGATTAAGCTCAGAAATTCAAGCGCATTATAACGGCACCACATCAAACCAATCTGCTTGAGGCGTTGATTTAGTTTCTCCGAGATTGTTTCCTGGTTATTTGACCGATATGCATAAAAAGCCATCTTTGTATTCGCCATTTTCAGTAAGCTGATATTGTATTTTTCGCCGCATGAGATGCAAACCGGAACTGGGTCTCTGAGAGTATTTTACTGCCCTGTGCCTGGCACGTTACAAACTTACACAACTTGTAACAATTTCCATTTGTAACCCCTGTATAATCTACCGGATTCACTAGTACCTCGACCAGGGTTAATTTTGGAGTGCAGAGTACACCAGACTGTTCAGTGTTAGGCGCAGTGACGCAGGCCTAGCACCGCTAGGTCAAGTTGCTGCAACGCCACAATGGACAGTCTGGTGAACTCCCGAAGGGCGG
>PVBE012169277.1_pt1 | contig 10535 bp, 8 predicted proteins | sample 1631181 | NCBI WGS metagenome assembly PVBE01 (sample SAMN08397723, study PRJNA350692) | Marine metagenome, whole genome shotgun sequencing project. | isolation source: water | place: Pacific Ocean | collected 2012-04 | reverse complement strand
GTTCATTCACTTGTCTCTTGTTCGAACGGTCTTTGGATTGCCTGTCGGTGATGGTGTTTTGGGACTGAGTGATGAAAAGTTCGGTTTCCTTCTAGCCCCGTTGGCTTTTGCCCCTTTCTCTATTTCAATTCTCCTAGGCAGATCTCAGGCGCTCTTTGTTACTATATTATGTTCGATCTGGGGAGCTCTTCTGGTCGATATTGATCTTTCTCTTCTTATCCTTGTGGCAAACCTCATGGTCGGTTTTGTATGTGTTCTGTTAACTGACAGTGTCCGTAAGAGGAGTGGTCTGATTAGGGCCGGTTTTATTATAGGTGTGATGATGCTGATATTTGGATACATTTTCGGCTTCATTGGAGGAAGCACTGATGGGGGCATGGATTGGAAGTCTTTTGGGTTCGGTTGTGCAGTGGCGATTCTGGGAGGCGTTGTCACGGTTTCCGTCGTGGGTGCTATATTGCCTGTCATAGAGACCCTATTCCGAATTACGACAGACATTTCCTGGATCGAGCTTGCTGATCTTAATCATCCGCTCTTGAAAAAGATGACTATCGAAGCCCCTGGCACTTATCATCATAGTCTGATCGTTGCTAATTTGTCTGAAGCTGCAGCCGAGTCGATTGGAGCAAATTCAATGAAATGCAGAGTATGTTCCTATTTCCATGACATTGGGAAGTTGCATAAGCCTGAATATTTCATAGAAAATATAAGTGATGGGGATAACCCTCATGATGAACTGACTCCAACAATGTCAGCCCTCGTTATCACGGCTCATGTAAAAGAAGGAGTTGATATGGCATTAAAGAAACGACTAAACACGCAGATCGTTGATGTCATAGAACAGCATCATGGCACGTCCATGGTTTCTTTCTTTTATCATCGTGCTCTCGATCAACAGCAGGAGGTGAGGGACAAGGTAGAGAATGGTGAAGCTAATGAGGATGATATACCTGAAGTTTCGGAAAAGAATTTCAGGTACCCTGGTCCATTGCCGCAGTTCAAGGAAAGTGGAATAATTAGTTTGGCTGATGCTATTGAAAGTGCATCAAGGACCCTACAGAAACCGACGCCAGGGAAGATTACCCAGTTAGTTGATGAGATAATAAATAATCGAATCCTTGAAGGTCAGCTCAAGGATTGTGATCTGACCTTGAGGGAGATAACTGTAATGGGTGAGAGTTTTAAGTCCACTCTGAGGAGCATGTTTCATAACCGTATTACTTATCCTAAGGACGAATCTGAAATTGAGGGTAATGGTTCTCGAAAGGGTAAGGGCAGGGGCTCAAAAAACGGGAAAGGAAATAAAAAGAAAAGCTCTCAGTTTTCAGGTTCCGATAAAAGTGATTCTACGGTTTGATGAAGGGCGCCGAAGAGGGTATCAGAATTGAAATCCATGATGCACAGGAACTCGTTCCTTTTGATCTTGAGGTGGTCCGCAATTGTGCGGGTTTATCTTTTCCTTTGTGTCTTGTTGAGGCAGTGAAGGGTTCACCTTTGACTGTCATTGATTCGCTAGAAGTCAGTATTGTTTCAGATGCTGAGATTGCTAAAGTCCATGAGAAGTTCATGGGCGACCCGAGCCCAACTGATGTGATCACTTTCGATTATGGGGAAATTATATCTAGTGTCGAAACTGCGCTCAGAGCATCTAATAATATGGATTTTTCAGTTGAGCAGGAACTGACCCTTTACATCATTCATGGGATGCTTCATTTGGCCGGTTATCGTGATGGGACCAGAGAGGAATTTAATCAAATCACTGAATTACAGGAAAAGATTCTTGCTGAGGTTTGGGGATAATGATTGCGAGTTTTCAGGCTTGGGCTTTGTTTGACTATTAAGTAATCATTTCTAGAAATAAATTTTTTCTATTAACCCGTATAAATTTCAGTGGAGACAAGCAGGATTTATAGTGATGAGTCAGGAGAGGGACAAGAGATCCTGAGGGCCATTAGGCATTCCCGAGTTGGTATTTTTCCTGGATCGCCTCTGACATTTAATGAAGAAGAGACTAGCTGGAGTCATTTTTTTAATGGTCCCTTTGTGGACACTTTAATTCCTCATTTTATTCATATAAACCAATTAGTTTCTCAGGAATTTCTTAAAAGTGTTATAACGGAGGATGAAAAATTTTTGGATAATCTGCCTGAAGAATTATCGGACCGTTTGAGAGAGGGTTCTGAGAGCATTTTTGCTGCTAGGGAAGGAGCAAGAGGTATGCGTTTTTTGAGAAAGTTGCAGGAAAAATCTCCGGATTGTAGTTTTACAGCAGCTTTTGTGGTCAATTTAGCAGGTTTTAATATACCCCTCGCAAATGGGATTATTTCCTATGCTTTTATGGAATGGATGGCTGGTAAAAATCGGCAAGGATTTCCGCTTGAGAATATTTCTGAATGCGAGAGACTCTTCTTCAATGAGTCGCAGCAATGCTCGGAGAAGATAAGAAAAGTTCTTGCCAAGTATCTTAGTAGCTCTCAAATAGTAGCATAAAATTTATTAGTGTGTTGATTAAAGGATCTAACGTTGAAGTTGAAACTTCCCCTGTAGCAGAGGTTGAAGCGTTAGATCAGGTCACTCAGCCATGGCAAGTGATGATCCTCAATGATCCAGTTAATCTTATGAGTTTTGTGACTCTGATTCTAAGAAGGATTTTTGGCTATTCAGAGGAGAAGGCCACGGAGTTGATGTTGAAAGTTCATTATGAAGGGAGCGCCATTGTTTGGACAGGAGAGAGGGAAAAGGCCGAACTTTATGTTCAGCAGTTACAGACTCATCAGTTGTATGCGGTCATGGAACCTGTTGATTAGTTTCTCATGCGATGGAGCTGATCAATAATGATGACGGTACATGGACTTTATCCAAGGTCTCTGAGCTTGAACATTTAATGCTTTCCAGATTACCGGAGTCTGCTGATTCTACTGGCTGCGAGGAAGCGGGGAATAGGTTATTTCCTTCACCGATTTCACCGGGAGCGGATCTTGACAATGAAAAAAAATCTTCTGCGGATTCAGATTGGAAGGAATACATAGAGCCCGAACTTCGCGTAGAGTTCAGGGACTCACTGAAAATTGTTGCTGATGATCTTGGTAAGGTAAAGATGGCTAAGGATGAAGAGGGGAACTGTTATCAATTTAATATCCCAACTGCGCACGCGGATCACTGGTGCAGTGCACTGAATCAGGCCCGGATCGTTATCCATTATAGATACAATTTGCCTGCTGAGGATGGCGCACTGGACATGGATCCTAATCCTGAAACGTGGATGGCTACACTCCAATCTGAGATTTACGGAATGTTAATGGAGTTTCTTATCAAGAAAGTCCTCTGGGTGGCTTGAGTTTTTCGATTCTCTTAAATCGACAAAGTGACGGTTTGCACTACTATTAATTTGTGAAATTCACTTTATTGTTTTTGTTTATTTGTATTACTCGCCTTTCAATTTTGATTGCTGCTGATAGGCCTAATATTCTTTGGATTACTAGTGAGGACAATGGGCCGGACCTGGGTTCTTACGGATTCAAGTATGCTCATACCCCCGCACTGGATGCTTTAGCGAAGCAGAGTTCGATTTATACTCGTGCATTTGCGACTGCAGGCGTGTGTGCTCCGGCGAGGTCAACAATCATTACCGGTATGTATCCTCCTGCCCTAGGGAGTCAGCACATGAGGAGTCGGGCAACTTTGCCTGAAGGCATAAAGTTTTATTCACATTATCTTCGTGGAGCTGGTTATTACTGTACGAACAATTCCAAGAAAGATTATAACCTCGTTGAGCCTCCGGGAGCATGGGATGAATCTGGTAGAAAAGCTCACTGGGAAAATGCACCGAAAGGGAAGCCATTCTTTGCTATTTTCAATCATACGATTTCTCATGAGAGTAAGATCAGGTTGAGAGAAAAGTCATTCCCGCATCATGTGATAAAGGATGCTCCGGTCCCTCCATATCATCCAGACATTCCGGAGACGAAACGTGATTGGGCGCAGTACCATGCCAATATCACGAAACTTGATACTATTGTGGGAAGGAACTTAAAAGAGTTAGAGGCGGCTGGGCTCGCGGATGATACTATTATTTTTTATTATGGGGATCATGGATCGGGAATGCCAAGGCACAAGCGATGGCTGTGGGATTCTGGAATACATATCCCGTTACTGGTTAGGATTCCTGAGAAGTGGAAGAACTTCAGGGAAGTGAGTTCAGGGAAGATGACTGACAGACTGGTTAGTTTTGTGGATCTTGGACCCACGGCATTGAGTCTTGCCGGCATTGACCCTCCAAAGCACATGCATGGAAAAGCATTTTTAGGTGAATTTTCTGATGGGCCAAGACAATACATTCATGCTTTCAGGGGAAGAATGGATGAGCGCTATGATATGGTTCGAGCAGTTAGAGATCAGCGTTACAAATACATAAGAAATTATAATCCTCATCAGATATACGGTCAGTTCATCGCCTACATGTTCCAGACTGACACTACTCGGATCTGGAAGAACATGTTCGATGCCGGAAAGCTTAACGAGGTGCAGAGCGCTTTCTGGAAGACAAAACCCGCTATTGAATTTTATGATACTAGAAATGATCCGCACGAGGTGAATAATTTGGCTCAGAGTGAAGCTCATGCAGACCAGAGGGACCGTCTCGCTGACGAGCTTAATAGGTGGCAATTAGAGATAGGGGATTTGGGTTTTTTGCCTGAAGGGGAAATGCATGATCGCTGCGGCGATCTGACGCCTTATGAATTAGGTAGAGATAAGAAAAAATACCCTCTGGCAAAAATAAAGGCAGCGGCAGAGAAAGCGACCACTGCTACGAGTGCATCTTTGGGTGATCTTCAATTAATGATGAAAGACAAGGACGCGGCGATCCGTTATTGGGGAGCTACTGGATGTATCATATTAGGAAAGGGTGCGACTGCAGCGAAATCTGACCTTGTTAATCTCTGCAAGGATCCGTGCGCTGATGTGAGAAGCGCTGCTTCTCAGGCTCTTTTTATGATAGGAGAAGTTAAGACTGCCGAGTCTACACTCGAGGCAATTTTATCTGAAAAGAATCCATTTTCACGACTCAGAGCAATGAACGTGCTTGATCATATGGATGAGAGTGCTCGTGAGGCCGTTACACGAATAGCTAAAGTCGGGGACCCGGTAAGCATTGGCGCTTACGGAGAAAATTATATTGGCAATGTCATAAATAAGGCCGCGGCTGACCTTGGAGTTGCCCAGAAGAAAAAGAGGCGTAAAAAATAAACATAACACCAATGAATTTATGATTTACGGAGCCTTGCATCTGCAGACAATGGAGCCAAACTAGTATCAATGTTTTCTCAACTTTCAGATGGATTAGATAATGTCTTCAAGAAGCTCAAGGGGCAGGGGAAGATTTCTGAGAAAAATATATCAGATGCCATGCGTGAAATTCGCATGGCTTTGCTCGAGGCGGACGTTGATTTCGGAGTCGCCAAAAAATTCATAGCAACGGTCAAAGAGGATGCTCTTGGCGAGAAAGTGTTAAAGAGCATCACTCCAGGTCAGCAGATCGTTAAAGTCTTTCAAGATGCCCTCGTTGATCTTTTAGGAGGTGATGCGGCTCCGCTTGATCTTAATCCACCTGCCCGCATTCTGATGTGTGGTCTTAACGGTGCAGGTAAGACAACGACTTCGGGCAAACTCGCATTAAGATTAAAGAAAGAGGGAAGAAAACCTATCCTTGTTGCGTGTGATTTGTATCGGCCGGCAGCCGTTGAGCAATTAGTGACTTTGGCAAAAGAAATTGATGTTCCTGTTTATAGGGCCGACCCTGGTGACAAGGATGTGGTCAAAGTTGCTAAAAAGGCCATCTCTTGGGCTGAGTCACAGTCAGGAAATGTACTAATATTTGATACGGCAGGAAGGCAAGAAATCGATCAGGATCTTGTTCAGGAGTTAAAGAACTTATGCGATTATTTGAAACCTAAAGAGACTCTTCTCGTTGCTGATGCTGCGACGGGTCAACAATCAGTTAGTGTTGCTACTCATTTTGATGAGGCCGTTGGTTTGAGCGGGATTGTGCTTACTAAACTGGATGGTGATGCGAGGGGCGGAGCTGCTCTGTCCATGCGTTCGGTGACTGGGAAGCCGATCAAGTATATAGGTGAGGGAGAGAAGCTTGAGGACTTTGATGCTTTTGTTCCGTCGCGGATGGCAGAACGCATCCTCGGGATGGGTGATGTCGTTGGGCTCGTTGAGAAAGCGGCAGAAGTTATCGATGAGGAAGAGGCCATGCGGATTGCCAACCGCATGAAAAAGGCCACTTTTGATTTTAATGATTTTCTTGCTCAAATGAAAATGATGCAGAAGATGGGTCCGCTAGAGGGAATTTTGGGAATGATGCCCGGTGCAGGCAAATTGAAAGGATTGGCCGGAGCGATGGACGAAGGAAAACTGAAAAGAGTAGAAGCTATTGTTTTGTCAATGACTCCAATAGAGAGGGAAAGGCCTGAGATCCTGAATGGTAAGCGAAGGCTCAGGCTAGCGAAGGGCAGTGGTAACAGTATTACACAGGTAAATCAGTTCTTAAGACAATTCGGGCAAATGCGTAAAATGATGAGAAGTAAGGGAAAAATGAAAAAAATGCTTTCCCAGTTAGGTGCTGGAGGCATGGATATGGGGGGCCTTGGTGGGGATTTCCCAAAAGGTATGAAGTTTTGACCCCTAAAAGTAGTTGAAAAAATCCTTGGCAATTAGGAAAAAAGGGTCAAATGTAGCGCCCTCCCAAAAAAGGTGACAAATGTCATTTCTGGGACAAATTAATAAATCATGGCTGTTGTCATACGTTTGAGAAGAGAAGGAGCTAAGGGCCGCCCATATTATAGGGTGGTTGTTGCTGATTCGCGTGCTCCACGCGATGGCCGTTTTATTGAAATGGTTGGAAACTATAATCCTATGCAGGATGGTGACACCAAGATAGATCTTGAAAAGGTCGATAAGTGGATAGGTGATGGGGCCAAGCCGAGTCCGACAGTTAAAAGTCTGATCAGTAAGGCAAGGAAAGCGGATTCTTCTGCTGAATAGTAGTTTTGGATTGAGTTCAGCTTCTTGGATTTTCAGTCCAAGGAATATCATTAGGGCCAAGTGCTCAGCAATGCTTGCGGCGTTCAGCGTAATGTACTAGCCTCGTGCTGTAAGTTAAAGCGATGCAAATTCTGAGATGCCAGTCCCTCATACTGCTATTATTGGCATCATTAGGGGCATGGGCCGTTCCTCCTCCGGACCCAGCAGCAGAAGTCGAAGTGGTGGGTGGAGTCGAGGCCGCAGTTGAACCGAAACGAGCCAGTTCCGATGAAGAAGCTAAAGAGGATTCTTCATTGGGTCCTGGTGATTCTATTTTAAGAGACATCGGTTTCGATCCTCTGTCGAAAGATTATAAGGACAGGGTCAAGGGATTGTTTCTTGACTCGGACCAGTTAGATAATGCGTTGGGCTTAATTGCTGACTTGGACAATGATGATTTTCGTAAGAGGAATGAGGCTTCCAAGAAACTTGCCATGATTGAGGCGCCCATTGAGCATATGCTCAGCGAATCCAGAAAGGATAGTACAATTGAAATGGCGCGTCGTGTTCAGGGGATTTTGAATGTTAGGATTAAAAAGAGGCTCATTGATGTGCTTTACCATGCTTCGGTAAGATCGGATGAGAATTCTGCTCCTAGTTCTTTAGAGTCACTGATGATTCTGGCTTCGACTTTTGATTCTGTAACATACTGGGAATTAATGAGGGCCTTGGAAATGGCAGCTGTAAGAGTGTCGGTAGAGCAGGACCGTGCTTTGCTAGAGAAGGGGCTATCCCATGACTCTCAATCTGTCAGGGAAATTTGTTCTTTTGTTCTTGGCTACCTTGGCATGGATCAAGATTCAGAGGCTGATTTTTCAGGTTTAAAGGACATTTTAATTTTGGCAAATGCTAGAGGGCGATCAGCTGCTGGGAAGAATGGAGTTGCAAAGATCCTTCTTGGTTTACTCTCTTCAGATAATGTTCGTGTGAGGCAAGAATCGGGGTCCCTATTAAGGATTATATTTCAAACAGATTTAGGTTTTGCTGCCTATGATTCTTCAGAATTAAGAGAACTGGCTAAGGGCCGGTGGAGTAATTATATTAATGGTAAGGAGGACGACCCTCACTGGCCTATCTTTCTGGGGATGTCTTCACGTGGCCAGTTTCAGGTCATTGTTGGTAAGTCAGACACTAAGGGTGGAGCGGCGCTTTCGTATACTACGAGTGGTAAAAAGATAGAGAATTCTGAATTGGTGAAGTCGATAAGTGGTGCGGTTTCTGATAGGATGGTCTTTGACTATCCTGGGGGGAATGTTGTCGTTTCCGGTGGAGCAGAACTCGAAAGTAAGGTCGCTGTTTTCTCATTGAGTGGTACCGATCTCTGGACTGTGTCTGGCGTGCCTGCTGGTGCCGGGGCTGCGCTTCTCCCTGAAGGGAAGATGGTAATTGCATCGGGCTTTAATGTGAGAGTTATAGATCTTTTTGGTAATCCTGTCAGGTCTTGGAAGATGCCTTCGAAGATGGATTCTTTTTCCCGATTGAGGCTAGGCAGGTTTATGTGCTCTCATTCTGATGAAGGGACCATTGCTGAATATGATTCTGATGGGAAGCAGATCTGGAAAGTGTCGGGAATGAATAGGCCAAGGAATGTTTCACGGTTAGAGAACGGTAACATTCTAGTTGTAGTGGATGCCGAGCCTAAGGCAGGAGAAGAAAAAGCAACTAGCTCACTAGTGGAGTTACTTGAACTCTCACCCGATGGTCAGCGAACCCTTTTAAGGATTCAACCAAAGGGAGTCAAAACGATCAGTAGTTCGGCAAGGCTACCTAATGGGAATACGCTCGTAGGAACCGAGAAGGGTCTCGCTGAATATACTCCTGACGGATATGCTATTAAGGTATGGCTAAAGTCCCCAATTTTATCGCTCCATGTCCATTAATTATTTTATTACTATGAGCAAAAGAAATGGGCTAATGGGCCTGAGGAACTTTCTATTGTTGTTTTTTGCTATTGGGGTCGGGATCTCGTCAGCAGATGATAATGGTCCGTGGCGCCTCGAGATGACCATTGAGCAGGAACCTAGCCCGGAGCTGATTGAGTTAAGGAAAGAAATATCGGATAAAGAGAAACAGAATCAAAACTCGTCGGATTCCTCGGAAACAATAAAAGAGAAGATTCTCTCTTTCCTGAAAGGGGTTCCAGAAAAAATTGCACCTTTAGTAAAAAACAAAAAAGAGTCTAAGGAAAAATCAGTTAATGAAAGTTCGATCGATGGCTCTGTTAGTGTCGAGCTCTCGATGTCCGGAAAAGTGCATTCTATGGATAAGGATTATCTAACATTTGGGCCTGCATTGAGTCCTGGAAAAAAGATAAAGGTTCCTATAAAGAAAATTACATCACTTAGTCGTCAATCAGAGAAGATCAAAGATGACCAAGAGGATTCTGAAAGTGATAATTTTAGAGTCATGCTACGTGACGGATCTGAGGTCTTGGGCGATCCTGTTCAGTTCACTGGAGAATCTCTAATCGTCGCATTTTCAGGAACCGAGGCAAAGATACCTTTACCGATTAATCAAATCATTAGGATAGAGCGGGACCAGCTCATCGGGAACGTGGATAAATTATTATTACCAGATTCTCCTAGAAGACACATTGCGGCTCTGGCCACTGGGGAGATCTTAGCTGGGCAATTACTGCCTTCTGTAGATTCAGAAAAATGGTTGCGAGTTTCGAGCCCTATACTTTCAGCTGAAGTCCCGCTGTCAGTCTTGGATGTGCTACTCTTCCCTGATCCGGATTCAGTGATAGCTGACGTTGAATTAGAACTGGCTGATGAAATTAAAGTGGTCGAAGACGGAAATAATGGCACTCCCGACAGGGGAAGTAATGAACCGCAAAAGGAAGAGGTCATTGAGGTCGAAGAGGCTACTGTCATTCGCAATCTAGTTGCCCTATCGCCTTCAGGAATGATCTGGGCCGATGAGCTCGAATTGAGAGGATCGGATCTGGTCCTTTCGGCACTAGGTATGGATGAATTGTTAGTGCCGTTGTCGAGAGTCGAATCGCTTAGTTTTGGACATGAAGGATTGCCAGCGTCTGCGCCGGTATTGGTCTGGGGAGGTTACACTGACGAGGATGACGAATATGTTAAAACTATTGATGCTCTTTCGGGTCGTGTGCCGTCCCGAAAGATTGTACAGAGTAAATCTAAAGTCCCTGATCCACAATTTATGCGTAACCTTCGGAGGTCCCGCGTCTTACTGGTTCCTGAGATGGAAGGCTTTAAGAGGGCAATAATGAAGGTTGCTATGGAGCAGGAAGGGAAAGGGTGCCCCACTTGGAGTTCGGCCTTGCGCGGGTTTCTCAAAAGAGGTGGGAATATTATTTTCCTTAGCCCAACCAGTGAAGGTTTGTCTTTCATGAACGAATGCGGTCTTGGCCCAATACGTTCTGGTCCCGCTGGTCGAGGATGGGAAATTACCGATGAGGGCAGGAAGTTAGGGAT
>PVBE010661458.1_pt1 | contig 10535 bp, 4 predicted proteins | sample 1631181 | NCBI WGS metagenome assembly PVBE01 (sample SAMN08397723, study PRJNA350692) | Marine metagenome, whole genome shotgun sequencing project. | isolation source: water | place: Pacific Ocean | collected 2012-04 | reverse complement strand
TCGAGGCCAGGAACCGGAGGGTGGGCACGCGCTTGGCCCGCCGACGGATCCAGTCGGTCGGGCGAGCGACCCCGTGGACGACCACCTCGTCGACCGCGCCCACGACGCGGCCGGACGCCTGCCCGTTGCCGTTGATCGCGCCGATGAAGAAGGTCTGATCGCCGGGATCGATCACGACCGTCGGGTCCTCGCGGTGGATGAGCCGCTGGCCGTCGAGGTACGCAGAGATGCGGTCGCCGGCCCGCCTCACGAGGGCGAAGTGGTGCCACGCCCCATCCCGGCAGGTCGACGCCTCGTCGGCGATGACGTGGGGATCTCCCACCTCGGAATCCAGCCGGAGCCACAGCCGGCTGGTGGGGTCGCAGTACAGGCGGACGCTGCCGTTGGGGGCCTCGAAGCCGAACAGGTGCAGGTCCCCGCCCTCGGGCTCGAACCGAGCCCAGAGCTCCACCGTGAAGTCGTCGCCCCCGGGACGCCAGACCCAGCGGGTGTCGATCCAGTGGTCGCCCTCGAGCCCTACCGCGCCGCGGGCGTCCCCGAACCGCCCGTCAACGAGCCCGGGGCCGTTGTCCTCGGCGAGGAGCGGCGGGCCGGCCACGGGCGCGCCCGGCCAGGCGAGTCGGCCGGCGTCGAGCGGCCAGTAGCCCCGCACGTCCTCGTCGAGCTGGCCGGGGGGCAGCAGCAGGGGGCGGCTGCCCTCGATCTCATGGTCGGCCGACCGCCCGTACTCGGTCACCCGGACGTCGGAGAAGTCCGAGCGGGCGCCCGCCAGGGTCGGGTCGCCCCACTCCCCCCGCGAGGCGTGATACAGGCGGACCTCCTCGGCCGACAGGGCGCGGTCGAGCACGACGACCTCGTCGATCCTGCCGATGAAGCGGCTGGCGGCGCAGGCGCCATCGGGCCGCCTGCAGCCTCCGATGCGGGGCGACTCAAACGGCGACAGCCCCTGGGCGTGGGTCCGGCTCGCGACCAGCCTGCCGTCCCGATACAGCATCACCTGCGTCGGCGCGCGCACTCCGCACAGCTGAGTCCACTGCTCCCTGGCGACCGCCTCGGGCTGGGAGACCTCGGTGGCGCCGGCGGGCCCGACCACGAACCGCGGGTGGTCCTCATTCGTCAGATCGAGGCGCAGCGCCGCGTCGGAGTTCTCCTCGGCCGCGTCGTAGACCACCATCTGCCGACCCTGGGTGTCCGGGGCGGGGCGGACCCACGCGCAGACGGTCAGCTGATGGGTCACCCCCATGTCGAATCCGTCGCCGCCGGCCAGGTGGCCGTTGCCGTCGAACTCCCTGGCGCCGCCTGCCTCTTCGTTGCGGTCGTCGCCACCATCATCGAGCCGGTGGTGCCGCACGACGCTCGTGTCCGGCCAGCCGCCTGCGACCAGGGGGATCTCCACCAGCTGGTTGCGCCGGGGTCGGGCGCTGAAGCCGTCAGCCGCGCCCTCCTCCCACGGGGTCAGGCCGCGCTCGCCCCAGAAGCGATCGGAGACCGGGCGGCACTCGTCCGGGCCGTCGACGTCGCCGCGGCAGTCGTTGTCCACGCCATCGCACGACCGCTCCGGGTCCTCGTACTGCCCATGGGTGTAGTTGCAGAACCAGTGACCCTGCGGGTGGCACCGGACCTCGGTCCCTTCGCAGATGCCGCGCTGGAGGCATTCGATCTCCTCGGGGGGCGTCAGCGCCTCGTCCGTCGTCCCGTCGCAGTCGTTGTCGATCGCATCACAGGTCAGCTCGACGTCCGGCTCGTAGCCGTCGGGGTACAGGCAGGTCCACCGGCCATCCACGCAGGCCTCGTCGGAGTTCAGGCAGACGCCCCCCACCTCGCATAGCGGGTCATCGGGGTCGTGCGGCAGGTCCTCGTCCTCGCCGTCCACGAAGCCGTCGCAGTCGTTGTCGACCCCGTCGCAGACCTCGGGCGCTTCAGGCGACACCGTGTCCAGGTGGTCGTTGCAGTCCACCGGTGAGGGCTCACCCGCGGCGTCGGTGTCGCACACGTCCACCCCGTCGCCGTCGGCGTCCATGCACGGCTCGTCAACAGGCAGCGGCCGGCTCGCTGCGGCCCGAGCGAACGGCTGGTGGAGCATCGCCGCGGGGGGCAGGGCGCGATTAGACAGGCGGACGGCGGCGATCCGGCCGGTCCAAGGGGCGCCGCCGACGACGTTGGCGCCGAACACCAGCGGGCCGGTCGGGTCGCCGAAGGCCAGGTCGAGGCCCTGGAGGTCGTTGTCTGCGAGCATCGTTCGGCCCTGCCACGCAGCCAGCGCCTGCGCATCCAGCGTGCACCCCACCTGGGTCCACGCCCCCAGCGCGAGAGCCGCCTCGGCCGCCGCCGGGCGGACCGCCAGCGGCACCGCGCAGCTGAACCCGTCGGCGGCCAGCGCCAGCCCCAGGCTCGCGCCGTCGAAGTCCTGATCAACGACGCTGCCGTGCGCCGGGTCATCGAGGGCAGCGATGACCTCGAGGGTCAGCCCCTCGATGGGCGCGATCACGCCGGGGCCTGTGTCGACGATCACCCGCCCTGGGCCCGCAAGCCGAAGCGCCGTGCCGCCGGGCGCGGCCTCCCGTTCGGCAGGCCCGACGAGCCGTCCGTGCAGCCGCTGGGTCGTCCGATCCACGGCGACGAGGGGGTCCTGCTCATCGAACCGCCAGTACCCGAGCCACCCGTGACCAGGGGACAGCAGACCCTCCACCGGCGCAGCGGGGCCGGCGATCTCCGGGTCGCCCCACCACAGGCGGTAGGACCGCCAGGGGTGGCGCCCGTCCGGCCGGGGCTCGACAGCCGTGCTCGCCAGGAACCGCACCCGGGGCAGGGGGTGGGCGCGCCGGTACACCTCGTCGGCCGTGAGGGGGCGGTCCAGGATGAGCACATCGTCGATGGCGTCGCCCGCGACGTCGAGGCAGTGGGGGGCGCCGCCGATGTACAGCGGCGTCGGCTCGGCGAGCGCAGGCGGGGGCGCTGCGGCCACGCTGTCGGCCAACAGGCCGTCGACGTAGATCCGGGCGGTCTCCCCATCGTAGGTGCCCACCAGGTGCCGCCAGGCCGAGCGGGCGCTGGAGGACGCCGGGGTGGCCGTGCCGGCGGCGCTGTATCGATCGATGGCCCGCTGCTACGACCAGCTGGGCCGGATCACCCCGGCGCTGTCGTACTACCGCAGGTTCCTGGCGCTGGCGAACCGGCGCGACCCGTACCAGCGGCGCGCGATGGGCGAGGTCAAGCAGGCCGCCTCACGTCTGCAGACCCTGTTCGACCGCACCGGGCTGCGCCTGGAGGTCCGGCCCGACGGCACGGAGGTCCGCATCGACCGTCGGGAGATGGGGCGCACGCCGTTGGAGATCGTCCACGTGACCCCGGGCGCCCACCAGGTGACGTTCTGGGCCGAGGGCTACCGGCCGGCGAGCATCAACGTCGAGGTGGCCGCGGGCAGCGTGGTCCCGGTGGTCGTCGAGCTCCGGCCGGGGCCCTCCGGGGACCACGGCGCCGCGAGCGCGGCCTCCTCGGACTCCTGGCTGTTCGTAGGATTCACCGCGGTCACGCTGGCCACGGCGGCGGGCGCGCTGCTGTTCATGTCATCGGCGTCGGACGAGGAGGGCACCGCCGACGACCTCGCGGCGGCTCGCCACTCCACCCGCGACGAGGCGACCGCCGCCCGGGCGAGCATCCAGCGCCGGTATGACCGTGCGGCCAGCGACAGGACCACGGCGGCGATCCTCGGCGGCCTGTCCGCCGCGGCGGCGGTCAGCGGGGTGGCGCTATGGCTCGCCCCCGGGCCGGCGACGGCGGCCGGGGTCGGGGTCGGCGGGAGCTTCTGAGCCGGTCCATCTGACCCGCCGGGTCAGCAGCCGCCCTCCGGCGTGGCCGAGCCGAACGTGCCGTAGGTGTTCGACCCCAGCGTCGGCGTGGACTCGCAGTCGTGCCAGAGATCCGCCTGCTCGTTGTCCTGGAACGTGCTGTTGCGCACCGTCACCTTCGCGGCGGTGTCGTGCATCGTCACGCCACCCTTGTGGGCGGACAGCGAGTCCTGGCCGGCGTGCAGGATCCGGGCGTGGTCGATCAGGCTCCCGGACAGGGTCCCGGACAGGAACACGATGCCATTCCAGCCCCCCGCCACAGGCTCGGGGCCGTCCGCGTCGAAGGTGACCGGGGCGTCCGCCGTGCCGTTGACGATGAGCCGGCCGCCGTCGCCCCCGTCACCGACGCGCAGCCAGCCGCCGGACGTGAAGTGGAGGGTGGCGCCGGCCTCAACGGTCAGCGTGACCGCCTCGGGCGCCTCGCCGCGCACCTCGACCCGGTTGTCGACGACCCATGGCACCGGCTGGGCGCCCCAGGTGGCGTCGTCGACGAGCCGGCCATCGATGATGGAGTTGGCCGGCGTGTCCTCGAAGGTCTGGTCTGCGGAGACCGAACCCACCGCCGTCGGGTGGAGCCAGAGGCCGCCGCCACAGGATCGATAGGTGTTGCCGGAGTGGGTGCCGAACGACACGCCGTTGCCGTGGGCGGCGACGCCCGCCTGGGCGCAGTGCTCAAACGTGGAATCGGTGATCGACACACGACCCGGGTTGTCGGTGGTGAGCGTGACGCACCCCTTGTGGGCCGACAGGCTGTCCTGGCCACCGTGACGCACGATGGTGTTCGACAGCGAGGCGCCGGACAGGGTGCCGCCGGCGAACACGATGCCGTTCCAGCCTCCGGGCGTGGGCTCGATCTCGTTGCTCTCGAGGATCACAGGGACCTCCGCCGTGCCCGCCGCGACCAGGGATCCTGCTGCCCCGTCGCCGATCCGCAACCAGCCGCCGCCGGTGAACTGAAGCGTGATCCCCGCCTCCAGGGTCAGCACCGGGTTGTCGTCTCCCTTGACCTCCACCCGGTTGTTCACCACCCAAGGCGCCGACTGGGCGTGCCACGTGGCCGACGCAGGCACGACGCCGTCGTTGATGGCGTTGATCGCCCCGTCGTCATACGTCTGACCGCCGGAGACGCTGCCCACCGCTGTGGGGTGCAGCCACATGCCATCGCCGTCCTTGAAGGTGTTGCGGGCGTTTTCTCCGAACGTCACGCCGTTGGCCGTCGCCGCGATCGAGGCCTGGTCGCACAGCTCGAAGGTGCTGTCCGTGATGGACACCCGCCCGGGGTTCGACGTCGTCAGCGTGACGCACCCCTTGTGGGCGGACAGGCTGTCCTGGCCACCGTGGCGCACCACCGTGTGCCGCAGCGCGGCGCCCGAGAGCACCTTCGGGCCGAAAACGAGCCCGTTCCAGCCGCCCGAGGTCGGCTCGGGCTCCGAGCTCTCGAACACAACCGGGTTGTCCGCCGCGCCGTCGGCGACCAGAGAACCGGGCTCGCTGTCGCCCACCCGGATCCACCCGCCGCCCGTGGTCTGGACATGCACCCCGGCCTCGAGCGTGAGCACCGGGTTGTCCTCGCCGCGGACCTCCATCCGGTTGTCGAGCACCCAGGGCACGGACTGCGCCGCCCACGTGGCGGTCCCCGACAGGGTCCCCTCGTAGATCTCGTTGGTCTTCACGCCGTCATAGGTCTGCCCGCCGGCCACGCTGCCGACGGCCGAGGGGTGCAGCCACATGCCGCTGCTGCTGTCCTTGAACGTGTTCCCGGACATCTCCTCGAAGGCGAAGCCCGCGATCACGCCAGCCACCGCGGACTGGTCGCAGCCGCTGAACAGGCTGTCCTTGATGGACACCCGCCCGGGGTGCTCCGACAGGATGGTCACGCAGCCCCGGTGGGCCGAAAGGGAGTCCTGGCCGCCCCACTTCACCTCGACGTGCTCGAGGATCGTCCCGGACAGCACCTGGGCGCCGAGCACCACGCCGTTCCACGATGCCGAGGTCGGCTCGACGTCCGACGACGTGAGGGTGATGGGGGCTTCGGCGGTACCTGCTGCGACCAACTTCCCCGGCCCGCCATCGCCGACGCGCAGCCAGTCGCCTGCTCCGAACTGCACCTCGACGCCGGCGTCGATCTTCAGCGTCGCGCCCTCCCGCACATCGACCCGCTCGGTGATGACGTACGGGCTGCAGGCGGCGACGAGCCGGATGTCGGCGTCGACCACTCCGCCCTCGAACTGGAACTCGGCGGTGCACACGACCGGCGGTGGATCGCCGCCGTCACCCCCGTCCTCCCCGCCGCCGCCATCACCACCACCGCCGCCGGCCTCGCCCTCGCCCTCGCCCTCGCCCTCGCCCAGCCCATCCTCGACGCCGCCGTCTTCAGCGCCGTCGTCGCCTCCGCGGTCATTGCCTCCGCCATCGGACGTCTTGCAGGCCGGAAGCAGGGCCAACGCCAGGATCATCATGAGCGCAGTTCTTCGAGGCAGCATCTACTTGATCCCCTGGTACAGGTGGGTGATGAGGTCGGCTTCCCTGGTGTTGCCAGGGTCCGAGATGTACTGGCCCCACTGCGGGCCGCTCTTCGTGATGCCCCGGGCGGCGCAGTAGGCGTTCATCCCATGCAGGGCGCCCTCGATGCCCTTGTAGGGGCCGGTGTAGACCAGCTTGAGCGCCTTGCCACCTGGCGTGTCGCCCACCTTGACGTCCGGCGGCGCGGGGGCGGGCGGGGCCCCGTCCGCGGGCGCGGGCTCGACCTCGCCCGCCGGCGCGTCCGGGGCGGGCTTGGCGGCCAGCGGGATACCGGCGTCAAAGACGACCGCGCCCTTGTCGTCGACGGACTTGGTGACGCTCAACGGCTGGCCGGCGCCCTTGAGCCCCTTGGCGACCATGAACTGACCGACCTTGCCGTAGGCCTCGGCGAACGCCTTGCCGATGGCGGCGGCGCCCTTGGCCGGGGCGGTGGTCACGTAGGCCATGGGTTGGGGCTTGGCCTCGACGGTCTCGAAGGTCATGCCCTCCCAGTCACCCTTGGGGAGCTTCTCGACGATGGCCTGCAGGTCCGCCAGGCCGGCCTCGTAGTCGGGGCCGATCATGCCGTCGAACATCAGGCCCATGTAGCGCATGAAGACGCCGTCGAGCTCCGACTCGAAGCTCCAAGTGACCTTGGTCTTGCCGCCCTCCTTGGCCAACGCGAAGCCGGCGGTCGCCACGCCCTCGGGCCCGAGGTCCAGGGCGGTGGTGACCGACTCGCAGGGCTTGGCGTCGGTGATCGACTGGCTCCCGTCGCCGACCTTGGGGTGATCGCTCTGCCAGGCCAGCTTGCTGCCCTTGCCGATCGCGGGGCCGGTGAAGGTGTACTTGGCCTTGGGGTCGTACTTGGCCCACGGCGACCAGGCGTTGAACTTCCTGTAGTCGTCGAGCTGGGCGTAGACCGTGCAGCGGGACGCGTCCATCACCGCCGAGCGCTCCATGTGCACCTTCGAAGGCAGCGCGAAGGACGCCAGGCAGAGGACGACACACAGGCCGACGAGGCCGATCAAGAGCTTCTTCACGAGATTCATCCCTGCCCCCTTCTCAAGGTGCAGGGATCTAGCACGGCGGTCGCTCCGGGTTGAAGCCAAGCCAAGGCAGGTGCATCCTGGCTGTGTGGTCCGGGGGCGCATACTGATCGGCGGGTTGTTGGCGGCGCTGCTCGCGCCGGCGCCGGCGGGCGCGGTGATCACCCCATTCAGCGAAGACGTGCACGCCGCCATCGACCACGGCCTGCAGTGGTTCCGCGAACGGCAGAACGCCAACGGCTCCTTCTGCGGCGGCGTGTGCATGGCGACTGGCCTGGCGACCCTTGCGTTCCTCGAAAAGACCGCCTCGCCCCATTTTCCTCCCCGCACGTGGGCTGGCGCGACATGGACCCCGAGGACCAGGCCCGGGTCGAGCTGGCCATCCGCTGGATCATCGACAACGGCGGACCGTTCCACGTCGTGGGCAACCCCCATCCGTACACCGCAGGCAGCCAGATGGCGGCCCTCGCCGTGTACCTGGCGACCGAAGGGCCGGTGGACGTCGGGGCCCGGGTGACCGTCGACCAGGCGCTGCACAACATCGTGGAGGGGTTCAAGGCCAACCAGGGCGGGCCGGTGGAGCAGTGTCCGCTCGCTTCGGGCTGCCTGTCCCTGGCCTACAATGGGAGCTGCGCCGGGGGCGCCATCCTGCCCCCGAACCAGTTCCCCATGGCCGGGCTGGCTGCCGCCGAGACGTTTATCGAGGGGGCCGCGGACACGCTGCACCTGGCCGTGCCGTTCATCGACGCGACCAAGAAGCCCGACGGCGGCCACAAGTACCACTCCACCCCGTCCACCAGTTACGGCGACTGGCCATCGTCGACGAGCACGACCTCGACCGGGATCTGGTCGTACCTGCTGGCCAGCGTCGAGCCGGACGACGAGCGCGTGCAGAGCGCCATGCGCTGGCTGCGCGACAACTACACCTACACCTGGAACATCCAGTGCTCGCCGGGCGTGGTCACCGATGAGGAGGGCCGGCGGTACGGCCCGTTCCCCTGCGAATCGCGACCCTGGTACTACGCCTACCACTACTCGCTGTGGGCCCTGGTCAAGGCCACCGAGGCGATGGCCCGCCACCAGCCCGCACCCGGCGCCCTGTACGAGCGCGACATCGGGCCATGCCCCGCGCCACCCGACCGCGAGTGCCACCGCAACCCCGACGAGGAGGGCTACCCCCAGGAGCGGGAGAGCGTGTACTTCGACGTCGCCGTCACCCTGATGAACATGCAGACCGACGAGGGCCTGTTCCCGAGCGCGGCGCCACCTCGGCGGGGCTTCGAGGTCTTCAGCGACCAGGCCTTCGCCATCCTGGCGCTGGAGCGGTCCACCGGCGGGGTCTGCCTGGACCGCGACGAGGACGGCGTGTGCGAGATCGAGGACAACTGCCCGCTCCTGTTCAACCCGTTGCAGATCGATCTGGACTCCGACGGGCTCGGCGATGAGTGCGACAACTGCCACAACCAACCCAACTCCATGCAGGAGGATGTCGACGGCGACGGCTTCGGAGACGCCTGCGACAAGCTCACCTGCACGCCGACCGACGACGCCGTCGAGCTCTGCAACGGTCGGGACGACGACTGCAACGGCATCGTGGACGACGGGCAGTTCGAGCCCCCGGAGGGTGAGGCCGAGGACTGCGTGACCGAGCAGCCGGGGGTCTGCGCCGAAGGGCAGTGGCATTGCGTGGGCGGGGAGGTCACCTGCATCGCGGCGCAGCTGGGCGAGCGGCTCGAGGTGTGCGACCTCCTCGACAACGACTGCGACGGGCGCATCGACGAGGACACACGAAACGGCTGCGGTCTGTGCGGGGCCGACCTGCCGGAGTCCTGCAACGGCTTCGACGACGACTGCAACGGCATCGTGGACGACAACCCGGACTGCCCGGACGGCCGCATCTGCCACCTGGGCGAGTGTGCGCTCGCCTGCAACCCGGGCGGGGCCTGCCCCGAGGGGCTGACCTGCCAGGATGCGTACTGCGTCAGCGATTGCGCGGGCGGCGCCTGCGACCCGCCCCCCGAGGGGGACGACGGGCACCCCTGCCACGGGGTGCAGTGCGGGCTCGGCGAGTTCTGCCACCGGGGAACGTGCAAGGACAGCTGCGACGACCTGTCCTGCCTCGCCGGCCAGGTCTGCGTACACGGTGAGTGCCAGGACACCGCAGGGTGCGATCCCGACGCGGCCTGCGGCATCGACCCGTGCGACAGCGCCGACTGCGGACCCCTCGCGCGGTGCGTCGCCGTCTGCGTGGACGGCGACTGCCACCCCAGCTGCCGACCGGACTGGCTGCCGCTGCCCCCGGTCGCCTCGGAGCCGCCGGAGGACAACCCGACCGGCCCCGAGACGGTCGGCCCCGCGACGCCGCTCGCGCCGGGCGCGCCCGGCGGCCCCGGAGCAGGCGCGGGTGGAGGCGCCGCAGATGGCACCGGCGGGCAGGACGCGGGCGGCAAGCCGGAGGCGGGCGAGGAGGTCGACGCCGGGGCCGCCGGAAATGAGTCCGGATGCGCCTGCGATCAGGCAGGCGGTGACTGGGTGTTCGGGCTGCTCCGGCGGTAGCCCGCACGGGATCTACTCGGGAGAAGATCGGGCTAAGGTAGGTCCAGCCCCTCGTAGTTCCAGCAGTCGCTCTCGGTCGGCGCCAGGAGCCGCACGGTGTCGCCGTCGTGACCGCCGCAGTTGCCCGTGTGGCGACCGCCCAGGTGGTGCCAGCGGGCGCCGCACTCCCGCATGACCCACTGGGCGACGCTCACCCAGCCCTCGCCATCCAGGGAGCAGAGGCCATCGTCCATGTCCGCGCCGCCGGCGGCGTGCCGGCAGCCGGTGTACAGCACGTGCTCACGGGCGGCGTCGGCGACGGTCTGAGCCAGCGCCCGGTTGGCCGACCAGACCCACTCGCCCGTCTGGCACTCCACGGGCCGCCAGAGCTCGTTGCCGGGGCACGGGCCGTCGCCACACTCGAGCCCCTCGTCGGCCTCGCCGTCGCAGTCGTTGTCCAGCCCGTCGCACTCGTCCTCCGCGGGGAAGTTCACCTGCTCGCAGAGGATCTCGCCGTCGACGCACACTCCGACGCCCTGGCCGCACAGCCCCTCCTCGCCGGTGTCGCAGAACTCCTCGCCGGGCACCTCCTCCTCCTCCG
>PVBE011303159.1_pt1 | contig 10536 bp, 8 predicted proteins | sample 1631181 | NCBI WGS metagenome assembly PVBE01 (sample SAMN08397723, study PRJNA350692) | Marine metagenome, whole genome shotgun sequencing project. | isolation source: water | place: Pacific Ocean | collected 2012-04 | reverse complement strand
CTGGACTCTGGCTGTCCGGGATGCTCCCGTGGAGGAGGATTACCTGGGCCCGGTCCTCTTCGAGCCCCAAGCAGCCACCGAGGTCTTCCGCCAGCTCCTCCAGCCCCAGGTATGTGGCACACCGCCCATGGAGGACAGCCCGGATCCCGAGGGCGGAGACGGCATCTCACCGCCGACGGCCCGGGTGGGCCGCAGGCTCCTCCCGGCAGGCTGGAGCGTGGTCGACGACCCCACATCCAGCCAGACTCTGGCGGGCGCCTACACCCACGACATGGAAGGCAGCCCGGCCCAAAAGGTGGTGCTGGTGGAGGACGGCGTGATCCGGGACCTCCTGATGAGTCGGGTTCCCCGAAAGGATCTGAAGGGCTCCACCGGCCATGCACGCGCGCTGGGCACCGCACGGCGGGCTGCAATGCCAGGGATCATCACCATCACCCCGCCCCGGACGGTATCCGACCGCGCGCTGCGGAAGAAGGCCCTGGCCCTGGCGCGGGGTGCCGGGCTTCCCTACGTGATGGTGGTTCGGCGAATCGCGGCCCCTGCCATGGACAATGACTTCCGCATCGCGTTCTCTGGCGGTGCACCCTTGCCGGGGCTGACCACGCCTCTCGAGCTGTACCGCCTGTACCCGGACGGGCGGGAGGTACCGGTCCGCAATGTGTCCTTCTCCGGCGTGGACCGGAGGGTCCTGCGGGACATCGTGGCCGCAGGTCGAGGCCTGGGTCCGGTCAACGTGATGGACGTGCCAGGCTCTTCGGGTCGCTCCGGTATTGGAGAGGTGGGCGGCCTCCCTGCAACCTGGAGTGCACCCCAGATCCTGATCTCCGAGATCGAATTGCGGGGCCAGCCTGGCGGTGAGCAGCGGGTCATCCCACCGCCCAAGCCCTAGTCCTCCAGGTTCTTCTCCAGGTTCTTCTCCAGGGACTCGCCGAGCTCCAGGGTGCGCTGGTAGGCAGCATCCACCGACTCTGTCAGGACGGCGGAGAAGCGGCCTTGCTTGAGGACCTGCAATGCTCGAGAGGTGGTGCCACCTGGGCTGGTGACCTCATCGATGAGCTCCGCGACGTGGACATCTGAGTCCCGAATCATCTGCGCGGTACCTGCTAGCGTGGCAAGTACTGTCTCCTTGGCCACAGGCCGGGACTCTCCGATGTAGGCTGCCGCCTCGAGCATGGCTTTGACGAACTGGGCCACGATGGCGGGCCCGGTACCGTTGACCGCGGTGGCCCGATCGACGTGCCCCTCGTCGGAGACCCGGATGGCCTCTCCCATGACGCCCAGCACCGCCTCGATGCGCGAGACGTGGTCTGCAGGCGTGTCCTCGGGGGCCGCCCACACGCTCATGCCCTGGCGGATTCGGCAAGGCAGGTTCGGCATGCAGCGAGCCACCCGCTCATGACCGAGGCCACGCTGGAGGACGGCGGTCCGTGCGCCGGCCACGATGCTGAGCACGGTGGCTTCCGGCTTGATCTTTCCCTCGAGTTCTCGGAGCACACCGGGCAGGGTCTGGGGCTTCACGCTGAGCACCACCACATCCGCCTCGGCTGCCACAGCGGCATTGTCGATGGTGGTCTGGATGCCGTATCGCTCGCTGAGTTCCTCGCTGCGCAGCGGGCGCCGGTTGCTGGCCAGGACCCGTCCTGGCTCGACCACGCCCTCATCGAGGAGCCCCGCGATCATGACCTCGGCCATGACTCCAGCCCCTACAAAGCCGATTGTCCATTGATCGCCCATCTGCCCTCCAGGTGGCGGGGCCTATCCCGTTGTCGGGCCGTTGCTAGGGGTGCTTGGCCGCCTGCAGTCGGGTCTCGAGGTTCCAGCCCTTGTCCCACTTGGGGGTATGGCAGGTGGTACAGACCGCCTCGATGACGCACTCCGGGCAGCTCGAGCCCAGGCCGACGATGTTGTCCTTGCCCGGACTCGCGATGTGATCGGTGCCTGCCCCGTGGCAGGACTCACAGCCCACGGACTCTTCGACCCGGAAGGCGCTGATGCTCTTCGGTGCGGGTCCGCCAAACATCTTGGGCGTGGCGTGACAGCGCACGCAGGCCACATCGGTCCGCTGCTCCAGGGTGAGCGAGGCCATCGCGCGTCCGTGGGGGGCACTCTTCCAGCTCTTGTGGGACTCACCGTGGCAGGACTTGCAGGCCTTCGAGCCGGCGGAGGGTCCATCGGGGAAGGCAAGCAGCGGCTTGGGTGCCTCACCCCTGAGCAGGGCCAGCTTCTTGTCGCGCCACTGCCGCTTGTCCAGGCCCACGGCCATGAAGTGATCGATGTGCGGCAGGCCTTTTTCCACGCTGAAAGCAATGGAGTGGTCCGCGTCATGACAGCCCACGCAGGCAGCCTTTGCATCCACCTTCTTGGCGGTGGGGTTGTGTGGACCACCAGGGCCATGGCAGGCCTCACAGGTCACATTCTGCATATGGGACTCGTGATCACCCAAGACAAATCCACCCTCGAGCCCCAGGCCTGTGACGTGGCAGCTCACGCACTTGGGATCCTCGTGCTTCTCCCGGGACTGGATTGTCCGGTAGGCCACCGAGTGGTGGGTGAGTCCCCAGCTGTTCATCTCCTGGGTGTGGCAGGAACCACAGGTCGCGGGTCCCACGTAGCCAGTGAAGTCCTTGAAGGGATTTGTCGGGTCCTCTCGCATGGCGAAGATGCGGCTATTCCCGGGGTGGAAGGGGGCCACCTTGCTGATGAGCACCACGGTGTTGGGCTTGGCCCCGCTGCCCGGTGCTGCGGGCTCGAGGACATAGACGCTGGGCAAATTGGTGACACCAAGGGCATCCCCAACACCGCGCTCACCATCGTCGATAACCAGCGGGAACGGCGCCTTGAACTCGGTCTTGTAGAAGTCCACCTCGGACTGGGTGGCCTGGTTGGAGGCCACCCCCAGCCAGGTCATGCCGCCTTTTTCAACCAAGGTGGTGATCTCCGGCACCCTGTCCTGGCAGTGAGGGCAGGTGGGCGAGAAGTAGTAGATGGCGGTGCGTCCCGTCACCTTCTGGGCCAGCCATGAAGGCACCGCGATGGCCTGTGGCTTCTGGCTGAGGATCTCAGCGGTGCCTGCGGCAACCTGCTTGACCTGTGTGATGCTCTTGACTTCTCGGGGCTTTTGGACACCTTCCTGGACTGGCTGGACTTCGTCCTTGTCGACCAGCTCCGCCTGGCGGAAGGAGATACCGATGGCCAGCGCTATTGCGAGCGCCAGCTCCCACACGATCGAGATTCCCAGAGTCTGCATGCCCGGGAGCATACCAGCTACGGCACATGGCATGATGGTCTGGGAGCCAAGATGGACGAAGAAGTTCGCTGGGAGCAGCACAAGCAGGCCGCAGCCGCGGGCATACAGGCGCTCGGCTTTATGGTCGGGAAGTGGTCGGGGACTGGCACGAGCTACGGTGCAACGGTCACAGGCACCCTCACCGTGCGCCCGATTCTGGACGGCACCTGGCTGGAGGCGACCGAGACTCTCTTTGATGCCTCAGGCAGTGCCGAGCACACCGACATCAGCCTGTACCGCTACGATCCTGAAGAAAGTCGCCTGGAGGTGGTGCACCTGATGGGGCACGCCCACATGAGCCGGTATCCGGTGGAGCCGGTGGGACCCGCACTTCACTGGATCACCGGGCCGGCTGCACCCAGGCTGGCCATCCTGCCCCAGCCCTCTGGACTGAGGATGGAGGTTCAGTTCCCGCAAGAGGCTGCACCGGTGGTCACCATGGACTACTTGCCCGCGTGACCGATCTCCTCCGGTGTGCTCTTCCGCTGACCGCCGAGCCTGAGCTGGCCGAGGCGGCCCGGCGCCCGTTCATCGCCGATCACTGCCTGCAGGCACTGCGTGCTGCACGGGACTCTCCCCGCCACGCCACGCCCAACCTGGCCCGATGGCTGCGCCAGACCCGACGCCTGGGCTCAAGGGACCGGCGGTGGGTCAGCGAGGCGGTCCACGGGATCATTCGCCACGAGGCCCTCCTGCTCCGGGCGGGGGCGCGGTCGGATCAAGACCTGGTCCGGATGTGGGCCGACCTCATCGAGGGGGACCGCTTCTCGCACATGGAGCCCGCCTCGCCCGCAGAGGATCTCTCCAGCGCGCTCAGCCTGCCGCTGGGTGTGGCCAGCGAGTGGCTCAACGCTCTGGGGGAGGAAGAGGCCTCGGCGCTCGGCCAGGCCCAGGCTGGCCGGGCACCGCTCACCATCCGGGCCAACCGCCTGCGCTGCACACCTGAGGCGCTGGCGGAGCGGCTGGAGGCGGAAGGTCATCCAACCCGGCCTGCACCTGAGACCTCATCTGGGCTGGTCCTGATGGGTCGGGCCAATGTGCAGACCTGGGCCAGCTTCAAGGAGGGGTGGTTCGAGGTCCAGGATGCCTCCAGCCAGCGGGTCGTGGAGGCCCTGGGAGATGTGGAGGGACTCAGCGTGCTCGATCTGTGCGCAGGTGCAGGCGGGAAGAGCCTGGCTCTAGCTGGAGCCGGGGCGCAGGTACGGGCCACGGATCCTCGATCCAACGCACTACGAGAGCTCTCCCGGCGGGCGGAGCGCGCGGGGGCGGACATCGCACTTGGGGATCCGGAGCCTGCGGACATCGTCTTCGTGGACGCGCCGTGCTCAGGCCTGGGCCGGCTCTGGCGCACGCCGGCCATCCGGTGGTCCTACCAGCCCGGGATGTGTGTGGGCCTGCAGGAGGAGATCCTGGAGGCAGCAATGGACTTCGTCCGTCCTGGCGGGCGCCTGATCTACGCAACCTGCACCCTGCTGGAGGCGGAAAACGCGCATCGCCTGCCGGAGGGCTGGACCTCCCTGGAGCAGCGCACCCTGTGGCCCCACAGGGACGGGTCTGATGGCTTCTTCTGGCACACCTGGCAGCTCGAACAGACTGAGTAGTCCTCAGGTACAATGCCGCAGGTGCGGGCTACATCGCTGCTACCAGGTCCCAGCTAGTACGAGTATCGCCAGCATCTCTCCCGGGGCACACGCTATCAGGCGTCCTCACTGCACTGGCAGGCCCCAGCGGTGCCTCGCCCGTCGCAGCACTCTGTCCCCGGGCAGGTCCACCCAGGCCTGCTCGATCACCGCCAGGGCCTCGTCGTATTCACCCGCCGCATACAGGGTGTCCGCCACCGCCACAATGACCTTGGGTCGCTGACGGGCCTCGGCCAGCGCCGCCCGTGCCGCTGCTGCTCCACCTGGGAGGCCATAGTGGGCCATCACCTTCAGGCGGCCCACCAGGGCAGCGGTGTTGCCCGGGGAGAGGGCGAGGGCCCGATCGTACTCTGAAAGGGCCTCCTCGGACCGTCCTGTGCGGTACAGGGCATCACCCAGCCCGACTGCGGGCTGCCAGGATCGGGGGTGGACCTCCGCCCGCTCCTTGGCGTGGCGAAGTTCCTCCGGATCCTCGATACGGGCTTCGGCAAACAGGCGCTTGGCCAGTGGTGCATACCGCTGGTCGGCCTTCTCGACCGCCTGGAATTGGGTGCGGTAGGCATACACGCCTGCGGTCATGACCAGGGCTCGCACCACCTGCGGCTCTCCGCCCAGGGAGACCCGAACCACAATGGACCGCGCGTCCTTGCCCTCCATCTCGACCGCCTCGCGCTGGATCACGGTGGTGGCCCGCCCGCCGGCCTTGATTCGGTCGATGAGCGCATCGGCTGCCGCATCCGCCGTCAGCGGCCGGGCGTGTGTGGTTCGAGCCACGACCATGGTGGCCTCTCCGGTGGGCGAGAACCATCCCCGGTCCCCGGTGAAGGTCCAGCCCTCCCGCCAGTAGGTGGGGGTGGGTGCATACAGGCCGCCCTGCTCCCGCTCCTCGAGCGGCACCAGCTCGGCGCCGCCCAGACCGAGCACCAGCGAGATTCCGACAATCAAGGCCAGGGCACCTCTTCGGACCAGACGATTGATTCGCACCCGGCCCGCGCCGACCTCCGGTGAGAGGAGCGTCATCAGCACGGCCCCGCCGAGGAGCCCGCCGAGGTGGCCCCAGTTGTCCACGTTCTCTGCGGAGAGCCCGCTGAGCAGGGAGAAGCCCAGGTAGGGGGCGAGAGCCCAGCCAAACTTCTTCCTGGCGGACTCCGGGATGTCCTCCCAGTGTTTCCAGCCGAAGATGACCGCTGCAGCGATGAGTCCAAAGTCCCCGCCGCTCGCGCCCAGGCTGGGTCGGTCGGGGGCCATCCACATGGAGAGCACGCCGCCGGAAAACACGCTGCCAAAGTACAGGAGCAGCAGGTTCAGGCGTCCGAGGGCCCGCTCCAGGTTGTACCCGGTGTAGGCCAGGAAGGTGAGGTTGAAGAGCAGGTGGGTGAAGCTGACGTGGAGCAGCCCGTAGCTGAATAGCCGGTAGATCTCGCCTCGCTCCAGGATGCCAGGTGCCCAGTTGGTGAACTGCTCCTGGAGGTACAGCTCTGCGCCCGGTGCCCAGCTCAGCAGATAGACGCGCAGCTGGATGCCGACCAGGAGCGCGGTGATGATGGGCACTCCCACGCGGGTGAGGTTGCGTCGGAAGGCGAGGGACTGCGGATCGATCAGGGCCTGGTACAGCTCCAGATCGCCTGCCGGAACGAACTCATCTCCAGTGACCACATCGAAGCGGACGCGGGTCTCCGGCGGGATCTCACCGTCGCGGATCCGGAGCTCGAATTCCTCGTAGGTCATGCGCTGGATGTGCCGGCTTCGCTGGATCTCGATGATCACCGGAACTCCCTGGAGCGAGGCTGCTCGGCCCACGATACCCGGCGGCAGGGCGGGACGGGGCCCGTCTGGCCCGATAGGTCCGGGGCATGTCCAAGAAGACCCCCCGGATCTGCGCTGACGTCCCCGGCCCACAGAGCCAGGCATGGGTAGACCGACTCGCGCTCCGCGAGTGTCCGGCGATCACCGCCCGGCGCGCACGCAGGGCCCAGGCTCTCGGTGCGGCCCAGGATGACCCGATCGTCTGGGCCCGGGCGGAGGGCTGCACGGTGGAGGACGTCGACGGCAATCGCTTCATGGATCTCACTGCCGGCTTCGGGGTCGCCAGCGTGGGGCATGCCCATCCCACAGTGGTCGCGGCGGCCAAGGGTCAGCTGGACACCCTGGTCCATGTGATGGGTGATGCCTATCCGGAGACCCAGCGAGTCTTGCTTCTGGAGGCCCTGGCGAGAAAGACCGGCCTGGACCGAACCATCCTCGGGAGCTCGGGATCGGATGCGGTCGAGGCCGCGCTGAAGACGGCGCGAATGGCGACAGGCAGGGATGGTGTGGTCGCCTTCGAGGCGGGCTACCACGGCCTGAGCTACGGGGCGCTGCAGGTCACCGGCTACCTCCCCGATCAGTTCCGTGCACCCTTCACCGGGCAGCTGGGCGACCACGTACAGCACGCACCCTTTGGCGGCGAGATCCCGGATCTGAGCGGCGTGGGTGCGGTGATCGTGGAGCCCATACAGGGTCGGGGCGGAATCCGGGTACCGCCTGAGGGGTGGCTGCTGAAGCTGCAAGAGGCCGCCCACGATGCTGGCGCGCTGTTCATCCTCGATGAGATCTACACGGGCTTCGGGCGAACCGGGAGCTGGTTCGCCTTCCAGGACCTCGGCCTCTCCCCGGATCTTCTCTGCCTGGGCAAGGGCATGGCGGGTGGCTTTCCCATATCGGCCTGCGTCGGGACAGCGGCAGCGATGGATGCCTGGGGTGCCTCCACGGGCATGGCGCTGCACACCCAGACCTTCCTGGGCAATCCGGTGGGATGCGCCATGGCGCTCTCGTGTATCGGCGTCCTGGAGAGTGTGGTCCCCGAGGTGGATGCAAAGTCCGCTTGGCTCATAGGAGAGCTGGAGCAGCGAGGCTACACGGTTCAGGGACGCGGCCTGTTGCTGGGTGTGGTGCTGCCCCGAAGCCTGGAGGTGAGTCGGGCATTGCTCCAGCGGGGGTTCATCGCCCTGCCTGCTGGAGAGCGGGCCGAGGTGCTTGCGCTTACCCCGCCGATGACGATCACCTGTGAGGAGCTGGGGCAGTTCCTGGACGCACTGGATGCGGTGACGCTGTGAGAGAGGTCCTGAGAACCTTCATCGATGAGGGCGGGGACTTCAACCAGGTAGCACTCGAGCTGTACCGCTGGCAGCGGGCGCACAATCCGGAGTACGACCGCTTCTGCGGCGTGGCTGACCCAGCCCGGTGGTTCGAGATTCCCGCGGTGCCCACGACCCTGTTCCGGGATCTGGGCTTCACCAGCTTCCCGGCGGCCGAGGCCGAGGTGGTCTTCCACACCAGCGGGACGACCACTGGGCGTCCGGGTCGAGTGGCTCTGTTGGACACCTGCTTGTACGACCTGGGTGCAAGGCTGCACGCTCAGGCATGCCTCGGGCCGCTCCCGGAGTGCGGCGTCTCTCTGGTCTCCGCTCAGCCCACCTCCTCGCTCGGGCACATGTGCCGGTCCTTTGTTCCGGACATGCCGCACTTCTTCTCCCTGGAAGGGGGGGTGGATGGGCCGGGGGCGTGGGCCGCTATCCGTGAAGCTGCCCAAGGAGGCAAGCCGGTCTTCCTACCCGCGACGGCCTTCGCACTCGCCGACCTCCTGGACCATCCGGCCGCTGTGGTCCAGCTGCCGGAGGGGTCCATCGTGATGCTGACTGGCGGCTTCAAGGGACGGCGCGAGGAGGTGGCAGCGGATGCGCTGCTCGAGGCGATAGCACACCGACTGCCCGGTGCCAGGGTGGTGGGCGAGTACGGGATGAGCGAGCTGAGCAGCCAGCTGTGGGCGGTGCCTGCTGGCGGGCTCTTTGTGCCGCCGCCGTGGATGCGGGTCCAGGCGGTGGACCCCTGGACAGGACGTCCACAGGAGAGGGGCCTGCTGCGCTTCTTTGACCTGGCCAATCTGCACACTGTCCTGGCGATCGAGACCTCGGATGTGGGCACGGTTCATCCGGACGGGAGCCTGGAGCTTCAGGGACGACTCCCGGGGGCACGGCCTCGGGGTTGCTCGCTGAGCGTGGAGGAGGCCCATGGTCGATAGGGTCCTCCAGGGGCTGGCCCGGCTGCGCGCAAGGGATGTGGCACCGCTCTCCCAGGGGCTGCATCCGGACAACGCGCGGGCCTGCCTGGATGCTGCGGTGGATGCGATCACGGAGGATGGGCTTGCAGCCGAGCTGTGCACACCCGGGGTACGACCAGGTGATGTCACGCTGGTGGCAGCGGCCGGGGTCTTCACCTCGCCTATCGAGTGGGCGGCCCTCTTTGCAGCAGCGGGATGTCGGCTGCACATCAAGGCGCCGGCGCAGGCGTCAGCGCTCTGCCTGGCGCTGGCCGAGGAGCTGGCGCTGGCCGGTCTGCCGGTGACATCGGACACCTCGCGAGCCATCGGGCAGCCCGAGGCGGTGGTGGGCTTTGGATCCGATGCATCCATGCAGGCCATCCAGGAGGCCACGCCGGGCAGTCTGCACAGCCTGTACGGACACCGGTTCTCGGTGGCGCTGGTCACCGGTGAGGCCGAGGCAGCGGCGGAAGGGCTGGCAAAGGATGCAGCGCTGTACGATGGCCGGGGGTGCATGGCGCCGGCAGCGGTCTTCACCACAGGAGATCCGATTGTCCTGGCGGGTCACCTGGCCCGGACCATGGCGGAGGCAGAGCACAGGTGGCCCCGTGGTGAGGTCGATCCCCACCTGGGGCCGGAGTGGCGTCGCCGCACGGGGCTCGGACGGGTGACAGGCGGCTGCCCGGAGGGGACTAGCTGGGCAGTGCCCATCCTGGACCCGGGGTACTTCCACCCAGTAGCCCTGCCCCGGATGCTGCCGGTCCATGGGGTAGCGGATGTCCAGGAAGTCGACGCGACTCTGGCGCCTTGGTGCCACCAGCTGAGCACCTGCGGAACCGACGCAAGGGGCATCAGCCTTGCCGGGGTACTTCGGGTCTGCCGGCTGGGTCAGATGCAGACACCGCTCTTCCCGCGCGCCCACGATGGTCGGGCGATGCTCGGAAGCATCCTGGGGTAGACTGCGGACCTCAACGGAGGCTTACGTGACCCAAAGAATACTCCCGCTCGCTGTGCTGCTGATCTGCTCCTGCGGGGAGGAGGACAAGAAGGACACTGCAGATTCATCAGAGACGGATACCGACACGGATACCGACACGGACACCGACACGGACACCGATACCGACACCGATACCGACACCGATACCGATACCGAGCCCAACACTGCCCCCACGATCACCATGACCAGCCCCACGGGGGGCGAGGGCGCAGATGTGGGAGAGGTCTTCGAGTTCTCAGCGCAGGTCTCGGACGCAGAGCAGGAGACGAGCAGCCTCATCGTGACCTTCCAGAGCAGCCTGGACGGCACCTTCTGCACACCGGTCCCCACCGATGAGGGGGAGGCCAGCTGTGCGGTAGCCCTATCCGAGGGTCTGCACATCCTGTGGTTCGAGGTCACCGATGTGCGGGGATTGCTGGCCAATGAGCTGGCCAACTTCCAGGTGGGTGCGCCGGACACGGGCGGGCCAGACACGGGCGGGCCAGACACGGGCGGGACAGACACGGGCGGAACAGACACGGGCGGGCCAGACACG
>PVBE011214338.1_pt1 | contig 10536 bp, 7 predicted proteins | sample 1631181 | NCBI WGS metagenome assembly PVBE01 (sample SAMN08397723, study PRJNA350692) | Marine metagenome, whole genome shotgun sequencing project. | isolation source: water | place: Pacific Ocean | collected 2012-04 | reverse complement strand
GGCGAAGGCGGGACGAGGAAGGTCTGCTCGAGGTCCCAGGGCTGGTGGGTCTTGCGGCTCATGGCCGCATTGGATCACACCCGGGCCGCCGGCGCGAGCCTGCGGCGGGCGGGGATCGGTCTACGCCCTACAGGCTCCTAGATGCAATGCCGATCACATATGGCTCGTCGGGCTGCGCCCGCCTCGCCCATGTGCTCGGCATTGCCGTCGCTTGTCCCCAAGAACTACGCCTTTCGTGCTCGGGCTTCGTGCTCGGGCTTAGTGCTCGTAGGCGTGATCGTGGGAGGTGGATCGTGGGGGCGTGCGGGCCGTTGACCGCGGCCCAGGATTCCTGGACTGGTCGCGAGCTCACCGGCGCTCTCCGTGGTGTCTCGGGCGACGTCGCCCGCTTCGCTCCGCTCTGCTGTGAGGGCGACGTCGCCCGAGACACCACGGAGAGCACCTACGATGCAGCGCAACGAATCCACCTTTCCCCACCATCGACTCGACGCCTACGTCGTCAGTCTTCAACTCGCCGTGCAGGCCAAGGCCCTGCAGCATACCGGCACGATGTCGGTGCGCCGCCGTCGGCTGCCGGCACGGCTGGTCGTGCGGCTGGTCATCTCCATGGCCCTGTTTCGGGACTGCGCCATCCGGACCGTGGCCACCCAGCTGGGACTGCCCAATCCGTGGGGCAAGGCCCGCTCCGGTCACCGGGATCGCTCAGTCGCCTCCACCGCCGGGCATGCCCAGCGCCTGGTGATCGATTACGCCGAGCACCGGCCGGTGACCACGAGGACGCACCTGGCCGGGAGCTACCGTCTGGAGCTGCTCGTCAACGGAACCTCGCTCGGGGTGGTCGACTTCGAGCTGAAGTGTCCTTAGGTTGGCCCGATGGACGGTGACAAACACCCCGCCCGCGTGGCGCTCGAGGATCGTCGCGACGAGACCATCGAGCACCTCACCGAGGCGTTCAGCCGCGACGTGATCGCGATGGATGAGTTCTCGTTGCGGGTCGACAAGGCCCACGAGGCCACGACCGCCGAGGCGTTGGTGCCCCTGACCATCGATCTTCCGGCGTCCATCGCGGCGCCCGGTCAGCGGGAGCAGCCGACCCGGTCCGGTGCCCTCGCCCTGGCACCGACGGCCGGCTTGCCCGCGGTGCAGCGCCGGCAGAGCCAGGTCGTGGTGGCGGTGATGGGGGGCGCGGCCCGAAAGGGGGCGTGGACTCCCGCGTCCAAGGTGCGCGCCGTGGCGGTGATGGGCGGAACCGAGCTCGACTTCCGCGAGGCCGAGCTGCCGCCCGGGATCACCGAGGTGACCCCGGTGGCGATCATGGGCGGCGTGGACATCGTCGTCCCGCCCGACCTGGCGGTCGTCTGCGATGGCATTGGCGTGATGGGCGGCTTCGAGGCGGTGGACCGGGCGCCCCGGGCGGACCAACCCGATCAGCCGATCTTGAAGATCACCGGCCTGGCGCTGATGGGCGGCGTGAGCGTGTCGACGCGGCGCATGGGAGAGTCGGCGCGGCACGCAAGGCGGCGTCGCAACAAGGAGTTGAAGGGCAAGACCTCGAAGTGAGGTGCGGCTTGGAGCCTGCCCGACGGGCTCCTAGTGCTCGCAGTCGCCCGTCAGCACGCAGTCCTCGCAGCCCCATTCCTCCGGAGGCTCCGCGACCGGGTCGAACCCGCCGTGGTTGTAGACCTCGTAGATCAGGCACTGGTTGTCCACGTACAGCAGCAACGCGTCGTCCACCAGGCGGTCGTCGATGAGCGCGACGCCGTCGTCGTACACGCCCTTGGTGAAGATGAGCAGCTCATCCTCGGGCTCCTCGAAGCTGTCGCCCAGGGCGACCGCCGTCAGCCGCAGCGCCGCGCCGGACATGGTGCGGACCTGCAAGCTCACCGGCCACTGCCAGTTGCGGACCCAGACGTTGTCGTCGTCCTGGGCGGACTGCAGCAGGCTCGACAGGGTCACGAGCTGCCGCAGCAGGTCCAGGAACGCCACGTTCACCACCGCCGGGTCGCCGTTTTCCAGGGCGTTGTTGAACAGGTTGCGCTGGTTGATGTCCTGCTGGACCGTCAACACCTCGTCCATGATGTCGTGTCCGCCTGCGTGTTCGATGGCCTGGTAGTCGACGAACTCGTTCTGCAGCCGGTGACCCGCCGCCGCTGCTTCAGCGGGCGTCTCGACGAGGAACGGGGCGTCGGCGTGCTCCACGTGGAAGTGGGCGTTGACGAGCGTGAGCACGCCCGCCTGGAACGTGTCGGCGGCCAGCTGATCGGCGGCCTCGACGAGCAGGTCGTCCGCGGACTGCAGGTCGGTGTCGTCGGCAGCCACGCGGTCAGCCACGTCGTCGCGATGCAGCCGCACGTCGTCGAGGGCGCCCTGGCTCAGCCAGCGCCTGGTGTCGCCCGTGTCCACATCCTCGCCCTCGGCGAACTGCAGCATCGCGAGCATGGTCGACGTGTTGAGCAGGGCGTTTCCGAGCAGCTCCGGGTCGCTGACCGCGGCCAGCGACACGTCGCCGATGTCCGGGATGATCCCGAGGAACAGCGCGGACAGGTCCGACAGGCCGCCGGCGTCGAGCAGCCCCTGGGCCAGCTCGATGGTCCGCTCCATGGCGATCCTCCAGTTCATCACCACGAAGTAGCGGGTGATCTCGGCGCCGTTGCCGGCCCGGTCGGTGACCGACACGACCATCTCGTAGTCGCCCGGCGGCAGGTTGGCCATGGACAGGTCGCCCTCTTCGTCGCAGTAGGCCTCTTCGTCCTCGGGCACCAACTCGGCGCACACGATGTTCTTCAGGCGCGTCGGCCCGGCCAGGGGCACGCCCTCGGCATCCGGGGCGTGGTCCAGCAAGGTCCGCACGTCGCCCGTGCCGGTGTTGTTGAGCTCCACCAGCACCCGGCCCACGCCCGAGTTGGCGTCGCCGTCCCGGTCCCGGGCGCCCGCCCGGAAGGTGACGGTGTCCTGCGGGAAGTACACGGGCCACGTCAGCACATCCTCTACATCCTCGGGCTCGTCGAGGCCCGAGAAGGTCGCCTCGGGATCCGTCCGGTCGATGCCGAAGGACGGCGCCGTGATCACGGTCTCGTTTCCGGCGAAGTCGTCGGCGGTCATCGTCACGCCGAACACGCCCTCGCGGTCGTAGGTGGCCGTGAAGACGTCCTCGTCCTCGGTCTCGTCGTCGCCGACGGGGCTGAACTCGTAGCCGGGGTCGGGGTCGCAGTTGTCCCGAATCCGGAAGCTGACCGTGCCCTCGCCGCTGATGAAGCCCTCGGTCGCCGCCAGCAGCGTGACCACGGGCGGGGTCGGATCGTCGTCGCCGACAGTGAACTCGAGGGTGGCGTTGGCCCGGTGACCCGCAGCGTCGGTGGCGACGTAGGTGATGGTGTGGCCGCCGAACGGCAGGTCGATGGTGTCGTCGCACGAGCCGGGCTCGCCGTCGTCGATGGCGCAGGTGAGCGCAATGTCCTCTGGGGCGGTGGCGTTGTCGCGCACGGTCGGCAACGGGATCTGCACCTCGGCGCACACGGGCCCGATCTCGCCCGCCTCGATCTCGGGAGGAGTGGTGTCCCGGACCTGCACCTCGAACAGCGCGCTCCCGCAGTTGCCGCCTGCGTCGGTCGCGATCGCCGTGACCTAGGTCACGCCCACGCCGAAACGAGAGGGGGACCGCACGCAGTCGCAGTCGGGGTTGCGGGTGCCGGCGATGCGGACCTCGTCAACGTCCTCGTCGGCCAGCGTCCAGCAGGCCTGGCAGGCGCCGCCGCCGTCGGTGCAGACCTCGTAGCTAAGCTCGGGCGCCTCGTCGCACACGTCCAGCACCGTCGGGGTGGGCATCTGCACGACCGTGCCCTGCGGAGAACGGGCCTCGACCGTGACCGGGTCGATGGGCTGAATCTGGGGCGGCCGGGAGTCGACGATCTCGACCTCCTCGGCGTAGCGGGAGACGTACCCGAGGGAGTTCTCGGCGGTCCAGACGATGCGGGTGCCGCCCAGCGGCAAGCGCTCGGGCTGGTCGCTGGAGACCCGCACGTTGGGGTCGTGGCAGTCGAGGACCTCGGGGGGCAGGATCTGCACCCGCGCCCCGTCGGGGCCTGAGCACTCGAACTGCACCACCATGTCGCGGGGCTGGAAGGTCGGACGGTAGAACTCGTCGCCGACGTAGGCGATGTCGTCCGACCGCAGCGTGCGCAGGGCGCCGTTTGGGGGGCGCATGTCGGTACGGATCAGGGCCTGGCCCTCCCCGTTGAAGAAGTCGAGATCCAGGCTGTGCCAGCCACGCTCGAGGCGGGTCGCCGCGCCGCTTGCGAGGGCGTTGCGGGCCTCCTGCCACTGGTCGATCCGGAGCAGGCCGTCCACGCTAAGCCGCACGCCGTCGTCGTGCCGGACCCGCCAGCTGTACAGCCCCGTCTCGGCGGCCCGGAAGATGCCCTTGTAGCGGGCGCTGAAGTTGTCCGGCCCGGCGCCGGTCCGGAAGTCGCTGTCCCTGTCGTTGTCGGAGCGGGCGGGCTGATCGATCCCCACCTCAGGTCGGGTCACCACGTGCTCGTCGAAGTTGCGGCCTCGGTAGTAGGACGCCTCGAGCAGGCCAGCGGTGATCTCGTCCTGTCCGGGCGTGCACAGGGTCAGGTCGCGGGTGCGCCGCCGACGGCCTTCCGCGTCGGTCACCTGCAGGCGCCAGTGGTACAGGTCGCCGCCTTCGAGGCCGGGCAGGCGCACGGCCTCCTGGCGATTGACGCGGACCTCATTGCCGTAGTTGGCGTTGGGGCCGTACAGCACGACCGCTTCGGCCTCGTGGGTGACGTTGAACGCGATGATCGCCGAGTCGGGCGTCACGGCCGACACCCGGACGTCGGTCAGCCGGAACGGGTCGTCGTCGGACAGGCTCGGGTTGTTGGAGACCCAGCCTCCAACGTGCACCTGGGCACCGTCCGCCGTGGTGGACCGGCCCACCGCCGAGCTCTGCCCGGTGGCGGTGACGATGAGCCCGTTGGCGCCGATGTCCGCCCGGCCGAAGCTCGAGTGGAGCGGCCGAACGACCATCTGGGCGCTGGCGGGCAGGGGACAAGCCAGGCTGCATGCCAGGACGAGTCCGGTGATTGAGACCGGTCGATACAAGCTCGATGCCCCTACGTGCGCGTGAGTAAGAAGACCGCCAACAGTCTGCCGTGCGGGGGCCCTGGCTGTCCAACGCCGCCGCCCAGCCGTATGCTCCGTCCCACGTGATGGTCTGGATCCTTGCTGCCGGTGCAGCGCTCGCCTTGGCCGGCTGCGACGACGCCGCCTGCGACCCCGACGGCGCATACCCTGAAGGATCCCGCTGCCTTGTGGTGCCTGGCGCCGAGGGTGATCCCGGCCCAGACGACCCCTCGCCCGACGGAGGTGGCGGCGACGGCGGCGTGGACCCTGGCTGTCGCTCCGACGACGATTGCGATGACGGCCGATTCTGCAGCGAGGCGGGGATCTGCAACCGATGTCCCCGCGATGGAAGCTGTCCGGACGGGCCGGGCCTGTGCGATCGCCGGACCGGGGAGTGCTACCTGCCGGACGAGCCCGACGGCGAGCCCGCGGGCGGGGGGCAGGGAGAGGGCGAGGCTGCTGGAGAGGGGGAGGGAGAGGGCGAGGCTGCTGGAGAGGGAGAGGGTGAGGGAGAGGGAGAGGGCGAGCACGGGGATCAAGGCGAGGGGGAGGGCGAGGGCGAGGAACGGGAGGGGCCCGACGGCACTGAATGTGCCGGGAGGGAAGGTACCGATTGCTGTTCCGCCGGAGGCGGCTGCGGTGAGGGTGAAGGTGAAGGTGACGGCGAGGGCGAGGGCGAGGGCGAGATCGCGCCGGCATGCCCCGACCTGCCCAGGCTGGCCGCCGGGGAGCTCCGCGGCGACACCCGAGGAGGTGAGGACCGCCTCGCAAGCGGCTGCGGCGACTCACGATCGCCTGAAGACACCTACGTGATCGCCCTGGCAGAGGACGCCTTCGTGCGGCTGGAGATCCGGCCGCGGGGCTGGGACGCCCTGGTCGAGCTGCGGTCGGGGGGGTGTGGAGACGACGCCGCGCTCCAGGCCTGCGCCGATGGCCAGGGCCCGGGGGGCATCCGCCGGGTCGAGGGGCTGCTGCCGGCCGGGGAGCACCTGGTGGTCATCGGAGGCTACTGGTTCGGCGCCGGGGCCTACACGGGGACCCTGGAGATCGGCCCGGTGGACTGCCTGCCCGTGGGGGCGCAGGAGTGTCGCGACGACCAGGTCTGGGAGTGCCTGCGGCTGGCGCCGGCGGGCGGCGGAGGCTGGGGGTTCGCCGAGACATGCGACCACGGCTGCCGGGCCGGGACATGCGTGCCGGAGCACGGGCGCTGTGCGCAGGCGTCGGTGCTTCAGGCAGGCGACGCCTGGGCCGGCACGACGGTCGGCGCGCCTGCGGAGCGGCAGGGATCGTGCGTGCAAGGGGCCTCCCCGGACGCCTGGCGGCGGGTGGTCGTGCCCGAGGGTGAGGAGGGCGTGGCGGTGTCTTGGGAGGCGGACTTCGACGCCGCCGTCGTCGTCGCCGAGGGCTGCGATCCCGACGCCGCCGAGCTGGCGTGTGACCACCGGGACAGCGGGGGGCCGGCCGGCGCCGTGGAGGTGGGCGTCCCTCCCGGCGCAGATGCCTGCGCGGACGCGGCAGCGTTCGAGGTCCTGTTGGGCGGAGCGGCGGAGCACGGGTTCGTCGTGGCCGGCGACACGGGGGGCGCAGCCGACGACGTGCTCAGCGCTGTATGCGGCGAGGCCTGGAACGCCGCGCCCGATCTGACGTGGGCCTTCCGCACCGACACCGACGCCCGGCTCACCCTCACCCTGGAGGGCGACTTCGACACGCTGCTGCACCTGCGCAGGGACGGCTGCGGGGATGCCGCCGAGGTGGCGTGCGACGACACCCTGGTCGGCAGGTCGGTGATCGAGGCGGACGTGGCGGAGGGCGTCGTCTACCGAGTCGTGGTGGATGGCTGGGGGTTCGAAAGCGGCGAGTTCACGCTGCGGGCCAGCTTCCGCGACGCCGAGGCGGGGCCGCGCACGCGCTACCTGCGGCTCCCTGCAGGCGAGCACCTTGTCGGTGTGCTGGGCCGGACTGCCGACGCCGCCGGCGCGTATGCCGTGTCGTACCGGACCTATCCGCTCGCCTGCGAGCCCGGGGCGCGGGTGTGCGACGACCAGGGCGAGGTGGGCGTCTGCGCCGTCGATGGACGCCGGGAGCTGCGGTCCGCCCAGTGCTTCCTCGGCTGCGATCCCGGCGCGGACCACTGCCTGACCGACGGGCACGACGTGTGCGAGGCCGCCGTGGCCCTGGAGGACGGCCTGCGAGGGGACACGCAGCGCGGGGCGGACCGCTGGCCGGGCGCCGGCGCCTGCGCCGCGGCGGGTCCGGACCTGTGGTACCGCCTCGATCTGGCGGACTGCACGGAGGTCTCCGTCGAGATCACCCCGGGCGCCGACTTCGACGTGTCGGCGTTCCTCATGGACGGGTGCCCGTCGGAGGGCTCGGCGGTCGTGGCCTGCGCGGACTCCGAGGCCGAGGGAGGGGCGGAGCGGCTGGTCGCCAACGCGGGCCCGGGGGTGCTCATGCTGGCGGTCGACGGGGTCGCTGAGGGGCTCGGCGGACCGTTCGTTGTCGACGTGTCGACGGCCCCCGCGCTGGGGTGCCCGCCACCTCCGCTGCAGTGTCCCGACGGCGGCGAGGAGGGGCCGGCGGCAGCGGGTCCGCTCGCCCCCGGCGAGGTCCACGGCATCGTGTGCGGTGCGGGCGACTGGTACGTCATCCGCGGCCTCGTCGCCGGCAACGAGCTCACCCTGACCCTGCGCACGGACGACGGGCTGCAGCTGTCTCTGCTCGGCCCGATCCCGGAAGAGCGCGCCGCGGGCGTCGTCGAGGCCGGCGAGGGCGAGGGCGACCGGATCCTGCGCCACACCATCGGCCGCTTCGAGGCGGGTGACTGGTGGGTGGTGGTCCGGCGCGACCCCGCCGCCCCGGGCTCAGCGTCGTCGTACGTCCTGTGCCTGGCCGCCCGTGCGGGTGAGCCCCCGGCCGTCGCGTGCCCCGACGAGGATCGATGGTGGCCCAACGCCGACGAGGCCGCCGCCGTGGCCGTCGAGGACGCACGGATCACCGGCGTCGCCTGCCACGGCGACGCGCCGCAGGAGTGGTTTGTTGTCCGCGACCTGCCTGCGGATCACGCGGTGCAGGCGACCCTGGAGTTCGACGGAGGCCAAGGAAACCTGGACCTGAGCGCCCGGATCGCAGGCGTGCTCGTCGACACCAGCGCCGGGGTCGCGGACCGCGAGTCGGTCCAGGCCGCCGTCGGCGCCGACGGAGGCGACGTCCATCTGGTCATCGACAACCACGCCGCGGACTCCGCCGTGCCATGGTCGCTGTCGGTGGAGGTGCTCCGCCCCTGACTCCTGGCTGGTCCGCCCGGGTCGTCAGAACCCGAAGCGCATGCCGCCGGCGCCCATGGGGTAGATGTGCCAGGTCTTGGAGTCGCCGGCGTCGGTGGTCGCCGAGACTGGGCCGACCACCTGGCAGCCCCAGTCCATCCACACGCCCATCGAGCCCATGACGGTGACGTCGAAGCCCGTGACAAAGTAGCCGCCAATGGCGCTGGTGGACGGGTGATCTACGTCCTTCTGCTCAAGCTGGCTGCTGGTGAAGCCCAGGCCCATGGTGTTGTACCAGACGGCGTCGGCGCCCAAAGCGTGCAGGAAGTCGATGCCTGCGGAGGCCGCCATGGCCTTGTGGTCGACCTTGTCGGCGCCCGGGGTCTCGGTGGAGTTGAAGGCGTAGGCGCCGCGCACGTGCGCGCCGAGGCGGTCGTTGAACGTCATGTGGGCCTTCAAGGTGGCCCCGACGACGCTGTCCATCATGAAGCCGCCTGAGGCCGTGGCGGTCTTGGGCATCCACATCTGCAGTCCGGGCGTCACCGTGATGGAAGGCCAGGTGTCTGCTGCCTCTTCAGCGTGGGCAGGTGTTGCGATTGCGAGCAGCGCGGCGGACAGGGCGAGGTGGGACAGGGCGCGTGCCGTGCGGCAGGCGGTTGCGGACTTGCACATGATTCCTCCGGGAGGCGGGTGAAAGAGACGCCGGGAGGATACCGCCAAAGGGGCTACAACCCCATCAGCACCTCGCCAGGCGTCAGCGGCCGGCGGCGGGCGCCGCGCTCGGCAGCGGTCGGATCGGCTGGGGCCGGGCGATCGCGCTCGGGCCTGCAGTCCATGACGACCACTGCTTGGGCCTTGTGCCCCTGGGCGACGCGGACCTCCGCGGGGATGGCCTGCACGCAGCCCATCTTGGCGCCCATGATCTCGTAGTCGCCCAGCGGGACCTTGTTGGTGCGCAGGCCGATGAGCTGCTCGTCGATGACGAACGTGCCGTCGAGCCCGGCGAGGGCGTCGCGGGTCTCCGGCACCGTGGCGATGCGGACGCCTGGCAAGGGCTGGCCCGCCTGGTTGACCGCCCGCCCGGTGATCCCGGGGCTGGCGCAGGCGGCGGTGGCCATCAGCGCGCCGAGGGCGCTGACGGCGATGAGGGGGGAGGGTGCGGTGCGCATACGGCGAGTCCAAGGATCAAGCTGGGGACCTGATCCTCCATCGACCGATCGCGTGGCGACGCATTAGTCCGCTCGGCGTTTGAACTGATCCAGTCGGCGCGCGTCAGGGGTTCGGCATGCCCAGGCACGCGAGCAGGTCTGCGTCTTCGCACTGCCCCGCGCTCACCAGCTCGAGCAGGCACTCGATCGCGTCCGGGTTGCCTCCTCCGCCGGGGATTCCGCCCTCGCAGAGCGTCGGGCAGAGCGCTCCGAAGCCGCCGTCGGGGCAGTTCTGCGCGTACTGATCGCAGACCTCGGCGCAGTCCACGTCGCCGGGATCCGGATCTGGATCTGGGTCGGGGTCCGGGTCGGGGTCCGGATCGGGGTCGGGATCGGGGAAGTCGCCGTCGAGGCACTCGCTGAACTGGCGGTCGTTGCAGCCACGGAGCGCCGCCGTCGTGATGCAGTCGACCATGCCGGGGACGTCGATGATCTCCGGGCAGAGCAGCGCGCAGTCCTGGACAAACTCGCTGTCCGGGCAGATCTGCTCGAACTGGCCGCACAGGTCGTCGCAGCGCTCATCGGGCTGCGGCTCGTCGCGGCAGCCCTGCGGGACGCAGTAGTCGAAGCGGCACCGGTAACCGTCCGGGCAGTCGTTGTCCTCGCCGCAGAGGAACTGGCAGGACGCGCCGTCGGCGCTCTCCTCGCACACCCAGGGTCCGCCACCGCAGTCGATGTCGCGGCTGCACTCGGTGCACGGCGGGGGCGGCGGGATGCAGACGAACGAGACGTCGCCGCCGCCGGCCGCCACGCCCCGGCAATCCCAGCCGGCCGGGCAGTCGCCCTCGCAGAGCCGCGTGCAGACCTGGTCGCCGCCGGCCGCAGCCTGAACGCAGTAGTCGGAGGCACAGTCGCTGTTCCGCCCACAGGGCTGAGCAAAGCGGTTGCCGTCGCCGTCACCGCCGTCACCGCCGTCACCGCCGTCCCCGCCGTCACCG
>PVBE011038519.1_pt1 | contig 10536 bp, 8 predicted proteins | sample 1631181 | NCBI WGS metagenome assembly PVBE01 (sample SAMN08397723, study PRJNA350692) | Marine metagenome, whole genome shotgun sequencing project. | isolation source: water | place: Pacific Ocean | collected 2012-04 | reverse complement strand
TGCCAATGTTCGAGCCGGACGAGTTCTTACTCTGGATTTTCGTGATCGGGACGATCCTCGCAAGGTTTGTCGGCTGCGTCATAGACGCAGTATCGTAAAGGAGCGATTCCGCGAAACTGTGAGTCCGGCCGTTTCCGCTGTACCCGCGCACATCAGCACATCACCTCGCCGCAGTCGATCGTCACGACCTGACCCGTCATGTAGCTCGCCGCGTCGCTCAGCAGGAAGGCGATGACGCCGGCGACCTCATCGACGCGGCCGAGGCGGCCCATGGAGATGATGCGCGAGCGCTCGGCCATGACGGATTCGATCTCGTCCGGCGGTACCCAGCCGCGCCATCGCAGAGGGGGTGGTTACGAAGGCATGGCCCTTGGCCTACCCGCAGCCGGTGGAAACCCAGCGCTAAATGAACAGAATCGAGCCCGACACGGACATTGAAAAACGCGCCCGGGAGATCGCCGAAGTTGCCGCCCCGGTTATTGTTTTTTTTCCGAGGCGGCACCGCAGGCGGAGTCTTCTACGTGCCGACAGTTATACAAGAGAATGGTATGTGGGACATCCCCTATACCGGGTAGATCGGAAAGAAGGGGATTACGGCTGAGACCGGCCGGCTGAGAGAGGGTGGATTAACCACGGAGACAGGCCGCCGAAACGGGTTCGTCATCCCGCGGGCTACTCATTCGCCTCCGGTTGCTTCCCATCCGCCGATCCGCTTCGCGGCTCGACCACGACGCGGCGCTATTCGGTGGTCAGCATATCGACGAGTCGACGCCGGTCGACCTTCATTCCCGACATGGCCGGCGGAAACTCGTCGAACGCGACGATCCGCTCGGGACACTTGAAGAGGGCCACACCGAGCGCGCGAAAATGCTCCTGGGTCTCGTCGAGTCCGAGCGACTGGCCGTCCTCGAGGACGACGCAAGCGCAGATCCGCTCGCCCATCTCCTCATCCGGCAGGCCGACGACGGTCACGTCGATGACCTTGGGGTGCGAGATCATCAGCTCCTCGATCTCGGCCGGCACGACGTTCTGCCCGCCGCGGATGATCAGTTCCGAGGCGCGCCCGACGAGCACCAGGTTGCCGTCCTCGTCGAGCACGCCGAGGTCACCCAGCCGATAGTACTCGCCGCGCCAGGCATCGATTGTCTTCTCGACGTCGCGGTAGTATCCGCCGCCCATGACGATGCGGCTCGGCCGCATCACGATCTCGCCTTCCGCTCCCGGCGGCAATTCCTCGCCGTGCTGGTCGACGATCTTCACGTCGTTGTCGGGGAACGGCTTGCCCACCGTCCGGATTCGGGCCTCCCGGTCGTCATCGAGGGTCGACATCGAGATGCCGCCGAAATCCATCGTGCCGTAGCACCGGACGATGCCACATCGGGCGCGATCCTCGACCGACCGGGCGAGCTCGTAGCTGATCGACGAGGCATAGGTCGCGAAGCAGCGAAGCGGGGCATCGGCCAGTCGGTCGATGACGCCGTCGGCGACCATGCGGGCGAGCATGGTGGGCACCGCGGTGGCGACGTGGACGCCTTCCTCGACCAGTAAATCACACGTCTCGACCGCATCGAAGCGCGGCTCGACGACGATGGTCGCAGCGAAGTATGGCGCCGCGTGATGGATCAGCGAATCGGAGGTGCCCGAGGTCATCGGCGGAAGCGCCGCGATGGTCTCGCCGAGGGCGAGCTTGACGCCGGCCGCATGCCTCAGCGACAACCAGATGCGATTGCCGTAGATGGTGTCGGCGATCTTCGGCGCGCTGGTCGAGCCGCTCGTCGTCGTCAGATAGAACCGCTCGCCCCAACCGAACCGGGTCCGGTCGAGCAATCCCTCGCACGGCGCCGACGGCGCCGTCGCCAGAAACGCCTCGTAGGTCTCGCCCCACGCGACGCCCGCGCCGCCGCCGACAACGATGAAATCGAGCCCAACTCCGCGCTCGGCGAGCACCTCGCGCAAACGATCATAGTCGCCCCGCGCCGCCCGGAACCCAGTGACGAAGGCGATCCGGGGTTCGGCGCGCTCGATGATCGACGCCAGCTCGGTCTCGCGAAACGACGAATTGGTCAACACTACGCGCACCCCCGCCTTCTCGCACGCGAGTCTAATCAGGAACTGCTCGACGGAATTCGACAGATGGATGAGAACGATGTCCGGTCGCATCACACCGCGCTCGAGCATCGCCTGGGCAAGACGATCGGAGACCGTCTTCACCTCGGCCCAGCTCAGCCGAGTCGCGCGGTCGATCAGCGCGTCGCGCTCGGCGAACTCGGCCGCGTTCAGATCGCAGGCCCCGGCGAAGGTCAAGTTGGGGCCGCCGCGCACCAGTTCGTCGATCAGCGCGTGCCGCGTCTCCGCCGCGCTTTTGGAAACGCTTGCCATGGAGCCCCGGCCCGTCAGATCGCGACCGCGAGGTCGTAGGCTTCGGCGATGCCGGTCATGGCGTGGCCGATCGACTTGGCATCTCCCAGCGCGTGGAGATGCGGCGCCGCCGTGCGCAGCGCCTCCAGCGCCGCCGGGTCGATCTGGTAGCCGGCGCAAATCACCACGCTGTCGGCCTCGATCTCGGTCTCCTTGCCGTCTTCCATATCGGTGGTGACCACCGAATGCGGCCCGATCGCGGTCAGCGCGTGGCCCGCCTTGACGTCGACGCCGTCGACCGTCAGCTCGTGCACCAGCACCCAGCGGGTGGCGGGGCCGAGCCCGGTGCCGATCCTGCGGTTGCGCCCGAGCAGCGTGACGTCGCGCCGGCATTCGGCGACCTGATCCTTGACCGCCAGATAGCCGTCGAACGATTCGAGATGGGCGATCAGGTTGCGATCGAGCTCGTGCAACTTCGCAATGAAGTGGGCGACCTCGACACCGGCGCCGCCGCCGCCCGCGACGACGACCTTGCGGCCAAGCTCCGCCTGTCCCATCAGCACCTGCTCGCCGGTGACCACGTGTTCGAGATCGATACCTGGAATATCGGGCAAAACGGGCGTCGCGCCGATGGTGGCGATGATCTCGTCGGGAGCGGATTCGCGCAGCAGCTCGGGCGTCACGGCGGTGCCGAGATGGATCTCCACTCCGACGGTCTTGGCACGGCGCACCAGCCAGGTCAGGAACGCCGCCAGCGGCTCGCGGCCCGGCGGAGCATACGACACCAGCCACTTCCCTCCCAGGTAGGGCTGTTTCTCGTAAAGGTGCACCTCGTGGCCGCGCTCGGCGGCCGTGATCGCGGCCTGCAATCCGACGCAGCCGCCGCCGACAATAAAAACCTTCTTGCGCGAAGCGGCCGGCGGAGCGGCGGTAAGCTCGGAATATCGTCCAGCCCTCGGGTTGACGAGGCAGCGCACGGTCTCCTCGCGAACGGTAGCCGAGTCCAGGCATTCGTTGCACGCGATGCACAGCCTGATGTCGTCCCAATCGCCGGCCATGGCCTTGTTGGGCCAGTCGGGATCGGCCAGGGCCGGGCGCGCGAGGCTGATGAAGTCGGCCCATCCCTTGCGCAGGATCTCCTCGGCGGTGCGGGGCTCGCTGATCCGGGTCGAGGCGGCGATCTGCGCCGGCACGCCGGCGCGCTTGATCGCGTTCGACAGAAAGGCGAAGCCGGATTCGGGCACGTCCGGCGTCAGGTTGGGCACCGTCGTCGCATGGCCGCCGGCGGCGACGTTGAACAATCCGACACCCGCCCGGGCCAGTCGATCGGCGTTGCGCATCGCGGTGTCGAGACCATAGCCGCCCTCCAGGAACTCCGCGCCGTGAAGGCGAAAGAAGATCGGAACGTCCGCGCTGACCTGTTCGCGGATGCCACGCACGATCGCCAGCGGAAAGGCGGCCCGCCTGTCTTCATCGCCGCCCCATTCGTCGTCGCGATCGTTGAACACCTGGGACATGAAGATGCTGATCGCGCCGCCGCCGTTGCCGAGCAGGTCGATCGCGTCGTACCCCGCGTCCAGCGCCCTCGTCGCGGTATCGACGACGGCCTGGACCCAATTCTCGATCTCGGCGCTCGAGAACTCCGACAGCTTGGGCTTGCGAAGCATCTCGTGCAGCGACCAGATCCGTCTGAGGCCGATCTGGGCGAAGGCGAGCGTGCCCGCGGCCTTGAGCTCCGTCACGAGCCGCGAATGGACTTTGACGTGACGGCTGTTGTGCAGCACGAACTCGCCGGGACTGGCGTGGCCGAATTGAAACGAATCGATGATGCCGACGCCGACCATGCCGAAACCGCCCCGGGCGCGGGCCACGTAGAAATCGATCCCGTCCTCTGAAATGCCGTCCTCGGGGCTGCCGAGATTGGTATGCATCGCCGGCATGACGAGTCGGTTTCGAACCTCGATACTGCCGATTTCGGCCGGTGAGAACAAGCGTGGAAATATCATCTACTTGGGCCCTTCCCTCACATCGCCAGCCTAAGCTCGAAATAAAGGGTACTCTTGTGTCGAATAGCGCACAACAATACCTCCCATTCGACGCCAACCAGCGGACTAACGCCAAAGAAAGCCGGATATACTGTACGGGCCGATCCGTGGACGCGTGGATCGGCCACGAAGGGAGAAACAGGAATGAGTAGCAATCGCGAAAAGGTGGTCGATCTGCGCAGCTGGTTGCGGCGGCTCGACGAGGAGGAGCACCTCACCCGGGTGACAGAGCGAGTCGATTGGAACAAGGAGCTGAGCGGCGTCGTTCGCCGGACCTACGACATGCTGGGAGACGCCTCGCCCGCGCTCTTGTTCGAGAACATCGAGGGGTATCCGTCGCCGGGGCCCAACAAGCTTTTCATCGGCCAGTTTCGATCCTATAGCCGAGTCTGCATGATGCTTGGCCTCGATCCCGTCAAAACCAAGCGGCGCGAGATCGTCGACCGCCTTCGGACGCTGTTCGGCAAGAGGGTGGCGCCGGTGACGGTCGAGGACGCGCCGGTGCACGAGTGCGTCGACACCGGGGACGACGTCAACGTTCTCAAGTTCCCGGTGCCGCATTTCAATCATCGCGACGGCGGCCGATACATCGGGACCATGCACATGGTCATCACCAAGGACCGCGATTCGGATTGGGTCAATTGCGGCCTGTACCGGATCATGGTCCACAACGAGCGCGAGCTCGGGATCTATTTCGCGCCGGGCAGGCAACATATCGGCCTTCAGCATCTCAAATACGTAGAGAACAACGAGCCGATGCCGGTGGCGATCGCGATCGGCCTGGATCCGAGATTGTGTTTCGTCGCCCCGGCCAACGTTCCGGCGGGGGTTAGCGAGTTCGAAGTGGCCGGCGCCCTGACCGGCGAACCCGTCGAGCTGGTGCGCGGCAAGACCGTCGATCTGCCGGTGCCGGCCGGCGCGGAAATCGTTATCGAGGGGTTCATCCATCCCACCGAGAGACGCGAGGAGGGGCCGTTCGGGGAATACCCGGGCTACTACGGCGAGGTGCCGGGCCCATCCCCGGTGATTCACGTTACCGCCGTGACACACCGCGAGGATCCGGTCTTCCAGGCTTCGGTCGAGGGGCATCCGGTGAACGAATCCCATGTCATCGGAAGCCTGGTGAAATCGACCGTCGTCTGGAACGCGCTTGAACACAACGGCGTGCCGGGCATCAAGGACGTCGCCTGCGTGCCCGAATCATCGGGCGGCCACATGGTGGTGTCGATCACGCCGACGGTTCCGGCCCACGCCGACTGGGTCGCCAGTACCATCTGGGCCACCTCGGCCTCGGTGTGGTCGTTCAAGCACGTGTTCTTGGTCGACGACGACATCGACCCGTGGGATCTCGGACAGGTCGCCTGGGCGATGGCGTGGCGGGTCAAGGCAAGCGAGGACATCAAGGTGTGGAAGAATCACCGGGGCTCGCCCATCGACCCGCGCCAGGAACCGGAAGCGAAGGGCTATTGGGACCGGGTCCTGATCGACGCGACCCGACCCTGGTCCTGGGAACCGCGCGACATCTGGGGCAGCGAGGGCGTCAACAAGGGGGTCCCGCAGCGCTATCCGCCGACCAGCCGGCCGGCTCAGGAAACCATCGATCTGATCAACGAAAAGTGGGGCCGGTATGGCATCGAGCCGGTCGAGGAGTTCATCGGCAGCCCGGTTGGGATCATGCGCAATTGGTGGGCCGGCTCCGATGACGCGGATTGATTGCGGAGGCAAGGAAGAGCCTTCGCCAACTCGCTCAACCGCCGCGTAGTGCTGGTGCCGAGCGACTTGCGGCTTGCGCGACAGGGGTTAATGTCGTTGAATTGCAGCGTCAGTTCGGGACCGGAGAACGAACTCATTCGATCTTCGGTTCTTCGCCCTCAATAAGAAGAACAGGCGCGAGGGCTTCTTGGTAAATGACACCCGTATTGGAAGGGAAGTCGATATGAAACACAGAACACCGATAATCGCTGTCGCGCTGGCCGCCATGATGGCCACGACCACGGCGCAATCGCGAGAGCTCATCTACGGATCCTGGGTCAGCCCGAAACACCCGGTCATGTCGATCGCGCTGCCACATCTGTTCAAGGGTGTGGAGAAGGATACCAATGGCGCGATCAAATGGAAGATGGTCGCCGGCGGCCAACTGGTCAACGGCCGCGGTACCCTGGCCGGGCTGCGCGACGGCATCATCGATGCCGGGATGAGCATCCCGTCGTACACGCCCAAGCATCTGCCGGCGTCCAACAGCGTCTTTTCGTCCCTGGTGTTCGGCGACGACATCGTCGCGGCCGGCGGCGCGACGACCGAAACCGCTTTGCTACGCTGTCCGCAATGCCTCGCGGAGTACAAGAAGAACAAATCTGTCTTCATCGGCGGTTATTCCGCGTCGCCGTTCATGCTGATGTGCCGCAAACCCGTCAGGAATCTCGCCGAATTGCAGGGCAAGAAGGTTCGCAGCTCCGGCGGCGGCGTATTTCTGATGAAGCAGGCCGGGGCGACGCCCGTGGCGATGAGCCCGGCCCAGGCGACCACCGCGCTGCAGCGCGGAACGATCGACTGCGTGTTGGGCGCGCCCTCGTGGCTGCGGTCATACGGTTATCAGGACGTCGCCAAGCATATCATCAATTACCCGCTCGGCATGGTGGGGCCGGTTCTGTCGATGTTCATCAATCGTGGAACCTGGAACAAGATGACGATGGACCAGAAGAAGGCCCATCTGCGCTATGCGCCTCGCGTGGTCGCCCATTCGGTGATCACCGCGTATAAGTTGCGCGACGAGGAGATCCTGTCGGCCGCCAAGAAGGTCGGCGTGACCCTGTACCCCGGCGGCAAGGAGTTCGACGATCTCGTCGCGCGACGCCAACAGTTGCAGCGCCAGCAGAACGTCGACAACGCGCGCAAGTTCGGCGTCAAGAACCCCGAGGCGATCGCCGACGCCTTCGAGGCGGCGCTCGTCAAGTGGCGCAAGCTCTCGGCCGAGATCGGGCGCGACGTCGGCAAGTACGAGGCCGCGCTCAAGCGCGAGGTATACGACAAGCTCGACATCAACTCTCTCTGAGCGGATCGTGTCCGCCGGGGTCGTCGATCCGCCGCGGTGCGGCGTCGGCGGCTTCCCGGTGGCGCGACTCGCGGCATTGAAAGCGGTATTCCGTTGAACAGGCTCGGCAAGGCGCTCGAGGTGCCGATCAACTTCTTGATGTGGGCATCGTGTTTCGTCGGATTCCTGATGATGGCCCACATCACGGTCGACGTCATCGGCCGGGTGGTATTCAACAACCCGCTCGAAGGCACCATCGAGATCGTTTCGGGCTACTACATGGTCGCGGTCGCGTTCCTGCCGCTGGCCTATATTTCGCGCCACGAGGGACAGATCATCGTCGAGCTGTTCACGCGCGGCTTGACCGGGCGCCCGTTGGTTCGGCTCGAGATTATGGTCAACGTCGTCACCATCGCCTATCTGAGCGTGTTCGCCTGGATGACCGGCGTGATGGCGATCGAGCAGACCGAGGTCGGCGAGGTATGGGAAACAGCCACCGGCTTCGTCGACGTGTGGCCGAGCCGCTGGGTGCTGCCGCTGAGCATTGTCGTCATGGCGCTATACCTGCTGTACCGGGTCGTCGTCGACCTCCGAAGAGCGGACACCTAGACTGGTGGACAGCCGGTGACCTCCCTCGAACTCGGGTTCTGGAGCATTGGCGCGGTCCTGCTTCTGATCGCGGCGCGCATTCCGATCGGCGTGGTTCTTGGCGGCGTTGCGTTTCTCGGCATCGCTCAACTGCGTAACATCGACGTCGCGCTCGGGATCATCAAGAACACGCCGTTCGAGTTCTCCTCCCATTACAGCCTGTCGGCCATCCCGATGTTTCTGCTGATGGGCTCGATCGCCCACCATTCCGGGATTAGCCACGCCTTGTTCCGGGCCGCACGACTGTGGCTCGGCGGGCTCCCCGGTGGGCTGGCCGTCGCCACCAACCTCGCCTGCGCCTCGTTCGCCGCCGCATCCGGATCGAGCGTCGCGACCGCGGCGGCAATGGGACGCATCGCGATTCCGGAGATGTTGGGCCACGGCTACGAGAAGGGTCTCGCCACCGGCGTCGTCGCCAGCGCCGGCACCCTGGGCTCGCTCATTCCGCCGAGTATCCTGTTCGTGCTCTATGGCATTTTCGCCGAGGTCTCGATCGTCAAGCTGCTGATCGCCGGCGTCTTTCCCGGGCTGCTGACGGCGGCCGTCTATACGCTGATGATCATCGTGCGGTGTAAGCTCAATCCCGCGCTCGCTCCCAGCATTGACCCGGCCGAGATCGCGCGGCTGCGACCCGAACGGATGCAAGCCCTGCTGCAGGTCTGGCCGCTGGTCGCCCTGATCGTCGGCATCATCGGCGGGCTCTACGGCGGGATCGTGACGCCGACCGAGGCCGGCGCGGCGGGCGCCGTGCTCGCCCTCGTGATCGCATTCATCCAGCGCCGGATGAATTTTGCCGTCTTTCGGGACAGCCTGATCGAGGCGATCTCGGCGACGGCGCGTATCTTCTTCGTCGCCGTGGGCGCGGTGATGTACACCAAGTTCCTGGCCTTGAGCGGCATGCCAACCTTCCTCGGCGATCTCATCGGGACCTGGGCGCTCGATCCCATCCTGCTGGTGCTCGCGTCGTCGATCATTTTCCTGATTCTCGGGATGTTCCTCGATCCGCTCGGGCTGCTGCTGCTGACCTTGCCGGTGCTGTTGCCGATGTTCGAGGGGCTGAACCTGGATCTGGTGTGGTTCGGTGTCCTGGTGGTCAAGTTCCTCGAAATCGGGCTTCTGACGCCCCCGGTGGGCTTCAACGTCTATGTCATCAAGAGCGTCGTCGGCGACGAGATCCCGTTGGAGACCATCTTCCGGGGCGTCGCCTGGTTCCTCGCCTGCGAGGTCGTCATCGTCGCCCTGCTGGTCGCCTTCCCGCAAATCTCGCTCTATCTGCCCGGCACGATGGATTGACCGCGAGGCGCCTCGCGCCCTGAATCAGCGCTTCTTGCCGGCGCCGCGAACCGCCGTCGGCAGGATCCGCTCGCGGCCCTGCGGTCCCATGGCGCCCTGGCCGCCATCGACGCGCAGGCACGAGCCGGTGACGAAGCCGGCATGCTCTGAACACAAAAAGAGCACCGCATCCGCGATCTCACGCATCGTCCCCTGGCGCCCCAGCATGTGCAGCCGTTCGCCCCAATCCCTATAGTGTTGCCGGACGTCTTCGGGCGCCGTCAGGTGCCAGGGCTTTTCCGTCCAGCCCGGCAGGACGGAATTCACCCGAATGCCGAACTCCGCCAGGTCCAACGCCGCGCTCCGGGTCAGCTGTTCCAGCGCCGCCTTGGTCGCGGGGTAGACCCAACGGCCCGACATGGCGATGTGCCCGCTCGTGCTGGCGAAGAAGATGACGCTCGGCGAAGCGGAATCTTTAAGATGCGGGAGCGCACGCCGCAACAGCTCGGCATGCCCGAACATGTTGACGTCGAAGCCGTTCAGCCAGGTCGCCCGTGTCGAGTCGAGGCCCAGATCGTCGTACGTGCACGCCGCGTTGATCAGGAAGTCGATTCCGCCGAACCGGTCGGCCGTGTCCGCGACGACGGCCTCGATGTCGGAATCCTCGCGCAGGTCGGTTTTTCTGAACACGCAATTTTCGCCCTGCCCATCCGCGATCCGCTGGCCCTGTTCGATGGAGATGTCCGCCGACATCACCTTCACACCGGCCTCGGCGAAGGCTTGAACCAGGCCCGCGCCAATGCCGCTCGCGCCGCCGGTAATGATCGCGATCTTTCCCGCCAAGCCCTTCATGCAAGCTCCTTGGTCAGGCGATGATCGACAGGCGGCCGTGGGGCCGCAACGCTCCCATCTCGAGAATCGTCCGCTTCTCCCGGATCGCCCATGCCTCGCCGCGCGGCACGAGAACGTATTCGTGCCGGCCGAAATAGGTGTCGGTGACGCCGTGGCTCGACCGGAATGTGACGAAAGCGCTCTGAACCTCGAGGTCGGAGCCGTTGTCGGCGAGCACCCGGACGTTGCTGACGAGGCGCTTGGTCCGCGATCGGGGGTACTCGGAATGAGCCGTTTCCTTGCCGAGCCGTTTGATCCGCTCGGCCAGATGGTGGGCGTCGTCGGCGATCA
>PVBE010569873.1_pt1 | contig 10537 bp, 10 predicted proteins | sample 1631181 | NCBI WGS metagenome assembly PVBE01 (sample SAMN08397723, study PRJNA350692) | Marine metagenome, whole genome shotgun sequencing project. | isolation source: water | place: Pacific Ocean | collected 2012-04 | reverse complement strand
GGCAAAGGTTCACCTGGATTAATTAACCATATAATCATTTGAAAAAAGTTTTTTTTATTTTATTTAATATTTTAGATGGTGAAATATAATAATCTCTCTCGTTTAATTTATTAGTTGGTGCTGGAAAATCAGGCAATGTAATCTTTAAAAACTTTATTTTTTTTGAGCTTTTATTGTTATTCTCTGAAATTCTACTTATTACCTCGGATGATATTCCACAATTACCCCAGCCATAGTCTAAAACACAGACTCTTTTAGTCTTTTGGGCTGAATTTATGCAAACTTTCGCATTAAATGGATTTATAATTCTTAAATCAATTATTTCAGAGGAAATATTTTCTTTTTTTAATTTTTCATCAATGTTTTGTAGTATTTTCATACCATAGCCAAGGCTTATAAGTGTAATATCATTACCTTTTTTAAATATTTTTGGTTTTATATTTAATAAATTCTCTTTTTTTTTTAAAAAATTGAAATTAATTTCACTTTTTTCAGAATAAAGCCATCTATCATCAACATATATAACTGTACTTTTTGTTAATACAGATTTTATCAAAAGTTCAAAAGCATCCTGAGGTGTAGATGGAATAACTATGATTATGCCCGGAATATTTGCAAACATAGAATATAAACTCTGAGAGTGTTGTGCTCCTTGTTCAGCGCCTCTATTAATAATAGATCTTATTGTTACAGTTGAACTATTTGCTCCTCCCAACATAAATTTCCATTTTGAAGACTGATTTACTATTGCGTCAGCAGCTAATAACATAAAATCCATTCTTGGATGAATGACAATAGGTTTCATTTTATTTAATGAAGCACCCACGGCTATGCCAGTTATACCAGCTTCTGAAACAGGACTTTCAATAATTCTTTTTTTTCCAAATTTTTCAGGTAAATCTTTCATTGTATTACCTACATACCATGGACTCCACAAACCCTGTCCGATAACAAATGATTCTGGGTATTTTTTTAAAATATACTTAAAAGCTTCATTTATCGCTTCAGAATAAGTATATATTTTTTTTTTCATCAATAAATATATTCTTTTATTTTTTTATTTTTGATTAGTTTTATTTTTTTCGAGTATTTATAAAATTGCTCAACTTTTTGATTTATTTTAAAATCTAAATTTTCAATATATTTTTTTGAGAAAATTTTTTTTTTATTAAGTGATCTACTTAATCTTAATATTGGATCATTTTTTTTCCAATTTTTGAGATCTTTTAAAGTTCTATTAACTCCTACATCAACATTTTCATCATGACCAACATGGCCGAGGTGTCTGTATGAAATACACTCAATAAATAATGGTCCTTTACCATTCCTTAATTTATTCATATTATTTTTAATTGTCTTAAAAACTTTAACAACATCATTTCCATCTACTGTAAAATTTTTAATTTTGTGAGCTTCGGCATATCTAGCTAACCTATTTGAAGGTTGTCTTAAGTGGATATCAAGATGAGATGAGAATAGATTGTTTTCTGCAACAAAAATTATAGGTAGAGAGTGTAGACTTGAAAAATTTAAACATTCATGAAAACTCCCTTCTTCACATGCGCCATCACCAAAAAAAGCAATTGAAATTGTTTTGTCCTGCTTGAGTTTAGATTTTAATGCTGCTCCTACGGCGGTTGGTATAGTTCCTGCTACTATAGGAACAGATCCCTCAAAACCAACACTTCTATCAACAATATGCATTGAACCACCCATTCCTTTGGAACATCCTTGAGGTTTACCCTGCAACTCAAGAAATAATTTTTTTATATCTCCACCTAATGCTAAATAATGTCCATGAGATCTATGATTTCCATAAACCATATCACCTTTCCTATAATTGCTTAAAACTCCAACTGATATTGCTTCTTGTCCAGTACAAAGATGGGCCGGGCAATTAATTACTTTATTTTTCACTAAATGAGCTACTTTATTTTCTGTGTTTCTGATGAGCATCATATTCTGTAGAAAAATTTTTAAATCTTTCTTCTTCATGCCCTTTACATTTATCAATTTACTATATTTTAATGGGTCACTTAAATTTTTTAAATCATTTAGCATAGATTTATTTGTAAAATTCTTTAATTTTTTTACAAACATGCATGATCTCATTATCTTTTAAATATGTATGTATTGGAAGCATTATACACTTTTTAAAAAATTCCTCAGTATTTGGTACATTTGCTTTAAGTGATAAAGGTTTAATTTGATGAACTGCTTTACCATTCCATTGAATTAGTGTTTTTATTCCATTTTTTAGTAAAAATTTTTTTAAATTATTTCTATCTTCAGCTTGAATTTCATAATTTTGATAAACATCAAAATTTTTTCCATTTAATTTTGGACTAGGAACTAATTTTAATTGCTTTAATGATAATAGCTCATTATGATAAATTGATGCTGTTCTTCTTCTTTTTTCAATATCTTTTTTGAGATTTTTAAGTTTAAAATCTAATATTGCAGCTTGTAAATTATCTAATCTAGCATTTGTACCCCATAATTTTATATCTCCAAATTTATCTCTTCCATGATCTCTTAACTTATATAATTTTAAAAAAAGTGATTTATTATTAGTCACGATTGCACCACCATCACCAAATGATCCTAGAACTTTTGCAGGATAAAAACTTATTGTTGAACAATCTCCATAATAACCAGCTGATTGATTTAAATATTTTGATCCAATTGATTGAGCACCATCCTCAATTAATTTTAAGCTAAAATTTTTTGCAATTTTTTTTATTTCTTGCATATCACATATTCTACCATTTACATGCACTGGCATTATTGCTTTAGTTTTTTTATTTATTTTTTTTTTTATACTTTTGATGCAAATAAGATTATCCTTTTTATTTATATCTGCAAAAATTGGTCTCGCTCCCACTAGTTTTACTGCTGCTGCTGTTGCAATATATGTATGAGAAGGAATTATCACCTCATCACCGTAACCTATATCATTTGCCATTAAACCAAGAATAAGTGCATTGGTTCCATCATTTATTCCGAGTGTATATTTAATATTAAGAAATTTTGATAAAGATTTTTCAAAATTTTCAAGATCTTTTTGTAAAATAAAGGCTCCTCTTTTACAAACACTGTCAAATATTTCTAAATATTTTTTTTTGTGCTCCAAGTATAACTTATTATATTCAAAAAAATTAATTTTCATAAAGTTTAAAAAAATTATCTAAGTTTTCAATTCTGCTTAATTTTTTGTTTCTTAAAATAAATTCAAAATCATAATTTTTGTATTTTTTTTTCATATAATTATAAATTAGTCTCACTGTAAGATTTCTATTTACAATGTTAAGAATAGTTAGGAAAACAATATATATATCTGAAAAAATATTTCTATCTTGTAAATATAACAATGCTAGTATATTTTTTCTAGGTCTTATTAATAATTTATAATCAAGATCGGGATTTACTGAATTTTTTAATATTTCACCCTCATCAGAAAATATTATAGATGAAAAATCTGTGGTGCCAGGCTTATAAGATAAAAGTGCCCTTTCTTTTTCTATATATTGATCTACTTCTTCAACTACATTTGGTCTTGGGCCAACAAAATTTATATCTCCCTTAATTACATTTATAATTTGTAATAATTCATCGATTTTTGTTTTTCTTATTAATCTTCCAATTTTTAATATTCTTGAGTCATTTAGGCTCGTGGATTGAAATCCTTTATTTTTCCTTATTATCATAGATCTTAACTTGTATAATTTAAATTTTTTGAAATCTTTTCCAACTCTTTCTCCTTGATAAATTGGATTTGCTTTATCTTCAAAATAAATTAGAAGATAAAATATTGCAATTAAAGGAAGTATTATTATCATCAAAAATAATGCAAATAACTTTTTTAAAATTAATAATAATTTTACCATGAGAAACTTTTACAGTTATTTTTTTGATTTTCTATTGGTAACACTATCGTTTTTCCTTTCATTATATTTCTCAATAGAAGATGCAGTTAATAGACAAAATATTATTAATTTATTCATTAGTTATTACATCTTGTATGTATTTTGTTTTTTAATATTTAATTTTTGGTTTAAAAATGGATACGTAATATATAAATTTTTTTCATCAAAAGATTTTATTGAACTATCAAAAACAATAATTTTTTTTAATTTTTCTTTTATTCTCATAATATTCTTATATGACAGGTTAGAAAATATCCCTAGAATTAACTTAATATATAATATTATATTTAGTTCAGTTTTGTTGAACCTGGTAAGAATGGTTCCAAGAATAGTTTATTTTAGAAAATTTGAAAAGAAGAATAAGTTAAAAAGAACGATTATTATTGGAGAGGAATTAGAATGTTATAAATTTATTAAATTTAACGAAGCTAAAGATGAATTAAAAATAATTGGCATAATTTCTATTAATAATAAATTAAAAGGCTCGATCAGAGGTATAAATATTTTAGGGAATTTAAAACATCTCATAAAAATATTGAAAAATAAGTCAATAAATATAAATCAAATATTAATAATCTCAAATGTCGAAAAAGAAGATTTAAGTGAAATTTATTCGTTAACTGCAAATCATAATATTAATATTTTTAATGCTAAGTTTGAAATAACAGATAATTCTAAAAGCAATTTACTTTTAAGTAAAATTAATATTGAAAACTTTTTGTCAAGGCCAATTAAATTAATTGAAGATAGTCATTATTATCAATTTTATAAAAATAAGGTGATATTTATAACGGGTTGCGGAGGAAGTATAGGATCACAATTAGTCAAAGAAGTTCTAAAATATGAACCACAAAAAGTGTATGGTTGCGATATTAGTGAAGGAAATATTTTCAAAATTAATCAAGAAATATCAAAAAATAATTTACGAGATAAATGTAAGTTTTTTTTAACGGATATTAATAATTTTAAAAAAATTGAAAATTTAATAAAAAAAATTCAACCAAAGATTATTATTCATGCGGCTGCACTAAAGCATGTTAGTATATCTGAAGAGAACTGTGATGAAGTTATAAATACTAATATTTTTGGAACAAAAAAAATTTTAAAAACTTTAGAAAAAAATGAGTCAATTGAAAATTTTATTTTTGTTTCTACTGACAAAGCTGTCTATCCAATCTCTATGATGGGGATAACTAAATTCTTAGCAGAAAATATATGCAGAATTTTTGCAAATAAATTTTTAAATAAAAAATTTATACTTGTGAGATTTGGAAACGTTCTAGCCTCAAGTGGATCTGTAGTTCCAATATTTGAAAAGCAGATAAAAGATAATGGTCCTGTTACAGTATCCCATAAAGAAGTTGATAGATATTTTATGCTAATAAACGAGGCATGTAGTTTAATATTATTATCTGCTGCTTATCATGCACTTTCTGAGAAGAGCAATGTGAATACCTTTATGCTAGACATGGGTAAACCAGTAAAAATATTAGATCTAGCTAAAAAAATGATAGCATTAAGTTCTAATAACAAAAACGATATTCAAATAAAAATAACTGGTTTAAAGAAAGGTGAAAAATTATCTGAAGAACTTTATTACAATTATGAAAAGCCAAAAAAATTAGAGAAATTTCCAATTTTTAAATTGAAAGAAACTAATATTCCTGAGAGCTTTGAGGAAAAATTAATTAAATTAAACGAAGATCTGACAGAAAAAGAAATTAACTTAAATATTTTAAGAGAAAATACTGAAAATTTGTGTGAAAAAATAATAAAAAAAAATGAAATTTGATTTCTCGATAATTATTCCAACAAAAAATGAAGAGAAAAATATTGAGAAATGTTTAAAATCTATACTATGTCAAACTCAGAGGAGAATTGAGATTTTAATAGTTGATAGCCTTTCATCAGATAAAACAATTCTACTCATAAAAAATCTAATAAAAAAAAAAAGAAATGATGTTCATATTAGAATAATAAAAAAAAATTGTCCTGCAGAGAAAGCAATAGCCTACGGTATTCATAAAAGTAAAGGTGAAATCATTTCTTTTTTAGGAGCAGATGACAGACTGTATAATCAGAATACTTTAAGATACGTAAATAAAAAGTTAGATTCTAAAAAATTTGAAATTCTTTATGGATCATATCAAATTATAGATGAAGAAGATAATCCAATAAAAATAATCAAAAGTGTTAAATTTGATAGAGATTTTATACTAAATAAAGAAAATTATATTTGTGCAACCTCTCTTTTTTTTAAAAAAACAATTTTTAATAAAGTAAAAAAAAGTTTAGATGATGGGTATGATTTCGCATTTATATTGAAGTACTCCAAACATATTAAATTTTTAAAAACTGGAAAAATTTTATCTATGTTTAAGATTCATGAAATGAGTAATTCAACCAATTTTTATAAAAATTTAATTAATATAAAAAAAGATTATTTTATTTCAAAAAAATATGGTGGAAAATTTTTAAATAATTATCATAGAAGGTATCTGATTATTAAAATTTTAAGTAATTTAAATTTATTATGGATAGCAGAATTAAAAAGAAAATTTTCACTAAAAAAACTTTTAAATAGAAATATAAATTTTAAGAAAAATTCTAAAGATGTTAAAGATAGAATTTTACAAAAAGTTTAAATAAAATTCTATACTTTTCTGAAATTTGTACCTTTTTTATCAAAATCGAAATCTACTTTTAGTAAACCTGTTTCATTTATAATTTTTTTATGAAATTTTTTATGAGCTAAAACAAAAATAAATCCACCACCTCCTGCCCCTAGAACTTTTGCACCATAACTATTATTTTTTTTTATAATTTTCATATGTTGGTTGATAAAATTATTACTTACTTTTCTGCTTAATTTTTTTTTATTTTCCCAGGAGATATTTAATAATTTCCCCAATTTTTTCAGATCAATTTTCTTTGAAAAAATAAGTTTTTCTGCTTCGTTACAAATACTATATATTTGTTTTAAAGCGTTTATGCTCTTTTCTTTTCTTATATTTTTAACTTTTGACTCTGAAATTTTATCTGCAATTCTACTTTTCCCAGTATAAAGTAAAATTGAATTTTTTTTTATTTGATCTAAATTTTTTAAATTAATTTTTGTTATAGAAAAAAAATTTTTTTTAAAAATAATTTTATTGAAACCTCCATATGCTGTAATTATTTGATCTTGATTTCCAACAAATTCTTTATTCATTCTTTGCTCAACAAATATTGCAGTTTCTACAATTTTTTTTTTTGATAATTTCATTTTGTAATACTGAGAAATAGAATTTATAAGTGACACAGTAAATGCTGAGGAAGAACCAATTCCAGATCTTGCTGGTAAATCACTAAAATGATGAATTTCTATTCCATCTTTTATTTTGAAATATTTTAATACATTTCTTACAGTTGGATGTTTAATTTCTGAAATCTTATTACAAAGCTCTGTTTTTGAATAAACAATTCGATATTTATGCCAAAAAAATTTTGGTAATTTCCTAAAAGATACGTGGCAATATTTATTTATAGTGAATGACAGCGTTTTTCCCTGATATTTTTCAAACCAACTTGGATAATCGGTTGCACCACCAAATAAAGATATTCTATATGGAGTGGAAGCTATGATCATGTTATTTAATATTTTAATTTATTTTTATATTAATTTATAGCTTTATTATGGAAAATAAATATTTAAAAAAAATAAAAATTAGTTCTAATTTACACAATTATGATTTTAAAAAAAATCTATTAATATTTTTAATTTTCATATTTGTGTCACTTTTTTTTTTAGAAAAAATATACAAAATAAATCCTGCATTTCCATCACGTCATGGGGATGATGCTGCTTATTTTAACACTGCTTTTAATATTAATAAATATGGAGTTGCATCTCATCAAATTGAAGAATTTAGAGTTTATAAACATAAAAATGTTATAAAACCTCCGTTATACTCTTTTGTTTTATCTTTATTCATGGATACAAAAGGGAAATTTGAAAAAGTTAATCTAAATTGTATTTATAAAAAAGATGTAAAACAAATTTGTACTGAATTTATCATAAATAGTAAAAGAATTAATTATTATATACATTTTTTTCATGTAGTTTTAATTTATCTATTAATTTTTTTAATAACAAAAAAACATTATCTAGGTTTTATTGGAGGTTTTTTAATTTTAAGCTCAACTTATTATTTAAATAGCATTAACTATTTTATGACAGAAAGTTTTTCATCAATTATATTTCTTATCCATTCTTCTACATTTTATTTATTTTTTTCTACAAAAAAATTTAAGGTTTTTTTAATATCTTTATCAGCATTATCTTTAGGTTTTTTAATACTTACAAAAGCAGTTTTTATCTATTGGTTTTATATTATTCTAATTTTATTTTTATTTTTTAATCTAACAAAAAAATTATTAGTTTTTAATAAAATTAACCCAAATTATTTCTTATATTTTTTTAAAATTAATTATATGGTTACTTTTTTTTCTATAATAATTATTCTAATTACTCCTTGGCAATTTAGAAACTTTCTTGATAAAGGAGAATTTAAAATATCATTGCAAGGTGGTAATGTCATTGCAGAAAGAGCAGAATATTTAAAGACGGAATATGAAGATATTAAATATGGAATAATTTATTATATACCCTCGAAATTTATTAAAAATAAATTTAAAGAAGGATTGGAAAAAAATTCTTATATGTTTGATGAGGGTCATCTAAATTCACATTATAATAATTCAGATGATCCTGAGAAAAGTTATGTGTTATCTCAATTAAGTTGGAAGGAAAAAGATAACTCAAGTAAAATTTTTAAAAAATCTTTATCCTTAATAAAAAGTGAACCTCTAAAACATTTTTATCTAAGCATAATGTTTTTTGTAAGAGGTATTTTTCTTGAAACTCAAGTTAGTGAATATCATTCGGTCTTAAAAATTATTTCATCTATTGTGCATTGGTCATCGATTATAATAATACCGATTTTATTTTTTTATTTTCTAATAAAATTAGATAATAAAGTTTTTTTATTATTACCATCTCTATTTTTAATTTTTACCTATAGTTTTTTTACTGATTTTGAACCAAGATACGGTTCATTAGTAACTTCAACTTATTTATTAATTATTATTATTCATATAAAAAATATAGTGTATAAACAGATATCTTATGAAAAATGATAAATATAAAATTATTTTAGAACAAAAAGATAACAATTATATTTTTTCTAATATTGAATACGAAGTTTTTCATAAGTCAAGGCAACTTGAAAAAGGATATGATGAATTTCGAACCAAATTACAGGATAAAATTAAATTTTTTGAGGTGAACAATATTGATTTAAAAGAAAACTCTATTGATATTAATAGAAATAATAACAATAAACATTTTCAGATATCTAATAAGATGGATTTAAAGCATTTATTAATCCAAAATTTTATTAGGTCAGTTTTTTTAATTGGATCCTTTTTGATAATTTTTTTAATAGTTGGAAGTAGTATTTCTAGCGTTGTAAAAAAAAATGAGATCAAAGGAGGACGGCAATTTTGGAAAAATTTTGAAAATGAAATTGTAAAACTATCTGAAAAAGAGATAGATCAGGATACTCAAAGGAGAATAATTGAAAGTATAAGAAAAATTGGTGACAAATATAAACCTTTTATTGATGAGTTAAAAGAAATTACTAATTAAAAATATTTTGTGAATTGCCAGTAGTAGAAATAAAATTAATAAATTATTTTTATAAAATTTAAATATTTCGCATGCTTTGGTCTGGAATTAAAAATTTATAAAATTTAACTAATTCATTTATACCATCCTCTAAAGTATATTTTGGACAAAAACCTCTCTTCTCAACTTTTTCATTAGATACAATATAATCTCTTTTATCTATATCTTTTCCTATTTCTGAAAGCACAATTTCGAAATCACCAACAATTTCTTTTATTTTATTCCAAACAATATGAGTAGGTGAATTAGTGCTTAACAAATTATCCTCAATAACAAAATTTAGTTTCAAATTAAAATTTTTTAAAAAAAATAGAAAATAAATTTGGAAGCGCTGCTAAAGACAATATTGTTAATATGACTAAAATAAAACTTAAACGTAAAATTTATTCAGATTAATTATACACTATTTTACTGTTTTTCATACAGGGCTGATTTAGCATTAGAAAATAAAACTGATTGATAGGGAGATTTATTTTTAATTTTAAGTTTAAAAGAATTCTGATTTAAAATTTTGTCAAAATTTGTATGAACATAACCCTTTATTTTTAATCTTGAAAAATTGTTTGATTGTATCTCGTTATCTAAAAAAAAATATTTTGATTTTAAAAAATATCCAGATGTAGTTTACTATAGATACAAGAACTCATATCCTCATCATGGAACTGGAAAGTGGGTTTTATTCTAATGAATAATTATTCAAAAGAAATTATAAAATCTATGAATTTTTTATCATCAAAAAAAGAATTATGTTTTAAAATAAAAGAAATTGTTGGTGATTTCGAACTTGTGCTTTCAGAAATAGGAAAAGATATAGATAAAAGAGATTATATTGTATCTAATGAAAAAGTTGAGAAGAGAGGTTTTTGTCCAAAATATACTTTAG
>PVBE012017995.1_pt1 | contig 10538 bp, 9 predicted proteins | sample 1631181 | NCBI WGS metagenome assembly PVBE01 (sample SAMN08397723, study PRJNA350692) | Marine metagenome, whole genome shotgun sequencing project. | isolation source: water | place: Pacific Ocean | collected 2012-04 | reverse complement strand
TCTTTCCTATCCGGAGTATCTGAGTACAGGAATTTAGAATCCTCATTGAGTTCATTCATCAATTGACCTACATTTAGATCATTGCCATAACCCAACTGACTGAGAATTTCTTGCATGCGACTAGTAATCCTTTGCACTTCTGTGAGTCCAATATTGTGAATTTCCTCTGCTGAATAATCGGTTGTAGTATAAACCTTTAGCCTGAGGGCATAAAAATCATCTCCATCAGGTAAAGACCACACCCCGTGATTGATATTTGCTTGGGGTAAGGTTTCGTTCATAAATGCAAGCAAAAGCTTAAATCCAGGCTGGACACTGTCTTCAATTGCTGAATCTAGTTTTAAAACCAGATCTTCTGAGGTTTCTGTGTCTAATTCTATTTTTTTAATTTTTCTTACAAAGACCTCTCTGAGCGGGTTTTCTTCATGCTTATAATTCAGAAATTCAGTTAGTTGTCTTATGACATGATCAAATACAAATTTTGGAGGGTAGATACCCGCTTCTCTTTGCGCATCTAGAACTTCTAAAGATGCTCTAAATGAGTCGTCAAATAAATTGAGTCTATCAATATAGGCGTTGGCTTCTTTTGCATTCCTGATGGGATGAATATCGGTCATGAATTCAACTATGTTTAAATGAATGCCTCCTATTTGGTTTAGAGGAAAGCTGTGATAGGGAAATTTCTCAGATTCTTCAATAGTATTATTTAGGTCAAAAACAGCAATCTTTTTGGTTATTTTTTGTTGTTTTGAGAGCGAAGCATCTTTATATGCAAGTAACATTGATTTGGCTTCTTTTGCCTCGATCAGATCTTCTTCCAGATCCTCCAATCCAGTAATAGAAATTCTAGATTGATGGCCTATAATCCAATTAAACCGATCCACTATGCCTAAATAGGTTAGAGCTTCGGGTGAGTCAAACAGTTCCAAAATAAGTTCTTTACCAAGGTAGTGATCTAGGGAAAAAGGTTTCATAAGAAATACATTTCCTAAATACAGAATTCCTAGGATGAACGCTGTAGCAAATAAATAACCAATCCATTTAAAAAATCTTCTCATATCATTTCTACTCCATTTTTTATTTTTTTTGCTCTTCAGTCTCGTCTCGGTGTTTTTTGAGATAAGACATAAAAGGGGTTCCACCAGTTCCTCTAATCGTTGAACCGCCACGCCCAAAAGGATTCTTTTTCTGTGACTGTTTGTGAATATAGGCGTCTGCATATTTTAGATGAAGGGCACGGAAAACTCTGATTTGCTCCAGACAAGCATTGTAAGAGTCCTTGAGTTTCCCTGATTCATCGATTAGCTCCTTAACCTTAGATGAGGCTTCTATTTTTTCTATGAATGTCCTATGTTCAGGAGGCATATACTCACGCATCTCATTGAGATAATGACGTAGATTATCGCTTGTATGCTGGATTCCTAAAGCACCATCTAAACTGGGGATAATACTGCTTTGTGCTCCCGTCTCCCCTCGGAAAAATTGGGGTCTGTTATCAAACTGATTTTCAAAAACTAATCCACCTTTAAGGTCGGGGTTGTCTTTAGATCCAAAAATAAATGGCCTGACTCTATGGTAGTAAATATAGGGATCGCACCTTTCAGTCATTCTTGAGAAAACCCGATTGACATCAAGTAAAGATCGGTGAATCCGATTAAAAAGATTCTCCACTTCCTGCTCGCTTGATTTAGATGTACATTGCGAAATAATTTCAGCTGCCTCAACGGCATCTGAGGCAGCGTTTTCGATGCAAACATGGATAGTAACAAACCAATCTTCATCCACACCTCCCAAAAAATTGGTAATTAGCCCCACATTATCTAGTGAAATAGGCTCTTCATGGTTGATTAGAAACCAGTTATCAAGACAATAACTTGCATAACTAAGGATAGGTGGTCTACCAAGCGACTTGGCGACCTGAACCCAAGGTTTTGCAATCACCTCGGGTAAGCTTTCTCTTGGTTTGATGTCACCCCAAATGTAGGAATGAGCAATAAAACTGAGCTGCACCATAGCAAGCTTTAAATCTTGGTCAAAGTTATTTGTAATTAATTCATCAACAGCCAGATCATCCCGTTTCAAGGATTCAATAGTTTTTGGAACCCTGCCGGTCAGAAGCAGCTTTGGCAGATTAGTTGCTATTTCATGCAATCTACCAAGATAAGCAGATGAGTTAATTGAATACTCTCTGATTGGATTTGCACTTGGTAGAAAACCTCTCATCAGCCCTGTTAATATATCTTACCTTTCAAAAATAAAATTATTCCAGATAAAGCACTGATACATGCAAGAATTGAGAACACTTTAAGTAAGAAATTATCTATGTTATCTCTTTCCGAATAATCAATAATATGAGCTCCCCATAAAAAGTCCCAAGTTCGCCAAGAATCCGATCTTATGGCGGTTACTTCCCCGCTTATCGCATTTAGATATACGTTCACATCATCATCGGATTGAGTGCTGACTTTGAATAATGGCAAGCTTCTACCTCTAAACTCTGAGCCTCTAGAATGGCTTTCAATCTTAAGGGCTCCAAGAGGGGTCAAAGAAGTTTTTTCTATCACTATTTGTTTCGCCTCTTTTTCATTGAGATCAGTTAGTTCATTACCACTTAAGTCTGTGTAATACGTTTTCGATTCTCCCTCAACCTTAACTATCCACTCGTCCAACCTTTTCAGGATGCTTATATTTTTAGCTTTAAAAGTGGCTGTAGTGTTGCTCAGATCAATTGGTGAAGCTTCTTGATCGATAAGATAGTGCTCGCCTCTAATTAACTCAATTTTATTAAAAGCAAAATAAATTCCTGAAACAGTCCAGAGTAATAACTGGATGGAGATAGCAAGACTTAAATACTTATGAAATGAACGTACCATGGATACTCATGATATAGGTATTTAGAGTAAAAATCGTGGTGAGACTAATGAAAGGAGAATGGGAACCTCATTATCTCCAGATTTTTGATCTTGTTGAGTGTATAAAGACCAACTAGATATCTTTTTAATCAAGATTAAGCATTGCAAAACCAAGGCTCTTGAGTTTTTGAATGAGTTCTTTTTGGGTTTCTTTTTCTAAAGAAATGAACGGGGGTCGGACAATCGTCCAATCAGGATGGTTGCTGTAATAGGATATAACCGATTTCAGTGCCGGAATCATTGGGTAGGATTCCAGTACAGTGCGAACCTGATTCAATTGCTCTTGTAGATTATCTGCTCGATCAGATTTCCATTCCTTATAAAGATTGTAGATTGCATTGGGATTGATGTTTGCGGTTGCAGAAATACATCCAGCACCCCCAGCTCGCATTGTTTGAAGCAGAAAATGTTCACTCCCTGCAAACACTCGAAAATCATCCCATTGACGCTCCAGTATGCTTTGAGTGTTATTCCAGTTACCTGAGCTATCCTTATCTCCTACTATTGCATTGGGATACCTAATGATCAGACGTTCAATGAGATCCAGGCTAATACTCACACCTGAAACTGGTGGTATATGGTAAAGGTAGATTTTAAGTGCACTGTTACCAACACGCTCAATAGTCTCTGCATAACTTCTAAGAAGTCCGTCATCGCTAATATCTTTATAAAAGAAAGGGGGTAACATTAAAGTGCCTTTGCAACCTAATTTTACTGCATGTGAAGTGAGTTGAACGGTTTCTGTAAGAGAGCAACAACCTGTCCCGGGCATCAGTAAGGAGGGATTAATTCCAGCCTCAACCAGGTCATCAAGTAAGGATATTTTTTCTACAAGTGATAGTGAATTTGCCTCACTAGTTGTTCCAAACAAAACAAGAGCGACATTCTGAGATGACAACCAACGACATAGTTTCACAAGTCGTCTTGAGTCAGGTTTGAGATCTTTCGTAAACGGAGTGAGTACCGGACTTAAAACACCGGAGAATTTTAGAGAATTTTCAGACATTACTGTTCTATCAAATAAGCATATTCAACACATTTATCTGCTTTGAGTGGAATGTTGGTGTTTCTAGCAAAAATACTTGAGCCAGAATAACAAGTTGCTCTGACTAAACGGAGCACACTCTCCTCTTCGGCATATTGTGCTTGGGCAACTGGCACATAAAGTTTCCCGATGATCAGTACTAAACAACAGGCAATGATGCCAAGTAAAAAGTTTTTCATAATAGTCTCCTGAAAGATTGATTACTTAAATCTACTCCAACAGTTGCACTACTTGCAATTTTTTATTAATTAGTCAGTTAATTAGAATTTATTTTGAAACCTCTTGCCAAAGTCTAAAGAAATTTCCTCCCATGACTTTCCCAACAGTTTCATCATCATGACCTCTGAGTATCATTTCTTCAGCTATCGCACTGAAATTTGCTTCGCGGCCAAAACCTTTACTATATTTTGAAACACCCCTGAGATCAGAAGCAATCCCAACATGTTCAGGACCAACCAAATCTATAACATGATCAATATAGTCGACCATCCTAGTAACAGATTCTATATATCGTCCATGAGGCCAAATGCCTACAATGCCATCCTTTTTAGCTATCAAGATAACCTCTTCGTCTGTCAAAGCCCTGTCTTGATCTCTCAGAGCTTTAAGACCTCCGTGACTAAAAATTACCGGATCCTTTGAAATCTCTAAGACGTCCTTAATGGTTTCAGTATTTGCATGGGCAACATCAATAATGAGATTCAGCCTATTGGCTTCCTCAACAACCTTTTCTCCAAATTCCGTTAACCCGCCTGGGCTGTAGGGATGACTCTGAATATGACCCAACGCATTCGCTCTAAAATGCACTAATTGAATTAACCTGAGCCCCATCTCATAAAATCTATAGAGATTCTCTATATCGCCTTCAAGACCATCAGCACCCTCCATTGCAGGAATAATCGCCAAATTGCCTTCATCTCTTGCTTTCAATAGGAGGGATGGCGAATCCGCATGCACCGCCCTTCCCTCTGTAAAGGTATTCTGAATGCGTTGTAAACGCTCTAAAGTTAGAGCAAAGGATTGACCAGAAGAAGGCTTGTACTGTCCTTTAGGCACTGTTCCATCTTCGGTATCGTAATCACCAGTATAAGCCATATCAGTACTGATTGAGGCAACCACCACATTGATATTATGTGCCTTATACCGATGAATTTCTTCTTCGGAAATGCTATCTATATTTGACCTATGGAACCTACTGGGATGGGCATGCATGTCCGCAAAGATAAAATTAGAATTGATTGACTTGATCCTTGCATCTAAATCTTTCTTTTGTTCTTCACTATCAACTGAACTCGCAAGAAGCAAGATTGATAGGGTTAGGAAGATTTGTTTTTTCATACCCAAAAACTATATAGCAAATTGGTCAAACCTCAAATTCTTGATGCTGGTCTGGATTCTGAAGAAACTCAATTAAAAAATAGAAGTAATTAACAAACTACCGCTGACCACATCAGTCAGTTTTATTGTCAAGTTGCGTCGTTGTATCATTCTTTTTAAGAATCATATACAACACCGCGGACAAGCCTGCAGTACTAAAAATCATACACATGACCATGATCTGATAGCGTGCAGCAGTAAGAGGGTCAACCCCAGACAAGATCTGCCCGGTCATCATGCCTGGTAGCGATACCAGACCAACCGCTAGGAGCGCGTTGACTTGTGGAATCATTGCTGCCTCCATCGCGGCTCTCCGAGCACTTAAATAATCATCACCACGCTCAAGTTCGGCGTGAAAACGCTCCCCTGCCAAGCTAATCGTATTCATGCTGTTAGCAAACACCATTCCGGCAAGTGGAATCACGAAACGTGGCTCGAACCAGCGCGGTAATTCAAGGATGATCTGTGTGACGAGTAACAATACGCCCAATCCGCTCACACCGAGTGCAATAGTGACCACGGAATAAGGCTTGATACCGCGATCTGCCAACGGGCGGAGTGCAATCCATGATGACATAGCGATCATAAAGATCACCACTAACACAACGAGCACTGGCTCATCTGTCTCGAAGATATAGGTGAGCACATAGCCGATCAATAGAAGCTGCACAAGCATGCGAGTGTTGGCGTAGATTGCCTGCAACGCATTCAGGCGCCAGGCCCACATGATGGCGATCAGCAGAATCACCGGCAGAAAACCTAACAACAGGCTTGCGATTGGAATTGTGGTAACGGATTCATTCATTGTTTTTAAAACTACCTTGTGCTTGGATTAGTGGGTTCAAAAAATTTTGGGTCTCTGATGAATGGATATATAAATTGTCTGAAATAGCCTTTAGGAAATTTCTCATTTTTAAGACCCATTTCTTGCGGCCAGTCATTGCCGGGAAGATAATAAGTACCAAACATCTTATCAATAAATGGGAAATGAATAGCATAATTCTTGTTATAGAATTTTTGGTCCTTACAATGGTGCCAATGGTGATACTGAGGAGTTACCAATAAGTATTTTAAAAACCCAAATGGAATACGGGTATTTGCATGAGCGATCACCGCTTGAATGGCAACAATTACCACGTATACATAAAAAACATCGTTAGAAAAGCCAAGCACGTATAAAGGTATATAGGAGAAAGACCTGGTAACAAAAATATCAACCATATGGAGTCTTGATCCTGAAATCCAATCTACGAATTTTATCGAGTGATGAACTGAATGAAATCTCCATAGAAGACTATTAACATGAAACGAGCGGTGAGCAAGGTATTGAAATAAATCAGCCACAAACATTGCAAGAAATAATTGCAATAAGAAGGGTAAGTAAGACACAAGATTTTGGACTTGTTCCATTCCTATATCACTAAAAAATAGCTCTGCTGGTAACTTAACTGCAACCGCTACATACTGCACTAAAAGCTGTGCTTTAAATAAATAAATCAGATCGGTCTTCCACTCAGGATGAAATTTAGTCTGTTCAGAACGCTTTGGAAGAAACATCTCGATTGGAATAAAAATTAATGAAAGCACTAAAATTTCCAAGAGCATCCAATCCAGGCTGATGGAAAATATACTTTGCTCAAATTCTTTCACCTCAATACTAGTTCCTCCAAGCAAGATGGCTAAAACAGAAACAGACATTCCAATAAAAGCATGTTTGGTTCTTTTACTAAGTAAGATGCTCAAAAGTGCAAACATAAAAGAGAAAAATAAACAGGCAAATAATATCCACCTCAACATTCCTATCGGGTAGTAAGACCTAAATTCTTCAGTAGTGAAATACTCTGGAAAGAGAAAACAAATAACTGCTCCAAATGAAATAAGTGAGAAAAATATTGATAAATAAGCACTTATCGTGCCTTCTCCCAGTTGTATTTTTTTAGGTTCTTGGTTCATAAGATTTATAAGAGAAGAGGCGAATGAAACGTTCTAATGTTAAGAAAAATTTTGTGTGATCAAGTAAAAAATTTAACCATCCCGAAGTCACACAAAAACTTTTACGATAGTCTCTGTGATGTTTGTTATGTCTATCAGGAGTAAGAATTAGTCCCATTTTTTGCAGCTTCTTTGCCAATAAAGGAGGGTTTGTTTGATGGGCCCACTTGTGAAAAAGGTTTGTTCCAAAGGCTCCGATGGATAGACCAATTAAAGTGGAATGCCAAAAAAATGAATTTAAATCATTGGAATATGAAGATTCATTAGAAACAGCTATAAACAAAGGGATTAGAAGAACAAAAAAACTTGTCGTATCTTGCTCTATGAATTTGTCTTTGGTGAACAACTGTTACAGAGTGTTTTCGAATAGTGATTACTTTTTGTCCCATTGAGAGTGTTGATTTTATTGACATTATCTATTCCTTTTTTTTTACCGTTCCTCTACTTTTTCTTAATTTGAAACTCTGTGTAGTTAGTTTATCTCTACCTTCTTTGATTTCATATCCTAAACTTTTATTACTTTCATCTTCATAGATCAATTTATCGTTTACTACTTTCATTTTGAAATGAATATCGAATAAATGTCCAGTTTGAACATCTTTTTCATCTCTATCTTTCTGATATTCACTTCTAACAACTATCTTGTTTACTAATCCTGTGATGAAGTCTTTTCTACTCTGTTTATCTTGAGTTCGAACATCAAGATTTTCACTAAACTTCTCTGTCCATTCTAACCAATCTTTTTTGTTGATCTGATCATCTATATCTTGTTCAGTTTGTTGTAGAGATTTCTTCTGATGATCTAACTCTTTATAAAGATTGTTAATAATTCCTTTTACTAATCTCTTGTCTTTTTTCTCTAACATCAAATCTGTTTCTAACGAAACTAGACTTTCATATGTTCTTTCAATACTTCTTACTATTGTCTTGTGTTTCTTTTCTAATTTCTTTGTTTCTTCTTCAATGTTCTTATTCTTTTCTTTCTTTGTCTTTAGAACTTCATTCTTGAACTTCTCTTTCAATACATTTGATTGAGAAACAGTATCTTTAACAATGTCGATAATCGTATTGTCTGTATCGTCCATATTCATTGATTTGTAGTTATCACATAAGACTTTCTTACTATCAGTTCTCGACCAGTTTCTTAACTTCGTCATACAGCACTTGTTACTACTAAACCACTGTCCTTAAATCTTATCCCAGAAGATATGAAAAACACGTCATCAAATCATTATAAATCTCCATAACGAATGATTTTCTGCAATTCATTCTACATTCATGGTTACATTGTTTCGACAGTCTGGTCTGCCCTATTCTTGAGTGCATGCATTGGAGCCCCACTACCACTAGCGTTATTTTATCGGTAGATTCTTTCCTTGGTGCTAGTATAACGTTGTCTTGTAGCTTTATGCCCAGAAAAATATCTATGATATATAGTTTTCCAACGACCGCTCAGTAAAGCAGACAAACCTCTACCTATATTGCTTATTACATTTCCTACAACTAATAATGTAGATAAAACATACGGATTCCTCTTTAATATAGCTGGGTTATCAACTAACAACCTGAAAAACCATTTTGGATATATCGCATACATGACAGAAAAATATGGCGTAGCTATTTCTACAGCACAAGAATATATTTTTACTAAAGCGTGAATATAATATAAATCCTCATTCTTACTGTGATGCCACATATTCACATGCCAATGATCCATTCCTTTTAGTGAAGCGCCATCTATATCATCATCTGAAATAACACCCTCTTTTAATAGTGTTTCAGTAAGAACAGTGCTTGGATGATGTTGCATTGAATACGCATTAACTCTGAATGGCCTCGGTAATTTTAATATAAAGTGCAATGTTTGCTCTAACTCATTATAAGACTCTAATGGATTATCAAATATAAAATCATATGAAGGAAATACTTTATATTTTTTAAATATATTTGCAGCATTAATCAGCATTTTGTCTGGAGTACGGCGCTTGTACAAATCTTTTCTTGTTTCTTCACATCCACTTTGGATCCCAATGGAAACAGTTTTCATTTTAATTGAACTTAATAATTTTATTGTTTCATCATCTATTCTCGATGGATATAGGTCACAATGAAATGGGATATTTATTTCCTTTTTATATTTGGAACAAAACTCATATAGCCAATCTTTTTCTAGTACAAAAACCTCATCGTTAGCGGAAATTTTGCTTAGTTTAGGAAATTGATCTCTTGCTATTACTAGTTCCTCAATCACATTATCGACACTTCTTCGACGTAGTAAATTGCCTTTCCCCTTGAAGCGTTCGTTTAAAAAACTATTAATACAAAATGTACATGAATATGGGCACCCCCTACCAGACATAAAATTATACCAACTTAGATCACTAGTGAAGTGTGGCTCACCGTAATGCAACTGATTATTTTCGATATAATATTTGTCATCATCGCCAAACTCAGGAGGAGGAATTAAATCAAGATTTTGAAGAAGGGGATTTAAACCATTCCTTGTAATAACATCATTGCGTGATGTCCAAAGACCTTGAATTTTAGTATAATCACTTCCTCTAGATAATGCTTCTGCTAGTTTCAATATTGGATATTCTCCCTCACCAACACAAACTATGTCTGAATATTTTATGCTGTCCTCTGCCTCACTAACTGGATGTGAACCACCCCAAACGAGCGGAATATCAAGTTTATGTATTAATTTTGTAATTTGTCGTGCAACAGGTGCAAATGTAGACATGAGACTCAAACCTACTAAGTCTGGTCGTAACCTGTCAAGTGTTTTTGTTAATTCATGGTATTCTTGATCGGTAGGTATCCCCATCCCATCAACCATGTAATCCTTAAAAAATATATATGATACTTTGTACCCTTTTGATCGCAATAAGCTACCTAAAGTATGTACAGGGATTGACCCATAATAGTAAAGTGATATTAATACAATATGAAAATCTGGAGCATTAACTCTTGGCTCAGACATAAGATATTCTACCATCTCTTTATGCTCAATCACATTTGCATCTCGCTGAGCCGAACGGCGAGCCACAAGGTCAACCGTGCTCTCTTTATTTTCAATCTCAATTGTGTTCATTTGAGTCCCATTTTACCTGTTTAATATGAAAAACCATTCAAAAGGATTAATAAAAAATAATATTGTGTCTTTGAAAGACTACGTTGAATTGTACTACTTTGTTAAAAAAAAGAATGGT
>PVBE011529118.1_pt1 | contig 10538 bp, 12 predicted proteins | sample 1631181 | NCBI WGS metagenome assembly PVBE01 (sample SAMN08397723, study PRJNA350692) | Marine metagenome, whole genome shotgun sequencing project. | isolation source: water | place: Pacific Ocean | collected 2012-04 | reverse complement strand
CTGGAGACCTTCCGCGAGCGCAAGGGGGGGGCCTACCGCGTCATAATGCACCCGCACGGCGTGGCCCAAGACTGAGCGATCGCCGAAGCCCGGACGCAAAAAAGGGGACGGTCCGGCCGGACCGCCCCCTTTATGCCGATGAAACCGGAGCCCCGCCCTCAAACAACCCGGGGCCGAACTCCTTGCTGCTTTACATTTACTTTTTACGCCGGGCCTTCTTCCCGGACTTTTTGGCGAAGGCCTTCATGGCGGCCCGGCCGATGCGGAAGTCCACCATGTCCTTGATCTTGGGCTTGCCCTTCTTGTAGCGGCCCAACTTGGCGTTCAGGTCATTGGTGTATCTCAGCACCTTCATGGGCAGACCTACGTTCGTGGTCCAGATTCTCGCTCTCGTAATGATGTCGTACGTCTTGGACGCGCCTTTTCGGGCCTTCTTGCCGCCCCGGAGGAACTTAACGGCGGTGTTGATCGTCGCGGCCTTGTTCTTGTACATGAAGCGGGTTGCTTTGATGAGGGCCCTTGTGGCGCCTGACGTAGGCGCGCCGGTTGGCCTTGATTTTCACCCCGGGGGCCGAGACGGCCGCGTAGAGGTAGTCGGGCTGCGTTTCCCAGATTCGCGCGAGGGTGTGGACCCGCCCCTTGGTTTTCATGCGCGCAAAGGCCACCTGCTCGATGTGCATGAGGACGGCGTCCACCTTCCCCGAGATGATGAAGCTCACCCGCTGCGGGGGCGTCGTCCGCACGTAATTGACGTCCTTATCGGTCACGCCCGCGGGCCGGATGACCGAGAGCATCCCCAGGTGGGAGTAGCCGAACTTTCCTTCGATGCCCAGCTTTTTCCCCCGCAGGTCCGCCGGTTTCTTGATACCGGCCTGCACGGCGAGGACGGCCTCGTTCTTGTGGGCGTAGGAGCAGAATATCTTCAGCCCCGACCCGCGGGCGATGCCCGACATGGTCAGGGGGCCGGGGATCCAGGCCAGGTCCAGGTCCGTCCCCTTGGCGGTGATGGCCTGATGGGCCCGGGTTCCGCCGCGGAAGCGGGAGATCTTCACGTCTAGGCCTTGCGCCTTGTAGAACCCCCGATCCAGGGCCAGGTAGACGGGGATGTGGACGACATTGGGTTTCGGCGTCGGCATCCCGAAATGGAGCTTCGTCGCCGCCGTGGCGGCGGGTGAGAGGGCAAATGCGAACCCTGTCGCGATCAAGAAGAACAGAACAAACGTCTTTTTCAGCATGTTCCCTTCCCTCCTCATTTTGAAGTGGAGGTTTCCCCCCCGCGGGTTTGAACGGCGTCGGTTCGGATCATACGTGTCCGCAGTGACCTACGCCCTTGTTGATTTAGAAGCCTGAACGTTCTGTTTTATTCACCCTGAATTTCTCATTTTCGGCCCTTGCGGGGCAAGCGCGATTTTCGATCCCCGGCCTATCCCAGCGCCTCGCGGAGCCAATCCGCCGCGAGGGGCCGGTACTTGTAAGGGATGTTGTTGCACACGTGGTTCCCGTCGGGGAACAGGGCGAATTCTTTCGGGCCGGAAGCCTCGGCCACAATGGCCTCGCCCTGGGAGACGGGAACGATCCGGTCGAGCGCGCCGTGAATGATGAGGAGGGGACAAGTGATCTTCGCGGCGATCCCTTTCAGGGTGATCGCCATCGATCGCTCACGCGCCTCATCCAGGTCCTTCGCCCCCCAGGCGTGCCGAAACCCCTTTCGGGTCAGCAGGGGCATGTCGTCCCAGCAGTCGGCCATGTGGTGGAAGCCGGCCACGCCGACGCATGCCCGGGTCCGGCCGTCGAAGGCCGCCGCGCGGGGGGCGTAGTAGCCGCCGGTGCTGATCCCGCAGACGCCGACGCGCCCGCCGTCCAGGTCGTTGCGCGACAGGACGAAGTCGATGACCGCCGAGACGGCCGACTCGTAATCCTCGCGCATTTTGACGTGCGGATGGACCTCCCCCTGGCCGGGTCCGTCGAAGGCCAGAACGGCCATGCCCCGGGCGAGAAAGTCGCCGCCCAGGCTGTAGAATTCCTCCTTGGTCGAATCGAGTCCCGCAATGATGAGGACGACCGGGGGGCGGTCGGCGCCGCGGGGCTTGCGGAGGAACCCGGGCAGGATGGTGTCCTCGAACGGCGCTTCGACCCATTCGATCGGTTCATCCAGCAGCGGCAGGGCCGCCCGGAACGTCTCGACCTTTTTGTCCTGGGCGATTTGCTTCTGTCCGAGGTCCTCGTCCCAGACGAATTGGGCGAAGTGGTAGGTGACCGAGGCGCTCAGGAAGGCCTCGGCCGCCGTCTGCCTCCGGCCCCGTTCGAGGGCCTCCCGCGCCAGGTCTTCATGGATGGCGGCCGTCGCGCACCAGGCCCGACACCAGTCGTCCCAGGATTCGACGCGCTTCAGGGTCTCCTCGGCGTCGTTGTAATCCACGCCATTGGCCAGCATCCGGGGATGCCAGTTGCGCAAGGCTTCCAGGGTTGGGTTGTCGCCGGAGGTGCGGCTCAACCGATCAATTCTCCTGTGTCTTCCACGGGGCGATCCGTCGCTCGAACCACTTGAGCCCCTCGCTGAGGATGATTCCAAGGGTCATCAGGATGACGATGGGGACGAACATCGAGTCGTTTTCCATGTCGGTCTGTGCGTTGACGATGATTGCGCCCAACCCGGCGAGGGAGGTGAACAACTCCGCCACCACAAGCCCCACCAACCCGCGTCCGATGGAGAGCCGCAGGCCCGCGACGATGTAGGGGACCGCCGAGGGCAGGATCACGTCGCGCCAGAGCTGGCGCTCGGTGGAGCAGAACGACCGCGCCACCTCCAGGAGGTTGGCCTCGACGTTCTTCACCCCTTGGAAGGTGTTGATGAGGACCGGGAACACGCTGAACAGGAAGACGATGACGATCCGCGCCATGGCGGAAAAGCCGAACCAGTTGATGATCAGCGGGACGAGGGCGACGATGGGCGTGGCGTACAGGCCGTTGACGTAGAGGTCCGTGGCGTACTCGACAAAGAAGAAGCGGGCCATGAAGAGTCCGAAGAAGATGCCGATGACAACCCCCACGCTCCATCCCGTGAACAGGACCGAGAGGCTCTCCCGGCAGGCGTCCCACAACTCTCCCGAAGCGGAAAGTCTCACGAATGCCTGGGCGATGGCCGACGGGTGCGTGAAGAGGACCGGGTTGATGCAGCACCTTCCGTAAAGCTCCCAGCCCGCCAGGACGACGACGAGCGAGGTGAGCCGGATGAGGGTCGCCTTGCCCAGACGCCGGGGCCGCTCTGGGGTATGGACGATGGTCTCGCCATGGTGTTCCGACGGAGCGGTTTCGGCGGACGCCTCCGGGTTGACTTGCCGGGTGGTCTCGGCCATCAGTTCGGATCCGTTCTGAGAAGATCCCAGAGGTGATTGCGGAGGGTTGCAAAATTGTCGGTGGCCCGGAGGCCTTTGTGAGTCCTGGGCCGCGGATAGTCGATATCGAGGATCTCGAGGATCCGGCCGGGCCGGTCGCTCATGACCGCCACCCGGTCGCCCAGGAGAATGGCCTCGTCGATGCTGTGGGTGATGAAGACCATCGTCCGCCTCTCCCGTTGCCAGATTCCCTGAAGCTCTTCCTGGAGGATCTCCCGGGTCTGCGCGTCCAGGGCCCCGAACGGCTCATCCATCAGGAGGACGTCCGGGTGAATCGCCAGGGCGCGGGCCAGCCCCGCCCGCTGCTGCATCCCGCTGGAAAGTTGATAGGGAAAGTGGTTCTCGAACCCCCTCAGGCCGACCATCTCGATATAGTGATCGACCCGGTCCTTGATCTCGGCCTTGGTCATCTTCTGGACGTGAAGGCCGTAGGCGACGTTCTGATGGAGCCGCTTCCAGGGGAACAGGCCGAAGTGCTGGAAGACCATGGCGATCTCGGGCCGGGGGCGGTCCACCCCATGGCCGTCGATGGTGATCCGACCCCCTGCCAGGGAATAGAGGCCGTCGATGGCCTTCAGCAGCGTTGTTTTTCCGCAACCGCTGGGTCCGAGGATGCAGATGATCTCTTCGGTCCGGACATCCAGGGTGAGGTTCTCGAAGGCCACCACGGCGCCGTTGAGAAAGCTCTTCGTCGCGCCCTCGATGCGAATTTTCGTGTGGTTCGCTGAAATGGTCTTTTCCCCCCGGCGGTGCGGAATCACCCTTTCGGTTACGCCGTTCCGGCCGTTTCCCCGGGCCCCTCCGCCCCCGGTCTCAGGCTTACGAGAATGGCCCCGTCCCTTCGCTCGACGAAGGTGTCGTACGCCTCCCGGTATTCCTTGAGGGGGAAGCGGTGGGTGATCAGCGGCTCGACCCGGATCGCCCCCCTTTGGAAGAGCGGGACGGTCTCGACGGCGGCGTTGGGGTTGGCGCGGACGCCGTAAACGTCCACCTCTTCGAGGATGAGCTTGCGGTAGTTGAGGACCGGCGCCTCAGTGGGGATGCCCGTGTACGCGACCCGGCCCCCCTTGCAGGTCATGTCAATGGCCTGGACCAGGGAGTCTTTCGTCGCCGCGCAGTCCACGACGACCTCCGCCCCCCAGCCGCCGGTCAGGTCCCGGACGGTCTGGACGGGGTCGGTCTCCCGGTAGTTCACCGTCTCGGCGCCCAACTCGGCGGCCTTGGCGAGGCGCTCGCCGGAACCCACCATGATGACCCGTCCCGCCCCCAGCGCGAAGGCGCACTGGAAGGCGAAAAACCCCACCGGGCCGGGCCCCAGGACGACCACGGTCTCGCCGGGATGAATTCCCGTCCGCTTGACCGAGTGAAGGCCGATGGCGGCCGGGTCCACGTTGGCCGCGATCTCGAAGGGCATGTCGTCAGGGATCTTGTGGATGGTCTTTAGGGTGTTGACCATGTACTCGGCGTAGGCCCCGTCGGTCACGTGGCCGTATTGGCGGTGGCCCAGATCCGCGCGGCCGTAGTTGACGCAGAGGTTGTACCGGCCGATGAGGCACATCCGGCAAAACCCGCAGCCGCTGTGGGAAGTGCCGCAAACGGGATCGCCCACGTGGAAGCCGAAGCCCTCCGATCCCTCGCCCAGCGCGACCACCCGGCCGGCCCATTCGTGGCCGAGGGTCAGGGGCAGGTCCTTCGCCCACTGCTGGTGATGGCCTTTGATGATGGCGATGTCCGTGCCGCAAATGGTGACCGCTTCCACGCGGCACAGGACTTCGCGCAGGCCGGGCTCGGGCGTCGGAATTTCCTCGACGCGGAAATCCTCGACCCCATGGAGGCGGACGGCCTCCATCGTGGAGGGGATGTTCGTCCGGGTTGTCATCCGTTGCTCTCCGGTTCAGGGTGGATGAGCCGCGGGCGCCGCCGGGGCGGGGTCCGGCCGGCTCAATCCCCGACCAATCCCACCAGCCGGCAGATGCAAGCCTCGCCGCCCACGAACCGCCAGGGGAGGGCCATGACGTAGATCCGCTTGCCGACCACCTTGTCCACGTCCCCGCCGACGTTGTCCACGTGCATCAGGTTTTCCTTCATCATCCGGCGGTGGCAGTGGAGGTAGTGGTCTTCGAGGTGGACGTCGTCCAGCTTCAGGCCGGTCTTTTGCTCCCACTCGCGGACGAGGTCCGGGCGGTAGTTCTTGATCATCAGGTTCCAGGGGTGCTCGAAGGCCGGGGCGTCGCTGGCGACCCACTTGACGCGCTTTTCGATCAACCAGTCCGTGACGCTGGGGTCCGGTCCCGGATGCTTGCAGAAGAAGGTCTGCTCGTTGCGCTCGGTCCCTTCCCAGTTGAACCGCTTCCAGTTGAAGTAGAGGATCAGGATGTCGTTCTCTCGAAGCGCCTCGCCTTCCGGGATGTTCCGCTCGATCATTTCGCGGTTGATGTACGTCCACTCCTCGACCTCGTGGCTCAGGTCCACGACGAGGGCGGAGCCTTGGCAGCGCTCCAGGGGCATGTCCGCCAGGTCCCACCCGCCGGCGTTGAAGTGGAGGGGGGCGTCGATGTGGGTGCCCGAGTGCATGTTGGTCTCGATGATGAGGCTGCAAAGCCCGTCCTTGTGGTGGCTGTGGAAGTTCCGAATCTCCGACGACGGGAAGTAGGGCCACGTCGGGACCCGGTTGTGCCAGCGCTGGGTCATGTCGACAAAGTCGAAGGTGTCGCCGCTCTGGATGAAGCTCGCGAGGGCTTCTTTCACTTCCACCGTGGGCATGGAAATCACTCCTTGTGATTTGGAGGCGGTCTTTGACGCCAGGTTAAACCGAGCGAGGGGATTGATTATTCCCCCCGTCCATTCCGATTCAGCAGGAAGGCGTCAAGACCATTTCGGGCTTGGCGCCTTCGTCCAAAAGCCCCCATTCCCACATTCGACGCGCCCGCATCTCATGCCGGTCGAGCGTGTAGGGCGAAGCTGAGGAAGGGCTCCATCAGGGCGGCGGCCTTGACCTTTCCCTCGGGCAGGGCGCGGAGCCGTTTTGCGGGCCCCCCATTCGCAGACGTTGTAAGCGTCCAGGTCCTCGCCTTCGAAAAGGACTTCCTTGTTGCGGCCGAAGAGCTCGGGCGCGACGTTGGAGGGATTCTTCGCGGCGATTTCGACCTCGATGCCCTCTTTCTCGAACAACCCTTCGAGGATGCCCACTTCCCAGGGGAGGGTGAAAACCGTGTATTCATTCACAAACCGAAACGGTTTTCCGGCCATTCTCCTTCTCCAAATAGACGAGATTGCGGATGAGGCCCTGTCGAGGTCGAAGGATGAATTTATCCTACATCTCCCTGCCATTTCAAGGTGTGCGCGGCCTGAGTTATCCCCGGTTTTCGGCGCTTGAAGAAACAAGGCCCCGAAGTATCAGTCGTGATTCCCGCCCTGACGAGCGATCCCCTGAACCTTGAAAGCGCCTTGCACGGGATTTCACCGCACTGTTTTCCCGGGTCAGGGCCAATGAGTTGAAATCTTCGATACGGTGTTCGTGATTTTGCTCCGTTTCCACCATACTACATCCTCCCGGGCGGGCAGGAGAAGGGTTTCCAACAATCCCGGTGGATGGCGGTTTTCCCCAACGGACGCGTTCGGGCAAAGGTTTCGCGATTATAATAAAGGCGGCCCCGTCGGGCCGGCCGGGATTCAACCAGGGTCTCGCTCGGGGCATGATTGGGAGGGGCTGTCTCCTGCCGCACGAGCCGTTCCACTGATTCAACGGAGGTCAACCGCGATGGCGAGAGATGTCGAAGTCATTCACCACCCGGACGCCCGGAAAGACGTATGGATGCCTTACGCGCCGGGGGTCAAGGTCAATCGAGGGAAGATCCTCTTCATCGCGGGCTGCACCGCCGCTCCGGTCTATCACACCCATCCGCACGTTCCCGAAGAGTTCGAGGGAATTCCCGAGGACATGGGGGAGCAGACGACCATCCTTTTCGAAAATATCAGGAAGACCGTCGAGGGGGCCGGGGGGACGATGGACGACATCGTCGACGTCTGCCGGTTCATTGTGAAGATGGATGAGCAGGACAAGGCCAACGCGGCGCAGGCGAAGTTTTTCCCGAACCACGCGCCCACGTCGACGACGGTCGGCGTCACCTGCCTGGCCACGGACTCGCGGTGTAAGATCGAAGTGCGAGCCATTGCGGTGATCGACGACGGGGCATGAGGGGAGGGGGTGGGTCAAGGGGAAGTGTTCAACAAAAGGCGGCGCCGGTGGACAAACTGCCAGCGGCCCCCTTTTCTTGAACCCGGTGGATGTCATTTTCTTAAGGTCTCTAAAATGAAAAAAGAGGTTGTCGTCACGGACAAAGTCCCGCTCCCCGCCGCGCCTTACGCCCAGGCGGTCAAGGCGGGCGGACTGGTCTTCCTTTCGGGCAATGTGGCGTCGGATTTCGAGAGGGCGATTGCGCCGCGGGCCTTGGGAAACCCGAAATTCCCGACCTTGCAGTCGCCGATGCGTCTCCAGACCGACTACATCTTCGACAACCTCTCAACGATTCTCGAGGCGTCGGGGTCGTCTCTGGAGCGTGTGGTGAAGATTCAGACGTTCAACGAGACGATGGACGACTTCGCGGGACACCTCGCCGTGCGGCGCAAGCGGATGACCGGGCCTCCTCCGGCCAGCACCGCCATCGAGGCCCTTCCGCCGATGCCCGGCTGCAAGATGGTCGTCGATATCATCGGAGCCGATCAAACCGTCGAGCCCGAATATTTCAACACGGATCGGGCGCCGAGACCCCTGGCCCCGTATTCCCAGGGCGTCCGGGTCGGGGATTTCTGGTTCCTTGCCGGCGTCCTGGCCAGCGACTTCCGGACGGGCGTCGCCCCGGAGGCCCGGACGAATCCGGCCTTTCCGCTCTTCGAGTCTCCTATCGAGAAACAGACGGAGTTCGTCCTCGACACGATCGCCGCGATCCTGGAGGACGCCGGGAGTGGCCTGGATCGCGTCGTCAAGGCCCAGGTGACGCTGACCGACATCCGGGACTTCTTCGGCTATGACTGGGTGTGGCGGCGCCGGTTTCCGAAAAACCCGCCCGCGCGCTCGACTTACCAGGGGGGGCTTGTGAACCCGGGCATGCTCATCGAGGTGGACGTGATCGCCCTGGCGGGCGATTCCAATTTGAAAGTGGACGTCGTGGAGACGGAGGCGATTCCCGAGCCGTCCATTCATCAGCCCCAGGCGCTGCGGGCGGGGGATTGGATTTTCACAAGCGAGATCCTCCCGACCGACTACAAGGCGGGCGTCGCTCCCGAGGCCCGGATCGATCCCAACTTCCCCCACTACCGCACCCGCGGAGAGGCCCAGATGCGTTACTGTCTGGATGCCCTCGGGAAACTGCTGGAAGCGGCGGGGAGCGGGATCGAAAGCGTCGTCAAGACCTGGACGTATCATACGGACCTGGGCGATCTGTCCGAGGCCCTGGTCGCGCGCGCGGAGGTCTACGGGAAGAATCCCCCCGCCAGCACGACCATCGGAGCGGGGGCGCTGATTGTCCCCGGTTGCGCCGTCATGACCGAGGCCGTCGCCATCGTGGAGAGCGGCTGACCTCCGGCGACCCGGCCGGGACGCGGCGCCCCGCCCGCGGGGGGGTCGAGGTCAGGAAGGAACATCACATGGAAGAGGTGGCGCAGGGTGTTTTTGCCGAGACAAACATCTTCGGCTGCAATCCGGGGTTCATCGTAACGCGGGACGGCGTCGTGATGGTGGATACACCTCAAAAGCCCACCGAGTGGGGTGGGTGGAAGGAGGCCCTCGCCGCGCACGGCCCGGTGAAGTGGCTCATCAACACCGAGCCCCATTGGGACCACACGATGGGAAACTCGTTTTTCGAGGGAAAGATCGTCGCCCACGACGAAACCCTGCGGAACTTCTACAACAAGTCCCCCCTTTGGGGGTTCGGCATCGACGGCGTCGGCCCGTGGATCGCGAAGGCCGACCCGGAGGGGGTCTCCATCGCGGGGGACTACAAGCCCCGCGCCCCCGAGGTCACCTTCTCCCACGACGCGACCTTATACGTCGGGGGCGAGGAGATCCGGCTCCTCCATACGCCCGGCCACACGTCGGGGGAGACGGCCGTCCATCTGCCCGGCAGAGGGGTGCTCTTCGCCACGGACAACCTGTTTGTCGACCATATGGTCTGGTGGCAGGACGCCGATCCGTTTGATTGTCTTGCCTCCCTGGACCGGCTCAGGGGGCTGGACGCCGACGTTGTCGTACCCGGCCACGGCCCCGTGTGCGGCAAGGAGTGGATCGACCGCATGGAGGAGACGACGCGGGAGGTCCTCGACCGGGTGCGCTCGGCCATCGGCCGGGGGCTGTCGGAAGACGAGGCGGCGGATTCGGTGAAGTACCGGGACCTCTGCGTCCTGGACGAGGATTACAAGGATGTTCACGATCAGGTGGAGGCGGTCAGCGTCCGGATGCTCTACCGGTTCCTCAAAGGGAAGGAATCATAAGACACGATGTGGGATCGGTCCGATCCGGTCGGAGATCCTTCCGCTGTGTTGATCTGAGATCAGGACGTCCTTTTCAGGGCAGCCAGGCAATTGACTTTTCGACTCGCTCTCAATGAGGAGGGTTTCAAATTGGACAAGGAGGTCATCACGACGGACCGGGCGCCGGCCCCCGTCGGCCCATACTCTTTGGGTGTCAAGACCGGCAACCTCGTCTTCGTCTCCGGGACCGTGGGCTTGGATTCACAGGGAAAGATGGCCGGCGACGGAAGCGTGACGGCCCAGACCCGGCAGGCGTTCGAGAACATCAAGGCCGTTCTGGAGGCGGCCGGGGGATCGCTGGAGAACGTCGTCAAGGTGACCGTGTTCCTGACCGACCCGGAGGGCTACGCGGACATGAACGCCGTGCGGGCGGAATACTTTCCAAAGGACCCCCCGGCCAGCTCCGCCTTCGCCGTCAAGCGGCTGATTCCGCCGGACCTGTGCGTGGAGATCGAGGCCGTCGCCGCGTTGCCTTGTGTATAGGTTCAGATAGATGTGAGACATCTCCTTGGGTAGGGAGTAGAGTTCCAGGGGCCAACAGAGAGAGAGGAGGTCCCTGGATGCAAGTGTTTGGGTTGCCTCGTAGCCTCCTGCGCGCAGGAGGCTACGAGGCGG
>PVBE012505507.1_pt1 | contig 10540 bp, 10 predicted proteins | sample 1631181 | NCBI WGS metagenome assembly PVBE01 (sample SAMN08397723, study PRJNA350692) | Marine metagenome, whole genome shotgun sequencing project. | isolation source: water | place: Pacific Ocean | collected 2012-04 | reverse complement strand
GTTTCGCTGAAGCTCGCCGAGCAGCGTCCACCATTATCAGGTGCTCCATGACTGCATCATTCACGCTCATCTTTTCTGTCGCTGCGTGAGTTTGGATGATGAACACGTCCCCGCCACGGACAGATTCCTCGAATCGACACTTAATCTCGCCATTGGCAAAATCGATCAGCCCGGGGTCACCTAGGTCTATTCCCAAATGGTGAGCAATTTCCTGAGCAAGCACTGGATTAGCTCGACCGGTGAATAGGTGTAAACGCTTTTTCGTTACTAGTTCCATCGCTTCTCCTGCTCTTACAAGAGCTGTAGAACGGTTCTGTGACAGTAGCTGACGCGTACTTGTCTTCCTGCCCTAAAACTACAAGAACTCGAATTTGACAATACTTTCCAGTCTGCGACTCCAGGTGCCAACACTTTGAATCGGTGAGATCTGGTCGACATAGCGGCTTTATTGGCTCCAAATCGAATCCTTGAAGCAGCTATTTAATGTTTGTTCGTCTTCTCAGCAACGTTTCGCATTCCACCAGTTGTTCTTGTGTGTTGACACCGCGCACTTCGTCGGCATCACCAACAATCACTCCTGTTACGAGATGGCCATTCTTGCCCAACAGTTCGACTACGTCAGTTAGGTAGTACTCATTTTGAGAGTTGGAATCTTCAACCTTCGCTAGGGCTTGACCAAGCAGGAGCGAATTAAAGCAGTAAACGGATGTATTGACTTCGTGAATATCCAATTCGGCGGGTCCTGCATCCGCGTGTTCTACAACCCGTTCAATTCGACCGTTTTGGTCTCTGATGATCCGGCCATAGCCCGATGGATCTTCGAACTCTGCGGTTAGCAATGTGGCAACTGATCCGGACTTTTCATGGTGTCTTTGCAATTGGATCAGAGTCTCAGATGTGAGCAGCGGCATGTCGCCGGGGAGCACAAGTACGTCAAAATCCAATTCCGACACTTCGTCACTGCCAAAACTCTGGAGCCCAATTTGGGCGGCATCAGCGGTTCCGCGCCTCACTGTTTGTTCTACAAAGTCCAAACCGTTTGCATTTCCTGACATCTGGGCCAAGGTCTGCGAGACAAGCGTTGCCTGGGTCCCCACAACTACGACAATGCCGTCGAGATCAATTTCTTCAAGCGAGTTCAACACACGCGTCGTCATTGGTATGCCATCAACTAGGTGTAGCGGTTTCGGTAGGGCCGACAACATTCGTGAGCCCTCGCCAGCAGCTAAAACGATTGCCCTCATCTAACCCCCGCGAACTGCCGGCTCACTTCAAAAAGAATCCATTTTGTATTTGCGGAGCACACAATAAAAAGAGTCCTAGACAATCAGTTCGGGGAGGAGGGCTCGAACCTCCATTGTCGGGATCAAAACCCGATGTCCTGCCAATTGAACGATCCCCGACCGTCGAAGTGTCAAAGACACTCGGTCGACAGCCCTAGCTTAACGACGAGAAGTACGCAATATCGGCTGATTACATTAACAATGTCATCGTTCGCCACGTTGGGTCTTGGTCACACTTCAGCTACCCTGCATTTCCTCATGGGATCCCTCGTCAAAAAGCGTCGCAAACGCATGCGTAAGAAGAAGCACAAGAAGATGCTTCGCCGCACTCGCTATCAACGCAAAAACAAATAGCTAGTTCTCGCTAGACAGATCACTTAGTCGCGTCTTATCAAGGGCGCTGTTTTCAGGCAGGGTCTTGACGTTCATTGAAGCGACGCCACGATGAACGAATTGCTCGTGTCGTCCCTCTACAAACCATGTGCCGCCACTCCCTGCTAAGCGAGCTTGCTTCCCAGTTGCCTCAGTCAATGCGTTTCGCCAATCGATTAACTCGGGTTCCACGACGAGTGCTGCAGGCTCTAGATCGTTTCCGTGATCACCTCGAGGGCCACCTAATTCGTCCCAGGTTCGATAAACCTCTTTGGTTGAAACCCCCAAAGGTGGAATGAGTAGGGTGATTTCGCGTTCCAGAAATGGCAACGGCTGAAGTTTCTCCCCGATCCCTTGAACACGCGCTCGGCCTCCATTAAGACAAAATCCGATGTCAGCTCCTAGCGCACTGGCTGCTACGGGGTCATTGAAAGTCGCCCACCGCAAAACTGCGGCCGCATTGCTGGAGCCGCCGCCAAGTCCAGCGCCCGCAGGGATTTTCTTGTGAATAACCACATCTGCCGAGCGATGCACTAGATCTAGCGCACGATTAACAAGGTTGTTGCGGTCTGCTGGAATGTCGAAACCGGAATCTGACGATCGGATCGTCAATTTTGATCCGTCTTTAATAAAGATCTCATCGCACAGATCGACTGACACCATTTCGGCATCAATAAAGTGGTAGCCGTCGGCGCGACGACCTTCCACACTGAGTGAGAGGGTCAACTTGGCCGGGCATATGAGATGGTCAGTTTTCACAGTTCAATTTTCGTTGATTCTCGGGCCAGGTTTATCCACCTATCTAGCTCAACTTCTTCAGGTCGAGATGTGGGACTAATGCCTGCGCTTTCCAGTGTGTTCTCTTCGACTCGTCCTCTCAAACTTTTTCGCAACATTTTGCGGCGTTGATTGAACGCGATCCGAACCAGATCTATTAGCTCATCTTCAATGTGTTGCTCGATGCTTCGCTCTACTCGTTCTATGGCTACCAAGGCTGAGTTCACTCGAGGTTGCGGATAAAAGACTGAAGGGGATACATGTCCAACAATTGCCGCTTTTCCTCTGAGAGCGACACGCACTGAAACTCCGCTATACGCATCATCGCCAACCGACGCAGCCATCCGTTCACCAGCTTCTTGCTGAACCATAACCAAGAGTCGGGACACAGCAGGGACTTCGTCTAAAACAGTGAGCACTAGGTTCGTAGCAATGTTGTAGGGCAAATTCGCTACGAGGTCCCAGCCAGGTGTCGGCAATATCTCGTTCCACGAAAGGGCGCGAGCATCCGCCTCTATTATTTTGGCCAGATCGCCGACAGTGGAATCAAGTATCGGGATTAGCGTTCCGTCGGTCTCGATAGCTGTCACCGATGCTCCGGTTTCGGCTAACGCTAGAGTCAGCGAACCCAAACCCGCCCCTATCTCAATTACTCGACTGCCTTCTCCTACGCCCGATAGTCGAGCTATGCGCCTGACGGTGTTCGGGTCGATAACAAAATTTTGTCCGAGGCTCTTTTTCGGATCTATTCCCGCTTCCCTCAGCAATCGCCGGACATCAGCTACCGATAACGTCATTCCCTGACCTGCCATCTGGACCAACCGAAATATTGTTTACAGCCCGGCCAACCGTTCCATCCCTGAGCTTGCCAAAGAAGGTTGGCTCGATAGATCTGCTCTTCTTTGCTGGCATCAGCCGGGCTGCCTTCTCCTCCCATCCACTGCCATGAACCCAAGGCGAATTGAAGCCCTCCGAAATAACCATTTCCAGTGTCCACATCCCATGTCTGTCTTGACTCACACCATGCCATCCGTTCCCACATTTCGAGACTCGGCCAGCTATCAAGATAAGGCTGCCCAAAAACGATTACCTGCACTTCCTGCTCTGGTTCGAAGGATTCTTCGGTTGGCTCATCGCTCACAAAACCTGTCGTTGTCGACGGTGCAATCGTCGTTGTCGACGGTGCAATCGTCGTTGTCGACGGAGGAACGGTCGTGGCTACGGCACTAGCGACTGTTGCTTGCGTGATCGACGGAGTCGAGTTCTGATTCGATGTTTGAGGAATCGATGTGGTTGACAGCCCACTGGTAATTGACGCATCCGAAATCCCGGTCGAGGCGTGAGATGTCCCGGAACTTGAGTCCGAACCACCCGGAGCTGCTTCGCCGATCGAACTTTGCGACATTGATTGTGTCCCCGAAAATAAGTCACTGACTAGAGAGACCGCCAAGCTACCGACCCTAAAGCCGGCCAACGAAAGATCCGGCGTTGGAAATTCGCCGAGTGCTCGACTAGCCGGTTGTGGGGCACGTTTCTCGTATCCGGGTTCCGACTCATTAATCGACAGGGCTGCTACAGCTATCACCGCCACCCCTAGAAACAAGAGTGCAACCCGGGTCTGCCATCTCTTCCGAACCATAGGTTGCACTACTTACCACCTAATATTGCCGCTACTCAATTGAGCCTACTGAACGAGGAGATTTCTCTCGTCAGCCAACTAATCCGTAAAACGTTGAAGCTGTGCTCCAAGACTCTGCAGCTACTGTCTCAACCTCAACTCCACGTGCCGCTGCGACACCTTCTCCCACAAGGGTGACCCAAGACGGATGGTTCTGTTTTCCTCTTTGGGGAACTGGCGCCAAGTAAGGAGCATCAGTTTCAACCATGTAGCGATCAGCGGGGGTTAGGGCAGCAGCTTCACGTAACTCTGGGGCGCTAGGAAACGTAATTATCCCGCTAAATGAAAGATATACACCTCTTTGGAGTCCAGCTTCTGCTTCACCGGGTCCACCTGTAAAGCAGTGAAAAACTGTTTTGCTAGGGATGCCTTCAAGATCAAGGATGTCGAAGGTGTCATCCCATGCATCTCTCGTATGGATGACTAACGGCAACTCACGTTGATGAGCTAGCTGAATCTGTTTGGCGAAGATTTCCCGTTGGACATCTCGTGGGGAGTTGTCGTAGTGATAGTCCAGACCACACTCCCCAATCGCGACCACCTTTGGAGAGCTTGATAGCTGGTCTAAACCTTTAATTCCATCTTTCGCATCATGTGGATGCACACCTGCTGTAGCCCACACTCCTTCGATTTCATTGGCTCGCGTTATGCATTTGAGGCTGTGTTCTATTGAGGTACCTACATCAATAAGCCTATGGACACCCGACTCTTTGGCGGCTTGCACCACTTGCAATGCGAGGTCCAGGTCATCTGGCAGGTGACAGTGATTATCTGTCCACTTCATTTTGATCACTTGAGCCGCGGGAACAGTGGGTCGCCCTTGAGGACTGGAAGTCCACCTGGATATTGACCCCATTCGATGCTGTCCGGCAACCGTTGTTGTGTGGGGTCTTCATCAAGACCTATCCGGCGACGAATTTCGACACAGGCGTTCGGAACCGCCGGTGAAGCCAGGATTGAAACTATTCGCAAGATTTCTAGAGCATCTCCCAAAATCGCATCTACATCTGGGCCTGGGTCAGATTTCCAGGGCTCGGCGTTTTCGAGGTATGCATTTGTTTCGCGAATAATTCTCCACGTTGCATCGAGAGCTTCGGAAGGCGCGATCCGCTGCCATCCATCAGCAATCTTTTGATATTCGGCCTCAACAATTTCAGCTAACGGGCTATCCGGGTTTGCTGCTGGTCCAACTCCCCCACACTTCGAGGTGACGACTGTTGTTACTCGACTGAGTAAATTACCTAAGTTGTTGGCTAGGTCAGCGTTGTAACGAGCTGTCATTCCTTCGTGGCTAAAGTCGCCATCCGGTCCAAAAGTTTGGTCATGCAAAAAATGATGCCTCACTCCATCAACACCAAAATCTGCGACTAGATCAGCTGGGGCAATTTGGTTCAGCCGAGTTTTCGACATCTTTTCTCCACCGACTAACAAGAACCCATGAACATGGACACGTTCAGGCGGTTGGAGACCCGCGCTCATAAGCATTGCCGGCCAATACACGCAGTGGAAACGGAGAATATCTTTGCCAATAAGGTGCACCGCTGGCCAGCGGGATTCGAACTCCTCTGGATTGTCGACGTAGCCCGCTGCAGTTATGTAATTCGTTAGAGCGTCGAACCAAACGTAAGTGACGTGACCTGGATCCCATGGAAGGGGAATCCCCCAGTCAATAGACGTTCTACTTATTGAGAAGTCTTGTAACCCTTGGTTGATAAACCCAAGCGCTTCATTTCTTTTGGTTGCAGGCTGAACAAAATCAGGGTGAGCGGCATACCAGTCTTTTAGAGCCTCTTCGTAGCGACTCAACTTAAAGAAATAGTTCTCTTCGGTTACATGCTCTACGGGTCGGCCGTGAATTGGACAATTTCCTTCATCTAAATCAGCTTCGTTGAAATAGGCCTCACAGCTGACGCAATACAGACCTTCATATGTTTGAAGGTCCACATCCCCATTGTCATAGCAGGCCTGCAATAGCTTCTGTACAGCCGCATAGTGTCGTTTTTCACTAGTCCGGATGAAATCGTCATTTGATATTTGGAGTTGGGTCCAAGCGTCTTGGAACCTGACTACCGTTTGATCAGCCCATTCGATTGGTGAACAATCATTTTCTTCGGCTGCACGCTGCACCTTGAGGCCGTGTTCATCAGTTCCAGTGAGGAAGTGGACATCACGACCCAATAGCCGATTCCATCTCGCGACGGCATCGGCAGTGATCGTTGTGTACGCATGCCCAATATGGGGCGCGTCATTTACGTAATAGATAGGAGTGGTGACGTAGTAGGGGTTGGTCACGTCTGCCATGGTACCGACCCAACCTTCAGCAGACGTCAGGGTTCAGCAGCAGAAGGCCTATTTCCGAATCTCATGTGCAAGTGAATACACACGATTTCGTGCCGCCTTTAGGTTTGCTGCGACTTGGCTCACGGCTGAACTCTTGGTCGCTCCCTTAATAAGTTCAGCTTCCAAAGCGCTAACAATCGCTTCGTCGCTTACATCTTGCACGGGAGCGGGGCTGACGACAATGACGATTTCTCCTTTGACGTCGGCATCAAATCTTTCTGATAATTCAGCCAAGGTCCCGCGCGCCGTTTCCTCGAACAACTTGGTGAGCTCCCGCAGGACCGCTGCTTGACGATCGGCCCCGCATACAGCAGCAAGGTCGGTAAGCGTTTTCCTCAGTCGTTTGGGGGATTCGAAGATAACTGTAGTTCGCTCATCGGACGCCACACTCTCAAGTCGCGCATCTCGTTCCTGGCCTTTTCGCGGTAGGAAGCCCTCCATTACCCACCGATGGGTGGGAAGACCCGAGAGTGTTAGAGCTGTCAAAACAGCGCTAGGACCCGGCACAGCCGACACACGATGACCGTGAGCTATTACGTAGCTCACCAGGTGTTCACCTGGATCTGATATCGCGGGCGTTCCTGCATCACTCACAAGCGCAACATCTTGGCCTCGGTCAAGTAGGTCAACGATAGTCGTCCCGACCAAAGCCTCCGTGTGCTCATTAGCCAATATAAGTCGGTGAGTCGATAGCCCTAAGAGCTCTAAAAGCTTCCCCGTCCTGCGAGTATCCTCGCATGCGATAACTTCAACTTGCTCGAGGATTTCGCAGGCGCGCTGGGAGATGTCACCTAAGTTGCCGATTGGCGTAGCCACCAGGTAGAGAGTTCCTTTGTCGAAATTTTCGTCAGATTTAGTCATCGGCTAGAACCTAAAAACAGTTTGTCATTTGGGGCGCAGCCTCACGCTATTTCTGGAAATTACGAAACTTTCTTTCCCTTATACGTTGAATCGGAATTCGACGACGTCCCCATCTCGCATCAGGTAGTCCTTACCTTCAAGCCGAAGTTGGCCCGCATCCCTCGCTGCAGACCAAGATCCCAAAGCAAGTAGCTCTTCGTTGGCGATTACTTCAGCTCGAATAAACCCGCGTTCGAAATCTGTATGGATTCTGCCGGCACATTGCGGTGCCTTCCAACCTTCTTTAAAGGTCCAAGCTCGCGATTCTTGTTCGCCGGTCGTCAAAAAAGTCCGGAGCCCCAACATGGCATGCGCTGCTCGCACGAATACAGGAAGAGCACCTTCTCCCAATCCTAAGCCTTCAAGCAATTCAGCTCTTTCTTCATCGGGTAGCAAAGCCGCTTCAGCTTCGAGCTGCACTGAAAGAGGCAGGACTTCGGCACCCGGAAGTGCAGATTCCAAAGCTGAAGCGAGTTCGCCTGCTTCGTCTAGCTGATCTTCTCCGATGTTCAACACTGCCATCACTGGTTTGTTGGTCAGCAGGAAATGTTCTCGTAGCGCAGACCGGCGTTCGTCGGAAAGGTCGGAACGATAAATCGGGGTTCCTTCTGATAACAGCTTCAAAGCTTCTTCTAACGCATCTACCTCGGCAACTAGAGTTGCATCGCGCGGATCGGCCTTTAGTGCCTTTCGGCGACGGTCGATTCGCGATTCCACAGACTCAAGATCAGCCAAAGTGAGTTCGATTTCAACGACACGTAAATGTTCTATCGGGTCACTTGGTCCGGGAACGTCTTCGTCAGAAAAAGTGCGAAGAACCAATACCAACGCATCGACTTCTCTAATTCCCGCAAGGAACTTGTTACCAAGGCCTTCTCCTTGACTCGCCCCTTCTACCAGTCCCCCTATGTCAACAAACTCAGTGGTTGAATAAACAACTTTCCGGCTTTCGCTCATTGTGGCGAGCGCATCCAATCGTTGATCAGGAACTTTTACTACCCCAACGTTTGGGTCGGTGGTAGCGAATGCGTAGGGCGCGGCAAGTGCTCCTCCACCCGCTAAGGCGTTAAACAAAGAAGACTTACCAGCGTTAGGCAGGCCGACGAATCCAAATCTTTCCATGGGCAGGCGAGGATACCGTCACTCGGAGGCAAGTCACCCTTCGATAGTGAAGAGCGTCTTCTGCTGTGACAGAATCCGATAACTAGCTTTTTTGTGGAGGATGTTGTGGGACCACTAAGTGGACTGAAAGTTGTCGAATTAGCTGGCATCGGACCAGGGCCATTTTGCGCGATGCTATTAGCTGACCTGGGAGCCGATGTCGTGCGGGTTGATCGAACGGCTCAGGTAGATCTTGGGATAGATAGGGGCAGAAAGTTCAGCGTTCTTAATAGAAGTCGTCGATCCGTCTCAGTTGATCTAAAGAATCCTGACGGTGTCGAAACCGTGCTCAAACTGGTTGAGGAAGCAGATGCCCTCATCGAGGGCTTTCGGCCGGGCGTAACTGAAAGACTTGGTTTAGGCCCTGAAGAATGTCTTCGAAGAAACCCAAAATTGGTCTACGGCCGAATGACTGGTTGGGGTCAAGACGGGCCGATGTCTCATGCGGCTGGTCACGACATCAACTACATCGCTTTGACCGGGGCACTGCACGCTATTGGTTCAGCGGACAAGCCCTCACCTCCCCTTAACCTCATCGGTGATTTTGGCGGTGGAGGAATTTATCTCGCCTTCGGAATATGTGCAGCCCTCCTCGAAGCTAAGACCTCAGGCGAAGGTCAGGTTGTTGATGCCGCGATGACTGAAGGCGCGGCTTCCTTAATGAGTTCTATTTATGGAATGCATGCTTCGGGTCATTGGTCTGACAATCGCGAAGATAACGTCCTTGACGGCGGCTCTTATTACTACGGGGTTTATGAAACTTCAGATGAGAAATTCATCTCGATCGGCTCTATCGAAGGAAAATTTCACGATGAGCTTCTTGAACTGACGGGATTCACGGACGCTCCGACAGAGGACCGGAATGTTCAGCAGAGTTGGGATGAGAAAAAGGCTCGGTTCGCAGAAGTAATCAAATCCAAAAGTCGTGATGAATGGGATGACATCATGCTTGGAAGTGACGTGTGTTACGCGCCAGTTCTCGACTTATCAGAAGCACCTGAACACCCCCACAACGTGGCTCGCGGTTCTTTCGTTGAGGTAGATGGCGTGACGCAGCCAGGACCCGCTCCTAGGTTCAGCCGAACGCCTGGTGAGGTTCAAATGCCCCCTCCTGCACCCGGGCAACACACACTGGAAGTGTTGACCGACTGGGGGTTTTCAAGCGAAGACGTAGAAAAGTTGAAAGATATCGGAGCTATTACTTGAGTAGTTGAGTTCCCTATCTTTAGGGAATTTGTCAAGACACCGGTAGCCTTGTCCTCATGTCGAAGCGCAAAAAGAAACTTAGGCTCCGCGCTCGTCGCAGCAAAGCCAACCACGGTAAAAGGCCGAACTGCGGTAGAGGCTAATTTCTTAACTCAGCCGGTTACCCAATATTGCTCTATAGCTGCGACAACAGCAGCGGTTATGAGCCTCGCTCCATGTGATTGGTAGTGAGTACCATCATCTGTGCGTACTTCAAGTAATTCGCCGTTTTCACCCAGAATCTCTTTCGTCCATACTCCATTGGGGGAAACGATGGACGCCGCATCCACCCATGCAGAACGTTCACCATTGCCAAACACCTCTTGGGTAATTGGGTTCACAGCATCAGGCAGTGGGACCATAAAAGGGATCTGAAAGTGTGGCATCCCAACCCAAATCACTAGCCGGCCTGGCCGATCCAAGATCCGCAATATTTCTTGGACCCGCTGACGGTATTCCTGAGTCCACTGGGCGCTTCCCTTCTCAGATGGACCACCGCGAAAGCCCTGCCAGTCATTACCACCTATGGACAGCACGATGACTTCGTAAGGGCCGTCAGCTACTTCTTGTTTGAGGTGTTGCACCCAATCGAAGTACCAGTCACTGACAACACCAGTCGACTTTCTTACGTCTTCGGTATAGAGCCAGCGACCTTCTTTTCTTTCTAACTCCCGAAATCCCAGGGCAGGTCCACCAGCTAAAGAGTCCCCACCGACCCAGATGCTCAACGGGTTTGTTTGTGTTCCCTCCGGTAGAAGCGATGTTCGGTTTGGACGACTCCAGT
>PVBE012495537.1_pt1 | contig 10540 bp, 8 predicted proteins | sample 1631181 | NCBI WGS metagenome assembly PVBE01 (sample SAMN08397723, study PRJNA350692) | Marine metagenome, whole genome shotgun sequencing project. | isolation source: water | place: Pacific Ocean | collected 2012-04 | reverse complement strand
TGGTTTAGACGAGCAATAGAAGTTTAACCAAAGTTATAGGAGACAAAAATGTCAACAGAAAATTTATACAACGAATTAAATGATTTATTTGAAACAGTTCAAGAAAATCATAGAGATTTTTCATCAAAAGGTAATAAAGCAGCTGGTGGTAGAGCTAGAAAATCTATCGGTGAAATAAAAAAATTAGTTACATCATACAGACAAGCATCAGTATCTGAATCAAAATAATCGGGGGTTATAATGGCTAAAGAAAAAAAACAAGAACAAAAATTTCCAAGTGAGGTTATAGATTTACCAAGTGAGGGTAAACTTTATCCAAAAGATTCTCCACTTAGAGATGGTAAAATTGAACTCAAATATATGACAGCAAAAGAAGAAGATATTCTTACATCACAGAATCTTATAACTAAAGGTGTAGTTCTTGATAGATTACTTGATGCTTTGATATTAACTCCTGGAGTTAATATTGATGATTTATTTTTAGGTGATAAAAATGCAGTAATGGTTGCAGCTAGAATACTTGCATATGGTCCAGAATATACTTGTGAGGTTTTAAATCCAATGTCAGGAACATCTTTTGAACACACATTTAATTTAGCATCTTGTCCTTTTAAGAATTTAGAGGGTGATATAACTGATAATGCATTTGAAATAACTTTACCAGTATCTAAGAAAGTTGTAGTTTTTAAGTTATTAACAGGAAAAGATGAAAAAAATATTTCTTCTGAATTACAAAATCTTAAAAAACTTGGAAGTGATGTTTCTCCAGAACTTACAACACGATTAAAACATTCTATTGTTTCTGTTGATAAAGATACTTTACAAAAATCAATATCTAATTTTGTAGATAATATGTTAGCCAAAGATTCCGTTTTTCTCAGAACTAAAATTAGAAAAGCATCTCCTGACATAGAATTAGTACAAGAGGTTAAAATAGGAGATCAGTCAGTCAAGGTAGATATACCTATGACTGCTAACTTTTTTTGGATTGTCAGCGAAGCATAAACCTCAACTCCACGAAGAAATATTTAGTTTAATGTACGGATGTGGTGGATTTACACATTCAGATGTCTATAATATGCCTACTTATTTAAGACATTTTTATCTTAAGAAACTTATAGAACAGAAAAAAACGGAACAAAAACAAATAGATAGTTTTACTAAAAAACAAAAATCGAATGTTCCTCGTTATTCTGGTCCAGCTCCAAAGATTCGTTAATTTTTATAATATTTTTATATTTATATATGATGAGTTACAACCTTTATGGAGGACCTTATGTCTAAAAAAAATTCATTTATGAATAAAGAAAACATCTTAACAGAAGGTTTTTTTGATTTTATTAGAAATGTTTTAGCTATTTATGGAGCTAAAAAACTTTGGGATAAGAGAAAAAAAGCTAACTATGAAAAAAAGATGAGAAAAGATAGGTCATTAAAAAATTCAATAAATAAATTAAATAAAGATGTATCTGATATTGAAAAATATTTAAGTAAAGCATATGGTTTTAAAGTTGATTTAGATAAATACGAAATAAGTGATTTTAAATAGAGATTAAATTATGGCAAACACACCGTTAGATAAATTATTGACAGGGAAGGAGTTGGGAAAGATACAAACTGCTGCAGATAATTTAAAGAAAAAGATAGTAGAAATAAACAAAGAATATACAAAAGGTGTTAAACCATTAGAAAAAACACTTAGTAATTTTGATAAAATAGGTGCTGCCATTGAAGAAGCTAATAAAAAAGGTAAAGTAGGTTCAGATACAGCAAAAGACCAAACCAAATTTTTGAGTAAAAAAATGAAAGAGATGGGTTCTGGAGTATTAAAGGAAGTTGATGGTTTACTGGGTGGTATGGGTTCAAAAATAGGTGACAGTGCTACTGGAATGAAAGGTATGGGTAAAGCTGGAGCAGGAGTTCTAGTTGTATTAGCAGCTGCATTTGAAATATTAAAACAATTTTCTGCTAAAGTAGATTTGATTGGTGCATCATTTGGTGTAATGGGTACAGAATCATCTGAGTTTCAACAGAATTTACTAGATTCAGAAGAATCAGCTATAAAAGTTGGAAAGAGTTTAGAGGATGTCCTTACAACCGTTCAGACTTTAAGTGGAGATTATGGTATTACTCTTGATACGGCTTCTTTACTTTCAGCTGCCGTAATAGATACTTCTGTTGCATTGGGTGTTTCAACTGATACATCTGCTAAACTTGTTGGTAATATGATTAGTATAGCTGGATTGTCGGAAAGACAAGCTATCAACTTTGGTAAGATGGTTTATCAATTAGCTAAAGCAAATGAAGTATCTCCTCAAGCTGTCCTACGAGACTTATCCGCGTCATCAGCTGATATAGCTGGATTTACAAAAGAGATGGGAGATAATATAGGAATAGCTGCAGTTAAATCAAGATCATTTGGAATAGAATTCAGTACAATAGCTCAATCAGCTAGAGGAGTTTTAGATTATCAATCAGCTATAGAAAAAGGTTTAACTGCTTCAACAATGATAGGGAGACAAGTAAATGTTTTCAGATTACAACAATTAGCAATAGCAGGTGATTTAAATAAATTTCAAGATGAACAGGTAAGGTTATTAGGTACAGAATCTGAATTTTTATCTATGGATATTTTACAAAGAGAAGCTTTAGCAGCCGCGGTTGGATTAAGTCTTGACCAAGCTGCAAAGATGATTACAAAACAGAAAGAATCTATAACTTTAGCTGGAGAATTAGGAAGACAAAAAGGATTTGATGAACTTCTTGGTGAAAGGGGTATATCAGAATTAACTGCATTAATTGGTGATTTAAAAGCTGTTTCAGCTGACTTTGTAAATACATTTGGTCCAATATTAACTGGTCTTGTTTGGGTTGTAAGGAAAACTGTACAAGTTGTAAATGTAGCTTTAGAAATGCTTGGTATTAATGCACTTATGAGGGTAGCACAAGGTCAAACAGCTGATTTTGGTAAAAATATGGCCGCGTCATTCGATGCCTTAATGGGTACTGGAGGAACTGGTGGTGGTATTATAGGAACTGCAGGAGTAAGTCTTCAAGATGGTGGTGTAGCTATGGGTCCAACTCGTGCCGTAGTTGGTGATGCAGGACCAGAATTTATAGCTCCAATAGAACCATTTTACGCTATGATGGAAGGTTTATTTCATAAACAAAATTTTATATTGGAAAGTATTAGTGAAAATGTAGCAGGTCAGAGAGCAGAAAATACAGAATATCTTGGACCAGGTGGTTCAGCTGCAAAAGAAATTGGAAAAGGTATAGAAAGAGTAAAACAAAATACTATATTTGGATAGGGAACAAAAATGGGTTTAGAAAATTTAAAAAGTATATTTAATACTACTGCCGGTACTTCAACTTCTAAAAAAGAAGGAAGACATGGTGGAATAGATGAAAGTTTGCCACCTCATACTGATAAACATAGTAGTTTAGATAATACTACAATACTTGATTCTTTAGTTACTAATAAACTTGGTTTTGATACCTCTGGAATTGGAGGATTGGATTTATCAGGATATGCTAATGGTCAAGTTGGAGATGTGAATCCAACAAATGAATCATTCAATTTTGGTATTCAATTTACAAATAGTCTTACTCCTTCAAATATAACAATATCTGGTATTAATGATGGTGCTTTAGGTATACTTGAATGGTTTAACATATCTGGTGATAGATTTTCTGTTGATCATGCAAGTGGTCAAGTATCATTTAATTTTAGTGGTACTCCTACACCAACTCCATATGAAGAAACAATATGGGAACTTGGTACTCCAGCTCTTGGTAATTTAATTCCAAAGGGTTCACTTTCTAATGAAAATGCTTTAGACTTTAATGTTCCATATAGAGGTAACATATTCCAAGTCAGAGATGAAGAAAATTTAGATCAATTAAAAAGGACAGTATTTGTTAAAAATAGAATTCCTGTAGGTACTTTACAAGATCCTATATCTGGATGGGTTAATCAGTTCTTAGGAACTGTTAATTTAGGTGGTGGTTATGATTTAGGTGATTTTTTTAATATATCTGCACCAGGTGGTTTTAGTATAACTGGTGATTTATCTGATATAAGTCTTAATTATAGACCAAGATTATCTTTTAATGCTGATACCTTTTTCGCTTCAATTAGAGAAGCTTTTGAAACAAGAGTAATTGAAACTACTACTCAACAGTTAGAAGAATCATTTGCATCTCAAATAGGGAATACATGGAATAATATATCTTCAGGATTATCAGATATAGCTGATTCTCTTGGTTTTTCACAAGCTTCAGTATTCCAAACAAGTGTATTTTCAAGTGGTTTTGGAGGAGATCTATCTGGTCTTGGAAGTTATATTAGTGGTTTACAGTCTTCTCTTTTAAGTGGAGATGAAATTGGAACACAAACTTATCAACAATTAAGAAAATCTTTAACAGATGTTAATTATCCAGGTTTTGGTGGTTCAGCTGCTAAGAATATAAGAGGAATCCAAGGCCCTAGAGGTTTATCAAATCCAGAAGCTACACAATATAAAGCAGGAGAACCAATTAGAAGTCAAACTTCTCCAGGAAAAGACGCTCAAGACATAGATATAGTTCAATCACCAAGTGCTGGACCATATTCAAAATTAATGCAAGCCGTTGACAGAATTGATGAGTTTCAATATTCACCAAAAGGTTATGAAAAGAATTTTACAAGGGGATCATTAAATCCAGATAATTTAGAAAATTTTGGTGAGGGTGATAAAAAAGGTGATTACATGACTCTGAATCCTATAAGTAATGGGCCCAAGGCATTTCCGGAAAAAGATAGAGGTAAAGTGACCGAAGGCAAAAAAGGTATGCAATTTTGGTTTAAGGATAAAAGAAATTTCAAATTTGTAACATTTAGAGCTTATTTAGAAGCTATAACTGAAAATGTAGCACCAAGTTGGTCATCAGAAAATTATATTGGAAAGAGTGAACCAGTTTTTGTATATGAAAGAGCTGAAAGAGATATATCGTTTCAGTTAAAACTTTATGCAGGTACTAAAGATGAATTAGACGCTATTTATAATAAAATAAATGCGTTAACATCATTTTGTTATCCAGAATATCAAGCTGATTCTAAATTTAGTGTTAGTAGTTATTCAAATGGAAAACTTAGAATGAAACCACCATTACTTGAAATGAGAATGGGTAATTTATACGGAAATGAATTAGGAGGAGTACAAGGGTTTATTAAATCTTTAACTTATTCTGTACCAGATAATTCAGATTGGGAAATAAATGATGGTCTTATAGTTCCTAAATTATTTACAGTATCTATAACTTATCAAATAATACATTCAACTTCACCTAATATTAATACACAATTTTATGGTTTAGGTAAATATCAATAAACATAGATAGGAGAGTTTAAATAATGTCAAGATATAAGAATACATTTACAAGAAAATCATCAGGAAAAGGGGTTAGAAAACATATTGAGTCACATAATTCATATGCAACAACAATGTATGTAAATGTTCCAGAAGATGATACTGATATTTATGTTACAACTCAAGAAGGAGATAGGTTAGATATACTAGCTACTCAGTTTTATAAAGATCCAAGTTTATGGTGGTTTATAGCGAGAACAAATAATTTAAAAACTATACATGTTCCTGCCGGGACATCATTGAGAATATCACAATTACTTCATTTAGCTAAAGGGTTTTAAAAAATGTCTGTCAGGTCAAGAGTTTTTGGTTCAAATATAGATACTAAAGTTAGATCAATATTAGAAGCTAGACAATTAGTTCAACACACTCCTACTATAGATTCTATTTTTTCACCAGATCAATCTTCATTCGGACCATTAACAACTGAGGAAGTTGAACAAGCTAAACTTGACAAAGTTATTGACTATATTAGTCAGAATCCTTATTTTTCTGGCCCAATGAATCCACTCTCTAATAATACGGATTTCGGTACTCAAGAATTATCAACAAGAACACCATTTGTTAGAATGTGGACTGCCGTACAAGTTTATAAACCAGAACAAGTAATGACAACTTATAAACAATCTGAATTACTGACTGGATATAGAATTAATGAAAATAAGAACGATACAAATACAACACCAAATGAATCTATAACAGTACAGGATGAGAAATTTTTAGAGTTAATTAAAGAAAATAATGAAGACGCTACAGATGTTACTAAATATCATACAGGGATAGTTAGAATAAAAGAAACAACAGCGGAGTTACAAGAATATGAAACAGCTATATATGAAGTTGGTAATCATAATTTATCACAAGATAGATTGGATAATCAATCTCCATTTGCAACGGGTATTCGAGGAACAAATACATTTTTAAGTGAAAAATCAAATGGTCTATCTATTCCTATAGGAAGTAATCCACAACTTGATATTAAAACAACATTGGAAAATTCTTTTACTTCAGAGTTTGATGTAAGTATAAGTAAAATTTTACCTATGGAATTTGAAACTAATCAGAATGAATTTTTAAAACCACCAGCTGGAATTACATCAGTTACTTCTACGACTGAAGGACCACTTGGAGCTCGTAAGAGAACAACCGTTAATTTTATTGTTCATAATTGGCACGATTTCGAAAATATTTTTAGTAGATTCTTTCTACGACCATCAGCTCAGGTTTACATTGATATTGGTTGGAGTAGTTCAATTTTATATAGTCCATATCAAATAATAGGAAGTGGTGATTCTTTTAAATCTGATAAAGTTTTAGCTGGAATTTTAAGTGAATCTGCAGGTACTTTGGAAACTGTAGTTGGACATGTTACAAATTATGATGCAAAAGTAAGAAAAGATGGAAGTGTTCAATGTATGTTGGAAATTGTTTCAAGAAATACTGCAGTACTTGCTAATGATATAAAGAATTCAACTAAAGCTATGATTAAAGGTTCTTTAGAAGCCGAGTTCATTCAGTTTGCAGCAACACATTTTAGTGGACCAATTTCAGAATGGATAGCTACTGCAGATTGGCATAAATCTATTGAAACAAAAGAGGAATGGGAAGAAGTATTTAATCTTTATGCTCCAAATTATTTACACGGAAAATATCAGATAGCTACAGAGATAGAATGGTTGATACCGAGTGCAGTTAATAAAGAAACTGGAGTTATGTGGGGTGGTATTGATTATAAGGAAAAACAAGGAAAATCAGAAAAAAAAGATTTATATATAAGTTGGGGATTATTTGAAGATAAAGTATTAAATACTCAATTTGGTCACGGAGGAAAATTAGAAGAATTTTTTCAAGGTTCAATAAGAGGTGCCGGATTTGATTCATCTTTATCATTTGTTAGGTGGGATACGAACTTATTTAGAAGACAAATTTATACAGACGCGTATGGTGAAAGACATTGGCCATTTTTACTTCCAGATAATTGGGATTCAAATTTAACAAGTAAGAATGGAACTGTTCCAGATATAAATGATATAAATAAATGGGAAAATTTAACTTTTGCACATGGTTCTACTTATAATGCTAAGAGGTTCAAGACACCTGCTAAGTGGAGGATTGCAGAAATGGCCAATGGTACAAGTGCAGACATTTATAATTTTATAGATAATAATAGTAGTATACCTGGTCTTGATCCTGGAAAAGAAGCTAAATTTGCAGAATGGACGACAAATGAATCTGAAACTCAATGGGATAAAGCTAGAAATAGAATACCATTGAGAGAAATTTTTATTTCACTTAATTTGATAAAAGAAGCTATAGACGCATCAGAAAATGTTACTCAGTTAATAAAACATATATTAAAAAGATTATCAGAATCTTCAGAAAATATATGGGATTTAGAAATTTATCATAATGGGAAAGATAATATTATATCAATAGTTGATAAGAATTTACCCATTATTGATACTGGAGGAGAATTATCTGATATAGACAAAATTAAACCTTTTGAATTTCACCCAACATCACCAGAATCATTAGTTAAGGATTGTGATATAAGTCTTCAAATGCCTCAAGATCAGATTGGGAGTTGGGTAGCAGTATCAAGTATGAATCCAAATGCTAAGATGAATGTTTTTGATTCAGTAATTGACGCTGCTATAACAAATAGAATTATAGATCATTATAGTGATAGTTATAAAAATAAATTAAGAGAAATAGGAATTCGTTATTTACCTACAATAGGTGCTTATGCATCACATAGAATAAATTATCAAGATAGTGAAGCATCAGGTTTTGATTTAGATTTTAGAAGAAATGATGAAGATATGTTTGGACAACTTATTCAACCTAATGGAAATAAAATTGATTTTGATGATGGAGGTTTATATTCAAATGATGGTTTAGAGGATTCACATAGATCTATGAAAAAACCAGACCCTGATATAGATACTAAAACAGGAGGTAGAGGTCTTGAAGATGATGATCTATTTGATGCTCACGCCGTGTATGCAAGAACACAAGGATATATAGTAGCTAATAGTGTTTCCGATTATTATATTCAAAAAGCAAAGATGACACAGGTTACAGAAAAAATACCAACTATATTACCAATTAAATGTAGTTTGTCTATATATGGTATATCTGGAATAATACCTGGTGATTGTTTTAGTGTTGATACAATACCTGCTAAGCATCGTAAATATACATATTTTCAAACAGTAAGAGTAACTCATGATATTTCTAATACTTGGACAACAATAATAGAGGGTGTTATGAGAGTAAAAACAAGAGAGAAGACAAATGTTATTGGTACTGGTGGTAAAGATGGTATAAGTAATAGTCCTGTTTTTAAACCAAAAGGTGTTATCTTACATAAGAAATGTTTAATATTTGAAAATAGTCCACGATTTGGAATTGAACAAGGTTTATTAAGACATAATGAAAAAGAGAGTGGTGGGTGGTTTGGTGTAACTGAGTCTCCAGTATCTTTTGATTACGATGATATAACTACCCCTGATAAATTTGGAACAAGACACGGTTTCTTAAATATGATTAGAAATGTTGAACCATATATACATAATTGGGCACCAGGTACTTTTAAGTTTATAACTGCTATATATAAATTTAAGGTTAATGATTATGGTAATCCAAGTAGACCTTGGAGAGTATCTATTCCAAGATATAAAGGAAGAAAGCTTTCAGGTTTGAATGAAATAGCTATAACAAAACTTAAGGCTATTGGAGCACAGACTTTTATGCAAGCTCTTCAAGCTAGAGGAAAACCATATGGTTATGGATCAAAAGCTGTTATGGATTATTATGCCGAAAAACTGAAAGATAACCCTAATTCAAATATATTTTGGCAGTCAGATAAGTTCCATAATCCATATTCAGGTAAAAATGGTCAGTCAGATGGTGTTAGTGGTTCAGATGAATCACCAAGACAAGCTCTTTGGGAACTTTATCCAAATGAAGAATGGTTATTGATTGTTAATGGTGGTTCTCCTAGTAATCCTTGGACATTATGGCCATTATCAGATTTGTCAAATAGGCGTGGAAATAAAGCTGGAAAACTTAATTTATCTATTGACCTTATTCCAAGTATTACTGATAAATGGGTTGGTAATCCAAATTCTTTAAAAGACCTTAATAATATCGATTGGAGATCAGGATTAGGTAATATAGAGGCGTATAATAAATTTAAAAAAGTTATAAATGATTACATAGCACCATCATCTGAATTTGAATTACCTGAGTGGGAATCAATGATTTCCAAGATGGAAGTGGGTGCAGACTGGACTTATCCTATTGGTGGTCCTGATTCACCTTGTCCTGGACAATTACAATGTGCTACTGGTGAATGTGTAGATTTTCCTGATGAATGTCCAGGAGGATAAAAAAGATCTTGTTTTTTAACTAAAAAGGTTATATATTAGTAGTATGAAAGATTGTTATATTGTTATACCTGTGTTTACAGACCCATTCTTACATCCCTTACATAAGAACAATAAGTTATCGTTTTTGTATGTAAGACAATATGATGCACCAGAAGGAGAACTTGGTGAAACTCGTATCATATCTGAATTAAATCCTGATTGTACAGAGATGTGTGAAGATTATAGTTGGTTATCTGAAAAGAAAGGATTAATACTAACTCCTGATTCAAAAATACTTCAATCAATACTACCAGAATATAGAAATTGTTTAGATGTAAATCATGCTCATTGGTGGATATATAATAAACCATTAGATTTAGATGTACGAAATAATGCAATAGATTTCTTGAGTAGTAAGTTCTACAATGTTAAAAAACTCAATGAAATCATACCAATTTCGAAACATAAAGAGTATTGTAATGAGGTGTGTGAGAGAATTAGAGATTTTATACACAAGGATTTAAAAACTTTAATGGAAGACGATAGTTGGTTTCTTAATGAAGGTAGTATTGAACCACTACAAGCTTTTTCTAATATAGAAAAACAAGGTATAAAAGTTACAGACGATGTATGTGATATATTTGATATACGAGTGAAGAAACATATATCAGAAGGTAAATTATATTCACAATATAATCTATTAACAACAACAGGTCGTCCAAGTAATTCATTTGGTACAGTTAACTTTGCAGCATT
>PVBE012130517.1_pt1 | contig 10541 bp, 8 predicted proteins | sample 1631181 | NCBI WGS metagenome assembly PVBE01 (sample SAMN08397723, study PRJNA350692) | Marine metagenome, whole genome shotgun sequencing project. | isolation source: water | place: Pacific Ocean | collected 2012-04 | reverse complement strand
GGTGGCCCCCTCGCCGGCGCGCTGTTACGGCGCACTCGCGACGGCGCGCTGCCGTTCGGACTCGTGCAGATCGCGCTGGGTCTCCTGGCGCTCACTCTGTTGCTCTACCCGATCAACTGGTGGGTGTGGCTCGCGGTGGGTCACGCCCAGGGCGATGCGCCACGGCTCGTCATGCTCGTGGTCTCGCTGATGCTCGGGCCGGCGATCCTGATGGGAATGACGTTCCCTCTCGCGGTTCGAGTCGTCGTCGATCGACCACTGCAGACCGGCGCCGGAGTCGGTGCGTTGACCTTCGTGACCACGATCGGTGGCGTATTCGGATCGCTGACAACCGGATTCTACCTGCTACCGGGACCAGGATTGCAGACGACGATCCTCGCCGTGACAGGTGCGAGCCTCGCAGTAGGCATCCTGGCATTCTTCGTGATTCGCCCGCGCCCGGGCAAGACGTACACCGGAAAGGTCGCGATCGCCCTCATCACGGTCCCGATCTGGATCGCGCTCGCGAGTTCGCCACCGGTCCAGGTTCCGAGAGACCTTCTGGGCCGCGAGGGTTCGATGCTCGCGTTCGAGGAAGGCGTCAACGGCAACCTCGCGGTCTTGCGTTCCGAGGGCTCGAACCGCCTCGAGATCGACGGGCTGTGGCAAGGCGAGAGTCGACCCTCGCACCTGATGATGTCGGCGCACGTCCCGATGCTCCTTCACCCCGAGCCGAAGAACGCGCTCGTCATTGGGCTCGGCACCGGACAGGCCGCCCGTCGCTTCTTGCACTACGACATCGATCGCCTGGACTGCGTCGAGATCGAAGGTGAGCTCCCCGACATGTTGCGGAGCCACTTCGACGCCAGATGGCTCGACGACGAGAAGGTGCGGATCCTCGAAGAGGATGGCCGCAGCTACCTCACACACACGGATCAGGAATACGACGTGATCTCGATCGCCGTCGGCCAAACGTATCGACCGGGCGTCGCGTCGTTCTACACGCGAGAGTTCTACGAACGCGCAAAGAGCGCCCTGCGACCCAAGGGCTGTGTCTCACAGTTCATTCCGACCCATCTTCTTACGACGGCCGAGTTCCGGACGCTCGTCGGAACGTTCCTCGGCGTCTTTCCACAGAGCGTGCTCTGGTACAACACTGAGGAGATGCTGTTGATCGGCCGAGACGTCGACTCGTTGTCGATCAGCCTGGATCGGCTGGAGTTGATGAACTCGAACCGGACGATCCACGAGGATCTCAAGTTCACATACTGGGGCGGCATCCGGCGCTGGGTGAACCGGCCGGAGAGTCTCCTCGGCGGCTATCTCCTCGGTCCCAAGGAACTCGCGAAGATCACAGAAGACGTCGCCCCCTACACCGATGACCGGCCGTGGATCGAGTACACGACTGCGCAAGAACGAGAGCTCGACCAGGAACAGAGCCGCACTCTCGACCTGATCTACCAGAACCTGGGTCCGCTCGGAGAGATTCTAAACGGCTCGCCTGGTGAGGATTCGGTCAAGTTCACCGAGAAGTTGCGTGAGCAGAATCTCGCCGACCTCCGCGCCGTCACTCTCTGGAAGGTCGTGACATCCGCCCGCAGACTGAAGCCGGAGGACGTCGAGGCCATGCTCCGGAAGGCTATCGAATGGAGCCCGGAGAACGTTCGCATTCGCCGAACCCTCGTCTACTTCTTGATGGATCGCCAGCGCGAAGACGAAGCACTGAAGTTGATCAAGGAGACCCTCGAAATCGATCCGGGCGATCCCATTTCGCACAACGCCAGGGGCAACGTGCTCGCCTCGCTCGACCGCCAGGACGAGGCGATCAAGGCTTTCGAGCGTGCGATCGGAATCGACAGCCGCTTCGAAACCGCACACCTGAACCTCGGCCAGATCTTCGCGAGCCGACGGGCATTCGACAAGGCCACACCCCACCTGAAGATCAGCGTCGAGCAGGACCCCAGTAATCCCGAAGCCCAGGAATGGTACGGTCGCGCCCTGGGCGAGTCCGGCAAGGTCGTCGAAGCGGTCGAACATCTCTCCGAAGCGATGCGACTGGCGCCGGGCTCGCCATCGAGCGCGCAGGCCCTGGTCTGGCTTCTCGCAACCAGTGAGCACCCGGACATCCCGTCCGCCGCCGAAACCATCGCGATGGCCGAGCAGATGGCGCGCGCCACCCGAAGACAAAGCCCCGCGGTCCTCGACATCCTCGCCGCCAGCTACGCCCGCGCCGGCCGCTTCGCCGACGCCAAAAAATCCGCGACCCAAGCGATCGACCTCGCCAAGGAACAGAAGAAACCCGAGTTGGCCGCCAACATCGAATCGCGGCGCAAGCTCTACGAGAGCGGCAAGCCATTCCTCAAGTAGTCCGCGCGTTTCGTCAATCTCGGTGTCAGACACCGAAACCAACGTCTTGGTGGGCTAGCTGCGCGCCAGCTCTCGGGCCGACGCGCAGGCGGCGATGATCTTCATCTGCTTGGCGACGAGTTCCTTCACTTCGGGCAGGCGATGCACGAGAGTCGTCTTGGCTTCCGCGCGACTCTTGTAGGACTGCTCGAGCTTGTCGATGACGTCGGAGGGTAAGGGGTTCAAGCCCAGATTATCGGGGGGGGTAAGGCGGACAACTCCGGAATCTGACGGAGGACTTCCCTGGGACCCTGAAAGAACAGGTTGCTTCCATCCGCGGCCCAAGCCTCCAGCAGGTCTACCCGGACCTTCACGCCTACCTACGTGAGCGCAGCCACCACAACCTCCTGGCCATGGATGTGGGGTGCGGAGGCGGCTGGTTGGCCCACGGACTGGCCCTGCACCACGGCCTGCGTGTCGACGCACTCGATTTCACACCCGAGCCCCTCGAGCAGGCCCGCGCCCTGGCTCCGCTGCTCGGCACCGTCCCCCTGGTTCGGTTTCGCGAGGAGAGGAGTGCGCAGAGTTGCTCTCCGAGCGAGTCGTCCACACCTGGTCGGGGGGGCGACGTGCGCTGCAAGAGAACCGGGAACGCCTTGGAGAGCAGCACGATCAACGGGCCGCTTGGGCCGTGAGCGCGGTCGCCGCCATCCACGACGAGGTGGCTGAGCGCGCCAACTGCGCGATCGATCGAGCGCGAGAGGAACTCATCCATACGCTCGCCCACCGCCTCTCGGACCACGATGTCCCGGCCCGGGGCGGGATCGAGGCGTCGTTGGAGGATCTTGCGGTTCAGCTCGAGGAGTACACCCGCCGCTTCATCGCACGTACCACCTCCGCGCTCGAGACCTACGAGTCCGAGCTTGGCGTCGAGCGCTCCACGCTCGAGACGATCCTGGTGGAGGGCCTCACGGCGAACGAAGCGGCGAGCGCTGAGCTCTCGTCCACACTGGCCACGATTCGAACGGACCACTTCGCCGAAGAGCTCCAGGTCGACGGGACCTGGCGCGGCCGAACGCGCGTCGACGCCCACGCTGACGAGTTGGCTCGAGCGCTCCTCCAGGCCGTGAACGGCAGCCGCGACGCCATGCGGCGCGGCACGATGTCCCGGCGCGACGGCTTGCGGGAGGAGCGCGTCGTCTCGGAGGACGCTTGGAGCGACCTGCGACGCATGCTCTCCGGGCTGAAGGACGAGGCCGCGAGCAACTGCTGGAAGCTCGACGGTCCTCACCTCGACGGGCGCTTTCCCGGGCAGAAGGGGCGCAAGGGATCCGGCGATGAGGTCGTGATGGCGACCCGCTAGGTCATCGGGGCAGAGCGCGGGCTGGGTCGGCGAATCCGAGCCACGCCCGGGCTTGTCTCGGCGCACCGCCTTCTCATCCCTTCTACTCACGCGTAGCGCGTTGGCGGGAGGCAGTACAAGATGAGTGTCCCCCAGGTGATGCTCGAGACCCAGTCCACCCAGACCCGAGACGATCGATTCCAGCCCGCGACAGCGGACGCGGCGGGACCGCGGGTCAGCGTGATCATGGCCGTCCGCAACGAGCAGGAGCACCTGCCCGCCTGCCTCGAAGCCCTGCGCGATCAACAGCCGCCGGCTGGCGGCTTCGAGATCATCGTCGCTCTGGCTCCCTGCGAGGACCGAACGGCTGAGTTGCTCGCAGACTGGCAGCACGTGAACGCCGCCCCTCTGATCGTCATTCCCAACCCGGGTCTGACTGCCGCGCATGGACTCAACCTCGCCTTGCGGCGCGCTCGCGGCGAGATCATCGTGCGCATGGATGGCCACACGGTCCCCGCCGAGGACTACCTCGTCGCCTGCGTCGACTGCCTCGAGGGCAGCGGCGCCAGCCTGGTCGGTGGGTCCATGCACCCGGTTGGAACGACCCCTTTCGGCCGCAGCATCGCCCTCATGTTGCAGACGCCCTTTGGTGCCGGCGGCGCCGCCTTCCATTTCACAGGGCCGCAACGCCATGTGGACACGGTCTATCTCGGCGCCTGGCCGCGGACGGTGTTCACCGAGGTCGGCGGCTTCGACGAATCCCTGCCATGCAATCAGGACGACGAGCACAGCCGCCGTCTTCTGGCACGCGGCAGCAGCATCCTGCTCTCGCCGAGCATCCGCTCCACCTACCACGGCCGCGAGACAGCCGGCGCCCTGCTGCGCCAGTACTACCGCTACGGTAGGTGGAAGCCGCGCGCCCTGCGGCGGCATCCCTCGGCTCTGCGCCTGCGCGCGCTGGCGCCGGCCGCCTTGGTGATCGTCTTGAGTGCGGGAGCCCTGTTCACCGTTTGCTTTCCAAACCTCGCCTGGATCGGTGCCCTGCCCTTCGTCGCGTACGGCGCCGCGGCAGCAGGTGTCACCGCCGCGGTAGCCCGACGCACTGCCTGGGTTCTCTGGCCGCGACTCCTGACCGTCACGCTCATCATGCACCTGGCCTACGGCCTGGGCTTCCTGCGTGGGCTGATCGGCGAGCTCGTCACCGGGGCACCTGCTGCCCTCGACGACGATGGTGAGCGTCAACGCATCCTATCTCTGTACCGTGAACGTGACTCGGACGAGGGCCGTGGCGACACAGCGGAGGTCGAACGCGCCCTGGCTGACTCACGCCGCGAGGCTCTCGTCGCGGCCTGCGAAGAACTCGGCCAGATACCCTTCGAAGGTCGCGTCCTCGACCTCGGCTGCGGACATGGAAACCAGCTGAGTGAACTCTTGGGCGACGGTCACGCCGCCGAACAGTTGGCCGGCCTGGAACTCAGCCCGGAACGCGTCAGCGCAGCGCGACGGCGGCTCGCAGGAGTCGACATCCAGGAGGGCTGCGGCTCGCGACTCCCGTGGCCGGACCATAGTTTCGACCGCATCGTGATGTCGATGGTGCTCAGCTCGATTCGCAGCCCAAAGCTGCGCGGGGATCTAGCCCGCGAAGCGCAGCGCTGCCTCAGGCCGGGCGGCCTGCTGCTGATCTACGAGCTGCGGGTGCTGCGCCCCTTCAGCAGAGGTCTATCCGCGATGCCTCTCGCCCGGTTGACGGAGTTGTTCCCAGAAGGCGAACGGAGCCACCGTAGCTGCACCCTGCTGCCGCCCCTGCTGCGCCGCCTGGCACATCGCCCCGCCCTGCGCCGCATCCTCGGCAAGCTCCCCTTCCTGCGCGGACATCTGGCCCTGGTTATCGAAGCTCCGGAGGCTCGCAGCACACCATGACCGACATCCTGCCCAACACTGAATCCCCCTCGGGCATCGCCGTGCCCCTGCACCGTCCCTCGATCGACGCGCAGGACGAGGCAGCGGTCCTGGCTTGCCTGCGCTCGGGCTGGTTGACGACCGGCCCGCGGGTGGCCGCGTTCGAGAGTGCCGTCGCCGACTACGCGGGCGTGGCCGAAGCCGTCGCCGTCGACTCCGGCAGCGCCGCCCTGCTACTCGCCCTGCGCGCTCTCGGCATCGGCGAAGGCGACGAGGTGATCACCACGCCGTACGGTTTCGTCGCCTCGTTGGAAGCGATTCTCGCGGTCGGCGCCACCCCGCGCCTGGTCGACGTCGACCTCGTTAGCGGCAACATCGACCTCGCCGCCACCGAGCTTGCCATCACTCCCGCGACCTCGGCGATCCTGCCGATCCACGTCGGCGGCCACTCCTGCGCCATGGACGAGCTCGCGGATCTCTGCGCGGCGCATGACTTGGCGCTGGTCGCCGACGCCGCCCACGCCCTGGAGACACGCTGTGGCCCGCGACACGTCGCGGAGCTCGGTGACGCGACGGCGTTCAGCTTCTACGCCAACAAGAACATCACCAGCGCTGAGGGAGGGATGATCGCGACCGACGATCGCGAACTCGCCGAACGTCTGCGGCGGCTGCGGCTGCACGGACTCTCGACCGATGCCTGGCAGCGCGCGGGAGGGTGTGGACCAACCCAGTACGACATCCCCGAGCCCGGCGTGAAGGCCAACATGAGTGACCTCTGCGCCAGCCTCGGCCTATCTCAGTTTGGGCGAGTCGAGAGCTTCCAGCGTCGCCGCCACGAGATCGTCGCCAGCTACCAAGAGGCCTTCGCGGACCAGCCTCTGATCCGTTGTCCCGAGGACCCGGCGGCTGGTCGGCACGCCTGGCACCTCTACAGCGTCCTGTGGGACGAAGAGCGCAGCGCCATCACCCGCGACCAGGTTCGACAACACCTCGCCGAGCGCGGTATCGCGACCGCCGTGCACTTCCACCCGCTGCACCTGTTCGAGTGCTACTCGCGGACACTCGGACACGGCCCGGGGGACTTCCCGGCCAGCGAGGAGCGCGGTCGGCGCGTGATCAGCCTGCCCCTCTTCCCGAGCATGACGGACGACGAGGTCGGCGCGGTCATCGACGGCTTGTCGACGGTCGCCGGGGAGGCCAAGCGATGAACGCGCGGGCCATCGAGATGCCGGACACCTGGTGGCCACGTTGGGGCAAGCGCCTCTTCGATCTCGCCATCGCCATCCCCGCGCTGCTTCTCTCGACGCCACTCCTCGCCGTGCTCTGGGCGGCGGTCCGGCTCGAATCCGCTGGTCCGGCGTTGTTTCGCCAACAGCGAGTTGGGCGCGGGCGAGAGCTGTTCACCCTGTACAAGCTCCGCAGCATGCGCCATGCCACCACCGGCCCCGAGGTGACCGCCGGCGACGACCCGCGCATCACCCTGTTGGGCCGCTGGCTGCGACGCAGTCGCCTCGACGAGCTACCTCAGCTCATCAATGTCATCAGGGGTGAGATGAGTCTGGTCGGTCCGCGCCCCGAAGTGCCGAGCTACGTGGCCTGTTACCCCCCCTGGGCGATGGTCCTCTTCGAAGTGCGGCCGGGGCTCTTCGATCTGGCAACCCTGCACTTCCGCGACGAAGAGCGAAGCCTGGCGGGTCTGGAGGACGCCGATCGCGCCTACCGTGAGAAGATCCTGCCGCCAAAACTCCGTCTGGCCTGCCGCGGTCTCGAGCGCAGCACTCTGCTCTTCGATCTCCGACTCTGCATCGCACTTCTCATTGGCGGAAGGCCCAAGGCATGAGCCTGCGCACACCGCTGACCAATCATGAGATCGAGGCCCTGCTCGGCGGACGCGAGCCGGCGCCCGCGTGTTCACCGCCCCTGTGCCCAAGCCCCGTGCTGGTGGTCGGTGCCGCTGGCAGTATCGGCCGCATGCTCGTCGCCCACCTGGCCAGTACCGACGCAGAGGTGATCGCGCTGGATCAGGACGAAGCAGGTCTGTTCGAGATCAGCGAGGAGCTTCGCGAGTTGGGTCTGGATCGTAGGGTCCGCTGGTACCTCGAAGATGCCGCCCACAGCCTCGGCATCCTGCGCCGCGAACGTCCGCGCACCATCCTGCACGCCGCCGCCTACAAGCACGTGCCACTGCTCGAGGCCAACCCGAGGCCCGCCCTGCGCAACAACCTGCTGCTCACCTGGAAGCTCGCGCAAGCCGCGCTCAGCTGTGGCGTCGAGCGTTTCGTGATGATCTCCACCGACAAGGCGGTGCAGCCCATATCGATCATGGGATGGAGCAAGCGGGCGGCGGAGAGCGTGGTCACGGACTTCGACACGGGGAACGGCCTGCGCGCACTCTCGCTGCGCCTGCCCAACATTCTCGGCTCGTCGGGAAGCGTCGCACAGATCTTCAAGGCGCGCCTGTCGCGGGGACTGCCGCTGCAGATCACGTCCGCGGCGGCCGAACGCAGCTTCCTCTCGCCGCGTGGCGCGGTCACGGCCATCCTGCAGGCGGCGGCGGCCCAGGGAGCCAGCTTGTATGCGATGCACGGACACGCGCCGCTGGCGATGACGACCCTGGCGGAACGCGCTACGGCTCTTTGGGGACAAGACTCACAGCCCGCGCCCGAGTTCATCGGATTGCGACCTGGGGAGCGGCTGCGCGAGGCGATGTGGGAGGAGGACGAGCTGCTGTCCCAAGCCGCGCCCCACGGTCTGCGGGCCCTGCGCTCGAGCCTCCCGGCCGAGGGGACGCAGGGGATCCTGCGCGAGATCGAGGTGGCGTTGCAGGCCGGCGAAGAGGATCAGGCCCTCGCCTGTCTGCGGCGCTTCCTGCCTTCGAGTCCCGACCCGAGAGAGATCCGGGCAAGAGCCAAGACCCATGCGGAATCGCCTGCCCGTTCCTGAGGGCCCCGACCTCGAGCTCGCTTGCACGGGGGCCGAGTGGGTGCTGGCGGCCGACGGCGTGCTCCTGGGCTCGGCGCTCATCCCGCACCGGCGACCACTCATCGGTCTTCGCTTGCAGGGAAGGCGTGAATCCTTCGAGGTGCAGACGGCCAGCGAGGAGCAGATCCACGCCACGCGGGAATCGATCTCGGCGCAGCTGCACGATGACGGTCTGCTCGTGCTACGAGCGAATCGCGCCCTCTCCCTCGATGTCGACACCCGCTTCACCCCCGAATATGCCTACAACCTGCGGGGCGACGTCTTCGTCGCCGATGGGCTCGGCGGTTATGCCCTGCATCTGCGTGGCGAGGGCCGACGCCGGGGTAACCGCTGGACGCTGGCGCCTGGGTCTGAACTCTGGATCAGCATCTTCCCTCCTCGCCGGCCAAAGCCCGAACACCTCTGTTGGTCGATCGCCCACGAGGGTCGACCGCGCCCCTTCCCGGCTGCCACCCTGCCGACGGATGCGCTCATCGACGAGGTCTCCGAGCACTGTCAGGTGCTCGCCCTGCACGCCTATTTCTGGCGAGGGGTGCCTCTGCGCGAGCGCCCCAAGCTAAGCCGCTACGCTTGGCGGCGCTGCGCCTGGCGCAGTCGGCTGCACGAGCCAGTCGACCCCGACGGGCTGGAGCGGGTCCGCGAGCGCTGCACGGCCCGCGGCCTCAAGCTGCTGCTCTACGTCAGTCCCCTGTACTCGCAAGCCCCGGACATCCTCGGGGAACTCGAACGCATCCACCACACCCACGGTGCCGACGGCTTCTATCTCGATGGTCTCGCCAAAGACCTCGGCCGCGCGCGAGAGCTGGTGCGCGGAGCGCGGCGGGTCGTCGGCGATGGGGGTCTCCTCTACCTCAACAGTTCTGAGCACCCCTTCAAGGACCCGCGCCTGCCCTGCCCTCTGGTCGACACCCACGCCGACTTCGTACTGCGCGGCGCTGCGGGGAGGCGCCGCCTGGCCCTGCGCCCCTTCCTGCGCTACGCGGTGAGCGGCTGGAACCTGAGCCAAGCGGTCGGGATCTGGTGTCACTACGGCTCTTCGACCTGGCCGCTCGATCGGGTACCGAAGCCGTCTCACGTGCAGGCCGCCTTGACAGAACACGTCCGCATCTGGCGACGCTCGCACTGGTCGGCCGGCGGCCAGGAGCTATCCGACTTCGACCGGCAATACGAGAGCGGGCTGAGCTGCCTGGCGCGGGCGGAGCGGGCATCCCTGCGATAGGATCGCGGGTGACGGGCGCACCATCCCGTCCCGGCGGGCGGAGAAAGAACCGAGTCGAACTCGGGACTGGCTTGGATTCGTCACGTCGGGCTGGGCGCGCCGTGGGTACTCTTCCCGCTGGGAGGTGCCTCAAATCAGTCCCGCCCGATCTTTTTTCGGCAAGCCGACCGCCGATCTGCCCGCGGTGACGCCTGACGGACATGGATGCCAGTCAACAAGCCACCCTCGAATCGCTCATGGCCCACCAGCGTTGGGTCAGCCGTCTTGCCCACGCCCTGGTTCGCGATCCCGCGAGTGCGGACGACGTGGTTCAAGAAACTTGGCGTCAGGTCCTCGAGCGGCCTCCGCGGGGTGTACGCAACCCTCGAGCGTGGCTAGCGACACTCGTACGCCATGCGGTCGTCGGCCGCGCCCGGACCGACTCCCGGCGCCGAGAACGTGAGCGCACGGTGGCCCAGCAAGACGTGGACGACGACCACAGCCGCCGTTTACGGGCCGAACTGCACCGCGACCTGGTGAATGCCATTCTCACACTCGAGCCTGGGCTTCAGGATGTCCTCTTGGCCCGCTACTTCGACGGTTTGGGGCCTAGCGAGATCGCTCGTGCCCAGGGGGATCCGCTCGCCACGGTCAAGGCGCGACTTCGGCGTGGCCTCGAACAGCTCCGCTTACGCCTGGATGCTGAGTATGGAGACCGGCGTCAGTGGAGCTTGGCTCTGCTGCCCTTGGCGCGCGTGCCGCGGCGCGCGGTCGTGGCCAGCGGCGGGATGCTGC
>PVBE010766081.1_pt1 | contig 10541 bp, 12 predicted proteins | sample 1631181 | NCBI WGS metagenome assembly PVBE01 (sample SAMN08397723, study PRJNA350692) | Marine metagenome, whole genome shotgun sequencing project. | isolation source: water | place: Pacific Ocean | collected 2012-04 | reverse complement strand
CTCAACGCTATCGGAGGGGAGCAGCAACTATTGCCTTGATGGAATGGGGGAGATAGCTACATGAACAAAAAGCAAACGCTGCGGCTCGTATTGCGCCACTGTGAAACCGGAAAGCCTGTACGCATGGCCTTTGTCAGCAGCGATGGTGATATAATTGGCAACTTTGGGGAGCTGAGCGCCGATATCAAACGCCGCCAGGAAATGGATGCCGGATTTTACCTTTGAATATGAAGCGATTGCGGAAGGTCTTGGCCCCGTTGCGGGGATCGACGAGGCCGGGCGCGGTCCCTGGGCGGGACCGGTGGTGGCCGGGGCGGTGATCCTCGACCCAGAAACTCTTCCGGATGATTTGCGATTTGGTCTCAACGATTCAAAGAAATTGAAAGCTGATAAACGCGACGGACTGTTGAATTTGCTGCAGGAACATGCCGAAACCGGCATAGGAATTGCCAGTGTCGAGGAGATTGACGCATTAAACATCCTGCAGGCAACCATGCTGGCAATGTCCCGAGCCGTAGAAAATCTGGGAACAAAACCGGGAATGGCGCTGGTTGATGGAAACCGTTTGCCGGAACTTTTATGCCCGGCGGAAGCTCTTGTTAAGGGTGATGGACGCTCTCTTTCCATCGCCGCTGCCTCAATCATCGCCAAAGTCACCAGAGACCGGATTATGGCGAAACTGGCGGACGCTCACCCTCATTATGGCTGGGAACGCAATGCCGGATATGGCACAAAACAGCATCAGCAGGCCTTGGCCGACCATGGTGTGTGCGAACACCATCGGCGCAGTTTTGCCCCTATTCGGAAGATACTGGCACTCTAGATATTGAGTCCAAAGGAACCCAGGACTCTATATCTTGGGTTAATAAACTTATCTAACATATTGAGTTCATTTACTTCTTGACCGGGAATCGTCTCTGAATCATTGTGCCTCAAAACAACTGGGCAGGGACGGTTGACGCTCGAAAAGGTCATCCGAACAAAAAACATGGCATCTAGGAAACCCTCTGACGAGGGAATGATTCTCCAGGGAAACTGCGTCGAACTGATGAACGGACTGCCAGAGGCATCCGTCGATCTGGTTTTCGCCGATCCTCCATACAATCTTCAGCTAGAGGGGAGTCTCCTTCGACCCAATAACTCGAAAGTTGATGGGGTCGATAATGACTGGGACCAGTTTGAAAGTTTCCGGGCCTATGACGAATATACATTCGAATGGCTGAAAGCCGCCCGCCGGGTGTTGAAACCGAATGGGGCTCTGTGGGTTATTGGCAGCTACCACAACATCTACCGTGTTGGCGCCATATTGCAAAACCTGGGCTATTGGATGCTGAACGATGTGGTTTGGCGCAAGACCAATCCGATGCCCAATTTCCGTGGACGTCGCTTCACCAACGCACATGAAACCCTGATCTGGGCCGCCCGTGACAAAGAATCCAAGTATCTGTTCAACTACGAAGCGATGAAAAACCTGAACGATGATCTGCAAATGCGCTCTGACTGGGAATTGCCCATCTGCACCGGGCGCGAACGCCTGAAGAAAAACGGACAAAAGGCTCATCCGACACAAAAACCGGAATCCCTTCTGTACCGAGTGATCCTGTCCTCAACAGAAGTTGGCGACACCGTCCTGGACCCCTTCTTCGGCACGGGAACCACCGGTGCGGTGGCCAAAAAGACGGGCCGTAAATACATCGGCCTGGAGCGCGAGGAAGAATACGTCGAGATCGCCAGAGAACGGATCAAGAGGGTGCGGGAAATCTCTGACGAGGAAAAAAAGCTCTATTCCACGCCGCCGAAAAGAAGCCTGCCGCGTGTTCCCTTCGGCCGTTTGCTGGAGCGCGGCATGTTGAGACCGGGTACCGTCCTGTTCGACAACCGTCGCCGCCACAAGGCAAAAGTACGCGCCGATGGATCACTCATCAGCGCCGATTTTCAGGGTTCTATCCATCAGGTTGGCGCTCACGTTCAGAAGGCCCCGGCCTGCAACGGTTGGCAGTTCTGGAACGTAGAAGAAGGCGGGGAGCTGATCTCGATCGACATTTATCGCCAGAAAATTCGCGCCGAGCTTCACTAGTGTGATGGTTCTAAAGTTCGGCACAATATAAGTGCAGAACTTTAGAGGCTGAATCACACGATATCAAAATGTTACGTGTCCGACCCCTAATCTTTACTGGACGAAAGTGCTGTAAGGCGTTTCAATCGCTGACGTAAACCTTAAAGGGGAATTTGAGAATGAAATGGGATGTGCGTTTTTTAAGATTGGCGCTTGAAGTTTCAACCTGGTCGAAAGACCGTTCAACCCAGGTCGGTGCCGTGATCGTCGGCGAAGATCGCACCCCAGGTCCCTACGGCTATAATGGATTTCCCCGTTTTATTGATGACGAGATTGAGGAACGCCATGCGCGGCCCAGTAAATACGACTGGACTGAACACGCCGAACGCAACGCCATCTATAACGCTGCGCGCATGGGCGTGGCGCTGAAAGGCAGCACAATTTATGTCACCCACGTGCCCTGTACTGACTGCGCACGTGCCATTATTCAGGTTGGTATCACCCGCGTGGTGGCCGATGCCTCGTGCATGGAAGGTGGCTTCGCTGAACGCTGGTCTGACGCCGCCGAAACCACCCGTGAGATGCTGACCGAGGCTGATGTTCCCATTGATTTGATCGAAGTGACGGTGGAAAAATAAAACCCTCGTATGGAAATATATGTTGAAAGCCCTGGTTTCGTGACCTGGACCGGAACCGACGGCCAGGAACATCGTGCGCGTTGCGCCCTGGGCCGGGGCGGTGTCGGTGGTAAAACAGGGGAAGGGGACGGCGTTACCCCAGTGGGTCAGTATCCCCTGCGCAGCGTCATGATCCGCAGCGACCGTGTCGCCATGCCGCAAACGGCGCTGCCGGTTTCCATGATAATGAAAAATGATGGCTGGTGCGATGATCCGGCCTCACCCGACTATAACAAACGCGTCGCCCTGCCTCATGCGGCCAGTCACGAAGAACTTTGGCGCGACGACAGGCTTTATGACGTTATTGTCGAAGTCGGTTACAACGATGACCCCGTTGAGGCCGGCAGGGGAAGCGCCATTTTTATGCACACCTCCCGCCCCGACTACACACCAACGGAGGGCTGCGTCGCACTTGAGTTAAATGATCTTTTGGAGCTGCTGAAACCTTGTAACGGCGATACCCTGCTGGTGATCAGCCCTTGAGTGACTGGCGGACACCAAAAATCGCCGTGCCGACGCGCACGTGGGTCGCGCCGAAACGAACAGCCGTTGGGTAATCGGCGCTCATTCCCATGCTCAACTCCAGCAGACCATTGCGTTCAGCTATCTTGGCAAGCAGGGCGAAATGCATCGACGGTTCCTCCTCAAAGGGTGGAATGCACATCAGGCCGCGGACCGGCAAGCCAAGCTCGGACCGGCACAACTGGATAAAATCATCGGCCCCAAGTGGCGAAATCCCGGCCTTTTGTTCTTCTTCGCCAGTGTTGATCTGGATCATACAATCGGGCCGACAGCCGGTTTCGTCCATAATGCGCGCCAGGGCGCGGGCCAGTTTGGGCCGGTCCACGGTCTCGATAACGTCAAAAAGGGCGATGGCGTTGCGCACTTTGTTGGATTGCAGGGGCCCTATCAGATGCAGGCGCGTATCGGGAAAGTCCTCCTTCAGCTGCGGCCACTTGCCTTCGGCTTCCTGCACCCGATTTTCGCCAAATACACGATGTCCAGCTTCAAGTACGGGCCGGATGGATTCGGCGGGGCGGGTTTTCGAAACGGCGACAAGGGTGACGGCCTGAGCATCCCGTTCAGCCGCAATCGCCGCGGCGACCAATTCGCTCCTGACCCGTTCAAGGTTGCCGATAACTTCGGTTTCGCTATTATTTTCAACAACCATTTTAGGGGTTCCTGACCCAAGAGAGTATCCAGCATTGCGAAACCTAGCAGACAGACGACCTGAGCGAAAGCTGCCAACAACTATTTTGATGACTGACAGTTTACGGCTGGCGGATCCGCGCCCTGCCGTTCGGGCGTTACCCAGAGAGAGCGCTGTAATCGTGCGCCATTACGACGATCCCGAACGGGTGGAACTGGCCCGCGCGCTGATTTCAATCTGCCGGGAAAAGAACAATCGCGTTCTTATTGCCGGTGATGCGCGCCTCGCCCTGGCCCTGGGTGCCGATGGCCTTCATTTGCCTGAAACAATGTTGAGCAAGGGGTCCAGACGATGGCGGCCGTGGCGACGGCCGGGTATGTTGCTGTCCGCCGCCGCTCATTCGCCCAAAGCGCTTGTCGGGGCCACATATCTCGGGGTTGATTTTGCCTTATTGTCGCCCGTGTTTCCTACTGCCAGCCACCCCGGCGCAAACAGTATCGGCCCTAGCCGGTTCGCCGCCTGGACCCTGAATGCGGGATTGCCTGTCTTTGCGCTTGGCGGGGTAAATGCGCACAACAAGAAGCGCATCCTCTTCGCAGGAGCTGCGGGATGGGCCGGGATAGAAGGCCTTAGTTGATAACCAGGTATAGTGCCCGGCCCCCGTTTCGTATATTAAGGGTATCGGAATTGAGGGCTGGCTCGCAGCTATTTCAATTGAATGCAAATTGAAGCGTGAATCGCGCCCGGATTTATAGTACTAGTGTCCTGCCCCAGAAATACACATGCGTATTTCTGGGATAAGCAGGCCACGTAACATATTGATATCGTGTATTTCAGAATCATCACACCAGGGTCCAATATATCGAAGTGGGCAAAATTTTTGGAGGCTGCTGCGGCATGAAAGTTGGTTTTTTAAGGCGTGCGCACTCACAAGGGCGAACAGCCCTGTTGCGTCATTTTGTGCCAGCCTTTTTTAGCATCGCCACATTGTTTCTTGGCGGCTGCGCCATGGATTATTCTGAAGAAGAGCAACAATCCGGACGGTCCGACCTTAACATCAAGGATCAAAACGCCGCTACCGGGGTATTTGGCGAGGGTGGCTTTTTCGCCGACGATCCTTACGCGGATGGCCGTTCGATTGGCGTTAACAGCTTTTTGTGGCGTGCATCGCTGGACACGATCTCCTTCATGCCGGTCGATTCCGCCGACCCCTTTGGCGGCGTTATCATTACCGATTGGTATTCGTTAATCGAGGCGCCTAACGAGCGCTTTAAGCTGAACGTATATATTTTGGGCCACGCCCTTCGTGCAGACGGCGTACGCGTCGCGGTTTTCCACCAAATTCCGGATGCACAGGGTAACTGGCGCGATGTTCGCATGCACGACATGACGGCAACCAAGATTGAAGATTCGATCCTGACCCGGGCCCGACAGCTAAGAAACGAAGTATTGCGGGTCCAGTAGCCCCCCAATTACACGCCTGACGATTTGACGGGCGTAACAACGGAAATCCGTCAGCAGACATGTCGAACTACAATTCCAAAGAAACCGAAGCCAGGTGGCAGGCGGAATGGGAAAGCACTGGCGCTTTCAACGTCACGGAAGATGCGTCAAAACCGAAGTACTACGTATTGGAAATGTTCCCGTATCCGTCGGGGCGCATCCATATGGGCCATGTGCGCAACTACACCCTGGGCGATCTCGTCGCGCGCTACAAAAAGGCGCGCGGATTTAACGTCCTTCACCCAATGGGCTGGGACGCATTCGGGCTGCCGGCAGAAAATGCGGCAATTGCCAACAACGTCCCACCGGCAAACTGGACGCGTGAAAACATCGCCGCCATGCGTGATCAGTTAAAAAGCATGGGCCTGTCTTATGACTGGAACCGGGAACTGGCTACCTGCGAGCCGGGGTATTATCGTCACGAACAAAAAATGTTCCTCGATTTTCTTGAAGCCGGGCTCGTCTATCGCAAGGAATCCTGGGTCAACTGGGACCCGGTGGAAAATACCGTCCTTGCAAACGAACAGGTTATTGACGGCAAGGGCTGGCGTTCCGGCGCCGATGTTGAAAAAAGAAAACTCTCCCAATGGTTTTTGAAAATTACCGAATACGCCGACGACCTGCTGGATACCCTGAAGGATCTTGAACGCTGGCCAGACCGGGTGCGCCTGATGCAGGAAAACTGGATTGGCCGTTCGGAGGGCGCTCACATTCGCTTCCAACTTGTCGGTCGCGAGGATCGCCTGGAGGTTTTTACGACCCGCCACGATACCCTGTTCGGCGCTTCGTTCATGGCCATCGCCGCCAATCATCCGCTGGCGTTGGAAATGGCCGACGGCAACCCCGAACTGGCGGAATTCATCGCAGAATGCAACCGCATGGGCACCAGCGAAGCAGAAATCGAAACGGCTGAAAAAATTGGCGTCGACACCGGGCTGGAGGTGGTCCATCCCTTTGATCCAGAAAAAAAACTACGTGTCTTTGTGGCCAATTTTGTCCTCATGGAATACGGCACCGGCGCTATTTTCGGCTGTCCGGCGCACGATCAGCGCGACCTGGATTTCGCCCGCAAATACAGGCTGGACGTGACCCCGGTAGTGGCCCCCAAGGATACCGATCCGCAGACCTTCAGCATCGGCGACGAGGCTTTTGTTGAGGACGGAGTTTTAATCAATTCCGGATTTCTCAATGGACTAAGCGTCCCCGACGCCAAAGCGGCGGCAACAAAAAAGCTGGTTGATGGTGGCGACGGTGAAAGCACCGTCAATTTCCGCCTTCGCGACTGGGGCGTTTCGCGCCAGCGTTACTGGGGCTGCCCGATACCGGTTGTTCACTGTGATAATTGTGGCATTGTGCCGGTTCCCGCCGATCAACTTCCCGTCGCCCTGCCCGAAGATGTCAGCTTCGACAAGCCGGGAAATCCGCTGGAGCATCATCCAGCCTGGAAAAATGTGGACTGCCCGACATGCGGGAAGGCGGCCCGGCGGGAGACGGATACTTTCGATACGTTTTTCGAATCTTCGTGGTATTTCGCTCGTTTTTGCTCGCCCCGGTCTGAAGAGGCCCTGGACCATAAAGCCGTGGATTACTGGATGCCCGTCGATCAGTACATCGGGGGCATCGAACACGCCGTCCTGCATCTTCTCTATTCGCGCTTCTTCACCCGCGCCCTGAAACAGTGCGGATATTTGGGCGTCAAGGAACCCTTCGCCGGATTGATGACCCAGGGCATGATTTGTCACGAAACCTACCGGGATGAAGACGGCAACTGGCTGTTGCCTGAAGAGGCCCTTAAGGCGGGTGACAAAATCACTGTCGGTCGCTCTGAGAAAATGAGCAAATCAAAAAGGAATGTCGTCGACCCGGAGGAGATCATCAATAACTACGGGGCCGATACGGCGCGCCTGTTCATGTTGTCAGACAGTCCGCCCGACCGGGACCTTGACTGGACCGATTCCGGAATCGACGGCGCCTGGCGCTACGTCAACCGCTTATGGCGCATGATAAGCGAACCAAAAACCGCCCTTGCCGATATTGCTGCGCCCAGACCGGAACAGCTTTCCCCGACCGCCGACGCGGCGTACCGGGACATTCATAAAACCGTCGCCGCAGTTTCCGGCGATCTGGACAGGTTTCATTTCAATAAGGCCGTCGCGCGGATCCGCGAGTTGACGAATACCCTGGACGCCCTGGATGGTCGGGACGCCGGGGTTGATTGGGTGCTGCGACAAGGATTTGAGACCGTTGTCCGCCTCATCGGCCCGATGATGCCCCACCTGGGCGAGGAGTTGTGGCAACATCTGGGTCATAAGGTTATGCTCACCGAAACCGCGTGGCCGGATGTCGATGAAACACTCCTTGTTGAAGACACCGCCACCGTTGCCGTACAGGTGAACGGGAAGCTAAGGGGGACGGTTGATTTGCCCAAGGGCATGAAAGGCAAAGAGGCGCAAGACGCCGCCCTGAACCTGCCAAGAGTCATTGACTCAATTGGCGACAAACCGGTCAGAAAAGTCATTGTTGTGCCCGACAGGATTATAAATGTTGTTATCTAGAAAAAGGCTTGCCCCAGGACCCCTGGTTTGCCTCCTGGCTATTGGCGCAGTTATCGCGCTTGGTGCCTGTGGTATCAGGCCCCTGTACGGCCAGAAACATGGCGCATCCCCGTTTTCGGTCAAGCAAAGCCTTGCCCTTATTGAAATCCAGGCAATCGAAAATCGTATTGGCCAACAACTTCACAACAACCTTCTGGCCCGACTGAACCCAAAAGGCCGCTCTCAAAAACCAGCCTATTCGCTTGTCATCACCGTAACCGAGTCCATCACCAATCTTGGTGTAAGAAAATCAGCGACAGTGACGCGTGGGAATCTCCGGGTAATAGCGACTTATTCCCTTACTTCAATTCGGGGCGCTTATTCCGGAACGGAAAGATTGAAAGAAGAGACCCTGACCTCTGGCAGGGTTCTGGCCACCAGCAGTTATGATATATCACAGGAGCAATATTCCGCCCTTGCCGCCGCGAAAAACGCCAGGACCAGAGCCGTTAAGGAAATTTCCGATGATATTCAAACCCGCCTTGCCGTTTATTTTCAGCAAACGAAGAACTAGGGCCTGAGTTTTGGGATATTTTTTGGTATTGCCTAAGATTGCCTGTCGTATAGGGGGGGGGTACTGACATGTTACTGACACCAGATTTGTCATATGGGGGTTTAAGGTGTATGATGGTAGCTTCCGATATGGTTTTAGCGGCCCGAAGGGCCTGAAATGCGAGAAATGGTTTGTATGTAAGTGTACGCGACAACAACGTTGACCAGGCTTTGAAGGTGCTGAAAAAGAAAATGCAGCGCGATGGCCTCTGGCGTGAAATCAAGAACCGCCGCTACTACGAAAAACCTTCCGAACAAAAAGCCAGAAAAAAGGCTGAGTCCATTGGCCGCACCCGTAAGTTTGAACACAAACGATTACAAATCGACGGTTTCTAGGGCAACATGCGTTTTTTTCAAACGCAGATTAAGTTGCTTGATTCTACAGAAAACGATCAAATGATATGCGATAAATTGAGACCAATTTAACGCCGTTTGATCTGGCTAAACCTGCGCCAAATACGATCACGCCCGTAAAGTTCTGGAATATGCCGATGACGAAGGGCTTCCACGGGCAGAAAAAGATACGGCAGAAATTGCCGCTGAGTAACTCTCAAACGGCGTCGTCGCGAATAATCCAGCCGCCACCCAGAACCCGGTCGCCATCGTAAAAAACGCAGGCCTGCCCCGGCGAAACAGCGCCCTGGGCTTCGTCAAGGGTGACTGTCGCCGCGCCATCATTCATCGGTTGGACGGTGGCGGACGCGGCGGGTTGAGTTGAGCGAAGCTTGACCTGAACCTTGATGCCGCCTGGCGGGATATCACCCTCACCCAGCCAGTTTATATTGTTGATCGTCAAGGTTTGGCGCTTAAGGGCCTTTTGCGGACCGACGACAACCCGCGCCAGAAGCGGGTCGAGACCGATCACGTACAACGGATCGGGGGCCGAAATACCCAACCCCCGGCGCTGGCCGACGGTGTAGTCGATGATACCGGAATGACGGCCCAGGACATTCCCCCCCAGATCGACGATATCACCTTCGATCATGGCGTCGGGACGCAGCTTGCGAACCACGTCCTTGTACGATCCCTCCGGTACAAAACAGATGTCCTGACTGTCTGGCTTCGAGGCTACGGGCAGCCCATATTCACGGGCAAGTTTACGGGTGACGTCTTTATCCTTATCACCCAAGGGAAAACGCAGAAAATCCAGTTGTTCTTTGGTCATGGAGAACAGGAAATAACTCTGGTCCCGTTTCGGGTCCTTACCCGTAAGTAATTCCACCCCATCCGGCCCCATTTCGCGGCGTACATAATGACCGGTAACCAGTAAATCAGCGCCCAGGTCTTTTGATTTCGCCAACAGGTCGGTGAATTTGACCGTCTCGTTGCAACGAACGCATGGCACCGGCGTTTCACCTCGCAAATAGGTGTTGGCGAAGTCCTCAATCACCGCTTCCTTAAACAGGTTTTCGAAATCAAGCACGTAGTGGGGGATACCGATAGCGTCCGCCACATTACGGGCATCGTGAATATCGCGCCCGGCGCAACAGGTGCCAGGTTTCGAGATCACCTTGCCATGATCGTAAAGTTGCAATGTAACACCGATGACATCATAGCCTTCCGCCTTCAGCATGGCGGCGGTGACCGAGCTATCGACCCCACCCGACATGGCCACGACGACGCGGGTCTGCGACGCGGGTTTGTTCAACCCCAATGAGTTCATTTCGCTATTCATAGGGGGGAATATAGGCGTTTTGAGTTGCTGTACAATGGCGGTTGAAATGGGTGAGCAAAGCGGCGAGAACAAAGTACCACGAAATCAGCCTGCGTCGATCAGAGACCAAATAGCCCAAAAGATAGATTTTCTTGTTGGGCGAAGAGAAATCATAAACGCCATAAGCGGTACGAACTCACGAAGCAATAACGCCCGCCGGTTTGGTCTGGGGGGTCAAAGGCCCTTACAGCGCGCTGTCGGCTACGTAAGGGTTGCTTTTACGTTCGTTGCCGAATGTGGAAGCGGGGCCGTGTCCGGGCACGAAGGTCACATCGTTGCCAAGCGGCCATAATTT
>PVBE011761212.1_pt1 | contig 10542 bp, 15 predicted proteins | sample 1631181 | NCBI WGS metagenome assembly PVBE01 (sample SAMN08397723, study PRJNA350692) | Marine metagenome, whole genome shotgun sequencing project. | isolation source: water | place: Pacific Ocean | collected 2012-04 | reverse complement strand
GTGCATGCTTCGTGCGAACGATAACCGCCCTTGAGACGTCGCCCTTCTTGGTCGCGCCGCCAGGAATGGCATCCTTCACAGAGACAACCACCAGATCGCCGATTCCAGCGTAACGGCGCCTGGAACCACCCAAAACTTTGATGGTGTAAATCTCTTTGGCGCCGGTGTTGTCGGCGACCCGCATACGAGTCTGCATCTGAATCATCTAAAGGCTCTTTCGTATTCCTACTTGGCTGCGGTCACGACTTTGACCAAACGCCACCGTTTTGTCTTGCTCATCGGGCGGATCTCCATTATCTCCACCAAATCTCCCTCACGCGCCGTGTTTTCGGGATCGTGGCAGGAGTACCGCTTGGTCGAACGGTAGCGCCGCTCATAGAGAGGGTGCCTTATCAGTCGCACGACAGCGACTATAATCGTCTTGTCGCCCTTGTCGCTAACTACCTTGCCCTGGCGCGTCTTACGCAGAGCACGAACGGTTGTTGTCATTGGTCGCCATTCTCCGCTTCAGCTTCGGGTGCCGCTGATGCTGTCGTCGCAGCCAAGTTTCGTAAGCCTAGCTGATCTTCGCGCAATATCGTCTTGATTCGCGCTACTTCACGTCTTTGTGAGCGAAGCACCAAGGGGTTCTCAACATGCTGAGTCACCTGTCGGAATTTCAGATTCCAGAGTGAACGCTCTGCATCCTCAAGCGCCGACTGCGCCTCCGCCCTTGTCATTCGCCGTATCTCGTCGGTTTCCACGCCGCTTCCCCTAAACCTTTTAGAACGTATGCCGGATGACGAAACGGGTCTTTATGGGCAGTTTGTGACCAGCCAAGCGCATCGCTTCCCGGGCCACATCCTCCTCGACGCCTTCCATCTCGAACAGAACGCGACCGGGCTTGACAACCGCCACCCAGTGCTCAGGAGCGCCTTTACCCTTGCCCATCCGGGTTTCCGCCGGTTTCTCTGTCACCGGTTTGTCAGGATAAATCCTGATCCACACTTTTCCGCCACGCTTGATGTGTCTGGTCATCGCAACACGCGCCGCCTCGATCTGGCGGTTCGTCATCCAGGCAGCTTCCATCGCCTGGAGACCGTACTGACCGAACTGAACAAAGTTGCCGCGCTGCGCTACGCCGCGACGCCTGCCACGCTGCTGTTTTCTGTGCTTTACACGCTTGGGCATCAACATGATTGCGTACCTTCAAAATATCTTTTCATGTTCACTATCACGACTGCTCGGCGGCCTGTTCCGTATCGAGAATCTCCCCTCGACAGATCCACACTTTGACGCCGATGGTCCCGTACGTCGTGTAGGCAGTCACGCGGGCGAAATCGATGTCTGCGCGGATCGTGTGAAGCGGCACGCGCCCCTCGTGATACTGCTCTCTGCGCGACATCTCAATGCCACCTAGCCGCCCTGCGCACAGAATGCGCACACCCTCGGCACCCATCCGCATAGTCGCCGCGACGGATTTTTTCATCGCTCGCCTGAATCCAACACGACCTTCTAGCTGGCGGGCCAATCCTTGAGCGACGAGTTCGGCATCCAACTCAGCGCGTTTGGTCTCTTGAATATTGATGTATATGTCTTCAGAGGTCAGCTTCTTGAGCTCATCGCGCAGCTTGTCAACTTCCTGCCCCTTCCGACCGATAACGATCCCGGGCCGGGCCGTATGAATCGTGATCGAGACCCTCTTAGGGGTGCGCTCAATCTCTACCTTCGATACAGAAGCTCTTGAGAGACGGGTCTTGATGTATCGGCGAAGGACCAGGTCTTCTTTGAGGAGCTGCGGAAACTCTCGGTCCGGGGCAAACCACCGGGATTCCCAGGTCTTGATGATTCCGAGGCGATAGCCAACTGGATGCGTCTTCTGACCCACGATAGGACTCCTAAGCTTGGACGACTACTGTAATGTGGCTGGTTCGTTTTCGAATCCAGGTAGCGCGCCCCATCGCCCGGGGCCTAAATTTCTTGAACGTCTTACCCTCGTCCACGTAGACCTCTGATATCCTGATTGATTCAGGCTCAACACGCTCTGCATCTTCGCGATTCATCAGATTGGCCACAGCCGATCGCACGGCCTTCTCAACTGGACGTGCTGCTGAATAGGGGCTGAAATGGAGCGCGTTAAGCGCTGACTCCACCTGCTGTCCTCTAATCTGGTCAACGACGCGACGCACTTTGCGGGCGGACATCCACCGGTACTTATGCACTGCACGGGCTTCGGCGGGCATGAATCGGTTTCCCTTCGATCTCTTAAGCTACGGTTGCTGCGCGATCTTCGCGAGCAGCACCGGTTCCATGGCCTCTATAGGTCCGAGTTGGCGAAAATTCGCCCAACTTGTGCCCGACCATAGCCTCGCTAATGAAAACTGGAATGAATTTGTTGCCATTGTGTACTGCCAGCGTGTGTCCAACGAAATCTGGAGAGATCGTCGAACGCCTTGACCATGTTTTTATTACCCGCTTTTCGTTCGTACGGTTGAGTTCGTCAATCTTTTTCAAGAGACTCGCCTCTATGTAAGGACCTTTTTTAATCGAACGTGCCATCGGTGTTCTTCCTGCGGGTTAGCGCCGTTTGACGATTCGCCGGTCGGACGCTTTAGCCCGACGAGTTTTTAGACCTTTGGTCAGTTTGCCCCAAGGCGTACGGGGATGATGTCCTTGCCCGCCACCGCCGGACGCGCGGCCTTCGCCACCGCCGTTGGGGTGATCCACCGGGTTCATGGCTGCACCGCGGACTTTTGGACGCCTGCCCAACCAGCGGCTGCGACCGGCTTTACCCAGCGACAAGTCGCCGTGCTGCACATTACCCACCTGCCCCATCGTCGCCATACATGTAATGAGGATTTCGCGGGTCTCTCCTGAAGGAAGTCTTAGTAGAGCGTAGCGGCCTTCGCGGGCGACCAGTCGTGCTGAAGTTCCAGCACCTCGTGCGATCTCTCCACCGTGACCAGGCTTGAGCTCTATGTTGTGCACCTCACTACCGACTGGTATATGGGAAAGCGGAAGCGCATTACCGGGCAGAATAGGTGCGCCTTCACCTGACTCGACATTGGCTCCGACGCTCAACCCCACGGGAGAAATTATGTACCGCTTTTCACCGTCTGCATAGTGTATGAGAGCGATTCTGGCGGAGCGGTTCGGATCATATTCCACCGTCGCCACCCGACCAGGCACCCCGTGTTTGTTCCGCTTGAAGTCCACAATCCGATAGGTGCGCTTGTGGCCGCCGCCGCGCCGACGCATGGTGATGCGACCATGATTGTTGCGGCCACCTTTTCTTCTCATCGGTTCGCACAGCGTTGGCTCAGGCGTTGAGGTGGTTACGTCCTCAAATGTGTCGCCAGTAGCGTGCCGCAGTGTCGGAGTTGTGGGCCTGTATGTCCTATTCGGCATCTGCTCCGCCTTCGTCGAACACGTCGATATAGTCGCCTTGGGCCACGGTCACCACCGCTTTTTTCCACGAGGGGGTAAATCCTCCGCCCCTGGCGCGGTGCTTATAGCCCAGGCTCTTCTGTTTTCCGCGAACGTGCATCGTTCTGACGCTGGTGATCTTCACGTCCCAGAGCGTCTCAATCGCTCTCTTTATCTCTATTTTGTTGGCCCGCTTGTCCACGTCAAACACGAACTGGTTGCGACGTTCTTGGAGAAGCTGTGCCTTTTCTGTCACAACTGCCCGGCGGACGATGCTACGAGGGTCTTTCATCTGTTACGCGCCCTCCCCCAACCGCGCCATCGCCGATTCGCTAACAAGCATATGCCTGGCCCTGGCTACGTCGTAAATGTTTACCGCGTCCGCAGGCTCAACAACCAACCGAGGCAGATTGCGACACGCCCGAAGAAACCCCTCGGTGGGCTCATGGACGACCCAAAGCGTGTCCGTGTTCGCCAGACCGATGGCGTTCAAAACCCCGTGCACTTCCTTTGTCTTGCCAGACTCAAGAGGTAGGTCAGGAAGAACACTGACCAACCCGTCGGTCGCTTTCGCACTCAGAGTTGATATAAGAGCCGTACGGCGCATTTTCTTGTTTAGCTTTTGCCGGTACGACCTCGGCGAAGGACCGAAAGCAACACCACCACCGCGATGATGCGGCGATTTCCTGTCGCCAATCCTGGCTCTGCCGGTCTTTTTCTGACGCCACGGTTTGGCAGTGCTACCATTCACCATTGCGCGGGTCTGCGTGGCGGCGTTGCCCTGGCGTCTGTTCGCTAGATGCGCGACCACCGCCTGATGGACTAGAGCCTTACTCACCGGTGCCTCAAACACCGCCGAGGGCAGCTCTACTGTACCATCGGACTGACCGTCCTGTGTGTATTTGGCCGCCGTCATTTGGCTGTCCGTTCGTCAGTAGTGATCAGCAGTTCGCCGCCGGGAGCGCCGGGTACAGCACCGCGAATAATCAGAAGGCCACGCTCGCTGTCCACGTTCAATATCTCAAGCCCCTTTATGGTGCGCTGCTTACCGCCCATTCGCCCTGGCAGTTTCTGACCTGGCCAGACGCGGCTAGGTGTCGCTGAAGCACCAATTGAGCCAGGAATACGATGACAACGATGGCCGTGGGAGGCAGATCCACCACCGAAGTTGTACCGTTTCACAACGCCCTGAAAGCCCCGACCTTTGGTCATCCCACGAACCTTGACACGGTCCCCAGCCTCGAATATGTCCGCTCCGACGGCTGCACCGACCTCCAGTTCAAGGCTGTCCAGTCTTAGCTCTCGAACTTTACGCATCGCAGCGACAGACGCCTTATCGAAAAGCCCCATCCGGGCTTTCGTGGGTGGCCGTCTCTTTTTGTGGGGGTCGATACCGACGACGTAGGCCGTGTACCCGTCGCGGTCTTCTGTTCGCCGATCAAGGATAAACGCCTCTGGCACTGCGACGGCGGTGATAGCATGTTCACGACCGGTTTCGTCGTAGATGCGCGTCATCCCCACTTTGGTTCCAATAATCTGCTTCATTGCCCGATCCCTAAACCTGAATCTCGACGTCCACACCCACCGGCAGATCAAGTTTCAATAGCGAGTCCACCGTCTGTGGGGTCGATTCGTAGATATCTATAAGCCGCTTGTGAACACGACGCTCAAACTGTTCGCGTGACTTGATATTCACATGAGGCGAACGAAGAACGGTGAACACAGTGCGTTTAGTTGGCAGCGGAATCGGCCCTTTGATTCTCGCGCCGCTTCTTTTGGCTGCACGTACGACCTCGTCGGATGACCGATCAAGTATCGTGTGGTCATAGGCTCTAAGCCAAATTCTTATCTTCTGTCCAGGCATCAGGCCGATCTTTCCGCTAGATCGCGGATATCTATTCGTTAACTTTGATGACGGTACCGGCACCAACTGTCCGGCCGCCTTCACGGATTGCGAACCGAAGACCCTCTTCCAAAGCGATCGGTGTGATGAGAGATGCCGAAAGCTCGGTGTTGTCACCAGGCATCACCATCTCAACACCCTCTGGAAGCTCTATAGCACCGGTTACGTCCGTCGTTCGGAAATAGAACTGAGGACGATAACCACCGAAAAACGGCTTGTGGCGACCACCTTCTTCCTTAGTCAAAACGTAGACCTGGGCCTCAAACTCAGTGTGAGGACTTATCGAGCCAGGAGCCGCCAAGACCATTCCGCGCTCAAGCTCTTCCTTGTCTACACCACGAAGGAGAAGACCGATATTGTCGCCTGCCTCGGCGCGGTCCAGTAGCTTGCGGAACATCTCTACGCCCGTGACGACCGTCTTGCGAGTCTCACGAATGCCGACTAAGTCGAGTTCATTGCCAACCTCTACCACACCGCGATCAACACGACCTGTTCCAACCGTTCCACGGCCTGTGATACTGAACACATCCTCTACAGGCATCAAAAACGGACGGTCGATGTCACGCTCTGGGATCGGGATATAGCTGTCAAGAGCATCGATAAGCTCTGGGATACAGGCCGATTTCTCTTCGTCGTCAGGGTTCTCCAATGCTGCCAATGCGCTGCCCCTGATGATTGGAATATCATCTCCTGGAAACTCATACTGGCTCAAAAGTTCGCGGACCTCAAGCTCAACCAACTCCAGGAGCTCTTCATCGTCAACCATGTCAACCTTGTTGAGGAAGACAACGATGAAAGGAACGCCAACCTGACGCGCAAGAAGAATGTGCTCGCGGGTCTGGGGCATCGGACCGTCGGCGGCGCTGACTACCAAAACCGCGCCGTCCATCTGGGCTGCACCGGTAATCATATTTTTGACGTAATCCGCATGACCAGGACAGTCTACATGTGCGTAATGACGCGCCTCAGACTGATACTCAACGTGAGCCGTCGCGATGGTGATACCGCGCTCACGCTCTTCTGGAGCTTTGTCGATCTCGTCAAATGGCACGAAATCGGCCAGACCCTTCTTCGCTAAAACCTCTGTAATCGCAGTGGTTAGCGTCGTCTTGCCGTGATCTACGTGACCGATTGTACCTACGTTCACGTGAGGCTTCGTGCGCTCAAACTTCTCCTTGGCCATCAATCTCTCTCCTACTTACGCCGCGACCGCGCGGCCGGTCGCCTTGGCTACAATCTCGTCAGCGGTCGCCTGCGGCATCGCTGCATATTGATAAAATTCCATCGAATAGATCGCCCGCCCCTGCGTCATAGACCGAAGTTCAGTCGAGTAACCGAACATTTCGCTCAATGGCACAACGGCCTCTATCACCTGTGCGTCGGCGCGTTGGGTGAAACCTTCAACCTGACCACGCCTACCGCTTAGATTGCCCATTACATCGCCCATATAGTCCTGCGGGCAGACAACTTCGACCTTCATCAACGGCTCCAATAAAACAGGTGCCCCTCTTCTGGACGCCTCCCTGAACGCCATTGAACCCGCAACCTTAAACGCCATCTCGTTCGAATCGACTTCATGATAGGAACCGTCCACCAAATCCACTTCCACATCTTCCATAGGAAATCCAGCTACAGGACCGCTCTCCATCGCCGACTTGATCCCTGCGGCGACCGACGAGATGTACTCCCTGGGAATGGCTCCGCCGGTGATCTGATCGTTGAACACAAAACCGGTGCCTGCCTCGCCGGGGCGAGCGACAATGGTAACGTCGCCATACTGACCACGACCGCCAGACTGACGGATATAGCGCCCAACCTCTCTGACCTCCTTGGTGATCGCTTCTTTATAGGCGACCTGCGGGCGACCGACGTTCGCATCGACGGAAAATTCCCACCTAAGACGATCGACGATGACCTCCAAATGCAGTTCACCCATCCCAGAAATCAGCGTTTGGCCGGTATCTTCGTCACTCCTGACACCGAACGTAGGGTCTTCCTCGGCAAGACGGGAGAGGGCAACGCCCAACTGTTCTTGATCGGCCCTGGTTTTAGGCTCAATCGCAACAGCGATGACAGGCTCGGGGAACGTCATCCGCTCCAGTACCACCGGATAGCCCTCGTCACAGAGCGTGTCGCCTGTGGAAGTGTTCTTGAGACCGATGGCTGCGGCTATGTCACCAGCGTGTACTGTCTCTATCTCTTCGCGCTTGTTGGCATGCATCTGGAGGATGCGGCCAATCCGCTCGCGCTTGCCGGAGGCGCTGTTGAAGACGTAGGAGCCTGATTTAAGGTTGCCTGAATAGACACGGAAGAAAGTCAAGCGGCCTACAAACGGATCGGTCATGATCTTAAAGGCCAGGGCGCTGAACGGCTCGTCGTCCGACGCCTTGCGCTCAATCATCTCGGTCTCATCGTCTATGCCGTGCCCCTCGACAGCGGTGACATCCTCTGGAGATGGGAGGAAATCCACTACCGAGTCCAAAAGCCTCTGTATGCCCTTGTTGCGGAATGCTGACCCGCAGAGAACCGGAACAATCCGGCATGAGCATGTGCCAGTTCTAATCGCACGGCGGACATCATCTTCGGTGATGCCATCGGCATCATCGGCGAGGTATTTGTCCATCAGGTCGTTGTCAAACTCGGCGATATCCTCAAGGAGCCTCTCCCGATATCGGGTGGCGAGGTCTTCCAAATCTTTGGGAATCTCAGCCTCAAGATATACCGATCCCAGCGTCTCATCCTGATAGGTTATCGCCTTCATCTGAATAAGATCGATAATCCCGGTAAACAGGTCGCCGGAGCCCATCGGAAGCTGGGTGACCACGAACGAACCACCGAGCCGCTCATTCATCATCTCAAGGACATTGAAGAAGTCGGCACCCATCCGGTCCATCTTGTTCACAAACGCCAACCGGGGGACACCGTATTTGTCGGCCTGCCTCCACACGGTCTCCGACTGCGGCTCCACGCCACCAACGCCGCAAAACAGCCCCATCGCACCATCTAGCACCCTAAGCGAGCGCTCGACTTCAGCCGTGAAATCGACATGACCTGGCGTGTCAATAATGTTTATCCGGTGGTCATTCCATGTGCAGGTGGTGGCGGCGGAGGTGATCGTAATTCCGCGCTCTTTCTCCTGCTCCATCCAGTCCATCGTGGCTGCGCCCTCATGGACTTCGCCCATGCGATGGAGTTTGCCGGTATAGTACAGAATCCGCTCTGTAGTCGTCGTTTTGCCAGCATCAATATGCGCCATGATGCCGATATTGCGGATCTTTGTCAGCGGATAGGATCGTTTCATCGTTCTAAGTGCCGAACCCCTCAACACGCGTCCGCCAACTAACGACGGTGCGAATGCAGACGAACGCGCCGGTGCCCGATCAAAGGCACCGGCGCGCCGGTTCTATAGTAAGTTTAGGTTAATCGATAGTGAGAGAAAGCTCGGTTGGCCTCGGCCATTCGGTGCGTATCCTCTTTGCGGCGGATAGCCGCGCCTTCGTTATTGGCTGCCTGAAAAATCTCGCTTGCCAAACGGTCGGCCATGGTCCGTTCGCTGCGCTCGGATGAGTACTGGATCAGCCACCTGATGGCCAACGCTAGCCGCCGCTCAGGGCGGACCTCGACCGGAATCTGATATGTCGAACCGCCAACTCGCCGCGACCGAACCTCCACCACCGGCTTGATCGCGTCCAGAGCTTTTTGGAACTGGTCAATTCCGTCCTGCCCGGTGCGCTCAGCGACCTTGTCCACAGCATTGTAGAACGTGCGCTCGGCGGTACTCTTTTTACCGTCCTGCATGAGGTTGTTGATAAACCTTGTCACCAGGACACTACTAAATTTCGGATCGGGCAGTAGTTCGCGCTTTATGGCCGGCCGCTTCCTAGACATCTGTTCTAAACACCTTCCCTTGGACCGTGATTATCGAGGCCGTTTTGTTCCGTATTTGGACCGTCCCTGATTTCGCCCTTCCACTCCCGAAGCGTCCAAAACGCCGCGGATGATATGGTAGCGAACCCCAGGCACGTCTCTTACACGACCGCCCCTGATTAGGACAATCGAATGCTCTACTAAGTTGTGTCCCTCGCCGGGAATATAGACTGTAACTTCCCGACCGTTTGTCAGACGGACCCGTGCGATCTTTCTAAGAGCCGAGTTCGGCTTTTTTGGCTGAGTTGTCTTGACCTGCGTGCAGACACCGCGCTTTTTAGGGCAGCCTCTGAGATCAGGAGCCTTCCTTTTTGCGTGGGCCGGCTTGCGACCGTGACGTATTAGCTGGTTAATCGTTGGCATCGATTCTCCATTGTGTGCCGAAAAGTCAATTTGCAGACAGACCTCAGATGGTACCGAGGCTGCTATCCAGCGTCAAGGACCCTCATGCCCAAAAGGCTTTCGTCCTCGTCATCATCGAACAGCTCTTCTGGTAACTGCTGCAGATCACCGCCTTTTGGAATCGCTTTGCGATGTAGCGGGAGCCCAGTGCCAGCCGGGACCACATGACCAATAATGACATTCTCTTTCAGACCGCGAAGATGATCGGTTCGCCCTTCCATCGCCGCCTGAGTGAGGACCCTCGTGGTCTCCTGAAAAGATGCTGCGGAGATAAAGCTCTCGGTCTTGAGTGAGGCTTTGGTGATGCCCATCAGGATCGGCTCGAATGTCGCAGGCTCTCCGCCTACTTCGGCGACTGTGTCATTCTCGTCGGCGAACACAAACTTGTCGACTTCGTCGCCCTCAAGGAAATTCGTGTCACCAGGATCGAGCACCTTGTGCTTCTGTAGCATCTGACGGACAATTACCTCAATGTGCTTATCGCTAATCTCCACGCCCTGAAGGCGGTAGACCTCCTGAATCTCGTTGACCAGGTACTCTTGAACAGCAAAAGCGCCTTTGATTCGCAGGATGTCATGCGGGTTGACCGAACCTTCGGACAGCCTGTCGCAAGCCCTAACGTGATCGTTTTCATGGACGACTAGATGCTTGCCGTAAGGGACGTAATATTTACGCTGATCGCCATGTTCGTCCTCTACGAACACCTCGCGTGAACCTCTGACGATCCCGCCGAAGCGGACGGTTCCGTCGATCTCAGTAACCACCGATTGCTCTTTGGGTTTCCGCGCTTCAAACAGCTCAGCTACTCTAGGCAGACCGCCGGTAATGTCCCGTGTTTTGGACCGCTCTCTCGGGATTTTGACCAGATTACTTCCAGAGTGGACCTGGTCTCTTTCGTTCACCAT
>PVBE011628189.1_pt1 | contig 10542 bp, 9 predicted proteins | sample 1631181 | NCBI WGS metagenome assembly PVBE01 (sample SAMN08397723, study PRJNA350692) | Marine metagenome, whole genome shotgun sequencing project. | isolation source: water | place: Pacific Ocean | collected 2012-04 | reverse complement strand
GCTTGGCTTCGGAGTCCTGGCGGCTGGAGCTGCGCTGCGGCGGGCGACCTGGTGGCCTGGGACGGCGGCTCGAGTGCCCGTACCCTTGCACTGTCCGTGGACCGCCCTGTCCTGCCAGCACTCCTTGCGGGTGACCTCGACCATCATCTCGAGGACCCGGCTCGCGGTTTCTTCGGAGATGACCTGTCGGTCGACCTTGGGGCGGAAGATCTCCACCGGCGTTCCGTTGGCGTCCCGAATCTCCCGCACCAGCAACGGGTTCATGCGCACGCCCTTGTTGCCCAGGGTGGCCACAGCACTGGCGAGCTGGAGAGTGGATGCGCTGACTCCATGCCCATACGCGGTGGTGGCAAGCTCGATGGGCTTGATGCGCTTGGGATCCCGAATGGTCCCGGTGGCCACATTGGGCAGATCCAGGCCTGGGTCCCGACCGAAGCCAAAGCCGTGGAGGTAGTCCACGATCGTCTCCGCCCCGGTCTGCATGGCGATCTTCGCTGTGCCAATGTTTGAGGAGTACTTGATGATCTCGGTGACGGAGAGGGAGGCACGCTTGGGGTGGTCATCCCGGATGGCGCCGCCGCGGATCACCCAGCGATTCCCCTCCAGGAAGAACTCCGTCTCGGGCGTGATCTCCTTTTCTTCGAGTGCTGCCGCCACGATGAAGGGCTTGAACACGCTGCCCGGCTCGAAGGCATCGAAGACAGTCTGGTTCCTGAAAGCAGCCTGGGAGAGGGCGCGGAGATCGTTGGGGTTGTGGGTAGGACGGTTGGCCATGGCGAGGATCTCGCCGGTCTGGACATCCATGACGACGGCCTGCACGCCGACGGGCTCGTAGTTCACCATGACGTCGTCCACGGCCGCCTCGGTGGCTCGCTGGAGCCGACGGTCGATGGTCAGGAGGACATCGTTGCCCGGTCGGGCGTGGTGGTCATCGGGAGTGATCCGGCGTCCCTTGCGGTCTCTCCACTGCACGAATTTGTAGGTCTCACCGTCGAGCTGCCGGTTGTAGAAGCGCTCCACGCCGGCAAGTGCGGTGCCTGTGCGTCCGACTAGACCCAGTACCGAGGCGGCATCACCCTGCCCTGGGTAGAAGCGGCGGTAGGAGGTTCGGGTGAACAGGGCCACCTTGAGGTCCTGCTCATCTCGCTTGGAGGCCAGGTCCTCAATCCAGATCCTGAGCGGGGCAATCTGCTTGGGCAGGAGATCCTGGGCCAGGCGCACATCCTGTCGGTTCATGTCTTGGAGGATCTCGGAGAGGATCTCCTTTGCGGGCCGTCCGATGACGGGTGCAACCTGCTCAGCCACCAACCGAGCAGTGGGCTCGTCGAGGCGCGAGGGGTCGACATGCAGGGACTTGATCTTGACCGAGGTGGCGAGGAACTCGCCGTCTCTGCTCAGGATGTCACCCCGGCGTCCCTCGATCTTCTGGGCTCGCTTGAACTGGTTCTTGGCCTTGTTTTCGAGCTGGGGGTCCGGGAAGAGCATGATGGCGCTCCCGCGGATGATGAGCGCGAACATCCCGAGGGTCAGCAGTCCTCCGAGGATCTGCGAGCGAACGGCGGAGCGACTCCGGAGCACGGAGTCCGCCTCTGCAGGCCCAGCCGGACGCCTGGCCCAGTCCATACGCAGGGAGCGCAGACGGTGAGGTCGCTGAGACCGACCTTGTGGCCGGCCCGGTCGGGCGGGAGGGCGGGGCATTCAGTCGGAGTTGGTGGTGGGCTGGACGTCGACGACCGGAACGGTCTGATCGAGCGAGAGGGTGTCCACGGCCTGGGAGAGCCACGCGGGGTCCTCCAGGGTGGCGAGCTCCAGACGGAGGCGGGTGGCCTCTGCCTGAGCGGTGGCGTAGGCCCGCTCGGAGCGGTCCAGGGCCACGGCAGTTTCCCGGAGGTCGATCCGGGACCAGGTGGACAGGAGCATGCAGCAGGCCATCAGCGCGATCACCATCACGTAGCTGGCGATGTGGGTCAGCTCGACACCGGAGTTCTGGATCTCCTTGGGCGCATACTTCGGGTTTGGCGCCTTGGCCCATGGCCAGCGACGGCTCGTCTCCGAGGTCCAGGTCTGGTGAGGGCTTGTCTCCATGGGGAGCTCCGGTAGGACTACTTTTGCGGGAGGATCTCGAGGACCCGAAGCCGGGCGGATCGGGCGCGGGGGTTTTCGGGGTCTGCTTCGCGGCCTGCGATGCCCCGGGAGTGGACCAGCCGGCCCTGAGGGGGCTCGACCGGGTTGCCGAACTCATCGCGCGCGGTGCGCTTGCCGGCGGCCTTGTGGAAGTGCCGCTTGACCAAGCGGTCCTCCAGGGAATGGAAGCTGATCACCGCCATGCGACCTCCTGGGCGTACGAGCTGTGGCGCAGCGTCCAGCGCACGCTGGAGCTCGCCGAGCTCGTCATTGACGGCGATGCGAATGGCCTGGAAGGTTCGGGTCGCAGGGTGGGTGCGGCTGCCTCGGTAGCCAGAGGCTCGCTCGACACACTCTGCAAGAGCTGCGGTGCTTGTCCAGGGGCGTCCTTCCACGATTGCCGCTGCGATTCGCCGGGATCGAGGCTCCTCGCCATAGCGGTAGAGGATGTCTGCAAGCTCTCGTGCATCGATCCGGTCGAGGAGTTCTGCTGCGGACTCGCCGTGCTCGGGGTCCATTCGCATGTCGACTGGACCGTCGTGCTGGAAGGAGAAGCCGCGCTCGGGATGGTCGAGCTGCGGACTGGAGACTCCGAGGTCGAGGAGGAGTCCATCCAGCGGCGTCCAGGGTTCAGCGAGCTGTGCCATGTCCCCGAACCGACCGTGGAGGGGTCGGAAGCGGTCGCCGAAGTGTGCGAGGCGCTGGGAGGCTGCAGCGAGGGCGTGGGGGTCTCGGTCAATGCCGACCACCACCCCGTCGGGTCCGCTTGCTTCAAGGAGGGCTTGTGTGTGTCCGCCGCCGCCGAGGGTCCCGTCGAGGTAGCTGCCGCCCGGGCGAGGCTGAAGCGCCTGGAGAGTCGCGTCGAGGAGGACCGATCGGTGTTCGAACTCACGCACCGTCCTCCTCAGGGGTTCCAGCAGGCAGGGCGCTCCAGCGGTCGATGGCCTCGGGGTAGGCGCGGCTATCCCAGCGCTCCCGGTCCCACAGTTCGAACCAGCCGGCCATGGAAAACGCCACGACTTCGCGCTCGATCCCGGCGAGGTCCCGGAGATCGCTGGGCACGAGCACGCGACCATGACCATCGATGGTCAGTGTCTGGTTGGTGGACACGATGGCTCGGAGAAAGTCGATACCGCGGGGGGCGAACGGGTCGATGTCCGACGTACGAGCACCGATGGCGCTGCGGTAGGCCTCGAGGGTGAAGAGGCTGAGCCCTCCCTGCTCGCCATCATTGGCGATGGCCACCAGTCGGTTCTGGCCAACCCCTGCCAGCGCGTGCCGCAGCTGAATGGGCAGCGTCAGTCGGCCCTTCGGGTCGAGTGTGAGGCGGGTGTGGAAAGGCTCGAAAATCATGGAACAGCGTGAAACCAACGGGAGACGGGCAGCGAACAGGTCCAGTGTATGGGTGTGTAACCCACCTCAATCCACTTTGATCCACTTGAATGCACTTTTCAATCCCGCGAAGCCTGCGTGCGCGAGGATGTGTCGTAAAGTACTGAAAATAATGTGGTTTTTGGTCCCCATGTCCTGGTAGCTGGTTTCGCCGAGATTCAGGCTCACACACGCTCCTCGGCGCGCCGGCCAGGAACCGTTTCCGTAGGCTGACCAACAGACTTTGCCGAAAACGGCATAACTATCTAAAAATACAGGAATACTGATGTCAGACTGGCACACGGGCTGCGGTACGGTGGGCCAGGGTGGGTCGGCGAGCCCCCTGCCGGCGGATACAGGTGCTCCCGGAGGCGGTCATGGCGGGCAAGACAGACGCGGAAAAGAAGCGCCGCATGATCAGCGAGAATCGCCGTGCTCGGCACGACTACGAGATCCTCGATTCCCTGGAGGCTGGTCTGAGCCTCCTGGGCTCCGAAGTCAAGGCGCTGCGGAGCGGTGGGGGCAACATCAAAGAGGCCCACGTGCGGTTCGAGCAGGGTGAGGCGTGGCTGGTGGACTGCCACATCCCGCCCTACGAGCAGGCCAATCGACTCAACCACGAGCCGAGGCGACGCAGGCGCTTGCTCATCCACCGACTGGAGCGGGAGCGCTGGCACAAGCGGGTCAAGGAGCGCGGCCTGACGTGCATTCCGGTCCGGCTGTACTTCCTGGGTGCGTGGGTGAAGGTAGAGATTGCCCTGGTCCGGGGAAAGCGCCTCCACGACAAGCGTTCAGCCCTCAAGGCACGGGAGGATCAGCGCGAGATGGACCGGGCGCTGAAGCAGCGAGATTAGTGCTGGGCCAATCGGGCGGTTAACCGGGACCCCATGCTCAATAAGCGTGTCCTGATTCCTGTCGTCCTTGCTCTCGCGGCTGCCGCAGGAGCATTCCTCACCCAAGGTGGTCAAAGCCCCTGTGCACCCCTGACCCTCGCGGTGATCTCGGGTTGGCTGGTGTGCATTGCTGCCAAGGCCCTGAGCCCCTGGGCGGGAATGCTGGTGAGCGCCGTCACGGGTCTGAGCGTGTCCTTGTACCTGGGTGTGGACAAGAAGGGGCTTGCCTCCTCGTTTTGCTCCGTCTCTGATGTCTGCGACTGCGGCGCGGTCAACGCGCTGCCGGAGTCCATGCTCTTCGGCATCCCGATCGCCTTTCTGGGGAGTGCCTTCTACGCGGGCGTGGCCGCCCTGGCGCTGGTGTCGATCAGGGGTGTGGCTCTGGAGCGGTATGCCCGCGCCCCGCACCTCATCGGGCTGGGTGGATTTGTCAGCGTCGCCTACTCGGTCTTCCTGGGCATGGCCTCGATGGAGCTTGGCAAGTGGTGCCTGCTCTGCGTGAGTCTGTATGGCCTCAATGTGATCATCCTGAACATCGCGCTGGGTCTGGCCAAGGGCTCAGAGGTCGGGGTCTTCAGCGGCGCTATGGCAGCCTTGAAGGGCAAGCCAGAGAGGTCGGGCGGCGTGATGTTGCTCAGCTCCGTGGTGGTGCTCATCGCTACGATGTCCTGGTACGGCGGCGAGGCGCCGGCACCGAAGGCAGCGACTTCATCCGATCTGACCAAGCTCTTTGTGGCTACCGAGGGACCCCTGGAGCTCGACGGGACAGAGCCTGTCCTGGGCGCACCCTCGGCTCCATATCTGGTGGTTGAGTTTGCCGACTTCGAGTGCCCGGCCTGTGCGGCGACTTTTGAGCCGCTACATGCCCTGGTGAAGGCCTCCCCGGATGTGCAGCTCCGCTTCAAGCACTACCCTCTCAGCGGCCTCTGCAACGAAGGCATCGAGGGTGACCGTCACCAGTACTCCTGTGCGGCAGCAGTGGCTGCGGACTGTGCAGGAGAGCAAGGGAAGTTCTGGCCCGTGGCCCGGCAGTTCTTCATGAACCAGCGTCATCTCGGAGGAGATGGCATCGATATCATGGCCGGCCAGGAGCACATAGAGGCTGGTCCCTTCCAGGCCTGTCGGTCCCGGGTCGGTGCAGACCTCGGCATCCAGTCGGACATCGCTGCGGCTCGGACTGTGGGCGTGCATGCCACCCCCAGCCTGTACCTCAAGGGCATTCGGGGGGAGGAGTGGGTGCTCGTCCGTGGCGGTACCCCAGGGCTGGAGGCGCTGCTCGACGCGCACCGGCAGGGAATGGAGATTCCCCCTACGCCTATCGCCGAGCCCCACAGCCATTGAGCTGGGCCGAGCTCGAGCTGGTGGTGCCGCGAAGGCGGCTGGACCACCTCAGCTCCATCCTCTTTGACCTCGGTACACTCGGGCTCCAGGAGGATCATCTTCCCGGAGAGGCTCCGCCTGTCCGTCAGCCCTGGGATGAGGGCCCACAGCCGCCAGAGCCGGATCGGATCGTGGTTCGCGCATGGTGGGACGCGGCGGGCTTCGAGCAGGCCAGAGAGCGAGTCGCGGCTGAGCTGGCTGGCTGGGGGGATGCGAGTGAGCCTCGCTGGAGCACCCTGGCGGATGGAGGCTGGGAAGAGGCGTGGCGTGCCCACTGCAAGCCGGTTCGTGTGGCCGATGATCTGGTGATTGCTCCGCCGTGGTGTGCGAGACCGGGAGATCTGGTCCTGGAGCCGGGTATGGCTTTTGGCTCTGGTGAGCACCCCACGACCCGGGCCTGCCTGGAGGTGATCGCTCAGCGGGCACAGCCGGGAGAGAGGTGCCTGGATGTGGGCACTGGTTCGGGTATTCTCGCCATCGCCGCTGCCCACAGGGGCATGGTGGTCTGGGGGATCGATACCGACCCACAGGCGGTGCGGGCGGCCCGAGAAAACGCCGAGACGAATGGTCTGGATGTCCGGGTGGATGACACCCCTCTCTCGAGAGTCAGCGGCACCCACGAGCTGGTGGTGGCCAACCTCTATGCGGAGGTGTTGATCGCGCTGGCGCCGGATCTCATTCGCGTCTGTGGGGGACGCCTTGCGGTGGCGGGCGTGCTCCATGAAAAGGCGGACGCGGTGGAGGAGGCGCTCGCCGAGCTCGAGCTGGTGGCTCGGGTCCGGTCGGGGGATTGGGTCAGTATGGAGCTCAGGAAATGAGGCGATTTCTCTGTACCGATATTCCTGCGCTGGGCTGTGAGGTCACACTGGATGTGTCTACCTCGCATCACCTGCTGCGGGTCACGGGCATAGCACCAGGGGAGGAGGTCGCCCTCTTCGATGGTGCGGGGCGTGCCGTCATGGCCAGCCTGCAGGGCGTGGACTCAGGGCTCGCCAGGTTGTGTGTGACCTCGGAAGTGCCCACACCCTCGGCAGCTCGACCGGTCTGGCTGCTCCCAGCGATGCTTCGACCGGCAGCGATGGAGACGGTGATCCGGATGGCGACTGAGCTTGGCGTGGTGCGGGTCAGCCCGCTCCTGACCGACCGGGTCATCGCTCGCGGAGACAAGTCGGATCGGTGGCGGCGTATCGCGGCAGCAGCAGCAGCACAGTGTGGTCGCGCAGACCTTCCTCAGGTGGACCAGCCGGTGAGCCTGTGCGATGCGATCGAGGTCCTACCAGACGGCTGGCTGGCGCAGATCTGCGTGCCCGGAGTGGAACTTCCTCCAGGAGGCAGTAGTGCAGTCGCACTCTTCCTTGGGCCAGAGGGTGGCTGGAGCCAGGAGGAGCTTGAGCAGGCCCGGGAGGCAGGGGTCACTGCAGTCGGGCTGGGCTCCACGGTGCTGCGTGCGGACACCGCCTCGGCGGCTGCTGTGGTTCTCGCGCTCCGCTGAGCCTCAGTCCTCGCGCCGGCGGGTACCGATCATGAACAAGGCGAGGAGGCCGGGCAGGGCAATTGCGCTCGCTGCGTCTTCTTCGTCATCCCCACCACAGCCCTTGTCTTCGTCACTGCTCGGGTTGTAGGAGAGCGTCTGGCGGACGGGCTCTGGGTAGACCGTGATGTCCGCGAATGCGAGGTCCTGGTTGTTGGAGTCATCGGTGACGATGACGTGGATGTTGAAGACTTCGCCGGACTTGCCCTCGACGGAATCCGGTGCGGTCCAGGTGACCGTCTGGGTCGAGATGTTGTCGAATCCGTCGTGGCCACGTGCGGTCAGCGCATCGTCCTGCTGCCAGGAGTAGATGAGGCCAATGCCCTCCGGATCGAAGACCGTCACGGTCATGATCGTGCTCTCACCGGGCCCGAGAGCGGTGGTGTCCATCTGAATCCCGCCGATAATCCGGGGCTGGGAGTCCACCTCCACACAGCCATCGCGAGAGTCCTTCAGGCCGTTGCAGTTGTTGTCCTTGCCATCGCAGTACTCGGTGGCTGCAGGGCTCACGTCGGGGTCGGTATCATCGCAGTCGTTGTCGACCTCGGCAAAGCCGTCGCCGTCATCGTCGTACAGGCTGGTCCCTTCGTCGATCGTGCCGTCGCAGTCATTGTCGGTCTGATCGGAGAGCTCGGGGGCTCCAGGGTACGTATCGAAGGCGTAGTCATTGCAGTCGCCCTCGGCCTCGGTGAAGCCGTCACCGTCGTCGTCCGAGCCCTCGGTCTCCTCGTCTACCTCTCCGTCGCAGTCGTTGTCCTTGCCATCATGGATCTCGGTGGCGTCCGGATAGGTGAGTGGATCGTCATCGTCGCAGTCCGTGTGCTCTGGATCCAGCTCGTCAAAGCCGTCACCGTCGTCGTCGTTCAAGGAGAAGGCGGTGCGGATCAGCACAGAGGTCGAGGCAAAGTCCTCGTAGCTGCAGTCATCCTTGACCTTCACCTGAAGTACATCGACACCTTCCATGAGACTCGCGGCGGGGATGGTGACCTCGGTGTACCCGCTCTCCGAGTAAGGAGTGCAGTCGGCGATGTCATCGCCCTCGAGCGAGATGAGGCTGTAGACGGTGCAGCGCAGCCCGGTGGCCGGCTCGTTGCTATCTGAGATCTTCAGCGTCAGCGTCAGGTCGTCGTGGCTGGAGTGCACATAGCCGGGGGCCGGTGAGAGCACGAGCGCCGTAGGCGGGGTGCATGATGGGTCCTGACCTTCCTTGCCCTTGATGGTCACGCGGATGTTGGGCATGTCCACATCGTTGGTGGGAATGACCAGCTCACAGTCACTGTCATCATTGTCGGGCGGCGTGTAGCTCACGGGAATCAGAGTGGAGGTCTTCGCCGGGAGGACGATTCCCTCTGTGATCTCGGAGAGGTCGATGGTGAAGGCCTCATCGCAGCCATTCTCAATCTCCGGGGCACCTACGAACAGCTCACCCGTTCCCACGTTGTGGATGCGGATATAGTCCACCCTGGTATCGCCGGCGGCTGGGTGGCCGAAGTCCATAGTCCGTGGGCTCACCACAACATTTCCGGCCCCCTTCAGGCCATTGGCCTTGAGCAGGACCACGGTGCGGAAGGTGTCCGGATCCCGGTAGTACTCGGGTTCCTCGTCCTCATCAGAGACCAATTCGACGAGAACAGATCCATGGATCTCGCCCACAGAAGTTGGAGTGATGGCAGCATGGACGGTGAGTGAGCAGCCGGGTCGGACCACGGTGGTCTGGCCGCTGCTGCTGCCCGCATCCTCTACGCCCTCCGTGTCGTCCTCGTCGAGTCCAAGTCGTGCAGTTGGGTCTCCGTCATCCTCTTCGTCCTCATCCGATGATTCATCGCAGGAGAGGTCCAGGCTGCTGTAGGAGAGTGAGAAGTTCTCTTCCATCTCACCCGTGCCCAGCATCACGCTGCCGATACCCATGGGCAGCTTGCCGGTGTTCTTGATGACGATGTCTCGAGACAGGGTGACTCCCCAATCGACATCGCCGAAGTCGATGTACTGGGTGGAGAACTCTGCATTTGGGAGCAGGTCGTCCGGAGTGGGAATGGGGTCTTCCCCGCAGCCGAAGCCAAGGGCGATGATCATTGGGATCGACGTGGTCCTCAGACGGGCCATCTCATCCTCCTCGTGTGCGAGACGCGACTGCACGGTTGTAGCCGTCCCGCACGCCTGATGTCAACGATCGCGCGCGCGTATAGTAACGGTGCGCGGCCTGGCTTCTACAGGAGGTGGCCACATCGGCGGCGCTTGGTCTCAAGATAGAAGGCGTTGTCCTCGGTTGCCTCTGTGAGGTGCGCGACCAATTCGGTCACTCCGATTCCGCCGCTCTCCAGGCCTTGCTGCTTGAGCGGATTGTTGCTCATCAGTCGCACGCTGTGGACGCCAAGATGGCGCAATGCCTCAGCGGCGGTGTCGTAGCTTCGGTGGTCGACTGCGAAGCCGAGCTCAAGGTTGGCATCCACTGTGTCGAGGCCATCATCCTGCAGCGCGTAGGCACGCACCTTGTTCAGCAGTCCGATCCCTCGCCCTTCCTGGGGAAGGTACAGCACGATTCCGCGACCCTCTTCCTCGATACGGTCCAGGGCTCGCTCCAGCTGTGCGCGGCAGTCACATCTCAGGCTGCCCATGACATCGCCGGTGAAGCACTCGGAGTGGATTCGGATCAAGACGTTCTCGCCATCTCCGATCTCTCCCGCGACGATGGCTGAGATCTCGGTGCCATCGCTCATGGCGAGCGCGTGAATCATGAAGCGTCCGGAGCGAGTCGGAAGCGCAGCTGTGGCCTCTTCTCGGACTCTGGCTTTGGCGATGCGAAGTGTCTGCGGGGGAACCACTGATACCTCCTGCGCGACCGCGGGGGCGGTCGTATGGGAAATTCCCTTTTCGGGCGAGCCGTCTGATACTCAGGAACTCTGACCCGACGGCCACGCAATGTGCCGTACGACACTCCTCCAGGGAGGAGCCGTCTGATTATAGTCCGTAAACGGGCTCAGTCAACGGTTGTGAGCGCGGCAATTTGGTGACAGAGGGCGGCAAAAGCAACACAGGCGGTAGCTCCCCGTCGGGTGCCACCGCCTGTGAAAGTCAGGAGAGAGCCCTCAGTTGTTGAGGGATTCCTTCAGGCCCTTGCCTGCGCGGAAGACCGGGATCTTACGTGCGGGCACCCGGATCTCGGAGCCGTTCTTCGGGTTGTGGCCCACGAACTCGCGCCGCTGAGAGACCGTAAAGGTCCCGAAGTCGGAGATGGTGACCTTG
>PVBE011276204.1_pt1 | contig 10542 bp, 10 predicted proteins | sample 1631181 | NCBI WGS metagenome assembly PVBE01 (sample SAMN08397723, study PRJNA350692) | Marine metagenome, whole genome shotgun sequencing project. | isolation source: water | place: Pacific Ocean | collected 2012-04 | reverse complement strand
TTGCTTTTAGAACAGCTTTCCTTGCTAATTCAACTGATGTTGCTGCTACAGCAAACAATGGTTGGCCAAAATATTCGGCTTTTTTTGGAAAAATTGGATCTCCATCATGCACGGGTCCAACATCATTTCGTCCAGTAATATCTTCGGAAGTTACCACTGAAACTATTCCTTCGCTTTTCCATACTTCTTTTAAATCCAATTTACTAATAATTGCATGAGCTTTTTTGCTATATCCAATTGCGCCATACAACGTACCTTCAGGTTCTACTATGTCATCTATGTAATTGGCATATCCACTAACATGTTTAGACCCACTTTCGTGTGGTCTTTTTTGTTTAATAAAAAAATTCCCGTTCATTTTAAGTATTTATCCTTATCAATTTTTTTTGTTTAACTTCTAAAAAACACTTCTCTAACAAATTTTTTGCAACTTCCATACGATATTTTTTTCTAGCTCTTGCATCGGTAATAGGTTTGAAATCTCTCTCTAATAATTTTTTTGCTTTACTAATTGTTTTATCTGACAAAAAGGAATTTAGAAGCACTCTTTCACAGTTAAAAGCTCTCTTAGGAATATTTGACATTCCACCGTAAGCAATTCTTATTTTGTTTATTTTATTATTATTAATTTCAATGTTAAAAGAAGCACAGACAGACGAAATGTCATCATCAATTCTTTTTGAGATTTTGTAGGCTTTAAAAATATTTTTTTTTAATAATGGAATTCTTATTGAATAAATAAATTGCCCTTTTTTAAGTTTAGTTTTACGATAACCAATAAAAAAACCATTTAATGGCAAAATTTGTGTTTTGCTTTTATCTTTAATCACGATTTGTGAATCAAGCGCTAATAACAACGGCAATGTATCACCAATAGGACTTGCTGTTGCTATATTTCCTGCAATTGTACAGATATTTCTAATCTGAACTGATCCATATCTTTTTAATATTTGATAAAAATCAGGAAAATATTTTTTTACAAAAGACTCAAAATTTATTAAAGGAGTTGTGGCTCCTACTTCGATGTAACTATTATTCTCTTTTATATAATTTAATTCATTAATTGAATTCATATAAATTAGAGAATTCAAATTTTTTCTTTCTTTGGTAACAATTAAAGAAACATCAGTGCCTCCGCTTATTAGTTTAGAATTTGGTTCTTGTCTAAGGATGCTTTTTAACTCGTTTACTGACTTAGGTGCAAAATATTTTTTATTACCATTAATTATAGCTATATTTCTCTGTTTTATTTTTTTTAAAAGACCTAAAGTAATTTTTTTATTTCTACTAAAATGGTCAAGCCCACTTTCTTTATTTAAGCTTTTTGCTGCATCGATCATGGGCCTATAACCAGTGCATCGACAAAGATTACCTTGAATTGAATCTTTAATAATAGCTTCATTATAAGAAGAATAATTTTTGTACATTGCAAACAAAGCCATCACAAATCCTGGGGTGCAAAAACCACATTGTGATCCGTGATAATTGACCATTGCCTTTTGTACTGGGTGTAACTCATTTTTTGAAACTAGATCTTCAACTAATATAAGTTGTTTACCTTCCAAACTTGTAACAAATGCAATGCAAGCATTAATTGCTTTATAATTTATATTATTATTTTTTAATTCTCCTAGTACTACTGTACACGCGCCACAACCACCCTCAGCACAACCTTCTTTAGTTCCAGTTTTTTTTAATTTTGTTCTTATAAAATTTAATAAAGTTTCATTTGGATCAGGATTAGAAAGTTCTACAATTTCATTTTTGTGAACAAATTTAATGATGTTGGAAGTCATTTAGCTTCCTCGATAAGTAGAATAGCTCCACGGTGAGACAAGTAAAGCCACATGATAATGTTGTGTGGCATTAGAAATCCCAAACTTTATTATTACATCATCTAAAAATGGAATTTCTGATGTCTCAGTTATTTTTTTAAAATAATCTCCCACAAAAAAAACAAGTTCGTATTTACCTTCTTTAAAATTTTCACCCTCAATCAAAGCTTTATCAGTTCTTCCATCATTATTTAATATAACGCTGTTAAGTTTTTCTTTTTTGTTATTTTCAACATAATATAGATCAACTTTAATACCCTTGCCTGGTTTGCCTGAATAAACATCTAATACATGTGTAGTTAATTTTGTCATATAGTTATCTATATATTATACAATAATTGCATAATTAAAATATTAAAACTAAGATAAGAAAATTCATACATGAACACAGTAGATAAGGTTAATAATTTAAGTAAATCTGATTTTATATCTATCTTTGGAAATGTTTTTGAAAAAACCAGTTGGATTGCAGAAAAAACCTACGAGTTAAAACCTTTTTTGAATTTTAAAGCTTTGCAAAAATGTTTCTTGTCAGTTTATGATAAATGTAATGATAAACAATATTTAGAAATTTTTAATTTACACCCCCAATTAGCTATTGAAAAATTTATGACAAATCATTCTCAAAAAGAGCAAAGCCAATCTAAATTAGACAATTGCACTAAAGAAGAGCTTCAAGAGTTTATTCAATTAAACCATGATTATGATAAAAAGTTCAATTTTCCATTTATTATTGCAGTATCGGGTTTTAATAAAAATGAAATTCTTGATAATTTTAGAAAAAGAATAAATAATAATGTTAGTGAAGAATTTGAAGAAGCAAAGATTCAGGTTAAAAAAATTGGTACTTTAAGACTTAATCAAATCTTGAAAAAAATAAATGAAGATATTTGACTGTTTCATGTACTTCGATGAAGAAGTTGTTTTAGATGTAAGATTAAATTCTTTAGACAAATATGTTGATTACTTTGTAATAGTTGAAAGTAATTTTACTCACAAAGGTGATGGAAGAGATTTAAAATTTAATCATAACAAATTTGATAAATTTAAGAATAAAATTATTTATTTAGTTTACGATAAACAGCCCAAAGGAATAGAAACTGTAAATAAAAATGATAGTGAAAACGAAAAATCAAGAAAATATATCCTTAATGCAGCGCTTAGAGAGAATGAACAAAGAAATTTTATACAAGATGGTTTAAATAAAGCAGAAGACAATGACATTATATTAATATCTGACGTTGATGAAATTCCTAATCTTTCTGAGGTTAACCTTAATAACATTAATGAAAAAATTATCATGTTCCAACAAGATATGTTTTATTATAAGTTTGATTTAAAAGTTCCTGACATTGTATGGACTGGCACAAAAAGTTGTAGAAAAAAAGATTTATTAAGCCCACAATGGTTGAGAAATGTAAAAGATAGAAAATATTCTCCCTTTAGTATTGACATATTATTTTCAAAAAAAAAATATAGTAGTATAAAATTCATTGGTAATGGTGGATGGCACTTTTCAAACATTAAAACAGCTGAAGAAATTGAACACAAACTTAAATCATACCTTCATCATAGAGAATTTGATGTACAGCCATTAACGGTTAAGGAAATTAAAAATATTATTGAAAATAAACAAGCAATTTATGATTTAAAGGCTGATAAAAGAGTAAATAAAATAGGAAATGGAAGTAAACTTGTTAAATTTGAATTTGATAAATTGCCAATTTATATTCAACAAAATAAACATAATTTAATGAAATGGTTAGATTAAAATGAAAGGTTATTGGATAGCATTATATAAAAAAGTTGAAAGTAAAGAAAACCTCGCAAATTACGCTTTAAAAGTCACTGGAGTAATAAAAAATCATGGTGGAAAACCACTGGTAAGAGGTGGCGAATATACTTGTCTTGAAGGAGAAAATTTTCCAAGAACAGTTATTTGGGAGTTTCCAAGCTATGATAAAGCTTTAGAGTGTTACAATTCTAAAGAATATCAAGAGGGTTGGGAGTTAGCTAAAAAAACTACAATCAGACATTTGCAAATAACAGAAGGTTTTAATACTGAATAGGTTCGTTATCTATTGATCTCCATAAATACCAGGTAGCTACTGTACAATAGGGAGAAAATCTTTTTTTTAACAAATTTATAAAACTTTTTGGTGGAAGATATTTTTTATTATAATTATTAGAAATTGCTTTTAAAAGACCAATGTCTTGAATGGGCCAAATATTTGATCTATTAAAAGTAAATATTAAAACCATTTCTGCTGACCATCTTCCTATTTGTCTTAAGCTTGATAGGTAATTAATAGCCTCTTCATCTGTCATTTTATTTATTAATTTTGGATTAAAAGATTTATTTATAAATTTTTTTGCTAAACTTTTAATTCCTTTTGCTTTTTGTCTACTTAAACCACATTTTTTTAATTTAGATGTATTTAATTTATCTACTACTCTTGGGATAATTTTTTTTCCACAACAAGATTTAAATTTTAAAAAAACTGAATTCGCTGCTGCAACACTAATTTGTTGACCAATAATACTTTTACAAAGTGAAAAAAAAATATTTTTTCTAGTTTTTAAATAGTGATTAGAAAAATTGCTAATTAAATTTCCCAATACCTTATCTTTTTTTTTCAAATAAGATTTGGCTTTATTCCAATATATTGGTGGTTTGCTCATGTCCAAAAATTGAAACTTGTTTTTTTCAAATAAATCTCTCTTCTAAAAATAATTATCGATGACAAAATAACTAAAGAAGCGCCAACTAAAGTTTTATAGCTTGGTATTTCGTTCCAAATTAAGTACCCAAAAAATATTGCAAATAATAAAGATAAATATTTTAATGGACTAACTAATGAAACCTCAGAAAATTTATAGGATTGGGTTAATAATAAATTTGCTGCTCCGCCTAAAATGCCAACCAAAGAAAGTAAAATAAAGTCTTTAAGACTTGGCATTATCCATCCGTAAGGCAAAGTTAAAAAACTTGTCATCATTATAGTAAACGAAAAATAAAATCCTATAAGCCAAATGGGTTCTGTTAATGAAAGTTGTCTAATAACAATTGAAACATATGAAAGTCCAATACAAAAAATAATTGGATACAAATAGTAGATATTAAATGAATTTAGATTAGGCTCTGTAATAAATACAATTCCAATAAATCCAACAAGAACAGCAAGCCATCTATACATGCCTACTTTCTCATTTAAAAAAAAGATAGACATAATCGTTATAAATATTGGTGCAGCAAAAGAAATACTGACTACAGTTGCTAATGGAAGTTTTCTAAGCGCAATAAAAATTGCAATTAAAGCAATTAATCCCGATAAACATCTTTGAAAATGCAGTTTGTGTCTTTTAGTCTGATAGAAATTTCTAAGTCTTTCTCTTGGAATTAGTAAAAAAATTGGAATTAAACCAAAAAAACCTCGAAAAAAAATTACTTCTCCTATGGGATAATTGTCCGACCATTTTACAATTAGATCCATAAATGAAAATGCACATACTGAAAGAAACATGTACAAAAAACCTAATTGATTTTGAGTTAACATAAGAATAGTTTTTAGATTAATTAAAACAATAATCAATGGAAATAGCAGTTTTAGCTTTAGGATGTTTTTGGGCACCAGAAATAAAGTTCAGTAAATTAGAAGGAGTAGAAAAAACTGAAGTTGGTTATTGTGGAGGCAAATCAATTAAAACAAACTACCAAGAAGTATGCACGGGTAATACAAATCATGCAGAAGTAGTAAGATTAGAGTTTGATGAAAAAAAAGTTACTTATGAACAAATATTAAATTATTTTTTTGAAATTCATAACCCAACAACACTAAATAGACAAGGTCCAGATCTTGGCACACAATATAGAAGTGAAATTTTTTATACTAATGAAGACCAAATGAAAATTGCCCTTAAAGTATTAGATAAATTTAACAATATCTATAAAGGCAAAGTTGTAACCAAAATCTCTAAAATAAATAATTATTGTCAAGCAGAAAAATATCATCAAAAATATCTAGGAAAAAAAATTTAAAATATGTCATTAGTTAGTACGAATTGGCTGGAAAAGAATATTGATGAAGTAAAAATAATTGACTGTTCTTGGCATATGCCAAATATAAATAGAAATCCTTACAAAGAATATCTTAGTGAACATATTATAAATACTATTTTTTTTGACTTAGATAAAAATTCAAATCAGAAATCAAATTTACCACATATGCTCACTGATAATAAATCATGGGAAAAAATAGTTTCTTTAATGGGAATTTCTAATAGTGACGAAATTATAATTTATGATAATTCGGATGTAATAAGTTCTTGTAGATGTTGGTATAATTTTATTTATTTTGGTCACTCCCCGAAACTTGTACATGTGCTTGATGGAGGATTAAAAAAATGGAAATTAGAAAAAAAACCTACGACAAATATTTCAATAAAGAATAAAATTTCCAATTACATTGCTGAAGAAAATAAAGAATTAGTAAAAAACAAAAATCAAATAGATCAAAATATTTCAAATAAACGGTTTGAGGTTGTTGATGCTAGAAGCAAAGGTCGATTTGAAGGAAAAGATCCTGAGCCTAGAAAAAATTTAAGAAGTGGTTCAATACCTAAATCTCATTGTTTGCCATTTGGAAAACTAATTAATAAAAACCATACATTTAAAGATCCAAGTGAAATATTATTAAATTTTAATAAAATTATTGGATCTAAGCTGCCTTTAAATGTTGTTTTTTCATGCGGTTCTGGAGTAACTGCTACTGTTTTAGCTCTTGCTTATTCTATAATTAATACTAAATATGTTCCAACCATTTATGATGGTTCTTGGGCAGAATACGGTAAAATCGAATAAGAATGAAAAGATCTACTAAAATAGCGACAGTAATCGTAATTTTCTTTTTTATAATTGCTGCTGTCATTGTTGCGCGAACAATGATTGGAATGCATTTTAGTAAAAAATTTAGCAAAAGACCGCCGCCAGGAATAATTGTAACAAACGTTAATCAGAAAAAGTTTCAAAATAAGATTGAAACTTTTGGAACTGCTGTACCAATAAGAAGAAAAGCATACAACATAGAAAAATTTGAAATTATTTCACCAGTTAAATTCAATCAAAAAGTAAAAGAAGGAGAATTAATAGCAAAACTAAAAACTAGAAATATTATTGCACCATTCGATGGAGTAATAGGAAAAAGAAATTTTTCAGATGATATTGAAGTATCAGAAAGTTCTATAGTTATAAATTTAGAAGATTCATCTATTTTATATGTTGATGTAGATATTCCTGAAATATACTCACGGTTTATTACTAATGAATTATCTGCAGATGTTAAGTTTCCAGGCAACAATAAAAAGATTTATAAAGGAATTGTAGTTTCTACTGCAAGTAAAATAAATACTGAAAAAAGATCTTTGGCAGCAAGGATTAGTTTAGATAATAGTAATCTTGAAATATTGCCTGGATCTCTTTTAGAAATTACAATAAATTATAATGAACGAAATTCTTTAAGTATACCAGACACGAGTGTGATTTTAGAAGGAAACAAAGTTTATATTTACAAAGTAAGTCAAGATAACTTAGCTAAAAAAACAAAAATTGAAATTGGCACAAGAGATGATGGCTTTCTTGAGGTTACTTCAGGATTGAATGAAGGCGAAACAATTGTAGCAGAAGGTCTAAAAAAAATAAGACCCAACGGTAAAATCAAACCTATAAACAAATAATGTATATAACTGATCTAAGTATTAGAAGACCTGTAGTTTCATGGGTACTATCTCTTATTTTAATTGTATTTGGAATTTTTGTTTTTTGGAAGTTGCCAGTAAGAGAGCTTCCATCGGGTTTACAACCGCCTGTTGTGCAGGTTAAAGTTGACTATAAATCTGCATCCGCACCAATAATTGATGAGGAAGTTACTCAAGTAATTGAGGATGTAATAGGTGGCGCGGAAGGAATTAAAAATATTGATTCAAAATCAGAAAATGGAAAAAGTACTATCAATATAGAATTTGATACAGAAATTGATTTAGATGATGCGGCAAATGATATAAGGGAAAGGGTTGCAAGAGTAGTTGACAGTTTACCATCTGAATCAAAGCCGCCTCAAATACTTAAACAAGCAGCTGGATTTACAACTACGATGTGGTTAGCTCTATCATCGTCTACTTGGGACGATTTGGAACTTGGAGATTATGCTGAAAGATACTTAGTAGATCAATTTTCAAGTGTTAAAAATGTTGGGAGAATTTTGGTAGGAGGTTTAAGAGAATTAAGTGTAAGAGTTTGGATAGATCCTGTAAAATTAGCCGCAAATAATTTAACAATTCAAGAGGTTGAAGGAGCTCTAAGAAATGAAAATGTAAGCTTGCCCGCTGGTACATTGGAAGCAAGTAACATAGATTTAACAATTAATTTAGACAAATCATACAACGACTTAGAAAAGCTAAAACAACTACCAATTAAAAAAAGTAAGGATAATTTGGTTAGACTTTCTGACGTTGCTAATATTGAGTTTGGCCCAGTATCAGAAAAAGCTTTATTTAGGGCACAAAGCAAAAACGCGTTAAATTTAAAAACTGTAGGAATCGGTGTATATGCTAGGAGTGGCGCATCAACAGTAGAACTTTCAAAAGAAATTAAAAAGAAAGTTAAAGAACTAAAAAAAAATCTACCAGAAGGATTAAATTTAGAAATAGCTTTCAATAGAGCAACATATATTGGAGCGGCAATTAATGAAGTTTATAAAACTTTAATTATTGCTTTTGTTTTAGTTGTTATCATCATTTATTTATTCCTTGGGAATCTTAAAGCAGTCATTGTGCCTGCTGTAGCTTTGCCTGTAAGCTTAATTGCAACCTTTTTAGGAATTTACTTATTTGGTTTATCAATAAATATTTTTGTTTTGTTAAGTTTTATATTGGCAATAGGAATCATTACTGATGACTCGGTCATAATGACTGATGCAATTTATAGAAGAATTGAAAATGGCGAAACACCATTAGTTGCTGCTTATAAAGGTTCAAAACAAATAACTTTTGCAATTATTGCTACGACATTAATTTTAGTTGCAGTTTTTTTACCATTGATTTTTATAGAAGGAATAGCAGGAACTTTGTTTAGAGAAACAGCAATTGCATTATCTTTTGCAATTGTAGTTTCATCATTTGTTGCTTTAACTCTATCCCCAATGCTTGGCAGCAAATTTTTAGATAAGAAAACAAAGACAAATTTTTTTGTAGTAAAATTTGATAAATTTTTTAAAGGTTTTTCAAACTTCTATCAGGAAACACTGATATTTTGGTTGGATAAAAAGAAAACAATTATAACGTTTATTATATTAATCATAATAGGTTCTGGATTATTGTATAATTTTACAAAAAAAGAGCTTCTGCCCATAGAAGACAGGGGTGCATATCTAGTAATAGGCTTTACAGATGAGGGGAGTTCATTTCAGTATACTCAAAAAAGAGCAGAGGATGTAGAAAAAAGACTTATACCTCTTTTACAAGCAGAGGATAGTCCTTACAATAGATTTCTCATGATAGTTCCAGGCTTTGGGTCTGATAATAGTTTCATAATTATTGCACTATTAGATAATTGGAAAAATAGGAAGCAAAATTCTCAGATAATTATGAGGCAAGCAATTGGAAAAATAGTGACCGTTCCTCAAACATTGGCTTTTCCAATATCTCCTCAAGCAATAAGAGTATCAAATTATAATAAACCAGTTCAAATGGTTATTTTAGGAACTTCTTACGAAGAATTACAAAAAATACAAACTGATGTAATAAGAAAATTAAGACAAAATAAAAATTTATTTCAAATTGAATCAGATTATTCAAGAAACAAACCAGAGGTAAAATTGCTTATAAACAAAAACAAAACAAAAGACTTAGGTATATCTACTCAATCCATTGGTCAAACTCTTGAAACTCTTTATGGTGGAAAAACTGTTACAAAATTTAATAAACTTGGAAAAGAGTATCCAATTATTCTCCAACAATATTTGGATAATAGAAAAAATACAGAAAGTTTAAGTAAAATTTTTGTTAGATCGGAAAATACAGGAAGTTTAGTTTCTTTAGCAAATTTAGTTGATTTTAAAGAAGAGGGATCTGCCAATAAGTTATCAAGATATAATAGACAAAGAGCAGTTACTATATCTGCAAATATCAGTGAAAGTTACACATTATCCGAGGCAATCAAATATTTAGAAAAAACTATGACTGAAGTTGCGCCTGAAAATCAAATTACTTGGAAAGGTAAATCGGAAGAATTAAAAGAAACCAGTAATGAGCTATATATAATTTTTGCTTTGGCTCTATTAACTGCATTCCTGGTAATGGCAGCAACATTCAATTCATTCGTACATCCTTTTGTTATTGTACTTACTGTGCCGCTAGCTGTTTTTGGTGGATTAGTATTTATTTTATTTTTAAATAGCTCTATAAATATTTTCTCTCAAATTGCTCTTGTCATCCTCATTGGAATTTCAACAAAGAACAGCATTCTTATTGTAGACTACGCTAATCAATTAAGAACAGCTAACAAAGATATTGAAAGTGCCGTTAAAGAAGCATGTGATCTTAGACTTAGACCAATCATTATGACATCTCTAAGTACTATGATTGCAATGATGCCTTTAATCGTTGGAAATATAGGACCAGGTGCTGGCGAAGGATCTAGGCTAGCTGTTGG
>PVBE010000333.1_pt1 | contig 10542 bp, 11 predicted proteins | sample 1631181 | NCBI WGS metagenome assembly PVBE01 (sample SAMN08397723, study PRJNA350692) | Marine metagenome, whole genome shotgun sequencing project. | isolation source: water | place: Pacific Ocean | collected 2012-04 | reverse complement strand
CTGAGCGTAGCGAGGGCTGTCCCGAGTCCTGTAGGGGGGCTGGGGTGGTTGGGAGGCCCCTACGACCCGGCCACAATCGCACCATGACGCGGGAACCATCCCGCCCCAGGTTCTTCGCCTCCGGCTCAGAAAGCCATCATGTAGGAGCCGCGCCGCGGACGCTGCGACATATTTCGTCGATGACAACGAAACACACGCCACTGACAACGCGATCCGGCACGCGCCCATCTAAGCGGCCGTTCCCTGTGAGCTCGTATCTTCCCCGTTCGCGGTGAGCAATGCTAAGCTCGCCGAAGCCGGGCCGGACAAGTGGAAGTAACTGTGGCGCTTTGGCGCGAGAACGATCCCTGTCCTGGTACCGTAGTGGCGGGTTTCAAACCCGCCCCCTACCAGCGCGCCACGGCAAGCAGTTACTTGAAAGCTGGTCGAACCGTAAATCCCACCATACCTTAGCCTTCAGGCTGGCCACTTATTGAAAGGACAGAACGTATACGCTAAAGTGGTTACAGGGACGGACCCGCTGGGCCTGTCCCGTTTTCGTTTCGCCGGTGTGCAGCGCGAGCGCAACCCGGCGCACATGTGTACCGAACCCGGTGATTCTGTACCGTCGCACTGGATACAAACGGTACAGAAAAGAACAAAACGGAACACTTCAAACAGACAGTGCAGGTTCTCTACAGAGTCCCCAATATGGCCGTGGAGACCCACGCCGGTCCCTGAGAGCCACGCCTGAAAGGTCCCTACCTCGGCGTTCTCTGCGTGCTCTGCGGTGCATCCATCTCCTGAAACGCTAACGGCCCGCCTGGTGCGGCTGATGAAACATGGGGTGTGCAGAGGAGCGGAGTCCCTTTGCCGGGAGTCTGATGGTGTCCCTCAGATATCATTTCATTCCCCTTCCTCGCTTGCCAGGAAGGGGGCTAGGGGATGGTTGTAAGGATTTTCAGCGGCCCACCGGGTGGGGCTGTGCTAGAAATTCGGCAATCTGAGGCTACTTGAGTGAGGTGCGAGACTTGGCATCGGAAACGGAAGCGGTGCCCCGGGCCTACAAGGTCATCGGCACCCGTCCCATACGGCACGACGGGATAGAGAAGGTCACCGGGCAGGCGTTGTACGGCGCCGACGTGACCCTCTCCGGGATGCTCTACGGCAAGGTGCTCAGGAGCCCCCATGCTCACGCTCGCATCAGGTCGGTCGACACGAGCAGGGCCGAGGCCCATCCGGACGTCCGGGCCGTCGCGACGTCGGCGGACCTGGCCGCCTTAGGCGACGCTCCGGACGGTTCTGCCGCTGCCCTCAGTCTGAAGCTGGTCAGGGACAACGTCCTGGCCAGCGATAGGGTGCTGTATCGAGGACAGGCCGTCGCCGCCGTCGCCGCGGCGAGCCCTCACGTGGCCGAGGAGGCGCTGGCGCTGATCGACGTCGACTACGAGGTACTTGCGTCCGTGACCAACGTCAAGGCCGCGATGGCCCCCGACGCCCCGGTCCTGCACGAGCACCTGCTGGACGACCAGGGAGGCGGCACCAACGTCGCGGTCCATGAGCAGCACCGGTGGGGCGACATTGAGGCGGGCTTCGAGCAGGCCGCTCTCGTTTTCGAGCGCGAGTTCCGGACGAAGACCGTCCACCAGGGCTACATCGAGCCCCAGAACGGTACCGCGTCCTGGACTCCTGACGGACGGCTGACCATATGGTGCAGCAGCCAGGGCCACTTCGGCATCCGCGACGGGTCCGCCAGAGTGCTGGGCCTGCCGGTGTCCCAGATCAATGTCGTCCCCATGGAGATCGGCGGCGGCTTCGGCGGTAAGCTGAAGGTCTACCTAGAGCCCGTAGCCGCAGTGCTCTCGAGGAAGAGCGGACACCCCGTCCAGCTCACGATGAGCCGGATAGACGTTCTTGAGGCGACCGGCCCCACCAGCGGCTCGCTTGTCAGGATCAAACTCGGGGTCACCACGGACGGTCGCATCACCGCCGCTCAGGCCTACTACGCCTTCGAGAGCGGCGCCTATCCGGGGGCGGCGCCTATCCAGGCCGCGGCGGCGGCCATCCTGGCCCCGTACCAGATCGACAACATACTCATAGACGCCTACGACGTCGTCGACAACAAGCCCATGTCGTCCGCTTACCGCGCGCCGGGAGCGCCCATCGTCGTCTACGCCGTGGAGAGCGTGATCGATGAGATCTGCGAGGCCCTAGAGATGGACCCCGTCGAGTTCCGCCTCCTCAACGTGGCCGAAGAGGGCTCCAGACGGGCCGATGGCGTCATGAACGGCCGCATCGGCGCCCGAGAGACGATGGATGCGATCAGGGCGCACCCCCACTACTCAGCGCCCCTGGACGATAAGTTCACCGGGCGCGGGGTCGGCATGGGCTTCTGCCGCAACAACACCGGACCGTCCTCGGTCGTGGCCCACGTCCTGTCCAACGGTACCGTGAGCCTCGTCGAAGGCTCCGTCGACATCGGCGGCTCCAGGACGGCCGTGGCCCAGCAGTTGGCCGAGGTCCTGGGCATTCCCGTCACCGACGTGGTCCCGACCGTCGCCGACACCGACACCATCGGGTACACGTCCAGCACCGGCGGCAGTGGAGTGGCCTTCAAGACCGGCATGGCCGCCTACGAGGCCGCCCACGACGTCGTGCGCCAGATCGTCGGCCGAGCGGCACTGGTGTGGGACGTGCCCGACGAGCAGCTGGAGTATGCGGACGGCGCCCTGCGTCACAAGTCGGACCCCGAGCTGCGACTCAGCTTCAAGGAGATCGCTGGGATGCTCGACGAGACCGGTGGCCCCGTGACCGGCCGCGCTACCCTGAACCCCACCGGACACGGCGGGTCCTACTCCGCCGACATCGTCGACGTGGAGGTTGATCCGGAGACGGGCAAGGTGCAGATACTGCGGCTTACCGCCTTCCAGGACGCCGGGACGGCAGTCCACCCCGCCTACGTGGAGGGACAGATCCAGGGCGGGACGGTCCAGGGCATCGGCTGGGCGCTGAACGAGGAGTACTTCATGAGCGAGGATGGCCGGCTCCTCAACTCCAGTCTCCTCGACTACAGGATGCCCACCAGCCTCGACGTGCCGATGATCGAGCCGGTCATCATAGAGGTGCCAAACCCAGGCCATCCCTTCGGCGTCAGGGGAGTAGGGGAGGCGAACATCGTCGCCCCGCTCGCCGCCGTCGCCAACGCAGTCTACGCCGCGATCGGCGTCAGGATGAATGATATTCCTATGTCACCCGCCGCCATCGTCAGAGCCCTGAACGAAAAAACTGCCGGCACGGCGTCATCTTAGCTACCCAGGGCCTCGTGCTCAGCGTCTAGGCTCTGCAGGAACCGTGTGGCGGCCTCGGTCATGCTCTGCGCGGTCGTGGACACGGCATGGGCGGCACTCATCTGCCTGTCTCCTGCGGGCTGCTTGGACTGGGCCGCAGTATAGCACCCGTATTGGAGGCCGGCACCGGCGCTTCTTGAATCCTACGGGTCACCGGTGTAACGTTATCGGAACTATTTACGGAGGCTTGGACCATGTCAAGTTCTACACAAGGACAGATAGTCTCGCTGAGCATCAACCCCGGCCGCCGTCAGCCCTTAGACTTCGTCGACAGCGCCAGCTTCGTGACCGGCCACGGCATAGAAGGTGACAGGCACTACACCGACCGGGAAGACCGCGCCGGCTATCAGGTGCTGTTGATCGACCGCGAGACCGTCGACGAGCTGGAGATTTCGGTTGGCGAGGTACGGGAGAACGTGACCACCTCCGGCATCGACATCGCGGCCATCGAGCCGGGCCAACGGCTCGCCATCGGCGATCAGGTCGTGCTGCGGATCTCCAAGGCCTGTCCGCCGTGCTCGAGGATGGACGAGATCCGGCCCGGGCTCCAGACGCAGCTCGAGGGCCGCCGCGGGATGCTGGCGTCGGTGGAGCAGGGTGGTCCCGTCTCCGTCGGCGACACCCTGCTCGTACTCGAAATCGCCCAGCTCGGGTAGCCCGTTTTCGCGACCCCCAGACGCGATCGGCCTCGACGCGTCGAGGTCGGGATGGGTGACACATGCCGGCTCTCAGGAGGACACCTTGGCGACCATCGATCTGAAAGGGAAGGTCCACACGGTCTTGGGGCCCGTCGCGCCCCAGGACCTGGGGCCGACCACGACCCACGAGCACCTGCTCATCGACTTCCTTTGCATGTTCCACCCCCCGGCCGAGGCCACCGAGCTGCACCGTGCCTACCAGCCCGTGCGGATCGAGAATCTGGGCTCGGTGCGGTACGACCCATTCAGCAACCGCGACAACCTGATGCTGCTGGACGAGGAGACCGCGATCTCGGAGACTCATCTCTACAAGCGGGCGGGCGGAGGCGCCATCGTCGACGCAACCACCATCGGCATCGGCCGCGACCCCCTTGCACTGGCCCGGATCTCCCGGGCGACCGGCGTCAACGTGGTCATGGGAGCGGGCTACTATGTCGAGGCGTCCCACGACGAGACAATGGACGGCAAGTCGGACGCCGATATAGCCGCGGAGATGATCGCCGACCTGACCACCGGCGTCGGCGACACCGGCGTGTCTGCGGGGATCATCGGCGAGCTGGGGTGCACCTGGCCGTTGACCGACAACGAGCGAAAGGTGCTGCGGGCTGGCGCCCGTGCCCAGCAGGCGACCGGCGCCTCTATTCTGGTCCACCCCGGCCGCAACCAGCAGGCGCCGGCACAGATCTTGGACGTGCTGGCCGATGCCGGGGCGGACGTCGAGCGCGTGATCATGGGGCACCTGGACCGCACAGTGCCCGACGTGGACATACTCCTTGACCTTGCGCGGCGGGGATGCTATCTGGAGTACGACCTGTTCGGCTGGGAGTCCTCCAACTACCCGCTTTCCGACGTGGACATGCCCAGCGACGCCCAGCGCATCGGCTACGTACAGCGGCTAATAGACGAGGGCTACGTTGAGCGAATAGTCCTGGCCCAGGACGTCTGCTTCAAGCACAGGCTTACCAGGTATGGCGGCGACGGGTACCACCACATCCTGGAGCATATCGTCCCCAGGATGAGGCAGAAGAACATCTCGCAAGAGCAGATCGACGCGATGGTGGTGGCCAACCCGGCGCGCATACTGACGTTTGTGTAACCGGAAGAGAGCAACCGGGCTCAGCGGCCCGACATGCACGGGAGGGACGAATGGGAACGGCAGACGATAGACTGAAGGAGTTGGGGATAACGCTGCCCGATCCTCCGGACCCGGTGGCCAACTACGTATCCAGCGTGAGGACGGGCGACCTGCTCTTCCTCGCCGGCTCCGGCCCCGCGAAGGATGCGGCCGGCAAGATCCCCCTCGGCAAGCTCGGCGAGGACATGAGCGTTGAGGAAGGCTACGACGCGGCCCGCCTGGTCGGAATGAATGTCCTGGGCCGGCTCCGGAAGGACCTGGGATCCCTAGACCGGGTCAAGCGGGTGATCAAGCTGCTCACGATGGTGAACTGCACGGCCGAATTCAAGGACCAGCCGGCGGTCGCCAACGGCGCGTCCGACTTGCTCGTCGAGGTCCTGGGCGATAGGGGGCGACACAGCCGCTCCGCCGTGGGCATGGTCAGCCTGCCCGGGGGCATCCCGGTCGAGATCGAGGCGATCGTCGAGGTCGAGTAGCGAAAGACCGCCAAGTTTGACCGGCCCAAATCCTCCTGGCGCGAGCTGCACTACAAAGGAGCATGACCATGAGCGAGATCGAGCGGCGGCTTGAGAGCCTGGGCTACGGGCTGCCCGAACAGGTGACCCCGGTCGCCAACTACGTCCCGGCCGTTTCGGTAGCCGGGGTGGGGCTAGTGTATCTGTCCGGCCATGTGCCAAGGACGCCTGACGGCGGCATCGTTTCCGGCAGGCTCGGCGATGGCATGACCGTCGAGGAGGGCTACGAGGTGGCGAAGCAGGTCGCCCTGGCGCTGCTCGGCACTCTCAGGGCCGAGGTCGGCGACCTGGACCGCGTCACCCGCATCGTTAAGCTGCTCACGATGGTCAACTGCACCCCCGACTTCGGGGACCAACCCGCCGTCGCTAACGGCGCCTCCGACCTGCTGGTGGAGGTGTTTGGCCACAAGGGCCGCCACGCCAGGTCGGCCGTCGGTATGGCAGCCCTGCCGGGAAACTGCCCCGTCGAGATCGAGATGATCGTACAGGTGGCTGGCTAGGGCTCCGGCAACAGGCCTTCGACAAGCTCAGGCCGAGCGGACGTTGGTATGTTCCTTTCGTAGTGGGCGTACCAACCAATGTCCCGTTCGTGGTGAGCCCCCCTCGACAGGCTCGGGACAGGCTTCGACGGGGCTCAGGACAGGCTTGCCAGACCATGGCACCCGCCTGGTAGCCAGCCGGGGCTCGCTGTGCATCACGGAAATGTCAGGAGGTCGCCGATGGCCGTCGGGCGTCTCGCGCTGGTTGGCGGTGACGAGTTCAGGCGCGGCTGCGAGGAGATGGACGCCGTGATCCTGGCGTCCACCGGCGCCGACCGGCCGAGAGTGTCCATTGTGCCCACGGCCGCCGCGGCGCAGAACCCCGCCAAGGCTGCGTCCAATGGTGTGTTTTACTTCTCGGCCCTGGGCGCCGAGGCCTCGGCCGTCATGGTGCTCGGGCCGGCCGACGCCGCCGACCTTGATCTCATAGAGCCCCTTGAGCTGGCCGACGTGGTCTACCTGACCGGCGGCGACCCGAGCCATCTGTTGGAGACGCTTCGGGGCTCGCCGCTACTCGACGCGATCCGCGCCGCCCTGGCCCGCGGCGCGGTGGTGGCCGGATCCAGTGCCGGCGCAATGGTACTGGGCCCGAGGATGCGCTTTCGCGGCTGGACCGATGCCCTCGGCGTCGTGGACGGCGTCACCATCCTGCCGCACCATGAGCGCGCGGACCCGGAGAGCGTCGCCGCCGAGTTCGAGCGGCAGGCGCCGCCCGGCGCCGTCGTCCTCGGCATTGACGCCATGACCGCCTGCTATGGCGCGGAAGGCGACTGGCAGGTGGTGGGCACTGGCTCGGTCACCGTGTACGAGGATGGCGCCTGGCGCAGGTACGGGGCTGGCGAGTCGATACCGCGCCATGCCTGACGGCACCCCCGGCCTCGCGTCCCGCTGTAGTATGATCTGCCTGGTGATACTCATTGGGACGGGAGGGCCGTGGTGAGACTGAAAAACAAGGTCGCCCTGGTGACGGGTGGAGGCTCCGGCATCGGGCGTGCCACCTGTGTGCTGTTCGCCCGCGAGGGCGCCAGGGTCGTGGTATCTGACGTGAGCACGGCCGCCGCCGTAGAGACCGCCGAGGCGGTCGCCGTCGCGGGCGGCCAGGCCACCGTGGTGACGGGCGACGTATCCCGCACCGACGACGCGGAGGTGATGGTCGGCGCGGCGCTGGACGCCTACGGCAGGCTCGACGTGTTGGTCAACAGCGCCGGCGTGACCCAGCGAAACGCTACTGGCCCCGATGCGAACCCCGAGGAGACCTGGGACCGGGTGATAGAGGTCAACCTCAAGGGCACCTACCTGGTGTGCTGGCACGCCGTGCCAGCGATGAAACGCGTGGGCGGCGGCTCTATAGTCAACCTTGCCTCGATCATCGCGGTCGTCGGCTATGCTTCGGACATTCCCGGAGTCACAGGCGGTTTCAACCCGTACCCCGCGTCTAAGGGTGGCGTATTGCAGTTTACCCGCAACCTGGCCGTCGCGTGCGCTCGCGACAACATCCGGGTCAACTGCATCTGCCCCGGTTACGCCGAGACGAACATGACGGCGGCCCTGACCGACGAGCCGGAACTCTACGAGGCCCTGGTCCGGAAGCACCCCCTGGGGCGGCTTGGCCGGGCGGAGGACATGGCGTACGCAGCCCTCTACCTGGCCTCCGACGAGTCATCGTTCGTCACGGGCGCCCCGCTCATGGTCGACGGCGGCTATACGGCGCAGTAGCTCTCACCCATGCTAGTCTACTGTCCCGCAAACGGCCTCATGTTGGGTGAACAACTGAACGGAGCATGTCATGCTGAGGCTCCGCGAAGTATCTGGGGCCGGGAGGAGCCCGCCCAGACCCCGATTCGGCATCGGGCATTTGTAAAGGCGGATTCGGGCAGGAGCGATCTGTGTCTCCAGCACCGGGGCCGCGGGTTTCTACATAGGTCCTGGCTGTATCTCAACGACATCCGGCAGGTCGGTGAAGCACCGGATCTATTCGCCCGCGGCGCGGTTGAACACGACCACGCGGCTGCTCCACACGTCGTCGTGGATGCCATCCAGCGCCTTTTGTCCGGGCTTTCTGACGTCCAGCCTGCGCTCCAGCGTGATCGGCTTCAGCCGGCGTAGTGCCTCGCATCGCCGCAGCAGGCCGCCTACGGTGTGCTTCTCGCCTCCCAGCAGCAGGTGGTCTACGGTGCCGCCAAAAGGTCGCAGAATGTCTGCCGCCACCTCGCACACCCGGTCGTACAGCTCGCGCACCAGCCGCTCGCGGCTGCGCTCGAAACGACGTTGGGATGAGCCGCCGGCCCGGTGGCGCGATTTCACGTACCGCGTGTCCGTCTTCGAGGCCACGAGTGTCTCGCCGTCCAGTACCCCGACCGCGTAGCGGCCTAGCCGGATCATGACGACGGCCACCCGAAGCTGGCGGCCGAGCAGCCGCCTCAGCGGGCCGGCGTCGAGGCCGGCCGACGCGGCGTCCTCCGCGATCGGGAAGGGCGGCACCACGGCGGTGACGATGTCCGTCTCCCAGAACGCAGCGACGCCCGTGTCCGGCCGGCCAAGGGCAATCACCACCCCGGCCAGCTCATCAGCCATGCCCGGGAACGCCGTGGCGGTCTGGGCCGGCGACACGTCGCGCCCCGGTCTCGCGTACGCAGTGGCCAGCACCCGGCCCGACTGCTCCAGATCTTCGAGCATGCGGAGCATCCGCGCTCTCGTCGCATCGTACCTTTCGCCGACGCTGACGAAAGAAGTAGCCAACTCGATATGGCCTCCCCGCCGATTCGTGATTGTCGCGCGCGCCAGCATGTATGATAGCTGCCGGCGCAACCGCCATCGAGTATCGGTGGATCCGCCTGCGTGTGATATCGTGGGGCCAGACCAGGTTTACCGGCGACGGAGCAGGTGCGAGAAATTGCGAATAGTTATCGGTGGAGACCACTGGGGATACCAGCTCAAGGGCCCCCTTCGGGAGCACCTGGAGGTGCTGGGACATGAGGTCGTAGACATCGGCGCCCACGAGCACGACCCGGCCGACGACTACCCTGACTTCGCCATGGCCGTGGCCGAGCGGGTGGCGGTGGGGCAGGCGGACCGGGGCGTGGTGGTCTGCGGAAGCGGCGTCGGCGCGTGCGTCGCGGCCAATAAGGTTCTTGGCGTCCGCGCAAGCGTCTGTCATGACGCCTATTCGGCGCACCAGGGAGTCGAGCACGACGACATGAATGTACTGTGCCTCGGCTCTCGCATCGTCGGCGACGAGGTTGCCAGGGAGCTGGTCGCCGTCTTCGTATCGGCGGAGTTCACCGGAGAGGAGCGACACCGTCGCCGCCTTGACAAGGTGCTGGCGATGGAAGCCCGGTGGCGCGAAGGCGCCCCGAGCTAGCCCGGCCGGTCCTGGGCTGGATTCGTGGAGGTAGGTCTTGCCCAAGATAGCCCTTATCGGCGCCGGCAGTGTGGTGTTCGCGCGCCGGCTCCTGCAGGACGTCGTCACCACCCCAGCCCTGGCCGACGCCCGGATCTCGCTGATGGACGTCGATCCCCAACGCCTGGACCTGATCGGGGCCTTCGCCAGGCGGCTGATCTCCGACGCCGGCACCTGTAACACCATTGACCTCGGCACGGACAGGTCCGAGGCGCTGAGGAACGCTGACTACGTCATCACCACCATCAGGGTGGGCGACGATCTCGCCGTCGACCAGGAGGTCCCCCTCAGATACGGGGTCGACCAGTCGGTGGCCGATACCCTGGGACCCGGTGGGGTGTTCAAGGCGCTGCGGACGGTGCCGGTGCTGCTGGACGTCTTTCGGGACATGGAGGCGCTCTGCCCGGATGCGCTGCTGCTCCAGTACACGAACCCCATGGCCATCGCATGCTGGGCCATCGCCGAGGCCACCGAGACCGAGGCCGTCGGGCTGTGCCACAGCGTGCAGCGAACGACGGAGCAGCTTGCCGAGTACATCGGCGCGCCCGCGGACAGCGTCACCGCCTGGGTCGGCGGCATCAACCACATGGCGTGGTTCCTCCGGTTCGAGCGAGACGGCGAGGACGCCTATCCACAGCTCTGGGAGGCGATGCGGGACGATAGAGTCCACGCGCGGGACCCTGTGCGCTTCGAGGTGATGCGACACTTCGGATACTTTATGACCGAGAGCACCGGGCACCTGTCCGAGTACATCCCATGGTTCCGCAGCAGCCAGCGGGCGCATGTCCCTTCTCACGCGCTGGGAATCAGGTGGTCTGACTTTCCGGCGGATCGCTCCGATCCCCGGGTAGACACAGAACCCAGTTTGCACCTCCGCAGCAACAAGCGGGCGCGAGGTCCCGCCCAGGCGCTGCGCATCGGGTGATCTG
>PVBE011764091.1_pt1 | contig 10544 bp, 8 predicted proteins | sample 1631181 | NCBI WGS metagenome assembly PVBE01 (sample SAMN08397723, study PRJNA350692) | Marine metagenome, whole genome shotgun sequencing project. | isolation source: water | place: Pacific Ocean | collected 2012-04 | reverse complement strand
GCCCCGCCAGGCAGCTCTCCGCTCAGCGCCCCGAGCTGAGCCAGCCAGCTCCCCCCCCAGAATGCCACCGCGTGTCGAGCCGGGTCGATGTTGCGACAAAACCGGACCAGTCCGTAGGGCGCGTACTGATAGCTGTAGTGTCCCACATAGCTCGCGTAGCGCAGAAACGCAGCGTGAGCCCGTCTCCCGCCCAACCGGCGAACCAGACCGGCCAGCATGAGCAGCCCAGACCACGGCTCGGGCCAGCTTCGCAGGTTGGGACTGAACCGCTGGAACAGCGCGGCGTAGTCATAACGCAGCAGATAGTCGCGGTACAATTGCTGCCGATAGCGCCACGCGAGGGGGACACCGGGCCAGAAGGTCATGTACTCCAGCTCCCACAGCGGAAGCTGCCAGTCCAGCCCGAGAAAGTCGTAGCTGCGCTGCCCGTTGATCACGTACTTGGCCTGACGCTCCTGCCACTCCCAGGCCTCGTACCAGGCGGCAGCCTCCTGGATCGTCGTGACGCGGTCGGGCGCCCAGCTCATCACCTCGCGGACTCGTTGCCCCACCTGCTCCAGCCGCTCCTCGGTGCACAATGGCTTCCACAGCGCATAGTGTTTCTCGATGATGACCCGCACTACCCGATCCAGCGAGATGGGCTGGTCCATCAGCGACGGTAGGATGTGGTTGCCGCTGATGAAGTCCCCGGTCTGGCCGTTGACCAGCACCGCGTCTTCGGGCAGCCTGCCGGACTCACGCAACGCGAGCAACGAAATGATGTCCTGCATGTTGGGGACGCTGCAATGCGCCCCGGCGAACTCCCAGTAACGCTGCCGCATCGTCGACTCGAAGAAACGCCGACTGGACGCACGCGAAGTTGGCAGGTAGATCCAGCGCACGCCGAGCCGTCGGGCAACGCGCGCGGCCGCCTTCGCCTCGTAATTTCCCGGCGCACCGTATGAGAAGGCTGTCAGGCGCGGATAACCCATTTCAGCCAGCTTGCAGATGATCAGTCGAGAATCCAGCCCACCACTCAGCGGAACCCAGATCGGACGGCCAGCCGCCCGATCCACCAGCCGTTCGAAGATCCGATCGGTGGCCTGGCCCAGCTGATCGATCAACATCGCCGGATCTTCGGCCTGGATCTGCCGCGGATAGAACGTGTAGTAGCGATGCAGACGAGGTTCGGGCTCTCCTGCGCGCCACAAGGCCAGCTGACCGGCCTGGAGCTGGCTCACGCCATCGAACAGCGTCTCGGATCCGGTGACAAACCCCGACATTCTCAACTCTAGTACTGCCAGTGGGTTCCATCGCTCGTGACCGGCTGTCCGGCTGGCCAGACGAGCCGAGTTGGACACCAACCATCCCCCATCCCGCCGACAATAGAACAGCGGATAGCCGCGGCACAGATCGACGCTGGCCAGCAAGAAACCGGGCGCCTGCAGGATCAGTGCCCAATGACCGACCTGGCGCTCGAGTAGCCTCCCCACTGTCTCGAGATCAGGCTCTGGTACACCGACCAGCGCGTCGAGCAACTCGGCCACCACACCGGCGGCACCGATGTGGTACACCGTGAGCTCGCCGCGAGACACCGTTTCCCAGTGAATAAAGGGATCCAGCAAGACATGGGTCTGGTGCATTTGCATGGCAGGTCTTTGGCGGTCTAGATACTAGGCACGGGTATGTTAGACTGGCCTTCTCAGGGCCGCAAGGAGTATCGTCACCCCCCATCCGCATGCCGATCGTCATCGTTTCTCGCCTGAACAGCGGCATCGCCCGCTCGCTCGAGACCGGCTGCTGGGAGCCACACGGCATCCCCGCCCTATACAAGCTGCTCGAGGGTTTCGCCACACAGCAGACCTCCCTGGACGTGATCCTGCTCTGCAAGAGCGAGCAGGACGGCCCGGCGTTCCGCCGGATCACCGAGGTCCGCTTCGAGACACTCCCCCACCGCTTCACCGTGGTGCCCTACTACCGCCTGCCGCTGCCTTCGAGCAAGCTGCGCACGCTGTACAACGACTGTCTCCAGTTCGCCCACGTTGTCTGGCGAGTGTACGTCGCCCGGCGGGCGAGGCTGGTCTACTGCGACCGCTCCAATCTGGTGCTGGCCGCCATCTGCCGCCTGCTCGGTCTGCGAACCGTGGTTCGCTTTCTCGGCGTCGCCCACTTTGCCGACTTTCTCGATGGGTGGCCGGCCCGGTTGAGGTCGCCCTTGCTCTTCCTCAGCCTCAAGGTGCCTCACAGCTGGGTCGTCTGCAGCGAAGACGGCAGTCCTGGCCGCGAGTTGTTCCGCACCTGCCTCAACCGGCGCACACCAGCACGAATCCTGCTCAATGGGATAGACGCTCCCGTGCCACGCGCTCCGGCCGGAGCGATCCCACGGGTCCTGTTCGTCGGCCGGCCAACGACCGGCAAGGGAGCGGAGGACTTTCTCCAAGCTCTGAGCCGCCTGCATCAGCGCGGTCGCTCATTCGATGCGGCGATGCTGTGTGGCGGCTACGACACCCGCCCATTGAACGAACAGGCCGATCGACTCGGTCTGCTCGGACGGGTCACTTTCGAGCAGCGGGTGCCCCACGATCAGGTGAGCGCACACTACGCCCGGGCCGACATCTACGTGTCACTCAACCGACTAGGGAACCTCTCCAACACGGTGCTGGAGGCGATCAACCACGGCTGCTGCCTGGTAATCCTCGGTCGAGAAGCGGGCCTGCCGACCGATGCGGCAACGGCCCGGATCCTTCCCGAAGACGCGGCACTCCGAGTGGCGCGTCAGAACGTCATCGAGGACCTGACAGCGATTCTCGAGCGGTTGATCGACGACCCGGAACAGATCCGCCTGCGCCAGGAGCGAACGCTAGACCTTCGGGACAACCTGTTGCGGAGCTGGACGGAAAGAATCGACGAAGAGGTTCGTCGGATCCGCTGGATTGCGCGCTGAGACACTCCCGCCTGGACACACCCTCAGCAGCTTGTCGTGGTACGCGCAGGTTGATGTTCAACTCCTCGCCGAGCCTGCACGCGACCTCGGCCGTGTCGTCGGTGCTCCCGTCATCGACCAGCAGGATCTAGACGGACCCCGATCGCGATGCCAGATACTGGGCCAGCTCGCGCAGGGTAAGCGGCAAGCGCCTACCTTCATTGAAGGCCGGAATGATCAGCGTGAGGAGCGGGTCCACGGTCGCTGGCCGGGTCGTTCAGCTACACCAGATACAGGCCCTCGGTCATTGACAGGCTCGATATTTCGCAGATCGACCTGCTCGGCGGCGAGGGAAGTAGCTGCTGCACCGCTAGAACTCGATGACCAGCTTGCCACGGTTGATTTTGCCTAATGCCAGATCCAGCGGCGCCTGCTTGCCCTCGGGAAGCAACGTCAAATGGCTCTTCCCCACTCGCTCGATCCGCCCCACCAGTTCCTTGCGGCCCTCATGCGGCTCGGCCAGGAACAGCCGAACCTTCTGCCCCAGATTGCGAGCGAAATCGCGGGGGATCTTCAGTGGGCGGTCGAGGCCAGGAGAGGCCACCTCGAGTCGGTGCTGGCCCGGAAAGAAATAGTCCTCCTCATTCCATCGGGACCGGAGTTGGCCAGCCAGCCGCCGACAGTCTTCAGCGCTGACGCCACCCTCCTTGTAGATCAGAACCCGCACGAATGGCCGCTTGGCAGGCCCCTTGACCTCCACCTCGACCAGTTCGAGCCCGATCGCGGTCGCGATCGGTTCGATGTACGCCTGAACGTCATTCGAGGTTCTTGGCATCCAGTTTTCATTTTACCCGCCGCGAGGCGCTTGGTAAAGCAGACCGTATGCGGGACAACATGCTGCCCTACGGCCGCCAGTCAATCGACGAGGCCGACATCCAGGCCGTGGTCGAGGTGTTGCAATCCGACTGGCTGACCACGGGACCCACGGTCGAGGCCTTCGAGGAGGCCTTTGCCACTCAGACCGGCTGTGCCCACGCCGTGGCGCTGAGCAACGGCACGGCGGCGCTGCATGCGGCCATGTTCGCGCTGGGGATCGGCCCCGGAGACGAAGTGATCGTCCCCGCGATGACCTTCGTCGCGACGGCCAACTGTGTGGCTTACCAGGGCGGAAAACCAGTATTTGCCGATGTCCTGCCCGCCAGCCTGCTGATCGACCCCGATAGCGTGGCGCAGCACATTACCCCCCGGACCCGCGCGATAATCGCCGTCGACTATGCCGGACAGCCGTGCGACTACGACCGGCTGCGCCGACTCTCCGATCAGCACGGCCTGGCCCTCGCCGCGGACGCCTGCCACGCCGTCGGCGGCAGCTACAAGGGACGATCAGTCGGATCGCTGGCCGACCTGAGCACGTTCAGCTTCCACCCGGTCAAGCACATGACCACGGGCGAAGGCGGTGCGGTGACGACCGACCAGCCGGAACTGGCGCGGCGCATGCGGCTGTTCCGCAACCACGGCATTACCAGCGACCACCGCCAGCGCGCGGCGCAGGGCTCCTGGTTCTACGAGATGGTCGAACTGGGCTACAACTATCGAATCAGCGACATTCAGTGCGCACTCGGCCTGAGCCAGCTGGCGCGGCTGGATCGCTGGGTGACGCGGCGGCAGGCGATCGCAGCACGCTACGATACGGGCCTGGCCTCTCTGCCCGGCGTCGAGCCACTGGCCCTCTCACCCGACGTGAGCCACGCCTACCACCTGTACGTGGTGCGCGTGGCAGGCGACCGCGACGCGCTCTTTTCGGCACTTCGCCAGCGCAATATCGGCGTCAACGTGCACTACATCCCGACCACCCTCCAGCCTTACTACCGGGCTGCGGGGTCCTGTCCGGTGGCCGAGCAGGCCTACCAGCAGATCCTCTCGCTGCCCATGTTTCCGGCAATGAGTGACGAGGATGTGGATGACGTGTTAACCGCGCTGCGCGACACAACCGGCTAGCACCGTCTCGATCCGGTCGATCCGGCTGTCCCAGCTGAACTCGGCGGTCGCGTGTGCGCGCGCAGCACGGCCCATCGCCCGCAACCGCTCGGGATCGGTCAACAACTCGGTCAGCTCGCGGCCCGCTCCTTCCGCGCCGGGCGGGAGTAGCCTCCCCGTCACGCCGTCGGTGATCAGTTGCTCGGCGCCGGGGAACCGAGAGGCCAAGATCGGCAACCCCGCGGCGTGGGCCTCGAGCACCGTCAACGGCATCCCCTCGTGCTCCGAGAGGAACAGCAGCAGGTCCGCCCGCTGGTATTCGCCGATCAACGCCTCGTCACCGAGAAAGCCGGCGAAGCGGACCGACTCGGTCACACCACTCCGCCGGGCAAGCGCTTCGAGCGCACTCCGCTCGGGCCCGTCGCCGGCGATCGTCAGGCTCAATTCGAAACCGGCGGCCCGCGCCTCGGCGAGTGCTCGTATCGCCCGGTCGATCGCCTTCAGGGGAACCAGCCGACCGACGCAGAGCAGCCGTCCAGCCAGTCCATCGCGCGGCTCCGCGGGGGGCCTAAACCGGCCACAGTCCACGCCGCTACCAACCACCTCGAGCTTGTCCCGCGGGAGGTCGTACCCCGTCCGCACCTCCTCCAGCGTATGGTGGTTGACACAGATCACCCGGGCGGCGCGCTCGAGCACCCGACGCTCGACGCGGGCCGCGACGGTGCCACGCATCACCTGCTCGGCCAGCGATCCGGCGTGCCGGGCCATCGCGAGCATCGTCGAGTGGACGAAGACCACCTCCGGGACCACCGGATCGAGGTAGGCCCCCAACGGGGTGAAGTGGTTGAAAATGACGTCGAAGCCGCCACTCAGACTGGAAGCCACCCTGCGGGAGAAACCCAGGGCGCGAACGAAAGGCAGCCGGCCTACGCGCAGTCTCTCGACATCCGGTTCCTCGGCGTGGTTCGAGTGTTCCCGATAGCAGAACAGCCTCACCTGGTGGCCCCGCTGACGCAAACAGTCGAAGACCACCTGGACGTAGCGCGCGGCTCCCCCGGTCGCCAGACCGGGGTCGTGGTGGGGAGTCAGCAGCGCCACCCGCAAGCTCATGCGAGTTGAGCCACCATGCGCACCACCGGGCCCAGCGTCTGCTCCGGCCCGAACTCTTGCTCGATCAGCGCCAGACAGGCCAGCGTCGTCTCCCGGTAGCCCTGCTCGAGCCCTTGCGCGGCGGCGATCAGCTCGTCGAGGTCGTTGCAGTAGACCCCGGCGCCATACCGCTGAATCAAGCCGTCCGGATCGACGCGGGAGATCACCGGCGTGCCGACCGACCATGCCTCGAGAAACGTGTTGGGAAAGCCCTCTGTGGCCGAGGTGCAGACCAGCGCCCTGGCGCGCCGATACAGCTCGCGGATCTCGTCAGGAGCCACGTGGTCCCTGTAGCTCAGGTTGGGTAGCTGGCCCACCGCCTGCTCGACCTCCGCGCCGGAGGGATCCCCGGCCATCGCCTGCCCGACCATCAGGAACCGCTGCTCCGGCAGCCGACGCGCCAGCTCGACGAATTCCAGCGGCTTCTTGTAGACGCGTTCGAGTCGGCCGACCCAGAGCAGCCCATCCCGCTGCTCGTACGGCAAGAAATCCGATTCTGATAACGCAGGCTGGATCAGGTTCCGCGCCAGCGGTGCCAGACGACCCGACTGAGCCTCCAGCAGTGACTGCTGGCGGATGGTCTGTGCCAGCAGACCGTCAGCAACTCGCAGTGCGCGGCGAAACAGGCGATTGATCAAACGTGGGTGAGGCCAGTCGGGCAAGACATCCGAGTCGCTGGTGATCGCATACACATATCGCAGCGGGAACACGGGCCGGACCACGCAAAGCAAGATGGCCAGCGGCAGGTTGCCACGAACGTAGAACAAAGCACCCCGCCGACGATAGACCTCTCGCAACAGGCGCAGATATTTCAGCGGTATCCGCAGGACGGACGGCAGGCTGGAGCCTGCCGTGAACGAGGTCCGACACTCGAACCCCTCCCACTCCGTACGGGGCGGCTGGCCGAAGTCCGCGACGATGAAGCTGACCTGATAGCCGGCTCGAGCCAGCTCGCGAGCCAGCAGCACCTGCTGGCGCTCGGCCCCCCCCAGAGGGGAGCGCACCGAGTCGTCGAAGTACGGATAGACGTACGGAGCCAGAAAACAGACGTGCCGCATCGACTCAAGTGTACCTCGCGATCCGCGTCTGGGGAGCCGCTCCTTTCTTTCCAGCTCACCGCTGCTCAACCCGGACCTCTAGTAGAAGTCGGCCCCGCGCTGCTTCTCGTTGTTCGGCGCCTTGGCTTTCTTGGCGGCCCGCTTGCCGAGAATCACCTTCAGCTCGTGAATCGGGGTGCCGTCGCTCCACTTACCCATGAAGCGCTGCTCCCGAGTATTACCCAGTGCGTATCGGCGGTTCTTGCCATAAAAAGCAGCGTCGGTGAGCGCATCCAGCAGCTTCCAGTTGCCGTAGAAGTCATGCGCATTGAGATGCGCGGAACTGCGGGTGCCATCGGTGCTGGAGAGGGCATCCATAGTCTGCTGACCGGTGCCGTTGAAGCGGCGGTCGGGCGCGAAAGGCTGGCGATGGCTGGCAATCAACGCCGGCTGGCCACGCCGATCACTGGTCAGAATGAGCAGGTTCTTGTTCCGGGGTGCAACCCCCGTCGCACCCTCGAAGATCTTCTTGCCGATCATGTCGCCCACCACGCGATCCTCGGCCCCGACCAGCACGACCAGTAGGGTCTGCTTGGGAATCTGGCTGTGATCGGCCAGCAGGCTGGGCATGATCGACCGCCAGCCGGATTTGCCGTGGCTGTCGCCGGGCTGGATCACCAGCACCGCCCCAGGCTTGGGCAGCTGATGCTTACCGGCCTGGGCCGCGATGTTGGCCGCCAGCGACGCACCCAACGAGTGGCCCGCGAGCGCGAACCTCTTCTTGTCGGCCTGGAGGTGGGTCTTGCCATCCAACCGGCCCAGCGCATCCTTGATCGAGCGAATCGCGGCTGGGGTCATTGAACCGGGAGGAGTCAGCATCGAGGCCTGATAGCGCGGATAGAGCACGATGTTGCCGCGACGCACCAGGTGCTCGATCCACGCCCCGTAGCCATAAGGACTCATTCCACCCCAGCCGTGCAGCAGCACGATGACGGGCGCGGGCTGGGTGGGGCGGGGCGAGGCGGGCTCGAACAGCCAGTACTGGTCGTCCCCTTCGAGAAAGGTGTTCTGGACCACCCTGGCGTGCTTGTAGAGACTGCCGCCGGGGCCGGATGCGGGCTGCTGAGGCCCAAGAAGGGTGTCCTGGGCCTGCAATGGAAGCGCCAATAACGCCATCAGGGCGACAGCAACGAGTTCTCGCATTCTCGGAATCTCCAGTTGGTTAGTGGAGGTCTTATACGGGTGGCAGTCTCAATTGTGAGATCGAACGAGCAGGAAAAGTCGATCGATCAGTCGTTCCCAGGAGATCTCCTGCGCCAGATACTCTCGAATCGCCGCAGGCGCTGCTGAGCGGTCGAAAGCGCGGAAGAAGGCGTCGATCCCCTCCGCAAGCGCTTCGACGTTGGGTTCGACCAACACTCCGGTCCGTCCGGGCTCGACACAGTCGGTCAGGCTGCCCACACTGGTCGCGATCACCGGTCGCTCGAACAGGTAGGCGATCGGCAGGATGCCCGAGCCGGTCGCCGTCCGATACGGCAGCAGAACCGCGTCGCAGGCGGCGAAATACCTGGCGGTCTCCTCAGGGGTGGCATAGCGGTCGATCAGCCGCACGAGATCGGACAGCCGGTTGCCTTCGACTTTCGCATCGATCTCGGATCGCCCCCGCCAGATCTCGCCAGCGACGATCAGCTGTGGCCGGGTCGAGGTGCGGGCCAAGGCATCGAGCGCCATCGGCAGCCCCTTGTACGGCCGAACGAAACCGTAGAACAACAGCAGGCGCGTGTGCTCGTCGATGCCCAGCACCCTGCGGGCAGCCTCGCGGGTCGGACTGTTGACGGGCGGCTCGAACAGCGGCGGCATCTTGGCCAGCACGCGCGGAGCGGCCGGCGCCTGCCGGGCCAGCTTCGCCAGCTCACTCTGCGAGTGGACCAGATGGCCATGCCCCAGCCGCAGCACCAGCTGCGATCAGATCCGCGCCATCGCACCGGCATCGTGAGAGACCACGTTATGAGACACGAAAAAAATACGGATCCCGGTAAACAGCCGAACCAGCATCCCCAGCAGCAGCAGATGCGGGGCCCAGAAAGGCACCGACCAGGTCAGCACCAGGCTGTCGGGACGCTGGCGGTCGAGCTTGCGGAACAGCGCCAGCCAGGTGAGAGGATTGAGGCTGTCGAGCGTGTAGTGAACGCCCTCCACCGGCGCCTGCGCCCCCGGCTCGCGGTCGGAGGCGCCGGGATAGAGAAACCTCGGGTACTGTCGGCTGTAAGAGTAGAACTCGACCCGAGCACGCCGCTGAAGCGCTTCATAAAGCTGCGTGTTGTACTGGGCGATCCCGCCGCGCCAGGGCGCGATCGGGCCGACCAGGACCAGATGCGGCTTGCCGGCACCCATCAGGGCACTCTATCACATAACGTGGATCTTGATATCCTGAGTAGGTGATCGAGCATAGGCGTCTGCTACAGCTGTTTCTCCTCGCCGTCGCGATCCGAGCCTGTTTCGGCCTGATACAGCCGGAGCACCCCCGGTTCGCCGATTCGCAGCAGTATCTGGCGATGGCGGAGAATATCCAGGCCGGAAACGGCCCGATCATCAACCAGAGGCTGAAGGCCTATCGGGCCCCTGGATACCCCTTCTTCCTGGCCGGGGTTTCGACGCTGCTGGGCCACGACATCCGCGTCTTGCGGGTCGTCCAGGCCTTCGTCGGCGCACTGGTGCCACTGCTGCTGGTGCTGCTCGGGCAGGAGCTGGGAGAAAAGCGTGCTGGATGGCTGGCCGGCCTTGCGGCGGCCTGCTACCCCCACCTGGTCTACTTCAGCGCGAGGTTGCTGACCGAGACGCAGTTCACCTTGCTGCTGCTACTGGCGATGCTGATCCTCGCCCGCGCCCACGGCCGATCCAGCTGGCGACTCTCCCTGGCCGGGGGGGCTGCCCTCGGACTGGCCACGCTGACCCGCTTCAGCTTGGGGCTGCTGCCCCTGGCGCTGATCCCGGTTTGGTTCTGGCACACACCGAGGCCTCGCCGTCAGTTCGTCTTCGTCCTGCTCGGGTTCACGCTCGTGCTGGCACCCTGGAGCGTGCGCAACTACCGGATTCTGGGCAGCTTCGTCCCGCTCTCGACCCACCTGGGGCATCATGCCTGGGAAGTCCTCGGCCCCCAGGCAACTGGCGGTCCGGTGGCCGACCACATCACCTGGCCCGAAGGGACACACACCCTGGACGAGCTGGCCCGAGACCGGATGCTGAAGCGGAAGACGTGGGAGCACGTGCAGATGCACCCGGCCAGGACAATCGGCCTGGTGGGCCGCAAATTCCTGCGCTACTGGAGCCCTCTGCCCAATGATCCAGCCCATCGGACACCGCTGTACATCCTCGCCAGCCTGGCCTCCTTCGGAGTAGTGCTCCTGCTGGCTCTGGCAGCTCTCCTGCAAGCGCGCAGGAGACTGATGCCGCTCTGGCCGCTCTGGCTGCCGTTGCTG
>PVBE011414555.1_pt1 | contig 10544 bp, 16 predicted proteins | sample 1631181 | NCBI WGS metagenome assembly PVBE01 (sample SAMN08397723, study PRJNA350692) | Marine metagenome, whole genome shotgun sequencing project. | isolation source: water | place: Pacific Ocean | collected 2012-04 | reverse complement strand
CGTTCATTCGGTTTTGACGCCCGGCCTGACAAGCTTTAGCGAAATGGTTGATTTGGCGGCGAAAACCGCCCTGAAGGAGGAATTCGCCAGTGGCGAAGACGCTCTGGTTGTAACGGCAGGCGTTCCGTTTGGAACAATTGGCGCGACCAACATTCTTCGTATTGTCTGGGTCGGTTAGCCTAATTTATTCAGGAGCCGATTGAATGCCGGTTGCAGTTTTCAACTATCTTTTCGCCCAACGTTATAAACGCGCGCCAAAAAAAGTCGTCCGCAGAAAGATAACCAAAAAGCGCGACGTGAAGGCAAAACCATACGTTCCCGGAACCATTCTGATGAGCGGCAGGACCTTCAAGGCGCCGGTCGCCTGTACGAGCCTGAACGCTTACGTCGTTTCCGACGACGCGTCCGGTTCATTGGCGACGCTTATAACGGCATCCGCGATGATGGTGATCTTTACACGGCGGTTTTGGCCTTCCTGTTCATCTGGGCGCGCGCCGATGATGATGACCAACTGCCGTGTTACTGACAGCAGGATACTCTGGGTCTTGACAAGGGCCATGCGCATTGTATGGTGCGCGCCCTGACGCTTACTTTGATTATCTATTCGGAATTTAAACGATGGCAAAGCCAAATACCATACTGGTCAAACTGGTCAGCACCGCTGATACCGGGTTCTATTACGTGACAAAAAAGAACCCCCGCAATCAGACTGAAAAGATGGAATTTCGCAAATACGATCCCGTCGTGCGCAAGCATGTGATCTTCAAGGAAGCAAAGATCAAATAATCATCGCCAGCACCCCCCTTTCAGGCTGGGACGTTTCACGTTATCCGTATTTGACACGGCCCCTGAAATCATCCACCATTCTGTCGTAGCTGGTTGCGGACGTGCTTTTTTAAGCGGTTTGCAATGGCTGGACCCGGGCTTGATTTCAGCCTCGAATGGTCGCGCCCGGGTAAAAACAAAAACAACGGATTTCTGACGCCTATGTCCAAAACCATCCTGATCGTCGAAGACAACGAACTGAACATGAGGCTCTTTGACGATCTTCTTCAGGCGCATGGGTATGGAACGGTTCAGACTGCAGACGGACGCGAAGCTATCGACTTGGCTCGTGAACATCATCCAGACCTTATTTTAATGGATATTCAACTCCCTGAAATTTCGGGACTTGAAGTCACTAAAATATTGAAAGCGGATGACGACCTTAAGACTATCCCCGTAATCGCCGTGACGGCATTCGCCATGAGGGGCGACGAGGAGAAAATCCGGGAAGGCGGTTGCGAAGGCTATATCGCCAAACCAATTTCAGTTCCGAATTTCCTGGAAACCGTTTCCAGCTTCCTGGGCTAAAATTCATTCGCCCCTGACTTCTTCAACCATATCCCTCAAACGCAGATCCCCCAATCAGCTGATGTTTGACGGTTTTGAGACAGAATTCGAGAAATGGCTGGAGCCAGACAACCGCTGGTATTACGGGCCAGGCCGAAAATGTAATCCACGTTGTTGCATTCGCACCAATGAACCATGTTCTCTCTGACAAAACCACTATCACCGCGATGGGCCTGGAAATTGCCAGGGGCAAGGCCAAAACTCCGGGCGCTTTGGGGGCCATCTTGAAGAAAAACATCAAGAATCCGGGGGCGCCGGGCCGCGACGATATTTTCGGTTGGGGCTTCGCTCGGCGCAAATCTGCCTGCTGAACGATTTTGGGTTCTATTGAATCCAAATTAGAACAGTTTGATCCAGTGTCCTGCCCCAGAAATACGCACGCGTATTTCCGGGATAAGCAGGCCACGTAACATATTGATATCGTGTGATTCAGCCTCTAAAGTTCTGCACTTATAATGTGCCGAACTTTAGAACCATCACACTAGGATAATCCCATCAAGGAACGAGCGAAGGCCCGGGCTTCAAACGGACGCATATCATCTGCACCCTCGCCCACGCCAACCGCGTGCACGGGCAATCCAAATTTTTCCGCCAGCGCGACGACGACGCCACCACGGGCAGTGCCATCCAGTTTGGTCATCATCAACCCGCTGACGTCGACCATGTCCTTGAAGGTTTCGACCTGTGAATGGGCGTTTTGACCGACGGTGGCGTCCAGGACCAGCAGGCAATCATGGGGGGCGGTATCATCAAGTTTACGAATGACGCGGATAATTTTTTCCAGTTCCGCCATCAGGTCCTTTTTGTTTTGTAATCGCCCGGCGGTGTCGATCAGCAATACATCAACGCCTTCGCTTTTTGCCTTTTGCAAGGCGTCAAAGGCAAGCCCGGCTGCGTCTGCGCCGGGGGGCGCGGAAATGACAGGCGAACCCGTACGCTCACCCCAGACCTGAAGTTGTTCGACAGCAGCCGCGCGAAAAGTATCGGCGGCGGCCATCATGACACGCAAGCCCTGGGCTTTAAGGCTGGTCGCAAGCTTGCCGATCGAAGTGGTTTTACCGCTGCCATTAACTCCGCAAACCAGAACAACATGGGGGGTCAGGGCTCGATTTACTTCAAAGGGCTTGGCGACGGGTTCCAGCAGTTTTTCGATCTCTTCGGCCAGGGCACCGCGCACTTCGTCTGCATCGACTTCCCTGTCGAAACGACTCCTGGCGAAGTTGGCCGTAATCTTGGCGGCGGTCGAAACGCCCAGGTCGGCGCCAATCAAAAGCTCTTCCAGTTCCTCAACTGCGGCACTATCCAGGCGGCGTTTGGTGAAGGCGGCGGTGATTGGGTCGGCCAGCTTGGCGGTGGTTCGGCTCAAGCCCTGTCTCAGGCGGCCGAGCCAACCTTTTTTTGGTTCTTCGTTCATGCGGCCAGTTCGGCGATCAGCCGCCCTTTTTTCTCGTCTATAGCGTTAACCCGGGCATCCACAATAGCGCCGACCGGAGCATCGGATGTCAGCTTTACCGGCGCAAAGTGGCGCGTGTGACCCTTGCGGTCCTGTTCGACCAACACCTGGACACTTTCCCCCATATTCGAGCTCAGGAACCGGTTAAGCGCCGCCTCGCCAACCTGACGAAGCCTTTGGGCCCGCTCCCTGACAATTGCACCATTGACGGCGGGCATTTTTGCGGCGGGTGTATCCGGCCGGGCGGAATAAGGGAAGACATGCAAATAGGTTAGGCCCATGTCGGCAATGGTATTCAGGGTGTTTTCAAACTGGGTGTCCGTTTCGGTAGGAAATCCGGCGATCAGATCTGCGCCAAAAACTGTATCTGGCCGCACATTGCGCACCCCTTCAATCAAGTCGATGGCATCCTGACGGTTATGACGGCGTTTCATTCTTTTCAGGACCATGTCGTCAGCCGCCTGCAGGCTGAGGTGCAGATGCGGCATGAAACGTTCTTCCTGCCCCAAAAGGCAAAAAATATCATCGTCGATACAGGCGGGATCCAGCGAGGTGATGCGCAGGCGTTGCAGGGCCGGAACCTGATCTAGAATTTGTCTCGCCAGGCCACCCAGGGTGGGAAATGTCTCGGCGTCCTGCCCGTAGGACGAAACATCGACACCGGTCAGGACAACCTCGCCGTGGCCGTTCTCGGTAAGGGTGCGAACCTGGTCGATGACGCGCTTCGGCTGGACGCTGCGGTTGGGGCCGCGGACGAAGGGAATGATGCAAAAGGAGCAACGATGGTCGCAGCCTTGCTGTACCTGGACAAAGGCTCGAGTGCGGTCTTCAAAGCCAGAAATCATCGGCACGTTGAAGGCTTCCGGGGCATTCATGATATCTGAAACGGCGACGTCTGGTCCCTCGTCGGCACTTAGGCGGGTGCCGTCCATTTTCTCAGAGTTACCAAGCACCCGACTGACTTCCTCCATGGAAGCGAATTCTTCCGGTTTCAGTTGGGCGGCGCAACCGGTGACGATGATACGTCGTCCGGGGTTGTCGCGGCCCAGTCGGCGAATGGTCTGGCGCGCCTGGCGCTCGGCTTCGGCCGTCACTGCGCAGGTATTGACGATGATAGTGTCTTCGAGGCCGGCCCTTTCGGCTTCGCTGCGCATGATTTCGGATTCCAGGGTGTTTAACCGGCAACCGAGAGTGACAACATTTGGAGGAGGCATCGGCTTGATATCTCCTCAGGCCAGAAAAGCGCTGTCGAGGTCGCCTGAAAAGCTGGTTGCGACAGGCCCCGTCATCAGTACGTGATTATCGGACATCCAGTGCATTTGAAGGGTTCCGCCATTCAGATGAACATTCGCCATCCGGTCCGTCAGGGAACGGCGGTTGGCTGCAACGATGGCGGCGCAGGCGCCCGAGCCGCAAGCCAGTGTTTCGCCGACGCCACGCTCCCATACGCGCAGGCGGATTTCGTTTTCAGATTTAACAGTCGCAACGCCAACATTGGTCAATTCGGGGAAGGCCTTGTGATGTTCGATAACCGGGCCGTGTTCCTGAAGATCGACGGCGTCCGCATCTTCGACAAAAAAGACCGCATGGGGGTTGCCCATATTAACGCCGACCGGGTCCCGCAAGGGGCCAGAGCCGACGCCAAGGTGCAGCGTGTCCACAGCTTCGCTCAAGGGAATATCACGCCAGTCCAGGTTGGCTGGTCCCATATCGACAGAGACCAGTCCGTCGTCTGCGCGTTGGGCGTTCAGCAGGCCCGCGACGGTTTCAATAATTGTATCGCGGGTGGCGTTTTCCTTCATGATGAGCGAGGCCACGCAACGGGTTGCGTTGCCGCAGGCATCCGCCTCGCTGCCGTCGGTGTTGTAGATGCGCATGAAAGCGTCGGCATGGGCGTCAACGGCGGTTTCAATCAAAATCAACTGATCACAGCCGATGCCGGTATGCCTGTCGGCGATGGCGCGCGCCTGGGCCCGGCTTAACTCTAGCCGCTGCTTACGGGTATCAATGATGACAAAATCATTGCCGATCCCATGCATCTTTGTGAATGCTCTGGTTTCCATAACGGGCTTAATATGTCGTTCATTGGGGGGAAGTCCACTATTTTACGTGCCTAGTTCCGATGGGCCGCGAGGAATTTTTCCATGTGAAAGCGCGCCTGTGTGTTCTTGTAGATGTAGGGTTGCCCAACGGGACAGGCCTTTCGCGCGAGGCACCCGCCGGTGAAACATGCGCCTTCCGGTTCTCGCTCCAGCAAGTCAAGACAGCCCGGAACATCATATCCATCCACTGAAAAAGCGCTGACAGGACAGGTCGTCAGGCAGGGTTTTTTCTGGCAGGTCAGGCAAGGACTGGCGTCTGCCGTTTGCGTATTGAGGTCAATCGTAGCAGCGATAATCAAGGCTCCACGATAGGCATGCCACATACCGTATTTTTCATGCAGCATCGGCCCTATGGGCGTCGGGTAAACACATCCCGAACGTGCGGCCCAACGCTGGAACGGCTGGTAGGGTGGCCCATCGAATGGAAAAAGCGCGTCAATGTCGATGTCGAACCGCCCTGACAGGGCGTTGCCAATATCGTTGAGAACCCGTCGGGACCAGTTATCCATCGGATTGCGCTCGCCCTCGTCAAAACCTGCACCTGAAAAAACGCGCCACATATCCGGCCCGGCATTGCCGACAAGGATAAGGCTGCAATCCTGATTGTAGCCGGGAACTTCGTCGGTTGGCAGAGGGTGAAAAGAGCCAAGGATTTTCAGGCCGACGGACGAAAGCTCTTGTTCTATATCGTGAAGAATCAATTTCATGACCACTTTCATCGTCCAGATTAAAACGCCCGTCAATCCTGATCCGACGCGAAACCTGAAAAATTAGATCATTTGATCGTTTTTCAAGAAGTAGATCAACCCGCGACCTCCTTTAGCAGATCGACGACTTTGCGGCGCAGGGCGGGATCTTCAATCTGGTAGTAGACTCGAAGCATCCGTTTTGCACTGGTGATATCATCGGCATCAGGGGCCAGGGTAGGTTTGGTTGCATCTTGTTTGGGAAACAAATGTGATACGTCGATTTTCAGGACCTGACTTAGGGCCATTAGATGGGCGGGGCTGACGAAACGCTTTCCTTCTTCGAATTCTTTTGTGCTTCCTCGTCTCGCACAAAGTCTGTCATCGACTTCTTCATGGCTCAAGCCGCATTGACGACGGAATCGGGACAGCTGTTTGCCGATATGATGTTCGACGGAAGTTTTGACTTCTTTTTTTGTTTTGCGTTTCATTGTTTCGGACGTTCGGAAATATGCGAAATGCTTCGTCGTATTATGAACTTTTAAGTGTGGTAACTCGATGTACACCACCATAAGCATAGCATGATGATGCAATCGATCCAAGGTGAAAGCCGAGGTTAAGAATCTGGTGTAGCGAGGCTGTTGTGACGATAACTGTCTTGAAGAGGCTCCCGGGTGGATCGGACCCTTGACTTGCCAGTCCTCTATCCATAGATTGCGCGTCCTACACCTATGCCCATGAACACTTTTCGCCTCATGGGGCGCCGCCAGCCCGCGAGTTTCGCGCACTGGCGCATTTGTGTTTGGACTTTTTGACGGCTCCTTTCGACGGACAATGACCTAAGATGTTTGACAGCCTTACAGGCAAACTTGGCGAGATTTTCGACGGACTGACAAAGCGCGGCGCGCTTTCACAATCTGACGTTGATGCCGCCCTGCGCGAAATTCGCGTCGCCCTGCTGGAAGCCGATGTCGTCCTGGATGTGGTCAAGAACTTCATCGAAGGGGTTCGCGCGCGCGCCATCGGCGAAGAAGTCGTGCGTAGCGTCACGCCGGGGCAAATGGTCATCAAGATCGTTAACGATCATCTGATCGAAATGCTTGGGGGTAAAGCCAGTGACGGGGCGGCTCCAAACCCTGAAGATACCGGCATCAACCTTGCCGGAACCCCGCCTGTCGCCATTTTGATGGTAGGGCTGCAGGGCTCCGGTAAAACCACGACCAGCGCCAAGCTCGCGCTTCGCATCAAAAAACGCGAAAAGAAAAAGGTTTTGATGGCGTCACTGGACGTTTATCGCCCGGCTGCTCAACAGCAGTTGGCCGTTTTGGGTGAGCAAACGGACGTGGCGACGCTGCCCGTTATCATGGGCGAGCAACCCTTGGCGATTGCAGGCCGCGCGATGGACAACGCACGCAAGGAAGGCTTTGATGTTGTCATCCTGGATACGGCGGGTCGCCTGCACATTGATCAGGAATTGATGGACGAGGTCGCTAAGATCAGCGCCGCCACCAACCCGATTGAAACCCTGCTCGTCGCCGACGCCATGATCGGCCAAGACGCCGTTACCATGGCCATGGAATTCAACGAAAAGGTCGGCGTTACCGGTATTGCGCTAACCCGTGTTGATGGCGATGCCCGTGGCGGCGCGGCCCTTTCCATGCGCCAGGTTACCGGCATGCCGATAAAACTGATGGGCGTCGGTGAAAAACTCGATGAGCTAGAGGCTTTCGATGCATCGCGTATCGCCGGGCGTATTCTGGGACAGGGCGATATAGTCGGCCTGGTCGAAAAAGCCGCCGAAGTCATCGAAAAGGAAGACGCGGAAAAACTGGCCAAGAAAATGATGAAAGGCCAGTTCTCGTTGAACGATATGTCCGATCAGTTAAGCCAGGTACGAAAGATGGGCGACGTTGGCGGTTTAATGAACATGATCCCCGGCATTTCCAAGATGAAAAAACAAATGGCCGACACAAACATTGATGACAAGATGATCACTCGCCAGCAGGCGATCCTGTCTTCGATGACCCCGCATGAACGTGAAAAGCCAAAAGTTTTGAACGGTTCGCGCCGCCGCCGCATAGCCGCAGGCTCGGGCACTACCGTTCAGGAAGTCAATCGGCTGCTCAAACAGCATAAGCAGATGGGCACGATGATGAAGAAGATGGGCAAGATGGGTAAAAAAGGCATGCTTGGCGGTCTCGGCGGCGGTATGCCGCCCGGGATGATGCCACCCGGCATGATGCCGCCCCGCGGATAGGACATCCGTAATTTTTTCAGAAGTTGAGTTAAGATTTCAAGAAACACGTTACAGATAACCAAAAGGATACGTAGTCACCATGGCTTTGAAAATCAGACTATCACGGGGCGGCGCAAAGAAGCGGCCATTCTACCACGTTGTTGTTGCCGATTCCCGCAGCCCCCGCGATGGCCGCTTTATCGAGCGCGTCGGCACTTACAATCCGATGGTCCCCAAAGATCATGCGGAACGCTTGACCCTGAAAGAAGAACGCATCCAGTACTGGATGGGCGTTGGCGCATTGCCGACCGACCGCGTTGCGCGCTTCCTGGCTGATGCCGGCCTGGGCGAAAAACCTTCAGTTCCCGAACAGACTAAACAGCACCTACCCAAGGCGAAAGCCCAGGAACGCATGAAAGAAGCCGAAGAAGCCAAAGCCGCTGCCGTTGAGGCCGCCGCCGCCGCTCCGGCTGAGGAGGCCCCGGTAGAAGAAGCTCCGGCAGAAAAAGCAGCTACTGAGGAAGCACCGGCCGAAGAGGCTCCTGCTGAAGAAGCTGACGGGGACAAGGCGGCCGGCTGATCCGGTCTGCCAGTGAAAGTACGATGACGGATACGTCTCAGGAACTCATATGCGTTGGCGCGATCACCGGCGCACGGGGCCTGAAAGGCGAGGTCAGGATCAAAAGCTTTACCGCCGACCCGAAGGGGGTCTCCCACTACGGAGACGTCACGGATGAGAACGGCGAGAACAGCTATAAGATTCGGATTACCGGACAGGCGAAGGGCCAACTGCTAGCCCGCCTGAAAGGGATCGAAGACCGTAGCGCCGCCGAGGCCCTGAAGGGGACCTGGTTGTACGTTCTCAAATCGGCTCTTCCGGCGCCGGAGGAAGACGAGTTTTATTTTTCCGACCTGGTCGGCCTGAGGGCCGATCTTGTCGACGGGGGGAAACTGGGCTCGATCAAGGAGGTGCATGACTTTGGAGCAGGCGCCATTCTTGAGGTTACCGGCGGCGAGGAAGGTATCGTTATGGTGCCGTTTACCCGGAGCGTCGTGCCGGAAGTTGATTTGACCAGCGGACGGGTCGTTATTGATCCGCCGCCGGGTTTGTTGGAACCAGCTTCGCCCGAGGCGATGGGTGAGGCAGGAGATGGAGAGGAAGAATGACAGGGGCGGCACCGTGGAAAGCAACGGTTCTGACTTTGTTCGAAGAAATGTTTCCGGGATCCCTGGGCCTGTCATTGGCGGGACAGGGATTGAAAGACGGCATCTGGGCGTTGGAAACGGTGGACATTCGCGAGTTTGCGAGCGATAAACACCGCACTGTGGACGATGCACCATTCGGCGGCGGACCGGGAATGGTCATGCGGGCTGATATTGTCGGTGCGGCGATTGAGAAGGTCAGGGCTGAAACGCCTGAGAGACCGTTGATCTATCTCTCGCCGCGCGGATCGCGACTGGACCAGAAACGAGTCAGGGAACTGGCGACGGGACCGGGGTTGACGTTGCTCTGCGGGCGTTATGAAGGCGTCGATGAACGGGTCCTGGAGGTTCACGAGATCGAAGAGGTCAGCCTCGGCGATTTTGTGTTATCTGGCGGAGAGCCTGCGGCGATTGCCATGATCGACGCCTGTGTCCGCCTTTTGCCGGGCATTATGGGGGCGCAAGCCTCGGGCATCGAGGAAAGTTTCGAGCGGGGATTGCTGGAATATCCCCACTACACAAGGCCTCAAGCGTGGCGGGGCAAAACGGTGCCGGAGGTTCTGTTTTCCGGGCACCACGAAAAGATCAGGGACTGGCGTAAGACCCAGTCCGAAGAAATGACGAAACAGCGGCGACCCGATTTGTGGGACCGCTATGTGAAAAAAGATTAAGGATCGACGAAGGCCAAACAGGACCTTCAATACGTAAGGAATAGAACTATGAATATTATTGAAGAAATTGAAAACGAACAGGTTGCTAAACTGACCGCAGAAGGTATCGCACCGGAATTTGCCGCTGGTGATACGCTAAAGGTCAACGTCAAGGTCGTTGAAGGCACCCGTGAGCGTATCCAGTCCTACGAAGGTGTTTGCATTGCGCGCAAGAACGACGGGTTGAACTCATCTTTCACCGTTCGCAAGATTTCCTCTGGCGAAGGCGTAGAACGTGTCTTCCCGCTTTATTCTCCGAATATTGCCGGTATTGAAATTGTTCGCCGGGGCGATGTTCGCCGCGCCAAGTTGTACTATCTGCGTGGCCGCACCGGTAAATCCGCCCGTATCGCCGAAAAGGTCGATGGATATTCCGGCAAACTGACGGCCGCCGCAAAGGCCGAAGCCGCCGCTATCAAGGCGAAGTCTCGGGCCGAAGGAACGGGTAAATCCAAAAAGGGCAAGAAAAAAGCCGCTGCTAAAAAAGCCGCAACGGAATAATAAGAACCACTGACTTCCGGTCCCGGTATCGCCGGGACCGAAAGTCGGCAATGACGGTTCCGACAATCTGGCGAGGGCAAAATCGCGCCGGGACCGTATTTTTTGGTCTGTTTAAGGAAAACGGGAAATTTCTGGCGATGCCAAAAACATTATTCGACAAAATCTGGGAAAGCCACATAGTTGACGTTCAGGACGACGGGACCTCCCTTATCTATATTGACCGTCATCTGGTTCATGAAGTAACCAGCCCACAGGCCTTCG
>PVBE010976321.1_pt1 | contig 10544 bp, 5 predicted proteins | sample 1631181 | NCBI WGS metagenome assembly PVBE01 (sample SAMN08397723, study PRJNA350692) | Marine metagenome, whole genome shotgun sequencing project. | isolation source: water | place: Pacific Ocean | collected 2012-04 | reverse complement strand
GCGGATCGAGGACGACCGAGGTCGTCCCATCTCGCCAGGGGTGGCGGAGGTCGATGGCAACACGGTCGCCGGGTAAGAGGCGCATGCGCTTCGAGGCGATGGCGGGACGCGCGATGTACTTGGCGAGTCGCTCGAGCCCGTTGGGATCGGTGGATCGGATCGCGACGTCGGCGTGCAAGGTGAAACCGGCTGCCTCGGCGAAAAGGTGGGGCGTGGGGTCGGGGCGAACTAGTCAACTTACTTGGTGATTTGTGATTTGCCTGGATCCGAGTCGATCGCGCCTACCCCTTCCCAGCCACAATTCACTACTCACCAAGTAGATTGATATTTTTGCCCCGACCCCGTGAACTCTTGCTGGTCGCCCACGCCGAGCTCGTCGCCACGTGCTCGTCGGTGCACGTCATCGCCGGGCCGAGCCGGACCGCGGACATCGAGCTCCACCTGACCCTCGGCGTTCACGGCCCGGGCCGCGTGGCCATCGTGGTCGGCCCCTGAGCGTCAGCAGTGATTGGCCAACGATCGCATCGCCGATCGCCTGCATCGGACCGCCAGGACCGCATCACGGACAGTCCGATGGGTGGTCCCCAGATCGTGGCGCGAGGGCGGTCCCAAGCAGGTGGCGCTTGACAGGCCGGGACCTTCGTAGGTGCGTACGGCGTCATCCGGCTGCTGCGGGTCGTCACCACCGACGCTGGCATCACCTCGGAGGCGAATGCCCGCCTCATCCGCAGCTACGGTCTCCACAACGTCCTCGCTCTGAAGGAGAACCAGCCCACCCTGCTCGGCGAGGCGGTGCGGCTGCTCGGGCGCCGCTCCGCGGAGGAGGCCGACTCCGAGACGGTCGACCGAATCGACAACAGCACCGTCTGCGTCCGTCGCGTGTGGCCGACAACCGAAGACGACTGTCACAACGTGCTCGACACCCGGCTCCGCGAGGACGACCACACGGCTTTGCCCGAGCCGAGGATGTGGCCGTGCGGAGGCGCCGCGTTCTCGTACTGCCGTCGCCCTGCGGTCGAACTCTGATCCCCGCGACGGCCGAAGTCTTGAGGCACTCGCAAAAAAGGGGGGGCAGGGCGAGTGCCGTCATGGTGCGTCGCATCGTGGGTACTGCATGTTGTGCCTGTGCCCGGGGCGCAGGCCCACATGTAGTAGCCGCGAGGCGGCGTGCCAGGGCGGTGCTCGGACGCCGACCTTTTTACGAGGGCCTCAAGTCTTGTGCTTCGGCTCGATGTCTCGGTCGTCCGGGACGCCCGGCTGCCTGCCTACCGGGTGCAGTCCTCGCAGCTCGTTGAGACGAGCTTTATTGCATCGGCGTAGACGGTGCCTCTGCCTTCGCGGGTCAGGCTCACTTCGATGACGGGCGACGCGGCCCACACCGTCCCGATTCGAAGCCAGCCGGGGTTCGGCGCGGTCTGGTCGGCCACGACCTGGCCGATTTCGCCGCCGCCGGCGCTGAAGCTGTATGTCGCCACGGTGGTGTTTGCCGGGTCGGCTGGCCAGGCGACGAGCACGTCGTAGAAGTCAGGCGCGAGGCCGCTGAACTGCCAGCGGGCGCGGCCGACCGGGTCCCGACTCCAGCGAGCGTCGCCGCCGACGCCGCCGCCGGCAGCGGGGGCCCACTGGCCGTCGACGAGGAAGAGTGGGTCGCCGTCGTCGACGGCCACCTCGCCGGCGCGGTTCAGGTCGGCGTGTCGCCCCACGCGGGCGGCGTCGGCAAGGACGGGGAGGTCGTCGGTGCCGGTCCATGTGAGCGTGACCCGCTGGCCGTCGAGTCGGTAGCGGCCCAGCTCGAGCCAGCCGGAGGCCGAGCGTTGGTCCACGGTCATGCCGGCTACGAAGCGGCCGTCGCTGGCGATGGTGAGGTCCGCGCGCGTGGAGGCCTGCGGCGCGTCGGGAACGTATACGGCGAGCTGGTGCACGCCCGGCTGGATGGGCAGCGTGAAGGTCGCGACGCCGCCTACGCTGGAGCGATGGTCACCGTCGTGGCCGCCGGCGCCGCCAGACCACCGCCCCTCGGTCTCGGCGTAGAGCCCGTCGCCGTCGTCCACCACGGGCGGCGGGGCCTCAATCTGCTCGACTCGGATCGCGTCCGCGCGCAGGCGGCCGGCGCCGGCCGAGGAGAGCTCGACCAGGAAGTCGCCGCGGCTCGGGAAGCGCCCCAGCAGCACCCACTCGCTGGGCTCGCCGCGCTGGTCCTCGACGAAGCGGGCGACCTCCTGCTCTCCTTCGATGATGCGATAGACGGCGGCCGTGGCGCTGTTCGCGTCGCGCGGGTGATGCACGGACAGAGACTTCCAGCCCGGCAGCATGGCGTCGAAGGTGAAGGTGGCGCGGCCCGCTTCAGTCCAACGAGAGAAGTCATCGTGTCCCTCGGCGTTGGCCCATTCCCCCTCGACTTCGGCGTAGCCGGGCTCGTCTGCGTCGTCGACCATCAGCGCACAGGGCCCACAGTCTTCGCAGGTGTCGCAGGCCTCGTCGGGGTCGCACGTCCCGTCCCCACAACGCGGGGCGCAGCGCGGATCGTCGGGGTCGATGACGCCGGCCGGGCACTGCTCGGGATCCTCCGGTTCGGGCGCTCCGACGAGCTCGTCGGCGAGCTTCTCTGGCTCAGCCACGGTCACCGCCCCTTCGGCGTCCACCGAGAAGCCCACCGTGTAGCTGCCGTCGGACTCGGGCCGCCCACCCGGGGTCAAGTTCAGGAACTGAAACGAGAAGTCCCGGTCGTAGGTCAGCGTGTAGCCGCCGTCGCCGTCATCGGTCAGCGCGACGACCCACGGCGCGAACTCGCCGCTGGACGCGACCACCTCGAAGGGCGCGGTCCAGGTCTCGCCCGCGCCCACCGCGCAGATCACGCTCACGCCCGTAGTCTCGCGCCGCACCATACGCCCGTCGGGGTCTTCCTGCCCCTCCTCTGCAGCGGCGCGGTGCTCGATGCGAGAGGCGCACACGGCCCTCACCCCGTCGCGCTCGACGCCTGCGGCGAGCAGGTATCCGCTCGGCGTTTCGGTGAGCCGGGTTGTCTCCTCGCCCGGCGCGCTCACCGACAGGTGGAAGGTGCACGGCTCACCGGCGGGGTCGATCCGGATGACGGCGTCGCCGCCGGCTACCTCGGCAAGCTCCAGGTCTTCGTCCAAGGCTTCGGCGCCGAACCCCGAGTCACACACCCAGGTCATGATCCGCTCGGCGACGATTTCGCCCACCGAGATGTCGGGCAAGGCCCCCGCGTCCATGGGCCCGGGCATGATCTGCGGCCCGGTGTCGGGGGGCGAGGGCTGACCCATCACGTCGCCTTGTCCCGCCGGCCCGGGTGGCTGAGGCTCTGAGGGATCCCCTTTGGAGCTGTCTTCGCAGGCCGTTGCCGAGAGCGAGAGCGCGGCCAGGACGTGCAGAGCGATTCGCATGGTCCTCTCTCCCCCCATCACTGGTTGTTGCAGGCGCAGCCGCGCGGCTTGCGGCAGCGCTTCGAGCGAGAGATGCACGAGTCACCGCAGGCTTTGCCGCGTCGGCACATCCGACAACACCGTTTCGTACAGTCGCCCGCCCAGGTGGTCGAGACCGAGCACTTCAAGTCGAGCTTCCCGTCACGCGAGTCGGGGCCGCAGCTGTCGAAGATCGCCTCACCCCGGATGTCGACACCGCAGTTCACGTTCACGTTGAACCACCGCAGCCCGAAGCATTTGTTCAGGTTCGCGCCTGCGTTCGCCTGGCCGGTGACCTTCACGCAGGTCCGCGCCGGGTTGCACGACGCCCCCTCGCCGAAGCGTCGGTTCAGCGTGCCGTTGACCGAGCCGCCCGCACGGAGGCAGTCGAAACAGCCGAAGTGGCGCTCGTAGCGCCAGGCCTTCAGGTCCAGCCCGCAGCCCCCCGTCCCGTTCAGCCCCAAGCCGGCGCGCACGAAGACGTCCGTACAAGCATCACAGGCCTCGCACTCTCCGCCGGGTCCGGGTGTCTTGAGCGTGCCGCCCGCGCCCCCACTCACCGTGACGCCGGCCTTGGCGTTGCAGCCCACCTTCACCCCGAAGGGTCCTTTTCGCCACTGGGCGGTGGGCAGGCCGAAGGTGCGGTTCACCGTGACCTCGCCGTCCAGGCTGCCGCCCCGCGTGGTGCAGACGATGTCCTGGCACGACTCGGCGCAGGTCATGTCGTCGCAGACCTTGCATCGCTCGCGTTCGTAGCTGCCGGTGCCTTTTAGCGCGGCCTCCACCTCGATGACGCCGAAGGCCGCGCTGGCGGTGCCGGTGCCGGTGACCTCGAAGTTGGACACGCAGTCGTTGCGGCACGTGCCGATGCCGCCGCTACCCGCCAACGAGGCCTGGAACCCCACGCCCACCTTCTTGTTGATGAAGGGCAGGCGGACCTTCTTCTCGAAGGGCTCCTCGGGAATCGAGAGGGAGCCGCTGAAGGTGGTGTTGGGCGGGGCGAAGCACGTGCATGCGTCGGCGCAACCGTCAGGCTCCGCGTCCGCAACGTGTGCATCGACGTGTGCGTCTACGTGTGCCGGGCCAGCGTCTGGATCGCGGCCGGCTTCCAGCACGAAGCCGTCTGGGATCGGGCCCGCGTCGGGGTCGTGTGGGGGGCTCCCATCGGGCCAGGGGAACACACCGAGGTCGGGCCACCGCGCGCCAGAGTCGAGTCCTGCCTCCGGCCACCCGACGCCCAGGTCCAACTCCGGCGGGATGTCGGCGTCCATGGCCCCGCCCACGCCCAACTCCAGATCCGGGGCGACCTCAGAGTCCATCATCTCGCCGACGCCGGCGTCGTAGTCCATGGGCGGCTCGGCGTCCATCATCTCGCCGACGCCGGCGTCGTAGTCCATGGGCGGCTCGGCGTCCATCATCTCGCCGACGCCGAAGTCCGGCTCGAACTGGACGTCGACTTCATGGACTCCGCCCCCGAACACGACCGGCGACGGCAGATCGACACTCGGCGGCTCGGGTGCCCCGGCGTCGAGCTCGGGGCGCCTCCGAGCCACGACAGCTTCAACGGAGGCCGGGTCCGGGAGCTCGAAGTTCTCGTGGAATGACTGGAAGTCGCGAGTGGCACGGGCGCGCGCGATGGCCACCCAAAGGGGTGAGGGAGGGGTGAACCATCCCTCCCCGCTGAGCCCGTCGCCGGCTCCGCCGCGCTCCAGGAAGCGGGTCCAACGCAGTGGCACGCGGTCTGTGCTGGGCCCGCCACCCGTCAGCACCACCAACTGACCCGCGCGGGTCAGCGTGCCCTCTCGGATGCTGAGGCCGCGTGGGCCCTGCACCATGCGGAGCGAGAGACCCCAGGCGTCCGGGCCTGGGGCGCCGTCGACTCGAATCCGGCCCGCCGGGGTCACACTCCAACGAGCTTCGCTCAGCTGGAGCGACTCGCCACCGATCTCGACTATAGTTTCGTTCTGCGCGTGGGACGGCGCGGCGAACAGGACAACGGCCACGAGCAGCGCCGCGCGCCGTCCGAACGAGCCCATGACACCCCCCGTGGCACCCCGCTTCAGCTTCTTCAGATCCCTCCAACTGGCAAGATATCTCACCGAATCGATCAATCCCAGGACAAACGTCGAGAGGCTGTACGACCCAAGAGCGGATAGGGAGTTCAAGCGCCTTGCTACGTCGCTCAACTTGACATAACGTCGCCCATGCGACATTACCCTACTTGTCTGCATCTGTCGCAACGTAGCACGCTCCCCTGGAGACGCCAGGCTCGACGCCGCTACACCCTCGAGCCCGCAGCGCTGCTGCGTTTGCCGACGGCCATGTCAGGAGTTCTGGAGTCACTCCGTGCGTTGGCGACGCAGGCCGATGAAGAGCAAGGCGCAGAGCCACCAGCTGGCGGCGCCCTCGACGGAGGTGCAGCCGCCCGCCTGGCCTTCCTCGTCGGGCGCCTCCTCGTCGGGCACCTCCTCCTCGTCGGGCGGCTCATCGGGGCCCATCACCTCGAACTCCAACTCGCGATCGTCGATCTCGAGGAGGTAGGCCCCGCCGGGCAGTGGCTCGGCCGAGCTCCAGATCGGGACCGGGCCCCAGTCCGTCGCGAAGCAGGTCTCACCGGTCTCCACGAGCTCGATGGGTTGCCCATCGGCGCGGCGCAGCACCATGGGCAGCTCGCGACGCTCCGCGACGCAGGGGCCTCCGGGGGCGCAGCACTGGTCGAAGCAGCTGGCCATGATCGCGAGCGGCTCGTCGAGGTCGTAGGCCTGCACCGGCCGGCAGTCGGCGTTGACCACCGCGACGGGACACTCGCCGTAGCAGGTGGCGGCGGCGGGGGCTGCGAGGAGCAAGAGGAAGAGGAAGAGGGCGAGACGCATTGGGTTCTCCAGACTTCGGTCCCTCACCGGACGGGTGACCCCCCTCGACCTTACATGCCCAGCTGCTTGCGCAGAGCGGATAGGAAGTTCAAAGCCCCACCCCCGAGTACACCGTACTTAAGAGCTTCCCCACAAATCCGGAAACCGTAGGAGTGGCGAAGCAGGTGCCACCCAAATCGCCCGGGACGCGAACTCCGGGTGGGCGAAGCCGTGATTGCGGCCGAATTCAGGGCACGGAATGGGGAGCGCGGCTGCTGCCGACGACCGCGAGGCGGTGGAGGTGGCGAGAATGCGAGAATAGGGGTGCCGGGTTCGCCGTGAGGGCGTACGCCGGGCGTTCGCGGCTATGCGCGCTGGGTGGGTTGAGTTCGAGTGGCGCCGCTGGCGCGCTCGTTCATGTGGGGACGGGACGCAGGCCGCCGGGCGGAACGCCGGCGGCTGGGAGCCCGGACTGCCGCACCCGGCGTCGTAGTCTGGCGAGGGCGTCTCGGTAGGCGCCGACGAACTCGTAGTAGTGGTTTCGGAACTTGTCGCGAGCGGAGCGGGTGGCCGCGTGGCACAGCGGCGCCGGGCTATGGTCGGAGCGCAGCGGCGCGTCGTGAGGATTCTGGCGAAGGACGGCCTTGACGCCGAGCACGGGGGCGTCGTGGTCGGGACGGTACTCGGCGACGCGCTCGGCGTAGACGCGACGGACCTCGGCGGCGTAGGTGCCGTCGTTGAGGTGCTTCCAGCAGGGCAGCTTGTGCAGGGTGAGCGTGCACGGGGTGCAGAACTCGCTCTCGTTGACGTCGTCGCCGTGCCGCGCCGCCTCGAACAGCGCGGTGCGGTCGACCCAGACGCCATGCAGCTTCCGCCCCTCGCAGGTCGCCGCGAAGGTGTGCAGGCCGGGCCACGATCGGGCGCTCCGAACTAGATTCTCTTTTGGCCCATGCGAGAGCAAATACGCGAGGCGGTCAATCTGGGCGGTCTCGTCGAGGCAGAGGGCGGCATTGTAGCGACGGTGCCAGAACTTGCCGCGCCAGCGGTGGAGCTTGCCAATCTCGCGGGCGATGTTGCCGTTGACGAATTGCATGTAGTCGGCGAGATGAGCGGCGGTGCGGCTGGAGACGAGCAAGTGGACGTGCCCGCTGAGAGCGACGGCCGCGTGCAACTTGCAGCCGCTGTGGTTGGCGGCGCGCTCGAGGATGCCGACCATCAGTGAGCGCACCCGGTCGGAGGGTCGCAGCAGGTAGCGGCCGTGCAGGCAACGCACGGTGACGAAGTGGACCATCCACTCGTCGGGCTGGTAGCGCAGCTTCCTCGCCACGGCGGCGACCTCGGTCGGGTGTCTCCGTAAAGCCCTTCGGTCAGCGGCAGCACGTGTTGCGCAGAATGTTGCGCGCCCGGTCGATGCCAGGGGGGGTGTCCGGCGCTCGCTCCTCGCTTCGCTCCTCGCTTCGCTCCTCGCATCGCCCCGCCCACCATCCCTGTTGGCCGCGCGCGTCAGGACGTTTGACGGAGGTCGCCGCGCGGCGGTACGCCAGCCAGGTGAGCCGACGAGTGCATCCGGCGAGTGCCGCCCTGTTGACGGTCTGGCTGTGGTCGAGCGCGAGCCTCTGGGGTGTTTGAATTCCCTATGCGGCCGGTCCGAGGTGCGCGGCGGCTCGACGTTCGAGATCGCGCTCGCGATGCAGCCCGACGAGGGTGCGGAAGCCTGACGTGACCGGGTCGGTCGGGCGCTGGCGCGTCTACGCGGCTCTGGTCGCGGCCGGCGCGTTCTCGCAGGTGGCGCAGGCGCTGCTCGTGCGCGAGTGCCTGGTCGCCTTCTACGGCAACGAGGTCAGCCTCGGCGCGTTCTACGGGAGCTGGCTGTTCGGCGTCGGGGTCGGCGCGGTCGGGATCACCCGGCTGCGCGGCCGGCTGGATCCCCTGCAGACGCTGCGCCGAACTCTGCTGGCGCTGCCCCTGGTGCTCGCCGTGATGGTGGCGCTGGCGCGCGTCGCTCGCGCGTTCACCGACGCCTCGGCGACCGAGTTCGTGTCGCTCGGCGAGCTCTTCGTCGCGACCTTCGCCATCGCCTGGCCCGTCGGGTTGATGATCGGGCTCACCTTCCCGCTCGCCTGCGCCACTCTCGGGGGGATCGGCGAGGACAGGATGCGCGGCGAGGTTCGAGCGGTCTCGCATCTGTACGTCTTCGAGTCGCTCGGGGCGCTGGCGGGCGGCGTCGTGTTCACCTTCGTGCTGGTCGAGTGGATGGGCGTCTGGCGCAGCGTCGGCCTCACGGCGGTGGCGCTCGCGGTCGTGGCAGCCGGGCTGGGCGGCGCTCGGCGGGTGGATTGGATCGTCGGCGCCGTGGGGTTTCTCGTCGCCCTCACGCCGGTCGGATCCGTCGTCCAGTCCTGGTCCGACTCGGCGCGCTTTGCGGTCCTGCATCCGGGCCTCGAGCTGCTCGACACGGTCGACACGCGCTACGGGCACGTCGCCGTCGCCCGCGTCGGGTATCAGATCTCCGTCATCCGCGACGGGCACGTGGCCGAGAGCTTCCCCGATCCGAAGGACGTCGCCCTCCAGGCCGCCTACTTCCACGCTCAATCAGGCGGCGCCCGCCGCGCCCTGCTCCTGGGTGGCGCCGCGAGCGGCCTCGCCGCCGAGCTGCTCCGCTACCCATTGCGTCACATTGACGTGGTGGAGCAGGACCGCGACGCGTTCGCGCGAGTGCGCCCCCACCTGACGGAGGGCGCCCGGCGTGCCCTCGACGATCCGCGGCTCGCGCTGCACTTCGCCGACGGCCGGCGCTTCGTCAACGACCTGCGGGAGGGCGCGGCCTACGACCTGGTTCTGGTCCTCTCGGCCGATCCGGGCAGCGCGCACCAGAACCGCTACTTCACGCGCGACTTCTACCAGCGGATCCGCGCCGCGATGTCGCCCTCAGGCGTGCTGTGCACCGCCGTCGACAGCGCGTCGAACTACCTCGGGCGCGACGTGAAGAGCTACAGCGGATCGGTCTTCACGACCCTGCGCGCCGTCTTCGAGCACGTCGCGGTGGCCCCGGGCGACGAGCACGTCTTCTGCGCGTCCGCGGCCAAAGGCCGAGTCACGACCGACGCCGAGGTGCTCGCCGCGCGCTACACCCGCACGCAGGTCGACGGGCGCACCTTCCCGGCCTCTTCCTTCGCCGCCCTGCTGCCGGCGGAGCGGGTGGACTTCGTACGCGAGCAACTCGAACAGGAAGCGGGGGAACACAACACCGACCTGCGACCGGTGACCTACTACCTGAACATGATCCTGTGGGGGAAGTTCACGGCCTCGGGCTTCGTCGAGGTGCTGCGGACGCTCCGCCGCATGGGGCCCTGGCCGTACCTGGTTCCGCTGCTGGTCTTCGTGGCGCTCTTCCTGCTGCGGGGCTTCGTCGAGGGTCGCGAGCGGGTGGTCCAGCGCAGGGCTGCGGCGACGTTCGCCCTCGCCGTGCTCGGCTTCGTAGCGATGGCGGCGCAGCTCCAGCTGCTGTTCGGCTACCAGGCCCACGTCGGGTTCGTCTTCGGGCGCATCGCGCTGCTCAACGGCGTGTTCATGACCGGGCTGGCGGTGGGCGCCGGGCGCCTGGGTCGGGGGCTGTGCGACACGCGCCGGCCTTCGCTCGCGCTGGCGTCCGTGCTGGCGACGGTGTCGCTCGCCTGCCTCGCTCTGCCGGAGGTGCTCGCCGGCTTGTCGGCCGCGGGCGGCGCCACGGCGGAGTGGGTCTACCTGGGGCTCGTCGCGACCGCCGGGCTGCTCACCGGCACGGGGTTCCCGCTCGCCGTGCACCTGGCCCACGCCGACCGCCGGGACGTGCTGCACACAAGCGGGACCGTCGAGGCGGCCGACCACCTGGGGGGCGCCGCCGGGGGGCTCGTCACGGGCGCGCTGCTGGTGCCGCTGCTCGGCGCGGTGGGGACCAGTCGACTGCTGGCGCTCACCGCCGCCGTCGCCCTCGTACCGCTGCTCGTGGCGGAAGGGTCCCCGTACCGCGTGCGCTGGTTGCAGGCCCGCGGCTACGCGTCGTTTCCGTTCCGCCGGTCGTCCTGGGCGCTCGCGTTCGTGGTCCTGGCCGCGCTCCTCTTGGCGACCCTCGCGCGCAGCACCCGTCCGGGGCCGCCGCTGAAGTTCGACGACGAGACGCTGACCGAGGTGAGCGGCTCGCTGCGCTTCGAGTTGCGCGAGGCGCCGGCGCCGCACTACGTGGGCTCGGGCGGGGTCGACGTGCGCACCGCGTCGATGTCGACCGCCCCCG
>PVBE010969257.1_pt1 | contig 10544 bp, 6 predicted proteins | sample 1631181 | NCBI WGS metagenome assembly PVBE01 (sample SAMN08397723, study PRJNA350692) | Marine metagenome, whole genome shotgun sequencing project. | isolation source: water | place: Pacific Ocean | collected 2012-04 | reverse complement strand
GCAAGACCGTCTTTTCTACGAATTTGATATCGAAGACATGGTTCCGAGCGACCACCTGTTACGCCGGATCGATAGGGTTCTGGAGCTGAGCTGGTTGTGCAGCGAGATGGCGTCCCATTACAGCCACCTGGGCTGTCCATCAGTGTGCCCCGAGTTGATGATCCGAATGCTGATCGTCAGCTATTGCTATTCGATCCGCTCGGAGCGGCGGTTGTGCCAGGAGATGGCGATGAACTTGGCCTACCGCTGGTTCTGCGGTTTGGGACTGGAGGACAAGGTTCCCCATCATTCGACGTTCTCGGTAAACCGTCACGGGCGCTTTCGGAGGAGTAGTATCCTGCGCAAGGTCTTCGAGGAGGTTGTCTGCGGCTGCATGACGGCGGGTTTGGTCGGTGGTGAGGGGTTTGCCGTCGATGCCTCGATGATCGAGGCGGATGCCAGCCGTTTCCAGCGAATGGCGGGGGCCGAGGTTGGTTGGACGGACAAGCAGCGGGCTAGCCGCCCGGTACGAGGGTATCTGGTTGCCCTGGAAAACGACAACCCACCGACTAATCCCGAACGCGCGCCCAAGGTAATGTCACCGACCGATCCGAGCGCTGCCTGGACGACACGGGAACGCCACAAAGCGATGTTCGGCTATAGCCTGAACTATCTGATCGACCTGGAGAACGCCGTCATCCTCGATGTCGAGGCCACGCCGACGCGTATCTCCGAGGAGGTCGATGCCACCGAGACCATAATCGAGCGCACCGAACAGCGCTTTGCTCTCAAGCCTGAACGTCTGGCCGGCGATATCGCCTATGGCACCGACCTGTCGGTATACTCGCAGGCGCATCTCAACAAAGTGGACGTTGCGTTTGGCCACCTTTAGTCTTGGCATTGGCCAGAACCGTGGATCGATCACGTTGCCCCGGGCCGCTACGGCTGCTCCCGGCGCCGGACGCGCGACGATATCGAGCGCCGCGTACTTGCCGGCCTCGAAGAGCGGCTCATGGCGTCCGAGCTGGTCGCCGCCTCCATCGAGGCCTATGGCGCCGAGCTCGAGCGCATGGCCCGGGAGAGCCAACAACTAGGCGCCGGCTTGCGGCGCGAGCGAGCCACCGTCGAGCGCAAGATCGAGCGCATGTTGAAAGCCATCGAGGACGGCATGTACACATCGAGTATGAAGACACGCATGCAGGAACTGGAAGCGCGCCGCGACGGTCTCAACCGACAACTCACCGTGGCGGCACCGCCGACGCCCGTTCTCCTGCACCCGCGGCTGAGCGACGTATACAAGGCCAAGGTCGCCGACCTTCAGCATGTGCTCGACGACGATGGCGTCAGATCGGGGACCGCAGTAATCCTCCGCAGCCTGATTGATCATATCGTCCTGACACCGGGCCAAGACGGGCTCCAGGCCGAACTCCACGGTGATCTCGCGGCAATCCTGACGCTGTGCGATGACACGAAAAGCAAACACCCCCGGTCCGCAAACCAGGGGTGTCGACTCTCGGTGGTTGCGGGGGCGTGAATCGAGTGCGGCAATGTGCTAGCTTTGCGCCGCAAATGCCGAGCCACAAAAGCCCATGAACAAGAGCGCCACCACTGCCACCGCGCCCGCCCCTGGCGGCGACCGGGTGACGCCCATGATGGTGCAGTATCTCGCCATCAAGGCGGACCATCCCGATTGCCTGCTGTTCTACCGCATGGGCGATTTCTACGAGCTGTTCTTCGACGACGCGGTGACCGCCGCCAAGGCGCTCGACATCACCCTGACCAAGCGCGGCAAGCACGACGGCGAGGATATTCCCATGTGCGGCGTACCGGTCCACGCCAGCGATGGCTATCTCCAGCGCCTCATCCGCACCGGCCTCAAGGTCGCCATCTGCGAGCAGGTCGAGGACCCGGCCGAAGCCCGCAAGCGCGGCGGTAAGGCCCTGGTCAAGCGCGCGGCCGTGCGCATTGTCACCCCCGGTACGATTACCGAAGACAGCCTGTTGGACGCCCGGCGGCACAACTACCTGGCCGCCGTGGGCCGGGCCGGCGATGCTCTGGCCCTGGCCTGGCTCGATATGTCGACCGGTGAGTTCAGCGTCCAGCCGGTGGCCTTGGAGGCGTTGGCCGCTGAGCTTGGCCGTCTCGAGCCCGGCGAGCTGCTGGTGCCTGACGGCCTGCTCGAACGCCCGGCGTTGTTCGAGGTTTTCGCCGAGTGGAAGGCGGCGCTGACGCCGCTGCCCGGAGCCCGGTTCGACAGCGCCGCCGGCGAGCGTCGGCTCAAGACGGTATACGGCGTCGCGGCGCTCGATGCCTTTGGTCAGTTTGGCCGTGCCGAGCTCGGCGCTTGTGGCGCGCTGGTTGATTATGTCGAACTCACCCAGAAGGGGCGCTTGCCCCGGCTTAGTCCGCCCCGAGTGTTGGCCGAGGGCTCCATGATGGCCATCGACGGCGCCACCCGGCGCAATCTCGAACTCCACATCACCATGTCCGGCGAGCGCGGCGGCAGCCTGCTCAGCGCCATGGACCGCACGGTTACCGGCGCCGGCGCGCGGCTATTGTCGGCCCGCCTGGCGGCACCGCTGACCGATGCGGCGGCCATCGACCGTCGTCTTGGCGGGGTCGCGTTCTTCGTTGCCGAGAGCCGATTACGCGGGCTGTTGCGCGAGGTTCTCGACCGTTGCCCGGACCTGGAGCGCGCCCTGTCGCGGCTCACGGTCGGTCGCGGCGGCCCCCGCGATCTGGCCGCCGTGCGCGATGGTCTGGCTCAGTCGTCGGTGCTGCGTGGTCATTTCGCCGAGCCTGGCCTGCCCACTGCGCCTGATGAAATCGCCGCCCTCGACGAAGACCTGGGCCGTCACGACACCCTGGTCGATCGCCTGGCCAGGGCGCTCAGCCCCGATCTTCCCCTGCTCAGCCGCGATGGCGGTTTCATCGCAACCGGCTACGCCCCCGATCTTGACGAACTGGTGGCGCTGCGCGACGAAAGCCGACGGCTCATCGCCGGGCTCGAGGCGCGCTATCGCGATGACAGCGGCGTGGCGACCCTCAAGGTGCGCCACAACAACGTGCTCGGCTATTACGTGGAAGTGACGCCAACACACGCCGACAAGATCACCGAGCCGTTCATCCACCGCCAGACCCTGGCCAGCGCCGTGCGTTTCTCGACCGTCGAGCTCGGTGAGCTTGAGAGCAAAATCAGCCAGGCCGCCGACCGCGCCCGGGCCCTTGAGCTCAAACTGTTCGACGATCTAGTCGGCGAGGTCATCGCCCGGGCCGAGGCGGTCGCCCGGGCCGGCCGCGCCCTGGCCGGCATCGACCTGACCACGGCCCTGGCGGATTTGGCGGTGGAGTGCAATTTCACCCGCCCGCTGGTCGATGACAGTCTGGCCTTCGAGATCATCGGCGGCCGCCATCCGGTAGTCGAGGCCCTGGCCCCGGCCGGCGAGGCCGGCGGTTTCATACCCAACGACTGCGACCTGGGAGGCGACCAGCGGCTGTGGCTGGTGACCGGGCCCAACATGGCGGGCAAGAGCACGTTTTTGCGGCAGAACGCGCTGATCGCCATTCTCGCCCAGATGGGCTCCTACGTGCCCGCCGAGGCCGCCCATATCGGTGTGGTCGATCGGCTGTTCAGCCGGGTCGGGGCGGCCGACGATCTCGCCCGGGGGCGCTCCACCTTCATGGTCGAAATGGTCGAGACCGCGACCATTCTCAACCAGGCCGGCGACCGCGTCCTGGTCATCCTCGACGAGATCGGCCGCGGTACCGCCACCTACGACGGCCTGTCCATCGCCTGGGCGGCGGTCGAACATCTCCACGAGGTCAACCGCTGCCGGGCGCTGTTCGCCACTCATTTTCACGAGCTCACGACCCTGGCGGCCAAGCTCGACGCCTTGAGCTGCCACACCATGCGGGTCAAGGAATGGCAGGGTGACGTAGTCTTCCTCTATGAGGTCGGACCCGGCGCCGCCGACCGCTCCTACGGCATTCACGTGGCCCGCCTCGCTGGCCTGCCCGACGCGGTGGTGAGCCGCGCCGAACAAGTGTTGGGCACCCTTGAGCGCGGCGAAGAATCCGCCGACCTGTCGCGCCTCGCCGACGACCTGCCGCTGTTTACCGCCGCCCCGTCGGCGGCGATGCCCGCCAAGACGGGGCCGTCCGATCTGGAAGTCGCCATGGCCGAGATTAACCCGGACGAGCTCTCGCCCAAGGACGCGCTGGAGCTGATTTATCGTCTCAAACCACTTGTTGACGGTGACCCGTGACCTTGGGCCGTGACGCCCTGCTTGAGCGCCTCAAGGCGAAACTGGCCGAGGGCCGGGCCGACATTCGCCGCCAGTTCGAGGACGGCGCCTCAGGTACTGATTCGGCGGCCGCTCTCAGTCGCTTGATCGATGGCATCATCGCTACGCTCCATGATTCGGCTGCCCATGAAAGCGATATCGGACCTTTGGCGGTGGTCGCCGTGGGCGGCTACGGCCGGGGTGAGTTGGCGCCATTCTCCGATGTGGATCTGTTGTTTCTGCTCGACAGCGAAGCCTCGCCGGGCGACACGCAACTCATCGAGTTCGTGCTCTACATGCTGTGGGACCTGGGGCTCCAGGTTGGTCATGCGACCCGCACGGTTGATCAGTGTTTGGCCGACGCCGGCGCCGACATGACCATCCGCACGACCCTTGTGGAAGCCCGGTTGATCGCCGGCGACAAGGCCCCGGCAGCGACCTTGCGTCTGCGCTTCGCCGCTGAGCTGGTCGAGGGCACGGCGGCCGAGTTTGTCCGCGCCAAGTTGGCTGAGCGTAACCAGCGTCACGAGCGCATGGGCGACTCGCGCTATGTGCTGGAGCCCAACATCAAGGATGGCAAGGGCGGCCTGCGCGATCTCCACACCTTGTTCTGGATCGCCAAGTACCTCTACCAACTCGACGACGTGGTCGATCTGGTGAGCCGCGGCGTGCTGACCGCCGGGGAGCACGGCAAATTCGCCAAGGCGGCGACTTTCCTCTGGACCCTGCGCTTCCAGCTTCACTATCTCACCGGCCGCCCGGAGGAGCGCCTGACCTTCGATGTCCAGCTCGAGATGGCCCGGCGCCTGCGCTACGTGGATCGGGCGGGCCTCAGCGGTGTCGAGCGCTTCATGAAGCACTATTTCCTGGTGGCCAAGGATGTCGGCGACCTGACACGCATCTTCTGTGCCGCCTTCGAGGCCGAGCACCGGGTCAGTTCCCTGGCGCAGCTGCCGCGCTGGGGCGCGCTGCGCCGTGAGATCGATGGTTTCGTAGTCGAGCGCGGCCGGCTCATGGTGACCGACGACGATGCCTTCGCCCGCGATCCGGCGGCCATGGTGCGGTTATTCCACGTGGCCGATGTTCGGGGCCTCGATATTCATCCCTGGACCCTGCGGCTGATCACCCAGAACCTGCGGCGCATCGATGCCGCCCTGCGTGTATCACCCGAGGTCGGCGCCTTGTTCATGGAAATCCTGACCTCGCGCCACGATCCGGAAACCGCGCTCAGGCGCATGAACGAGGCCGGTGTTCTGGGCCGTCTGGTGCCCGATTTCGGCCGGGTGGTGGCCCAGGTTCAGCACGATATGTACCACGTCTATACGGTGGATGAGCACACCATCCGGGCGGTCGGCGTACTCGTCGGGATCGAGCGCGGCGACTACGCCGAGACCCTGCCGCTGGCCACCGGAATCATCCATGAGATGCTGTCGCGCCGGGTGCTCTATCTCGCCACCTTCCTGCACGATATCGCCAAGGGACGCGGCGGCGACCACTCGGAAATGGGCGCCGCCATTGCCGTCGAGCTTGGCCCCCAGATGGGCCTTAGCGCCGAAGAGGTCGAGCAGACCGCGTGGCTGGTGCGACGCCACCTGCTGTTCTCCAACACCGCCTTTCGCCGTGATCTGGGCGACCCAAAGACCGTCGATGATTTCGTCGCTGAGGTGCAGTCCCAGGAAAGTCTGCGCCTGCTGCTGGTGTTGACCGCCGCCGATATCCGCGCCGTCGGCCCCACCGTGTGGAACGCCTGGAAGGGCGCGCTGCTGCGCCAGCTTTATACTCTAGCCGCCGAGGTTATATCCGGCGGTCATGCGGCCGAGGAGAAGGGTCGGCGGGTGGCTGCCGCCAAGGATGCGGTGGCGACCATTCTCAAGGGCCCGTCCGGCAACTGGCCAGCCGCGCGCATCGAGCGTCACCTTAACCGGCTCTACCCGCCTTATTGGTTGGGCTTCGATGAGGAAACCCATGCGCGCCATGCCATGGCCCTGAACGAGGCCGACCAGACGGGGGCGCCCCTGGTGCTCGACAGTCGGGTTAACCATCATCATGGGGTGACCGAGGTGGTATTGGTGGCGCCCGATCAGCCGGGACTGTTCGCCAAGTTCGCCGGCGCCGTGGCGGTGGCCGGGGCGACTATCGTCGATGCCAAGATTTTCACCACTAGCGACCGGGTCGCCCTCGATATTCTGTGGCTCCAGGACGCCGCTGGCGGGCCGTTCGATCGCCCTGATCACCGCAACCGTCTGGCGACCCTGGTCGGCGAGGCCCTCGACGGCCGCCGTGACCTCGGCGAGGCCCTGGCCCACCGGCGCAGCCTGTCGCGGCGGGCGGCGGCGGTCTTCACGGTCAAGGCGCGGGTGCTGATCAACAACAACGCCAGCACGCGCCACACGGTCATCGAGGTTAACGGCCGCGACCGGCCCGGGCTGCTCTATGACGTCACCCGAACCCTGAGCGAGCTCGGCCTCTCCATCGTCACCGCCCATATCTCCACTTACGGCGAGCGCGTGGTTGACGTGTTCTACGTCAAGGATGTGTTCGGTCTGAAAGTCGATCACGAAGGCCAAATCGAGAAGATTCGCGCCCGTCTGCTCGAAGCCCTGGTCGAGCTCGGTGCCGAGGCGAGTGCGGCGGAGTGAGGCCGCTGCCTTTATTTCGTCGCGAACAGTCGTTATGAGCGGCAAATGGCATTAATCCGGCGCGCCGCCATCGTGGGTGGCTACACTATGCTCAGTCGCATTCTGGGCTTCCTGCGCGATATTCTTATCGCCACGGTACTGGGCGCCGGGCCGGTGGCCGACGCCTTTTTCGTCGCCTTCCGCATTCCCAACATGTTTCGCCGTCTGGTTGCCGAGGGCGCCTTTGCTGCTGCTTTCGTGCCGATGTTCTCGGGCCGGCTGGAGAGCCATGGCAAGGAGGCCGCACGGGCCTTCGCCGAGCAGGTGCTGGCCGTGCTGCTTGGCGCTTTGCTGGCCTTCACCGTGGCGGTGGAAATCGCCATGCCGGGGTTGATGCACCTGATCGCGCCGGGTTTCATCGACAACCCGGCTCAATTCGACCTGACTGTGCTGTTTACCCGCATCACCTTCCCGTACCTGCTGTTCATGGCCTTGGTGGCGTTGCTTGGCGGCGTGCTCAACTCGCTCTACCACTTCGCGGCGGCGGCGGCGGCGCCGATCCTGCTCAACGTGGTGCTGATCGGTGCCTTGCTCGGTTTTACCGAGGTTGGCGCGACGCCGGGCCATGCCCTGGCTTGGGCCGTGGCCGTGGCCGGAGCCGGGCAGTTCATCCTGATGATGGTGGCCTGTCACCGCGCCGGCATGGCCTTGCGTCTGTCGCGACCACGCCTGACGCCGGAGCTGCGCAAACTCCTGCGCCTCATGGTGCCGGCCGGACTGACCGCCGGGGTGCACCAGATCAATTTGCTTATCGGCACCATCGTCGCCACCCTTCAGGGCGGTGCCGTGTCCTATCTCTACTACGCCGACCGGGTCAACCAGTTGCCCCTCGGCGTCGTCGGCGTGGCCGTCGGCACCGCCCTGCTGCCCATGCTGTCACGGTCCCTCCGTGCCGGCGAAGACACGGCGGCCATGGATCACCAGAACCGCGCCGTCGAGGTCTCGTTGCTGTTCGCCCTGCCGGCGGCGGCGGCCCTGATGGTCATTGCCGGGCCGATTATCACGGTATTGTTCGAGCATGGCGCCTTCGGTCCGGCCGAGACCGAGGCCACCGCCTGGGCCCTGGCCGCCTTCGCCCTGGGGTTACCCGCCTATGTGCTGGTCAAGGTGCTGCTGACCGGCTTTTTCGCCCGCGAGGACATGACGACCCCGTTCCATATTTCCATCGCCGCGGTGGTCGCCAACATCGTCCTCACGGTCGGGATGTTCCCCTTCATCGGCCATGTGGGCATCGCCCTGGCCACGGCGCTGTCATCGACCCTCCAGGCGGCGCTGCTGTGGCTGGTGCTCAAGCGTCGTGGCTACCTGGTGGCTGACCAACGCCTGCGCTCGCGCGCGCCCCGCACCCTGGCCGCCGCCCTGATCATGGCGCTGGTGCTGTGGTTGCTCGCCGACGGCCTGGTCGCCCCCCTGGCCGGCTCCTTGGGCTTCCGCATCGCGGCGCTGGCCGCCCTGGTCGCCGGCGGTCTTGTAATATTCGCCGCCGCCGCCCACCTCTTGGGTGCCGCTCGACTCAGCGAATTGCGCGCGACACTGGGTCGGGGCGAGTGACCCGCTTGACCGTGCCACCTCTGCGGGCCATAACGGCGCGCTTCATTCCGATACCAGTGAGTCTTTCGTCATGAACCGTATTTTCTCAGGCATCCAGCCCACCGGCAATCTCCACCTCGGCAACTACTTGGGGGCGATCCGAAATTGGGTGGGCTTGCAGGAGGATTTCGAGTCGATCTACTGCATCGTCGATCTCCACGCCGTTACCCTGCCCCAGGACCCGGCGGAGCTGCGCCGAAATCTTCGCGAGGTCACCGCCGGCGTTGTCGCCGCCGGCATCGATCCGGCGCGCTGCACCCTGTTCGCCCAAAGCGCCGTGTCCGGCCACAGCGAGCTGGCCTGGTTGCTTGCCTGCCAGACGCCGCTCGGCTGGCTCAACCGCATGACCCAGTTTAAGGAGAAGGCGGGCAAGCATCGCGAGAACGCCGGCCTTGGGCTTTTTGCCTATCCGGTGCTCATGGCCGCCGACATCCTGATCTACAAGGCGACTCACGTGCCCGTGGGCGACGATCAGAAACAGCATCTCGAGCTTGCCCGCGACATCGCCGGGGCCTTCAACAGCCAGTTCGGGGTTGAGTATTTTCCCCTGCCCGAGCCGCAGATCTTCGGCGCCGCAACCCGGGTCATGAGTCTGCGCGATGGATCGAACAAGATGTCCAAGTCCGATGCTTCGGACTATTCGCGCATCAACATGACCGATGACGCCTACACCATCGCCCTCAAGATCCGCAAGGCAAGGACCGATCCCGACCCGCTGCCGGGCACTCCAAAGGGTCTCGAGGCGCGGCCCGAGGCGGCAAATCTGGTGGGTATCTACGCGGCCCTCAAGGGCACCACCGCCGAAGCGGTCTGCGCCAAATACGAAGGCCAGATGTTCTCCGCCTTCAAGCTTGATCTGGCCGATCTGGCGGTCTCCGTATTGGCGCCCATCGCCGCCGAGATGAACCGCCTAATGGATGATCCGGGCCATATCGACGGCATTCTCGCTGCCGGCGCCGAGCGCGCCAGCGCCATGGCGCGGCAAAACATCGGCGATATTCACGGTATCATAGGCCTCGGCCCGGCGACAGATTTATGACCGATCAGCAGGCCTTGCCGCCCCCGTCGGGCTATGGGCTCAAGGCCCTGGGCGTGGTGGTGGCGTTGCTGTTGCTCTATTACCCTCTGGGCATGATCTGGATTCACCGGATTGACGCCGATCCCGGCTTCTCACCGCCGGCCGACAGCCTGACACCGGGCAAGAGCCGGGCCGTGGCCCCTGGTCGACCGCGAAGTCAACCTGCACCGCTGGACCGCCAACGATCTGTTCTTCTTGCCGGCGGCGGCGCTCGACAACATGCCCAATTTCCAGCAGGGTATCGTCGCCGCGGTGTCACGCTTCACCATCGAGCTGACCCATCAGATCTCCTGCACCCGGGGCTCCAGCGAGGTCGATCCTGACCTCGACAAGGCGCTCGGTCTGCTCAAGTACCCCAGCACGGTATGGGTGTTCGATTTCGGCACCTCCTGGGCGCCCACGGCGCCGTCGGAATCCCAATACCGCGCCGCCGTGCGGTCTTTGGCGCGCTACAACGAACGGCTTGCCGAAGGCAACGCCATGTTCGAGCGCCGGGCCGATAACCTGTTGGCGACCCTCGACCGGGTGGCTGCCGATATCGGCTCGTCGTCGGCCGCCATCGACCGCCAGATCAGGGAGCATGGCGGCGTCTTCGATCTCCACGCGGACGATATGTTCTATTCGGTCAAGAGTCGGCTTTACGCCTACTACCTGATCCTCGGCGCCCTGGCGGTGGATTTCGACGACATCATCAAGGATCGTGACCTGGGCCTGGCCTGGCCCCCTATGCTGGCCAGTTTTCGCGCCTCCATCGAGCTCGAACCCTGGGTTATCCTCAACAACACGCCCGATGCCCAATTCCTTTCCAGTCATCTTAGCGCCCAGGGCTTCTATCTGTTGCGGGCCCGCCCCCAGCTTCGCGAGATAACGAATATCCTATTGAAATAGTGGCGTTTTCATTGCGGGTCATGGCTGTGCGCCAACGCCGTGGTTGCG
>PVBE010605494.1_pt1 | contig 10544 bp, 10 predicted proteins | sample 1631181 | NCBI WGS metagenome assembly PVBE01 (sample SAMN08397723, study PRJNA350692) | Marine metagenome, whole genome shotgun sequencing project. | isolation source: water | place: Pacific Ocean | collected 2012-04 | reverse complement strand
TCAAGGGGAATTGCTGCCAGCCGATGCTCTCTCCGTGGCCGTAGTCGGTTCTCGCAATGCCACCCGTTATGGACTCACTCAGGCCGAGCGATTGGCAACCAGTCTTGCCCACACAGGGGTGACGGTCGTCGGCGGTTTAGCGCGAGGTATCGATAGTGCGGCCCATCGCGGCGCGCTGGCGGGGGGGGGACGAACCATTGCCGTTCTGGCGGGGGGAATATTGAAAATGTACCCACCGGAACACCAAGATTTGTCCCAGGAAATTGCGCAGCAGGGGGCCGTGGTGAGCGAAATGCCGCCGAATTACTCGCCAATTCGTGGCTCTTTCCCGCAACGCAATCGAATCATTTCCGGTCTTGCGCTCGGAACGATCGTTGTGGAGGCAGGTGAGCGGAGCGGAGCCCTCATCACCGCGCGACAGAGTATGGAACAAAATCGTGATGTGTTTGCTGTTCCCGGACCGGTCGATAGCCTAGCTTCACGTGGTTGTCACGCACTGCTTCGGGATGGGGCGATCTTGGTCGAGTCCCTCGAGGATGTGCTCGAACAACTCGGACCACTCGTGGAGACCGCGGAGCAGGACGATGGCAGACGCATCCGCCACCCGACAGAGCTACAACTCAAAGACCAAGAGATGGCAGTCCTACAGGCAATCGAGACGCGGCCGACCGATATTGATCAGGTGATCCGCGAAACCGGATTACCGGCCCAGCGCGTTCTCTCCACCATCAGTGTTCTCGAGGTCCGCAAACTGATCGTTCGCTGCCCGGGCGGAGCCGTGGCTCGTCGCTAGCGGGAAAACCAGTTCGGAATAGATGGCAGCACCGATCCCGCTAACCTGGCCGAGGAAAGACCCCGGTCCGATCGGCGTAGTCCTGCCACATGGCGGCCATCCGCTCCACCCGCTCGGGGTGCTTGTCCGCCAAGTTTTTTAATTCGCTACGGTCCGCTTCGATATCATACAACTCCCAGTTGGCGGGCTTGCCACCGGGTGGCCGTTTGGCAACCAGCTTCCATTTCCCTTCTCGCACCGCTCGGTTGCCCTCGTGTTCCCAATAGATGGGTCTCGGGCTGAGTGGATGATTGGCAAATACCGGCACGAGGCTCACGCCCTCTTTGGGGTGAATCGCTTTTCCCAAAAATTCCTCCGGGTACGTTGCACCCGCCAGTTCAACACAGGTCGGCATCAGATCAATCAGGTGGCTCGGCTGGTGGCGAAATCCATTCTTCTCTGAAATTCCTGCTGGCCAATGTACAATCAGGGGCGTGGAAATACCTCCTTCATGGGTCCAGTGTTTGTATTCGCGAAACGGCGTGTTGGAAACGTTGGCCCAGTTTTTTCCATACCCGATGTAGGTATCTGCCGGTCCCGGCATTACCCGGCCCGCCCGCACTGGCCAACCCTCTCGGGTCTGCCTGGGCGATGATCCAAAATAATGGAGCTTCTCGGGGGGAATTTTACTCAGTGTGGGTGCCTCTTTGCGGGGATTTGGCTTGAGACTACGGCCAGCCGCTTCGGCACAACCACCATTATCCTGAAAGTAGCAGAGCAGTGTATTTTCGAATTGTCCCGTCTCTTTGAGCGCGTCGATGATCTTGCCAATACCCTGGTCCATCGCGTCGACCATCGCGGCATAGACTTCCATATTTGCCGCCTCCCAGTCTTTATGTTCGATTGAGTCCCAATCCCCAGCTGCAGCCGAGAGTTCTGCATCGTTTGAAATAACACCCAGCGCCTTCATTTTTGCAAGTCTTGCTTTACGGATCGCATCATACCCGGCATCATATTTTCCTTTGTAGTGGGCAATATCGCGCTCGCGGGCATGCAGCGGCCAATGTGCTGCGGTATAGGCCACATAAAGAAAGAAGGGTTCTTCCGATCGATTTTCCCGGATAAATCGGGCAGCCTGATTCGAAATGGCGTCTGTGTAGTAATAGGGTTCGGAAGGTTGATATTCTTTATCTGCGAAAGGGGAAACCATCTCGTTTCCACGACAAAGGGTGGATGGATCCCAGAAAGAACATGCCCCGTGAATCGTTCCGTAAAAACGATCAAATCCCCGCTGTCGCGGCCAGTTGTGCTTGTCTGCTTCGCTCTTCGGCTCTGTTTCTTTCGTAACATGCCACTTCCCGGTCATGTAGGTAGAATAGCCCGCCGGTTTTAGAACTTCGGCGATAGTCATGCAGTTGCGATTCAAATCGCCCCGATATCCGTCCACGCCCCGATCGCGCATCATGTAACCGACACCCGTTTGGTGCGGGTAGAGGCCTGTAAGCAGGCAAGCCCGAGTGGGGCAGCAGCGAGCAGTATTATAAAATTGCGTGAATCGCAAACCGTTTGCGGCTAGGCTGTCGAGATTCGGGGTCTGAATTTCGCCCCCGTAACAACCAATGTCGGAATAGCCCATGTCGTCCGACATAATCAGTACAATGTTGGGCGGCCGGCCAGGCCGAGGGCTCTCGTCGGCCGAAAGCGCCGCAGGCCATACCATCAAGCTCAAGCAAAGAAACCCGCATGGCAGTATGATGCGCGGCATTCCAGACTCCTGTATACGGTTTTCCATAATCCCCACTATCAGGATATCCTCCCTGCCAAGTGACTTAAATGCCGCAAACAGGTGGAGCGAGATCCCGACAATCGCCAACCGCCTCAAGCGGGCAATGGGGTGATTGGGGTGCCAAGACCAAAACCGGCATTTTTTATGTCTATTTGGTATATTGTGGTTTCCAACGCCCATACGCCGTCATAGATAAGGGTCTCCCATCGGTAGAGATCGTGGCAGACTTTTCGGCGACATCCTCAACAATACAAATTTCACTTAGAGGCATCCATTATGAAATTTTTTGTTTCTCTCATCACGCTATTGCTGAGCATTGCCCCGATTGCCAATGCAGGTCCGATCAACCCCGCACATATTTCTGCGGATGCCAAATGGATCTTTCATTTAAATCTTGAGCAGGCTCGTAAGTGGGATTTAGTCAAACAATGGCACGCGAAAATGGAACAACAGGACAAGTACAAAAAGCATTTGAAAAAATGGGTGACAAAGCTGGGAATGGACCCCACAAAAAACTTGCTTGGAGTGACTCTCTACGACAACACATATGCTCGCCACAACGGGATCGTGCTCTTGGCCATTCAAAATGTGGACCGCAAGACCCTCGCGACCCAGTTCAACAAAAATCATCCCGAGGCGACATCCACAACCTATCGAAAACGGCATCTGAGTACCTGGGTAGAAAAACGCGGGCCTTACGGCAGCCATGAGGTTACTGGATGTCTCGTCAACGATGGCTTAATTGTGATGGGCGGCAATCCGAATCGGGTAAGAGAGGCCCTGGATGTTATTGACGGCCATCGCGAATCTTTGGGAGAAGGTCGAAAAGTACTCCAGGGATTCGACACCGAAGCTATCCTCGCCTGCCGCGCAATCGATGTTGATGAACAATATCAGAAAAACACACGTTGTCCTGTTTTACAGCGATGTCATACAGCCACGATGTCGTTTTCCGTTAAGAACGACGTGATGCACTTGAAATATAATCTGCTTGCCGAGAGCGCGGAGGTGGCCTCGAGAATGAAAGGGGCGGTGACAGGATGCATCGCCATCATGAATCTACAGCTTGGCGATGATGACGAAGCCGAACAATTGGTCGATGCAATTGAGGTCGATGCGCAAGGCAAGAGACTTCTGATAAACTGGCAAGCTCCCAGCGAGACCTTTTACAAAGTCCTCAAGAACCAGATGAAAACTTGGCGCGATAAGCACAAATCGGGCTGGCACTGGCACAATAAAGACAAACATCAGCCCTCCCAGGATACTCCTGGGCATACACGTTCGAAAAAGAGTCGGCATACGTCGAAAAAAGAAAAGAAGCAACAAAGAGACCCCTACAATGATTTCGACTTGTAAGCTCACTAGCAAGCGCCGATGGCGACACCGATAGCAGTCGTTTGATTCGGCCACAATATGCTATTTGACGCAAGTGACCTCTTTTTAGTCTCCGTTGCGCGGCGATGCAGAAATCCGTTTCTCTAGTACATCCCTCCAATAGTCGTGGTGTTCGAGTGGATAAGCATATACTGCCTTATCAAGACCGCCATGTGCCGACAGGTCGGCTTGGCCATCTTCTTCTAAATTCGTCTGCATCAGAGAAACCTGGCCCGATACTGGTTTCTTAAAAATTCCGGTGCGAACGCTATCCGCTTTGAATTGCACCCGCTTTGGCAATCCCACGTTCACTGACACCAAATCGGTCTGCTCACTCATCCTGGAAAACTCGTTATCAAGAAATATTGCTACAACGATCGGAGCAAGCGATTGTTTCAGTGGCTGTATTTAAACGAACTCTCGGAGATCAGATCGATCTACTCATTTTTGCGTGCCACTACCATCCAGTCCCAGGGATGGGGATCCTGCATCCAGTCCGGGGCTTCCTCGAAGTCTTCTGCCCACGAATATTCAACTTTTTCGACTTCAAGCACGGTAAAGCCGGCATCACGAAAAAACAGCACAATTTCTTCTTTGAGATAATGCTTGGTCGGGGTATCGGATATTTTCACGATTCCCTCTACGAGTGATACCACCTCTTCCTTTTGACCGGCGGCCATTTCTGCAATCACCTCTTTTCGCGATGCGCCTTCCCGTTGTCGCCACTCACCGATTCGCAGGTAGGTTAAAATTGCTACCTCCAAAGCGGGTACTACAGCCACAAGATGGGCACCCGGACGGAGGTTGCGCGAGACCGTTTCTAAAATCCCCCTTCGGATATCATAACCTGGCATGATCAATACCTGCATCAACAGCCCGATGTCCGCCTGGCAGAAACGACGCCCTGGGACAGCCAGATCCCGTTTGAGAAAATGGATGTTTTCGTTTGGGGGTTCGTTTCTAGCGGCTACCTCCAGAGAAGCAGCGGAAAAATCTACTGCGTAGACTTGTTTTGCCCGCTGTGCAAGAAACCCAACCGTCCGGCCCACACCACAACCGAAGTCGCAAACGGTGTGATTGGATTGTATGCGTTTCTCCAGTGTGCTACGAACGACCGAATGCCGATCGTTTGCGAGGGTATCAAAGATTTCTTCATCGTAATGCTCTGCCGAGCGATCCCAGATTGCTTCCTGCATGACTACTATCCCGCCAGGGCATCGATGGTCCAGTTGCATTTTCCATATTGTAGGTGGCTTGGTCTTGGGGAGACCAGACCAATTTGAACAGGGTCGCAATCCGGGATGTCCGCAAAAGCGGCTAGAGCGACCTTCTAAGGCGATTGGAGACTAACCGCTTTTTGGTCGCGCCCTTGTCGGAGCTGGGCAGCAATCCGACAAACACTCATCAGGGCGAGGGCCCAAACTGCCCAATGCCTCCCGGGCTGCTCCGGCGGTCCGCTCTAAAATTAGCTTGCGAATCATTTCTACGAAGGCTGGATGTGTTCCGACAGTCCCCGCACGGACCATATTGATATCGAGTTCACAACATAACTGCCTAGCTTCGATATCCAGATCATACAACACCTCCATGTGATCTGAAATAAAGCCGATCGGAACAATCACCACATTCCGGACATTCTCCTCGGCGTGAATCTGTCTTATGGCTTCACAAATGTCTGGACTTAGCCATGGTTGATGTGGCGGTCCGCTGCGACTCTGGTAAACGAGCCGGCAGTCCGAAAGTTGTAATGCTTCACTTACCAACCGACACGATTCGGTAAGCTGCTGGACATAATCACATCCTGCGGCCATTCCAGTAGGCAAACTATGCGCTGTGAAAAGCACTTTGGGCTCCGGCTGTTGTTGAGAGGGCAACTCTGCGATTGCCGTTTGAACCTGTTCGGTCATTGCCCGGATGAAATCGGGATGATTAAAAAACACCCGCAACTTATCTATTACTGGTGCCCCGCGACCAACGGCTCTTTGAGAAGCGACAATGTTTTCATGATACTGGCGGCAGCCGGAATACGAGCTATAAGCCGAAGTAATAAATGCAAGGCTTCGCCGCATTCCATCATTCTGCATCTGCTCGATCGTATCAGAAAGCATGGGATGCCAATTGCGGTTTCCCCAATAAACCGATAATTGCGGCCCGTGTGCTGCGAATTCCCTTTCCAAGGCCTGAACCAACACACGGTTTTGTTCATTCAGAGGACTAACGCCATTGAATTGGTAGTAATGCTCTGCAACCTCTAGCATCCGCTCCCGTGGAACATTCCGCCCGCGCAAAACATTTTCCAAGAACGGTAGTACATCTGCCCTGCCCTCGGGACCACCAAATGAAACAACTAACAGTGAATCGTAAGGGACCGCATCAATCGTATCTGCTGATTCATCATTCATTGGAATAACCAACCGTCCTGAATATGACCGACCTATTCTAGCCCATTAAGGGCCGACTCCGTTATTTTGCAACTACATTTTTTATCCAAAAGATGTTGCAGGGTGGATTGAATGTCGGGAAACTTGAAAATGAAATCGCTGTTTTCAAGTAGCGCCGAAGAGACGCGAGTACTGGATAAAAGCAGGGCATCTGCCATCTCTCCCAACATTAGACGTACGATCGCTGCCGGCAGTGGCAACAGGGCAGGCCGGCGAAGCGTCTTGCTCAGTGCTTTTGTAAACTGCAAGTTGGTCACCGGTTGTGGTGCAACGGCGTTCACAGGACCGGATAGTGCGGGGGAATGAATGATATGCTCAAGGGTGCGGACCAAGTCGTTGATTTCAATCCAACTCCAAAATTGTCTCCCACTACCTATTCGACCGCCGAGACATAGACGAAAGGGTGTTAACATTTTTTGCAGTGCGCCACCCTCTCCGGCAAGCACCATACCAATCCGAACATTGGCTACTCGAATCTGAGCCTCTTTCGCCGGCAAAGTCGCAGATTCCCATTGGCGACACACTTCTGCCAAAAAATCATCCCCTGAGGGACTCTGCTCGTCGACCAACTGATCACCCGTCTCGCCGTAATATCCAATCGCAGAAGCAGAGACTAAGACCTGTGGAGGCTTCTCGGCTGCCGCCAGAGTGGCGGAAAGTAGACGCGTGGATTCCACACGACTCTGACAAATGCGTTTCTTTTTAGCCTTATTCCAGCGACCGTTGGCAATATTTTCGCCTGCCAAATGGACCACCGCATCACATCCGGACAGCAGGCCTGGGTCTACATTGTTGGCGGAAGGGTTCCAGAAAACCTCCCCTGCCTGCGGACGTCTCCTTACAAGACGAGTAATACGAACGCCTTGACCGCCGAGATGCGAGACCAGGGCTTTTCCGACCAAGCCGGTAGAGCCGGTAATGGCAATATGCATGATAATGCTAAAGCACCGCAGTCATTAATGGGTGCAGGCCTACCCCTTTGCCTCATCCAGTAGCGCCTGAATCTTATGCTTTTGCTGTCCACCAACAAGTCTGCCTACGATCTCACCGCCTTTGAACACCATTAAGGTGGGAATGCTGCTAACGCTATATGTCTGTGCGGTATTTGGATTGTCATCAATATTGAGTTTTCCGACTTTGGCCGATCCGGCATTTTCTTCAGCCAGTTCCTCAATCATCGGTGCAATCATGCGACATGGGCCACACCAGGGCGCCCAAAAATCTATGAGTACGGGCAAATCCGATCCCACCACCTCCGCTTCAAATCCGTCATCCGTAAATTCAACCACATCATTCATAAAATTCTCCCACCAATGAATCATCAAAACGCACAGGCCACCCCTACCCCGTTATCACTAACACAGATGTTAGTTGCTCACTGGCATCGAGAACAGGGACGACTTAACCAACTCACTTAACCAACTCACTTAACTACTGAAATAATCATCCAACCAGCATATTTCAGGACTTTTTTAACAACTCGGGCACATATCCGCATCGCATGCTCGTTGAAGCAGGTGATTCTTTCGGCCCATTTTACTGAAGTGTCTCTTCATCGTCGAGGCGGTGTTCCTGAAGCTCTTTGAGGATCTGGGTTGTCGCTAAAGATACAGAAAACTAATCTAAGGCTTGCCTTTAGTATCGACCTGGGATAAAAATTCCTGCCCGTAGGTGGGCTTTCCGTCATCGCGAAGGTTAACTGGCGACTCCGCCACTTACTGCGGTTTAGTCTGTAGGCAAAAATCGTTGCTCGCGATAATTTGGAGAAAATAAAAAACTCCTCAAGTGAATGGGCGAGGAGATCTGTGATCCATGCAGCCTTAGGCAACTGTTAAGAGAAGGAGCAGCGTTGAACTCATGCGCAACATTCTGCTTTTCTTGTTCTCGCATCATTTTTTGGCACTCACTCGCTGGGAAATCTATTTTTTGCGTTTGCGCCTAACCAATGCGATCTTCGGCCGAAATCGTCGTTTATACCGCTTCGCCAAATCCAGACCACAACCTCGTTATCTCAATTTCGGTTCCGGCCCGCGCGGCCGAGACGAACCAACTTGGGTGAACATTGATGGATTTCCCGCCAAGGGTGTCCATTACTGTGTTGATTTCCAGCGCCCTCTACCGCTACCGAGTGGCATTTTTGATGGTATTTTCTGCGAGCATGTGATCGAGCACTTTAGCTATGACGACGGCGTTGCGGTTTGTCGGGAACTATATCGCTGTATTGGCGACAGCGGTGTACTCCGCGTGATTGTCCCCGATGCCGCGTTCGTGATGCGCAGCTATTTTGACTCGCCAAATGAGCTGGTACACCGACGCGGCACTAGCGATGACACGCCAATGCAGATGGTAAACTCGTATTTCCGCCAGCGATACGAGCATCAGTTCCTCTATGACTGGCAGACCCTTGAAAAAATGCTGAGCGAAGCTGGGTTCGAAAATATTCGGCTGTGCGACTTTCGTGTTGGCTTCGGACCGGAATTGCTGCGGATTGATGATAAGAAATACGAAGATGAGAGCTTGTACGTTGAGGCCCAGAAAACACCGGCCACCTAGGAAACGCGTTTGCCTCTGCGCGCGTAAGGCTGACGGCTCTGTCTGGGAAGAACACTTTCGACGTTCGCTGCTATCGCCTTGCAAAAGTGAGGGCGGACTCGCAGGGACTATAAACAACATACCAGAACAATTATTTTTCGATCTTTAAATATACCTGTACTATTATCTTCTGGCCGTCTCTTTTCGCACCCATTTTTCTCAGATACAATTTGTGTTTCCTGCTTTATATTCAGGGCTGGCCCCATTCCATCGACAACAGTTGTCGGACCGATTTTTTCCATCGGTCTGTCAGCTCACATGCCGCTTTCAAATCATGTCCCAATACATCGTTCGTTACGGATCGCTACGGCTTTTGGGTGTCTTCTCAACATCCCGGGAAGAGACTTTTGTACGCAATGTTCAAGTCCTCGCCCGAACGGAGCGTGGTGTTGAGATCGGTGAGGTGCTGTGCGAAGCCACTGAGCGTGCTGTGCAGAATTTACACGACACAAAAGGTGGTCAGATTTTGCGTGAGGTGAGTGGTGAGGATCGAGAGGAACTTTCTCGCTTGCGCAAAGAGGAGCGTACGATCTGGGATTTTTGCTTGGATTCTATCCAAACTCTTAAGCTAGAAATGCAACTGGTCGATGTGGAACACGTTTTTGGTGGGGAACGAATTTTGATCTATTATCTTTCAGAAAACCGGATCGATTTTCGCGAACTGGTTAAAATTCTAGCTGCCAAATTTCAAACACGCATTGAGATGAGACAAATTGGTGTCCGTGATGAAGCAAAGTTGCTGGCAGATTATGGCGATTGCGGAAAAGCTGTCTGTTGTAATACACAGCTATCGGAAATGCCGCCTGTCTCCATGAAGATGGCTAAACTACAGAAAGCGACTCTCGACCCCACCAAAATATCGGGGCGCTGTGGACGTTTGAAATGTTGTTTGAGATACGAGTACGAAACCTATCTCGATTTGAAAAGAACCCTTCCTCCGATCGGAGCATCGGTTGTTACTAATTCGGGAAAAGCCAAAGTCCTCGGGCATGAAATCCTGGCTGACCAGGTCCTCGTGCAGATGGAAGATATGCGTCGAATCCTGGTCGATGCAGCCGAGATTTTGTCCGTAGCCTCCCCGCCCCCTAAACCGAAATAAAAATCCTAGCTATAAAATTGGCAATCATTTTATATTATTTCCGGAAGTGCTGACCTTGGATGTTAAATTTGATAGCATAGATAGGAGAATACAACCTTCTGTGACCATACTATATACCCCTGCTACATTCCGAATTAGCTCTGGGGTGTTGCAAGACTGTCCCTGAAAAATCATTTGACGAGTCTGTTAGCTGATGCTTGATCCAAACCATCCAATTGCAAAATTAGCTCGTGAAGATGGGCGTTATCGAGTTGATGCGTATGCATTCATCTTTGATGCACTTAACCATGCGCACACCTCGATGGATATGGGGCCAGACCCACCAGTGCATCCAATGAGAGAATGTGCTGCAGACTCACAAACTCCCGTCGGTTCTGAAAAGACATCCGACCAGCCACCAATGGGCGCACCGGCAGACGAAGCAATAGCGGGCGAGCGACATGTCACCGGGCAGGAATTGTGTCTTGCGATCCGGAGTTT
>PVBE012988934.1_pt1 | contig 10545 bp, 3 predicted proteins | sample 1631181 | NCBI WGS metagenome assembly PVBE01 (sample SAMN08397723, study PRJNA350692) | Marine metagenome, whole genome shotgun sequencing project. | isolation source: water | place: Pacific Ocean | collected 2012-04 | reverse complement strand
GGGAGGGTCAGGAGCGCAACCGCAAGGTTGCGAGAAGAGGATAGTTGATACACTGCAGAGCCGCGGAAAGGTGGTGCTGACAGGGAAAAGGAGGCCACAACCGTCAAAGCACAGCCGTGAGGGATCAAGAGAAGTGAGCTCGGGGAGGGGGCAGGCTAGAGGGAATGCGTACGCGGGCACGCCGCGGAGCAGGAAGGACGACTTCGATCTAAGGCCGAAGCGGGGAAATGAAGGAACGCGACCGAAAGGTTGCGAGAAGGAGCCGAGGGCGGCGTCGAGCCCAAAAGAACTCACGCGGCGAGAGAAAGAAGAACAGAGGCGACTGGAAGGGTGGTTTCAGCAAATGCAGAAGGCGACGCTTTTGTCAACTAAGGAAGCTGTGGCAGCGGAGATACGACGACAGTTGAAGCGAGTACCGATACGCAAGCCCGGACGCCATCGCAGGGAGCCATCAAGTTCGTCAGAAGAAGAAAGCAGTTCGGAAGATGGGGGTTCAAGCAGTGGCTCTAGCGAGGAGGAATCAGAGTCAGAAGCGAGACCAAGGCCCAAGAAGAAGGCGAAAGGGAAAGGGAAAGGGAAAGAGAAAGGAAAGGGAAAAGGGAAACAAGGCGTCAAGCTCGAAACATTTCCTCAGTCCGTGACAGACGTGGTCGACCAAGAAGTGCCGCGCGAACAGCATCCGCACGAATCGGTGGGAGAATTCCTCCGATCTGCTGATCCCGAATATTGGCCTCTGGGCGAAGAATTTATGTCAATGATGCTCGCGGCGGAAGAGCGCAACCGAGAGGATGCGGTGGAGCCTACATTGGGGAATTCCGAACTTCCGAGCGGAGGTGTGGAGGAGGAGCCTGCTGATAATGGTGGATTGCAGCCGATGGATGTCGATGAGGGTGCGCAACCGCAAGGTAGCGAGGAGGAGAAGAAGTGTCTGTCAGTCGACAACACCGAGAGGGACAAGGATGATGACATGGAGTCAGTAAGGAGCAGTGAGGATGCGCAACCGCAAGGTTGCGAGGAGAAGGAGGAGGAGTGGAGTTTGCTGAAGGCTGAGGAGGTCCAGAGCAGCAACCACGTCCACGTGGTCAACAACCCTTTCCGCACTCCCACTCTGGAGAAAGCTGGGGAGTCGCAACCGCAAGGTTGCGGAGAAGAGGAGAAGGCAGACTGGAAGCCGACACTTGCCGCATCCATGGCCGTCAAGGAGAAGCTGCAACGTCAGTTCAAGAAAGTGGAGGAGGTGTGTCCCGCGCAGGAGGAGGTGCTGCCGCTGCAGCAACGACGACCCGAGCCAGCGTACCGAACAGCAAGCAGTGTTCAACCACGAGGGTCACCGGTAGTGGATAAACCCGGGCGCGGATACCATCTGTTGAGTGGACACGAAGACGAAAAGAAGAGGAGCCCGGAGCAAGAAAAGCAATATTTTGCTGATTACCCCTCGGTTGAGCAGATAGCGGCGGAGGTAAAAGGAAAAGAGGAAGAGGAAAAGGAGCTATTGCGTGTCCGAAGTGAGTCTAAGCAGAGGAAGAACGCGGCGAGACAAGAAAAGCGACCGGGCGGACCGCGCACGCGACAAGAGCTGGCGGGAAGATCTCCATCCCGTCCTCCATCCCGCTCGTCTAAGGTTAGGAAGAAGGAGGGGAGCAGTGGGGAATAAACGGCTCAACTTGCGCGACCGAAAGGTTGCGGTGGAATGGCGATGTGCACTACCGGGAGGGAGATCTGGTGGTGGTTGGGGAACGCGACCGTAGGGTTGCAGTGGAGGAGGAGATAGAGGGGGAAGAGTAAATGAACTTGTATTTGTGATGAACTCAGTGGGTGTTCACGAGGAGATAGGAGTGAGCAGTTTCGGATGTTCCAGTCATGTATCTCAGTTGGATTTATTATTCAGATTCCCAGTCAATTGAACAAGTTTTTGAAACGCATCGATTCGTGTCGAGAGAAGAGAGATGTGAAAAGTGCGTAGAGAAAGCGCGACCGCAAGGCTCGCAGAGAAAGCGCGACCGCAAGGCTGCGAGGAAGTACCGAGACTCCCGAGAGAAAGAAAACTGTATAGTAAAGATTGAACAAGTATATTGTGTAGAGGGGCGGTGATATTATGGAACAACAACCAACATTCTGATTCCAATTTTGCGAACAAAAACTCAAGCCAATAGCCTTCACAGAGGTGGGAAACAGACGTTTCGTGTTGTTAGGAAGGGTGAAAACAAACAATTCGTGTCGTTTGGAAGGGTGGTTACTGTTCACGCCATTTCTTTTTGTTCTCTAAGGAGGACCAGCTCAACAACCATATTGAGGGCTAGGGTCGGAGAGTTCTTTTTTCATCCCCTCCCGGGAGAGAGACGTGTCTCGTTCAGGTTTGTTTCTGAGGCGTGTGTGTTGGTGTAGGCGTTGCTGGCTGTGGCCCGATCGCTCATTCAGTTGAGGCGACCGCGTAGGTGAATTCCTGAGAAACCGTAAAATAAAGGTGACCACGGTAGGAATTGCGCGTGAGGAAGAGCCAGCAAACACCACACACAGAGAAACAAGAGACACAGCGACCGCAAGGTTGCCATAGCAACCGAAAGATTGCTAACGGGAGAGGAAGAACTCTAGAACAGACCTTAGCCAATCTCAATCTTCGTTCCTCTTTTGCCGGAAACAAGGTCGATCACCTTGTCACGGCCGTCCACTGCTTCGATTGAAGCCAGCCCACCACTGGGACTATCCGATCAATAGTCACAGTAAGCTCACGCGTCACAGCCGTCCTTACTCCACCGCTGGAGTAATCCGCCGTGTTCCATTTGGAACCTTCCTTACTCCGTCATTGGAGTCGTCCCACCTTCAAGTCCTCCCTACTCCGTCATTGGAGTCGTCCCACCTTCAAGTCCTCCCTGCTCCGCTAATTGGGAGCCGTCTCATCTCCGGATTCGACCGATAAAGTCCGCAATCGCGAAATCTGCCTCAGTTTTGAGACCGCCGACAGTTGCGAAATCTGTTTCAGCATCGGAGCCGTTGACAACCGCAAAACTTGCTTCAGAATTGAAGCCGTCCCCGTATTTGCCTCGGATTGGCAGGTATTTACAAGCACCCATTCTTTGTCTTGACTACGGTTGGGACCGTCCGCCATTTATTCCCACGCGCAAACAGTTCTTCACGAATTTCAAGGGATTCGTGCTCTGGCGCTAAGAGCGCTGCAGAAGAGAAGGTGGGATTGTGGGAAACATAACACATCTTCTTCACCATGCTTTCTATTTTCCAATTCAATAAGAAGAAGGAACGGGAGCGAGTATCATCGGAAGAGGGGTCTGATGATGGTGAGGGGGCGCAGCCGCGAGGCAGCAGTCTCCCTGTTCCGCTCCCGCGAGAGAGCGATGACACGCCACCGAAAGGAGGCGCCTATATGTTTTACCCTGACGAGGATGGAGAAGGCAACTTCGGCGCAGGAGAAAGCGAGAAGGGGAGGAGGGTCAGGAAGGATAACGATAAGCGTGAGCTTCCGCGACCGAGAGATCGCGAAGAGGGGGCTGCAGCATCCACACCTGCACCACGAGGACGTACAAGCACTCAACAGCGTGAGGCGCAGCAAGACAACTCGCAAGGAGGATCACAACCACCGCCGAGTGCTGTAGTCGATGCGGATGTGGAGATGGGAGATGGCTCGCGAAAGCGTCCGCGTAGCAGAGAAAGGGCGAATTCACAACCCCTACAGCCATCGCCAAGGACCCCTTATATGTCCCCCTTTTCTGGTCCTTCGGGCAGTCCAGGGCCCACCCCAAGTTTCGGAGAGCCCACCCCGAGTCCGAAACTTGGAGCGCAACCGCAAGGTCGCGTATCGGGGGTGTCGGATCCAAAGCAGACTACGCAACCGCAAGGTCGCGCCAGTGGAGGGCCGAAAGGTGCGAAAGGAGAAGGTAAAAACCCGAAGGCACACTTGCCATCGCAACCGCAAGGTAGCGTGGGACAGACGGTCACCCCTGGTCATGCTTCATGGGATGACATTCAGAGTGAGTGTGTTATCCGGGGTGTTCCGGTAAGGGCGCAGTTCCCAACCCCGACGGGAAAATCACCCAGGCCTGGGTCGCAGCCGAAAATGAGGCAGCCGCAGCCATATGGGCAGATCAATCCAACGCTATTTCGGATTTCATACACAGAGTTCATTAAGCTGTGTGCCCATTATGGATCACCGGTGGTTCCCTGGCCCATGGAGGGTCCGATGTGTACGCGGTTGGCAGCGAGGCTCTCGTTGAGAGCAAGAGCAGGTAAGCCAGTGTCCGTATTTTTTAATCGAAGGACGTGGTTGCTGAGTATGAAGTATCATTGGCGATACATTGATAATCAGACGAAAGAGCGATGTGGCGAAGAGGTGCAGAACGTTCTCCGCTGTGGATATGTATGGCCCATCACTATGAGCGACAGGCAGGCATATGCGGTCGAGGAGGCATATAATCCTGAGAGTGAAGGGTGGAACTATGGCCATGTAGGGGTAGAGAATTCGGACTCGGCGGATAACTCAGTATTATGTTCTGCTGATATGGAGAGCTCCAGTTGGGATGAGATCAGTTCGGGAGGGGAGAGTGTGCAGAGGGTGTCGCAACAGCAGCATATTCCCCGAGCATTTGGGTTTTCGCAAGAAGCAGCGAGGAACCTGATGCCATCAGGAGGAGGAGGAGGAGTAATGATTCACCCGATCCACGGTGGGATTATGGAAGAAGAACCCTCGCAACTGGCGGGTGGACCATTGGGGTTCACGTCGTTCTCGGCGACCCTCGGTCAGCAACAACCCGTGTACTTCAACATGAACACGGGGCAAACGGATAGTGGAGAGCCACCCTCATCACACGGAACGGCCGTGAGCCATCACTCGCAACCGCAAGGTAGCAGCTACTCGCAACCGCAAGGTGGCGACTATTCGCAGCCGCAAGGCAGCGTTCAGGATGATGGGGCAAACAGCAGAGAAACTCGGCAGGGACTGCCAACGATGCTACCAGACCACACACAAGGGGTGCTTGGAGGGTATGTGAACGGCAACACTGAGTGGTCCGACAGGTGGGGTTTTGGGGAGCAACCGCTTCCGGCGCATATCCTGTCTGAAGGGCTCCTCAACGGGCAATCGCCGAGAGTTTACGGGCCCGGGGGAACATTAATTGGCATCCCAGAAGGACAGAATGTAGCACAGTGTTCGCCGTACAACGGATTCGGAGGGCCCAAGTATGGTGGGCCACCGACACAACCAGCACCAGCGAACCAGCAAGGAGGGTCGAGTATCGATGGATTCGAAAGTATGCAGCGAATGCAGCGACATCTGTCTATAAACCGAATGCGGAACAGTCGCGCAGGGCTTCAGAACTTGATGGGTGACATCAATGTAGGGGCGTTGGGGATGGCACAGCCATACGCGAATACAGTTGCGACCGGGTTTGGGCATGCGGTACCCCTTACTCCGCAATGGAATGTGGATCCAGCTCATTTCGCGCCACAGAACCATTACAATGGGATGCCCCCGCAGCCAGGTGGAGGTTACCCGTACATCGAACAACCGCAACCGTCGAACAGCGGTGGGCCACCACACAACCACCACCCGTATCCAGGAGGGAATGGTGGGAACCCCACGCCCCCGGGAGGGGGCGGCAGAAACCCCACGCCCCCGGGAGGGGGCGGCAGAGATCCCACGCCACCGGGAGGGGGTGGAGGCGGCCCCACACCACCGGGAGGAGGCGGTGGAAATCCAGCGCCACCGAGAGGAGGCGGACCACCCCCGGGGAAGGAACCCGCGCCACCGGGAGGTGGCGGTGGCGGCCCTCCAGGTGGACCAGGAGTGCCAGGGCGGAGTCAAGGGACATTCATCCCTGGGAACAGCTGCAGTGTAGGTGGGTGTGAGAATCCTGCAATTGTGTGCAGGCAGTTCAGGCATTACTGCATCGAGCATATGCCTAGCAAGGAATGCACACTCGTGGATACAAGGAGGGAAATCGAAGCTGAAAAATTCAACGAATGGCTCGATTACATCTTTGAGAACAGGGGATACAACGTCCAGGCATTCCGGCAGCGATTTACGGATAACGCGAATTTATCCACCATCGAGGATTTCATGAAATTCAGATTGAAAAATTTCCAACAAGATCTTCGAAATATCATTCGGCTCCCAAGCAAAGGACAGAATTTTGCTATTTCCAACGCAGAAATCATTGAGGATTTTCCGTCGTTCAGTGACAACACATCGATCGGAGAAGTCTCGAACTGGCCCGATGTGAGGGAGTTGTTGTTCAACACCTGGAGTCGCTGGAACCAGACATATTCCATGGACGACATGAGCAAGATTTTGGAAATGAGCTTTATTGGATGGAATGGGCAGCGGAAGAGGTGGTTCGCCAAGAACAAGATTAACTCGGGAGAAGGGACGGGTGAGAAATGGAAGAAGGAGGCGCCACCGAAAGATGGCGATATAGATCGAGAATATAAAACAGGGAGAGCGTTTGTGGATCGCTGCTTCGACCGAATCAGCAAGCAAAGGCTCTTAAACGAAAAATCAGGAGCAGAGATCGTATTTCTTACGTGGACAGTGGCTTTGGACGCATTCACAAACAGTCAGGGAGATATGCGAAATGAAAGCAAGTCGGGAGCGCTGAACCGGCTGAAAAGGAGCACAGATGACTTCTTAGACGAATGTCTAAGTATCCCTGACGATGACGACAGAGGAGGGTCACAATATGAACAACTTCGAACCCAGGTGTCGTGCATGTATATGCTGCGCCGAGTGATAGACACAAAAGAGTTGATGAGGCATACTCTAAGGGGAAAAATGAAAGATATTGTGGAGCAACGAGTTGTCCAAGCCTGGGGAGCAGTCGAGTCATTCTATGATGCCAAAGGAGTGCGCGACAAGATGATAACGGAGCCGTTGGCGCGAAGTGGGCTGTCGGCGGCACCGAATTTGGAGGAATTGCTCACATGGGACGCTATTCTCCACGTGGTCCAGGAGATTAGGCAGAACTATCGGTCTGTGCGCTTCAATTACAGAATGGAAGGAGATTTGATTGGGCGCACGCAACTGGAACAGTATCGCATCTCACTGACGGTTCAAAGGCATGGGGCAGATCCGCAGTTCGTGATGGATCGTCATGTCAAGGCACAGGTTCAGGATGCGTTCGAAAAGGCCTACAACGAGAATCGGAACACCAATCGGGGCGATGATCGAAGTGAGAAGGGCGATAACCGGCGGGATAGGCATCGAGAAGGACAGCACCGGACTCTGAATGGAGGACATCTCGACCACGGCGCTGCGTCACCGCAAGGTGGCGGTACCCCTGTGCACGGCGCTGCGCCACCGCAAGGTGGCGGTGCTCTGCCGGTGAGAGATCGATTCGAGATGCTCGGTGGAATGGGAGATCCCCCTAGTGATGAGGAGCTGCAGAATCATCCCGAAGAAGCTGAGAATCAAGCGCCGGGTCCAGTGCCTGGGATATATCTAGGTGCCCCGGGGGAGCAACCTGCGCAACCGCAAGGTCGCGATCAGGCAAATCCCATTAGCATTGCATTCCCGGCGGATAAGAATGAGATCACGATAGAGTGGCTGAAGGAGCATAATATAGATCAGTGGGGTGAGCAGATATTAGATCCTGACGCAACATTATGGGATAGCTGCTTGGAGTATGTGAAATCAGATTCCGGACCCAAGAACATGGGGAGGTTCTTTGAGGTGCAAGGAGAGGATTATGTGTCATATGCGCGAAGGGAGCCGGGAACGAATGTGAGGTTCAAGCACTTATTCCGTGCAGATGACAAGCAAACCTCGATCGCGATGAAGTGGCGGCCAGAGCCATGGTGCTGCCTCCAGTATTGGAATTTCACCCCGGAGTTTGCGGCAGAGAAAGGCATTGAGGTCGCATGCATATGCCCCGCAGGGTACAACTGCAGGAGAGGGTATCCCACGCTGTTGCCGGAGCAGGTGGAATCGATTACGCAAGAAGGAAGGAGACAGGGTATCACAGATGAAGAGATATGGAAATGTCGATTGGAGTTTGTGGATGAGGCAGGAGCGCTCCGCGGAATGGAAAGGCACAATGGAGATCGTGTGTCCATGGAGAATGCTGCGGCTAGGCAAAGACGCGTCCCTCCGCTGCCGCTGACACTTCGGCATCGAACTGTCCGGCTCATGGTACCGAGCACCCAGGGCAAGAGTAAGGAGCTGGGAAAGAAGTTGCAAGGGGTGAAGCTTGCGAGGGTTCTGAACATCGGTCAGGGGCAGGGAAACGGGGGAGCGCGCTAGAAATGGTGCGTTATGATGACGCGCCAGAAATGGCGCGAGGAGGGTGTATGGGTGATGAGGGGTCGGAGTGCAGCATGCACTCCGTGGTGTCGGAGTGCAGCATGCACTCCGTGGAGGATGGGAGTATGCATTCTGTGGAAGAATGCGTGGAGACACCAGGGGGTGGGAGATTCCGATCCCTGGGGTTCAGGGATGAGGATATGGAATCAGAGGAGGAGGGGCCGTTAAGCAGCGGGTATTCGGACAGTTCATTTCAAGGGAGTGAGGAGTCAGAGTGTAATCAGATGTCAGATGAGGAGTCAGAAGAGTCTTCGTGCGGGCGCGGGAGTAGTGTGTTGTCTTCGCAGTATGGGGAAGGATCAGTGGTAGATGATGAGGAGGGCGTACTGCTGAGTCCAAGCGCGTCTGAAAGAAGATGCGAGGCCGTCACCGAGGAGGTTTGTGAGGACACAATCGGGAGCTTCGATAGGACTGGGGTTGAAAACCCAGTAATCCCAACACAGAGAGCAAGTGTTGGGGTGAACGCGACTGAAAAGATGCGACCCATTCCCGTTGATGAGGATGAGAGAGGCGCAACCGAAAGGGTGCGTAAAGCTACGATTGAAGGAGCACAAGGAGAGAATGTGATGGCCCTTACAGAGGAGGTGGTCCCTACAACTGAGGATACAGTGGAGGGTAGTAGTGAGGGGAAGCCCGAGGGGTACAACGAGTTTGATGGAATCCTTGCAGATAGCGAGGTGAAATATATGAACTTCTTGGCTATGGGGGAGGTGGTGGAAGTATATGAGCCAATGGATGCTGCGGAGGGAGAGTTTTGCACTTCCGGAGTAAAGCGAGATTCGGTTGGAGAAGAGGAACTCTTTGGAAAGGCAAGGCGCATCTGGCTTGAGGAAGAGCACGCTCGCCAGGTCCACATTCCGTCCTTTACGGGGGTGAAGGATTGGTTAGAAAAGAACTGCGCAATGATAAAACAGCGTTTTGCTTTGCAGAGGGCCGTGGCACCGAGGTATTCTGGGCAGGTCCGAGCCGCGTTCCGAAAGGAGCAGTGGATAGTCCATGTTCCGCCGCCGGGGAAGATGGTGCGCATATCAGAGAATGCTGCAGAAGGGGCACAAGAAGGAGGGAGGGCGGACAAAATCTATATGAGTGTGGGGAAGGAAGCTGAGTATCAGCTCGTTCGGGTCAGCAAGAAGTGGGTCCTCCTTGGTGCACCCGATCCACCGCCGAAGTGGATGAGTGATGGGGAATCAGTCGAGGCAGAATTGACACTCATAGAGCCAGATGTAGAGCTCGAGAGGACGAAAGCAGCGTGTGAGCACTTGCTGGGATGTATCCATGACCAAGAGGCGCCTGACATGATGATCGCAAAGGCTCTCGCACAAGGGAATGTGGCAGAGAATGAGGACGGTATGTTAAGGGCCGCGACTGAGAAGTCGCGTGAAGTGGATAAGGCTGTTGGAGGAGAAGTTGTTGGTCGGATGGCATCAATTCCCCTTGGGGGGGTTGGGCTCACAAGAGGACCGTCTGCAACAGGAAAGAGTCACATGGGGGTGGCAGCAGCCCGGACGGCGGTTGCACTTGGGGACGAGCAGACGAAAGTCGCAATGATAACACCGGGGAACAAGCAGATTTTGGGCACGGTGAAGAGGTTATGCGACGATGAAGGTGCAGATCGGGTGAATTGGATTCCCTCACGATCGTTTATGGAGCAGGAACCGACATTGGTGTGGAGCCACCCTGCATCAATCTTCAAGAAAGCGATGGACTGCAGAAACAGCAGCGAAGATTGCAGTGCTCTGGTCGCGTTGTGGAATGAGGTAAGGCACAGCAGGAGGGCTGCGGAGAAAGAGCGGTTATGGGAGAAGTTTGACGCCAAGATCAGGGACGTCATCCTTTACTTCATAGGAGCACCGTTCTTCTGCTGTACGTTGTGCACACTCCCGAAAATTGTGTCAATCTTGGGTCGGAGCTTCGATTTTGCCTTCGTTGACGAGGCAGGGCAAATAATAGAAAACCAGATACTCCTTGTAGTTGGAAGTGCAAGGAGGCTCATACTCCTTGGGGATGAAAAGCAACTGCCGCCGAATGTCCATCACCTCCGGGCAGATAGAGTACTTCAGAGGGGGCTGGAGTACTCGCTATTCGCGAGGATAATAGGGGCATTTAATGGAGTGGAGGATCGGAGAGTCCATACGCTGGATCGGCAATATCGGAGTCACGAGGAGCAGGTGGACTTAAATCTCCATGCGGCGTATGGAGGTGCGGTCCACACGGCACCACAAGCACCAGTCAACGTGAAG
>PVBE011716953.1_pt1 | contig 10545 bp, 9 predicted proteins | sample 1631181 | NCBI WGS metagenome assembly PVBE01 (sample SAMN08397723, study PRJNA350692) | Marine metagenome, whole genome shotgun sequencing project. | isolation source: water | place: Pacific Ocean | collected 2012-04 | reverse complement strand
GATCTCCTGTTTGACACCGGCGTAGCCGGCCACGTCTTCAAACGTCGTGCCGGGCCGCTCGCTCGAGTAGGTCTTGGCCTTGGAGCGGCCCACCGACATCATCGACGTCATCTGGCCCTGGGCGCGGCGGTTGATCCACCAAAAGAACAAGATGATCAGACCCACCGGTAGCAGTAGTGGCAACCAGGTTTGCACGAAGTTGGGTTGGGGGGTGTTGAACTCCACGGCGGCACCGCTTTCGGCCAGTACAGCCCGGTCGGCGTCAGACAACTTGAGAGGACCCGTTGTATCGAAGTCGACACCGTCAGCAGTAGTGAAGTGGATGCGGCCGGTCTGGTTGTCGACCTGCACGTCAGTGACCTCGTCGGCCACAACCAAGTTCAGGAACTGGTCATAGGAGACGACTTTAGCTTCGTCGGTGGGCAGGAAACTGGGGAAGAACAGTGCAGCACCGATCAGGCCCATCATCAGCCAGATTCCCCAACGCGGCCATCCCTGGTCGCGCCGGGTACTTCCCGCATCAGGGCGGGGCTTGCCCTGGCTTGGTTTGGTGGGCTTCTTGCGGTCAGCCATGGGTCTATCGTAGAGGCACCGTCCAACAGTCGTGTTTCGGGTGCTCGTAGCCATAGGGCTTTCGAAACCGGGGGCCGGAGCACCGTGGGTAGGGTTCGGCCGATGATCGGCGCAGATCCACAGCCCACGCCTGACAAGCACCCCTGGGGACTTCCACATGTGGTGGTGGGCCTCTTCTTGAGTTTGTTCGCCAGTGTCGTATTCAGCGCGGTCGTGTTCGAAGTAGGTGGCTACGACTCACAGGCCGACCTCCCACTGTCACTCGTAGCCGTGCTCCAAGTGCCGCTGTGGACCGGACTACTGGGAGTTCCATTCTGGTTGACCCGAAGGGGTGGGGTCTCCTGGGTCACTGACCTGGGCCTCACCTTTCGCCGAGGCGACATCCCAGCGGGTTTGGCTATTGGAGTGGGAGCCCAGGCGGTACTGGTGCCGCTGTTGTATGTCCCGATCATGTTGTTCACCGATGACCTTGACGTCTCCGAGCCGGCACGTGAACTGGTCGACAAGGCTGATGGATTGGGCATCGTCTTGTTGTTCCTCGTCGTCGTTGTCGGAGCAGCCGTGATCGAGGAGGTCTTCTTTCGCGGCCTCATGTTGCGTGCCTTTGAGAACCTGTGGCATTCCCGGGTGGCGCTCAGTGCTTCATCGATCGTGTTTGGCCTCATCCACTTCCAACTACTGCAGTTCCCGGCACTCGCCATGTTCGGCCTTATCTCAGGACACCTAGCCCAGCGCCATGGTCGCCTAGGGAGGTCCATCTGGGCACATGTGGGGTTCAATGCCTGGACCGTTGGCATCCTGTTGGTGCTGTGAACCTTGATGCGAAGGCCCGCGACGCAGCGGTCCGCCTCCTTAGCCACCTGCGGCGGGTACCTCTCGCCACCTGGGTGACCTTGGCCGTCGTCGGCATCTCCACCCTGTTCGTTGTCTGGGTGGTCAACCCCGCCGGGGTGCTGCTCACTGATACAACGCCCACCGGCGGCGACCTGGGTGCCCACGTCTGGGGTCCAGCCTTCATCCGCGACGAACTGCTGCCCAGGTTTCGCCTGACCGGCTGGACCCCCGATTGGTATGCCGGCTTTCCTGCCTTCCACTTCTACATGGTCGTTCCGATGCTGGCCGTGGTGGCCGTCAACGTGGGCCTGGCCCTTCCCCTGGCAGTTCCGGTGGCCCTTGCTTCAGTCGCCGGTGGGATCTGGCTCGAACGTCGCCGACCAACTGGCTGGATCCCGGGCCTTTGGATGCTTGGTGTGTTCACCGTGCTGGTCGTGCCCGTCGCCTACGGGGTGGCATTCAAGTGGGTGACCGTCGCGGGTCTCGTTGCCATGCCGGTGGCCGCGTGGCTGATGGGCCGCCTGGCTGGCCTGGAGTTCCCAGGCCCCGCCCTTATGGCCGCAGCCACCCTGCCCTTCATCTTCGACCGGGCCTTCAACATCATGGGCGGCAACCTCATGTCCACTATGGCCGGCGAGTTCGCTTTCGCCCTGGCCGTGTGTGCCCTATTCGTCTACTTGGGCTTGCTCGTCCGTGGGATCCAGACCGGTCGGGGCCGCGGCTGGGCGGCTCTCGTATTAGCCCTTGTCGGCCTCTGCCACCTACTAGTGGCGTTCTACGCCCTGCTGGCCTCGTTCATAGCCCTGCTCACCCGGCCCAGCCGCGCTGCCTTCAAGTGGCTGCTTACATCGGGCATCGTGGCCGGCCTCACCTCTGCATTCTGGGTGCTTCCGTTCTGGTGGCAGCGCGACCACCTCAACGACATGGCCTGGGACAAACTGGGTGACAGCCGCTCATACCTGTGGAACCGCAGCAACCTGGCAGCAGACTTCCTGACCAACGATCCACCACTTCAGGTAGTCATCATCACGGCAGGCATAGGGCTGGTGGTGTCGATCGTGTTCCGCCGCCGACTAGGACTCATCCTGGCAGGCACGGCCTTCGTCCTGGCAGTGGCGTTTATCTGGCTACCTGAGGGACGCCTCTACAACGGTCGCCTCCTACCTGGCTACTACCTCAGCCTGTATCTCCTTGCAGCCCTCGGCGTTGCCGAGGTGCTGCACCTGGCTGGTCGCCTGTTCGATGGCTTCCGGGCCCGCAACAGAAATGGCGGCAAATGGCTCACCAGCGGGGGAGTTGTGGCGGTGATCCTGTACCTGGTGGTATTCCTGGGCATGCCACTGCGGGTAATGCCGTTCGGCTCCATGGATGTAAACACCTACCGTTGGATGGGGCTGAGTACTGAGAAGTTGAACCTCGGACGTTCCTGGGTGCGCTGGAACTTCGACGGATACGAGGCCCGCACCGGTGACGACAGTGGCGGCGGCTGGGACGAATACCGCGACGTGGTGACAACCATGTCCGAGGTAGCCAACGCCAACGGGTGCGGTCGCCTGCTCTGGGAGTACAGCAGTGAACTGACCCGCTACGGCACCCCCATGGCGTTGATGCTGCTCCCCCACTGGACCGATGGCTGCGTCGGCTCAATGGAGGGCCTCTACTTTGAGGCCTCCACCACCACCCCGTACCACTTCCTCATGCAGTCCGAACTGTCCTCCAACCCGTCTCGCGCTCAGCGCAACCTGCCATACCGCGCGTTTGACATAGACGCCGGTGTCGACCACATGAGGCAATTCGGCGTGCGCTACTACTCGCCATCCTCGCAGCAGGCCATCAACGAGGCCCGCAGCCACCCAGGCCTTACCGAGGTTGCGGTAACCGGCCCGTGGACCGTGTTCGTCGTGGACGGATCAGACCTGGTTGCACCCCTTGCCTTTGAACCGGTGGTATTCACCGACGTGGACCACTCCAGCTGGCTGGACCCGTCAGTCGAGGTCTTCCAAGAGGGCTCCCAGGCGGTCCCTTGGACCGTTGGCGGCCTTGCGGCGTGGCAGCACCTGCCGGCAGGTAGCAAGCCGGAGGAACGCGACCTGGGCTCCGTGCAGGTCACCGACATCGCGGCCGGAGTCGACTCCATCTCATTCCACGTCGACCGCATCGGCGTACCCGTCGTCGTTCGTACCTCGTTCTTCCCCAACTGGGAGGCCAGCGGTGCCGCCGGGCCATGGCGGGCCACACCAAACCTGATGATCGTCGTACCCACCGAGCATGACGTCAACCTCGCATACGGGCGCACCCCCGTCGACATCGTGTCGATGCTCCTGACCCTTGTTGGTCTTGTCGGCATGGTCCTTCTCAGTCGGGCAGCCAGACCCGAAGAAGGACTACTCGAAGGCCCCGACCTTCTGGTGTTCGGCTCAGACGCATCAGCCGCCCTCGATGCGTGGGTCGTGGGATGTGCTGAGAGGCGCTTGGCTGCACGTGAAGCCTTAGCGAGCCTGGAAGATTGTCAGGTCGACGAGGACCTCCCGGGAGGCTGGAACATCGACCTTGAGGAGCCGGAACGCATCACACAGGAGCCGGAACAACCGGCATGAGGACCCGCATGAGGCGTTTCGCAGCAGTGGGGGCAATGGCCACAGCCGTAGACATCGGTGTAGCCGTGGCCCTGCTCCGGTGGGGCTGGGCCCTGCTCACAGCCGACCTCGTCGCCCTAGTCGCCGCCGCTGCCTTCGCCCACCCACTGCACCGGTTGATAACCCTGCGAGACGACCCCTTTACGCGCTGGATGCGTTCCCCCTCCATGTTCGCAGCAGTCGTAGCCACTGCCGGTTTAGTGGACCTGCTCGTGCTGTCGTGGGCACGCGTCGACGGAAGCCTCACAGATGACGTCCTGGCAAAGGCCACTGCCGTGGCGGCTGCAGCAATCGTGCGTGCCATCGCCTACCGCGCCCTCTTATTCCGGGTGGTGCGCCGCGAACAGGAACACCCCGTGCAACGCCCCCTTCCAGACGGCACCCACCGTCTCAGTGTGGTTCTACCCGCCTATCGCGAAGCCGACCGCATCGGTGACACCGTGGCCCGTGTACGTGCAGAGCTTGGGGCCTGCCTTGGTGGAGCGCCCGATGCCCTGCAGGTCGTTGTCGTCGATGACGGCTCCGACGACGACACAGCAGGAGTAGCCACTTTGGCAGGAGCGGATGCGGTAATACGACTTGCTGTGAACAGTGGCAAGGGAGCAGCAGTAAGGGCCGGGGTCTCAGCGGCGACTGGTCGCACGATCGCCTTCACCGACGCCGACCTGGCCTACTCGCCCGCACAGATCGCCGATCTGTTGACCCTCGTGGAAGACGGCTACGACATGGTTGTCGGTAGCCGTCGCCACACCGACACCCGAACCCTCGTGACTGCTGGACGCATCCGCGAAGCGGGTGGACGGCTTGTGAACCTGGCCACCCACGCCCTCTTGTTGGGCCAATACCATGACACCCAGTGCGGCCTCAAGGCATTCCGGGCCGATGCCGCCCGGGCCCTCTTTGACGCCTCCCACCTGGACGGCTTCGCATTCGACGTGGAGTTGTTCCACCTGGCCGAACGGTGGCGGTTCTCGTTGGCCGAGGTACCCGTTGAAGTTGAGCACTCGGAGCGAAGTACGGTCAGCGTCCTGAGTGACGGCCTACGCCTGTTTGTCGACCTGGTCAGGGTCCGACAGGCAGCCAGGCGCGGTGACTACCCGAACTCCACCCAACCCGGGGCCAAGAACGATGGGTGACCCAGCAGCAGTGTTCTTGGCCTACGACATCAGAGGCTTGGTACCGGAACACCTCGATGACGATCTGGCCAAGCGGATCGGAGGTGCCTTTGCACGGTTCGTTCGGCGCCACGAACCTGACACCGTGAGAGTCGTCGTCGGTCGCGACATGCGAGAAAGCGGCGTGGAGTTGGCCGGCGCCTTTGCCGAAGGGATCACCTCAGAGGGCCTGGGGGTGGTCGACCTGGGCCTGGTGTCGACTGACATGCTGTACTTCGCCTCTGGCCACCTGGATGCACCCGGGGCCGTGTTCACAGCCAGCCACAACCCCGCTGACTACAACGGCATCAAGCTCTGCCTCTCATCGGCAAAGCCCGTGGGCACCGACTCTGGCCTGGCCGAGATTCAGGCCGACCTGAAGGGAGTGGAAGCCAACAGGGAGCCAGGGGGCCGTACCACGACCACGCTCGACTTGCTCGATGACTTCGCAGACCACGTCCGATCCTTTGTCGACACCACCTCCCTGGCCCCCCTCAAGGTGGTTGCCGACACCGCCAACGGCATGGGTGGTCTCGTGGTCCCAGCAGTGTTCGACTATCTGCCCTTCGACCTTGAAGTTATCTACGGCGAACTTGACGGCACCTTCCCCAACCATCCCCCAGACCCCCTCCAGAGTGCCAACCTGATGGCCCTCCAGGAACGAGTGCTCTCCACGGGCGCTGACCTGGGCTTGGCCTTCGACGGTGATGCCGACCGGGTCTTCCTCGTTGACGAGGCTGCCCGCCCCGTGTCGGGCTCGCTTACCACGGCACTCGTCGCAGCCACCATCCTCAGTCATCAACCGGGAGCCACAGTCATACACAACCTGATCTGTTCCAGGGCCGTTAGCGAGGTCATCAGCGAACACGGTGGCCGCGCAGTGCGTAGTCGCGTCGGCCATTCCTACATCAAGGAATTAATGGCTACCGAAGGAGCAGCCTTTGCCGGCGAACACTCGGGGCACTACTACTTTGCTGACAACTACCGGGCCGACTCCGGCCTCATTGCAGCCCTTCTAGTACTCGAGGCTCTCTCCATCTCGGGGGGCACCCTCAGTGCCCTGCTGGCACCATTTGACCGCTACGTTGCATCCGGAGAGGTCAACTTCAGCGTCGAAGATCCGGTGGCGGTTATCGAACGGGTCTCACTTGCCTACGCAGCACGCGGGTCCCATGACACCCTTGATGGCCTCACCATCGACATGGGTGAATGGTGGTTCAATCTGCGGTGTTCCAATACCGAACCCCTGTTGCGCCTCAACCTGGAAGCATTGAACGCCGATGACTGCACAATCCGGCTGTCCGAGGTGTCAGGACTAATCACCCAATAGCCTCAGAGCCATGGCACTAGACCCCATGCTCCTGGAAATCCTGGCTTGCCCCGATGACAAGGGTCCCCTCTACTACTTCCCGACCGAGGACTCCCTCTACAACCCACGCCTGCGTCGTCGCTACACCATCACCGACGACATCCCCGTGATGCTCATCGACGATGCCGAAACCGTCGACGATGCCGAGCACGAGCGCCTCACCGCCCTCGCCGACGACGAGGGCATAGAGCCCACCTTCACGGCCTGACCGGGCCTGACCCGTGCACCTTCTGGCCGGCCGGCTGAAGCATTACGACTGGGGCTCGACAACCGCCATCGCCGACCTGCGCGGCATCGAACCCTCCGGGGAGCCCGAAGCCGAACTTTGGTTCGACTCCGACGCCCTCCCGTACCTCGTGAAGGTGCTTGCGGTCCAAAGGACCCTCTCGCTGCAGGCCCACCCCGGATCCGAGCAGGCCCGTAGGGGCTTTGAGGCCGAGGAAGCAGCGGGCATCCCCATCGACCAGCCAGACCGGTCCTTCGTGGACGACCGCGCCAAGCCCGAACTGGTCTGTGCCGTTACGCCCTTTGAAGCTCTCTGTGGGTTCCGGCCGGTAGAGGAGGCAACTGAGGTGGCTGCCACGCTCGGCCTAGCCTCCGAGCTGGTGGCCGTTCTAGATGACGACGGCACCGACGCATGGCCGGCCCTAGTGGAAGAGGCCCTCGGTGGCTACTGGGACGGTGCCGTCGACATCCTTGTAGATACCTGTGCTACCGGAGTGGACGGGCCCTTCGCTGACGTGGCCGACCTGGTGGTTCGACTGGCCGACCAGCATCCCGGCGACCCGGCCCTGTTGGTTGTCCCACTGCTTGTGCACCACCGCCTCCGACCAGGTGAAGCTCTCTATGTGTGCCCAGGTGTCCTGCACGCCTACGTGGCCGGGATGGCCGTCGAGGTGATGGCACCTGGCGACAACGTGCTGCGCGGAGGCCTGACCACAAAGCATGTAAACGCCACCGCGCTCGTCGAGGCTCTCGATCCGGTAGCTGGGTCGCCCTTGGTTCAAGTTCCTGCAGCCAACACAGCCGACCTCCACCGCTACGACGTGCCCATCGACGACTTCGCTGTTTGGAGGCTGGTAGGTACCGCAGTCGACATCGATGAACGCATAGGACCCGACCTGGTCCTCTCCATGGCTGCTACCACGACCGTTTGCGACCTTGTGCTCAGGCCTGGCCAGGCGGCCTTGGTCTCCGAGAGTGACGGCCCCTACAAGATCGAAACTGACGGCATCGTCTATTTGGTAAACGTGGGGGCCACCTGAGGTGCCCACCCACCTCGGTAGGCTTCGCTGTGGAGGCTGCCTGAACCGGCGTCAGACGACCCCAGCCCCGTCCAGACAACCCAACCAGTCCAGACAAGCAACAAACTAGGAGTCGTCATGTCCCTTCGGGATGATCACCGGGTCGCAGACCTGGCCCTCTACGAGTTCGGCCGCAACGAGATCCGCCTCGCCGAACACGAGATGCCCGGCCTCATGGCGTTGCGCGCCGAGTTCACTGACGAACAGCCGCTGGCCGGTGCCACAATCGCTGGGTCGCTCCACATGACCGTCCAGACGGCTGTGCTCATCGAAACCCTCATCGCTCTTGGCGCACGCGTCCGTTGGGCCAGCTGCAACATCTTCTCGACCCAGGATCACGCAGCGGCAGCCGTGGTCTGCGGGCCCGACGGCTCCCCAGACGACTTGCGCGGGGTACCTGTTTTCGCTTGGAAGGGTGAAACCCTTGAGGAGTACTGGTGGGCCACCCGTCAGATCCTCATGTGGCCAGACGGGGATGGACCGAACTTGATCCTCGACGACGGAGGTGATGCCACCCTCTACGTCCATAAGGGAACCGAGTACGAGGCTGCCGGCCAGGTCCCCGAGACCACCGACGAAGACCCTGAAGAATGGGGTGTCGTGCTTGCCAGCCTTCGCGAATCGCTAATCGAGGACCCACAGCGCTGGACCAGCATCCTCAACGGCATCCGCGGTGTATCCGAGGAGACCACCACTGGCGTCCATCGCCTCTACCAGATGAGTGATGCCGGCACCTTGGCCTTCCCCGCCATCAACGTCAACGACTCCGTCACCAAGTCCAAGTTCGACAACCTCTATGGCGTCCGGCACTCTCTCATCGATGGCATCAACCGAGGCACAGACGTCATGATCGGTGGAAAGACTGCCGTGGTATGCGGGTTCGGCGACGTCGGCAAGGGCTGTGCCGAGTCACTACGCGGTCAGGGTGCCCGTGTAATCGTCACTGAGGTGGACCCCATCTGTGCACTCCAGGCAGCCATGCAGGGCTACGAGGTCAATACACTCGAGCGGGTCCTTGACACAGCCGACATCTTCATCACCTCAACGGGGTGTCGAGACATCATCACCGCCGAACACATGGGCCGCATGAAGCATCAGGCCATCGTCGGCAACATCGGCCACTTCGACAACGAAATTGACATGGCCGGCTTGGCTCGCATGTCTGACGTGCAACGCATCACGATCAAGCCCCAGGTCGATGAGTTTGTATTTCCCAACGGTCGCTCGGTGATCGTGCTCTCCGAAGGCAGGCTCTTGAACCTGGGCAACGCGACCGGTCACCCCAGTTTCGTTATGTCGGCCAGTTTCTCCAACCAGGTCCTGGCCCAGATAGACCTGCACAGCCACGCAGAGGAATACGGTACCGACGTAGTCACCTTGCCCAAGTTGCTGGACGAGAAGGTGGCTCGCCTCCACCTAGGAGCACTTGGGGTCAGGCTCACCGAACTCACCGACGAACAGGCCAACTACCTTGGAATCAGTCCAGACGGCCCGTTCAAGCCCGACCATTACCGGTACTGAGTAACACTGTGGGCGCAGATGTGCGAGTGGTCGGAATAGTTGGAGGAAGTTGTGCTGGCAAGACGACCCTGGCGCGAGCGCTGACAGGTCGCCTCGGCGACGAAGCCACCTACTTGGCCTTCGACCAGTACTACCGGGACCATGGTCACCTCACCATCGAGGAACGGGCAATAGTCAACTACGACCACCTGGACTCCCTTGACTACGGACTATTCCTCGCCCACCTCGACGACCTTGTCACCGGTCGACCCGTAGAAGTGCCCGTCTTCGACTTCGCCACCCACTGCCGTACAGACCAGATCCGCAGGCTCGACCCACGACCCGTGGTCGTAGCCGACGGCGTCTTATTGTTCGCAATACCCGGAATCACTGACAGGCTGGACCTGAGCATCTTCGTGGATGCCACAGAGGAACTGCGACTGGCCCGCCGCCTCTACCGCGACGTGCGGGAGAGGGGCCGAACCGCCGAGAGCGTCCAGGCCCAGTTCGTCGCCACGGTGGGCCCCAGCCACAGGCTGTTCGTAGAGCCCTATCGAGACAGCGCTGACTTCGTCGTAACCGGTGAGGGTGATCCCCGCTCGGCCGTTGAGGAGATACTCACCCGCCTCGCCTAGCGAAGTCGGGGTCTCAGGTAGTCGACCAAACCGCGTGTATGGCTCTCGTTGACAATGGCTACATATTTTCGTTTGTTCATTTCGATTGGTTCCCCAACGCCACTGGATGGCCGTTGGTCAAGGATGAGACACTCTTCACGAGTTCTCGCTTTATCCGACCCGCCTTGTACCTCAATCGGTTGTATGTCCATCCTCGTCCGTCAATGACACTGCTGATCTTCTGATGACTCATAGATCGAACAATGCAATACCTGCCCAACACAGTTGAAGTGGTGCTCGCCATGAATGCCCCCTGGTGGGGTGTTGAGGTGTAGATCCTGGAAAGGCCTAGATCTGGCTGGCGGAGCTCTTCGATGGTCTTATGACGAAGTTCGCCCCCAGGCACTGAGAAGAGATTGACAGTGCTGCCTAAGAGGTCCTCAAGGATTACCCTCTCTGGAGGACCTCTTGACGGAGCTGCCGCCTATCCAGATCACAGAATGGATTGGGGTGTGTGTGGCTGTGCGAACCGACGGCGTGTCCTAGTGAATGAATGTAGCG
>PVBE011111183.1_pt1 | contig 10545 bp, 9 predicted proteins | sample 1631181 | NCBI WGS metagenome assembly PVBE01 (sample SAMN08397723, study PRJNA350692) | Marine metagenome, whole genome shotgun sequencing project. | isolation source: water | place: Pacific Ocean | collected 2012-04 | reverse complement strand
CGCCCGAATAAACTTATTCAGACCTGGTTCTTCAATGTCCATTTCTTTCATGAATTCTATTCTATCGTTTTCTTCTAATTGAGCTATTTCCAGCTCCACTTCCCCGCAAATGCTGGTTACCGCCATATTCGGATATGCCTGGAGCTTTGAAATATCTGGGAGTTCGTTTTCTGATTTGCCTAACCAGCTATCCGATATATTATAAATAACAATAACCGGTTTAATGGATAGCATTTGGAATCCGCTCAACAATTTTTTTTCCGTGCCTGTAAGCTCGAGAGCTCGAAGAGGTTTCCCTGATTCAATAGTATCTTTACAGGTATGGAGCAATTTTTTTTCATCCTCGTGGAGTTGGAGTTTTTTCCCTTTAGAAGACTTGTTAATTCTTTCCAGCCGGTTTTCAATAGTCTGCAAATCCGCAAGGAGCAATTCTGACTCCCACTCTTCTATATCCTTTACAGGAGAAAAATCAGCGTCTTGATCAAACAATTTGCAAACTACAGCCAAAGCTTCAGCGGTTTTCAACTGGTTCAGGGTTTCCGGTTGTTTTTCTAGAGAAGTCGCAGTTTTTTCAAAACCCGCAAAGTCGGTAAAGATTAGCTCCGCGTAAGTTGTTTTTTTTGGCTGGAAAACTTCTGAAAGGTAATCTATTCTCCGGTCCGGGACCTTTACCGTTCCGATATTTGGTTTGTCTATGACGTGTTGATCTTCAGCAGCCCGGGTCAACGCTCTAAAAATCGTTGTTTTTCCAACAAAAGGTTTTCCTGTTACAGCTATCTTCATGGAGATGTTAATTGGATACGTTTGATTTCTTTGGCAAGACCTGACTTTGAATCCATTTCAACCACTACCGCGTTCAACTGGCTATCCCCGCTTGCAACCGAAAACTTTTCTGGAATAGACGTTTTAAATCTAAAAATCGCGGTTTCTTTTTTCATACCTATTACAGAATCTATTGGTCCGGTCATCCCAGAATCTGTAATATATGCCGTACCCATGGGGAGAATTTTTTCATCCGCAGTCTGGACATGTGTGTGAGATCCAATAACAGCGCTGACCCTTCCATCAAGGTACCAACCCATTGCGATTTTTTCAGATGTTGCTTCCGCGTGCATATCCACTATTATTAATTTTGTTTTTTTTTTAAGTTCTGAAATTTCCCTGTCGGCTTCTTGAAATGGGCAATCGAGATTAGGCATAAATACTCGTCCCACTAAATTTAAAATTCCGGCGCATGTTCCATCAGAAAACTGGAATAAAGTAGAACCTGAACCCGGTACTCCTTTGGGATAATTTGCAGGTCTTAGAAGATTCTTCTCTTTCGGTAAATATTCCAAAGCCTCTTTTTTATCCCAGATGTGATTACCTGAAGTAATCACATTAATTCCCATATCAAATAACGATTCACCTACTTTGCGTGTAATCCCAAATCCTCCGGCAGCATTTTCTCCATTGGCTATACAGAGGTCAATTTTATATTTATCAATCAGATTGTCCAGATACTGCGATAAAATTATTCTTCCCGGTTTTCCAATAATATCCCCGATAAACAGCAATTTCATCGAGCAAACTCCACAGCCCTTGTTTCTCTTATAACAGTTACCTTAACCTCACCGGGGTAAGACATTTCTTTCTCAATTTTTTTTGCAATATCTTTAGCTAAAAATGTTGAGTCAGAATCATTTAATGCCCCCGACTCCACAATCACTCGAACTTCACGCCCCGCCTGAATAGCAAATGTTTTTTCAACTCCTTTGAAAGAGTCTCCTATTTCTTCCAGCTTGTTTAATCGCTTTACATAGCTTTCCAGCATTTCTCGGCGGGCTCCAGGCCTTGAGGCGGATAATGCGTCCGCGGCTGCTACCAGGATTGAAATGGGCGAAATGGGTTCTACATCTTCATGGTGAGATGCCATAGCGTTGATTACAACTTTATGTTCATTATACCTTTTCGCAATATCCGCGCCTATCTGTGTATGAGTCCCATCAGTCTGATGGTCAATAGCTTTTCCAAGATCATGAAGTAGCCCTGCCCGCTTTGCCAGTTTTTGATCCATGCCTAATTCTGCAGCCATAATTCCACAAATAAACGCAACTTCTTTCGAATGCAATAAGACGTTTTGAGAGTAGCTGGTTCTATATTTCAGCCTGCCCAACAATTTTAGTTCTTCCGTATGCATTGAATCGATCCCTAACTCCTGAATAGTCCTTTCTCCCTCTTCCCTGATTTTTGTATCCATTTCTTTTTTCGCTTTATTCACAATTTCTTCGATTCTACCAGGATGAATTCTTCCATCAGCAATTAATCGCTCCAAAGCCATTTTGGCCACCTCGCGGCGAATAGGGTCAAAACCAGACAGAATGACCGCTTCCGGAGTATCATCAATTATCAGGTCTATTCCGGTCGCCTGTTCTAACGCCCTGATATTTCGTCCCTCTCTACCTATTATTCGTCCCTTCATATCATCTCCGGGCAGATCCACGATTGATATTGTAGTTTCAGATACATGATCCGCAGCTATTTTCTCAATAGCCTGGCTAATAATCCATTGAGATTTCTCATTGGCAGTTTCTTTTGTTTTATCTTCTATCTCTTTTAGTTGTACGTTGGCATCCTGCCTGGCCTCTTGAAGCAGCTGAACTTTTATTTCAGTTTTTGCTTCGTCACTGGTCATTCCGGAGATTTTTTCTAATTTCGCCAATTGTTCGGTAAGTGAATTATTAAGGTTTTTTTCCTTTTTACCTATTCGCTCTTCCGCCTCGGAAACTTCTCTCTGATGTTTTTGAAGGTCTTTCTCCTTATTCTCCAGAGCCTCCTGTTTTTTTAACACGTTGTCCTCTTTCAGATTTAACCTTCGTTCAAGATTTTTGATTTCATTTCTCTTATTTTTTGACTCTCTTTCTAAGTCCGACTTCATCTTGAATTGTTTTTCTCTTGCCCCAATGGCTGCCTCATGTTTTATATTTTCAGCTTCTTTTTCAGCCTCCTTTAAAATATTTTGCGAGAGGCTTTTAGCTTCCCGAATTTTAAGTTCTACCAAAATTTTTCTTAGAAAATACCCGATTAACAGAGAAACAAAGCCAACTGCAGCAACAACCAAGACTGCCTGAGGCGTAACATGTTGAATTCCAAACATTTTATTAATCCTCCCTACATGAAATAATTCTATTTTCTGTAATTATCTTGTCCATTGAAATATCGTGGCTTGAAAGAGTTATTTCGTCAACGATCTGATATTCAAATGCTAGAGCAATTACAGATTTACAGGACGGAACTGATGCCAGGAATTTATCATAAAATCCCTTGCCAGACCCAATTCGTCCCCCTCTTTTATCAAAAGCCAGGCCAGGAACAACTACCAGGTCAATCGTATTTTCGTCTTTAAGCAAATTCCGCTCATCTATTTTTGGTTGACATATTCCAAACGGCCCCTTTTCCAATTCATTATTAATGTTATATACTCTGTAAAAAGAAATTTTGCCTTTCAAAACATCAACAGCGGGCAAATAAACTGCTATGTTTTTTTTTATACAGGCATTGATAATGTTTTTAGTTTGAACCTCTTTGCTGCCAGCCATATAGATCAATAAATTTTTAATCTTTTCATCTTCTGTTGATTTATAATAATTTTTTTCTACTTCCCGGCTTTTTGAAATAATTTCGGCTTCATCAAGTGATTGCCTGATTTTCCGTATTTTTTCTCTAATGAAAACCTTTGATGTTTTATTAAGCATCAGCATTTATTTATATCTCTACGATTTGTTTCAATATTAGAGTGCAATAAAAGATTTAAGCTAAGTGCAAAGTTAGAGAGAACATTATTGTTCCTCAAACGAGCAAGCGTTTTCTTTCTTTGAGGCTAATTTGTGGAAAGGTCTTGAAAAAAGATTTGGGTTAAACGGGAATGAAGGTAAAGATATATCTTAAAAAGACCACCGGGAAAAATTTATTTTATTCTCCTGCTGAATCTTTTTAAAAATCAAACCATTTTTTAATTTCACCTTGTCTGTTAACAAAATCTGCTCAGGACTAACAACTTTTAACAAATCAGAAAAACAGATTTTCGGATTAAGATTCTGCGTAATTAAACAAAAGGTATTTTTTAAAAAACAGAATGATATAAGCGATATATCATAAGTTTTTCTAACAAGATCTAATTTAACCATTCAAACCCAATTTTATCTAACTCAAAAACCTTTCAGCAATAAAAAGCCTTAAATCACTAATATATAAAAATTCCCCCCGCTATTGTGCCGCTACGTATAGCTTTTTGATCCTGTAATACCAGGTGGACTCCCAATGCTGCTGCTTCAGGCTTCCCCGTGAAGGGCATGCACACCACAGAGCTCAGAGACTCCATTCTATAAGTGTTGGAACAAAAAACTAAGCCATATCGTACACAGCAGGGGAGATTTTGTTTATCTCCTCGTAACTTAAAATTACCATATCAAATTATTTATTTCAAGTTAAAAATTGCTTTGTTTAATTGTAACTCCGCTTTAAGGGAGATCACTTTTCTGATAGTATCAATATTTATGGTTCAATTAATCCTGATTTTTACCTATGATAAATGTTGATTCTCTATACCTGTCTTTAACAAAACTCTATTCTTTTTTACAGACTCCCCTTTTTAATAAGTTTGCTCTTCCACCGTTACAGGCTTTTTTTGATGTAAGTTACCGGTGCAACTTAAGGTGCAATATGTGCCATTCCCTGTCATTAATAGAAGATTCTGTTACTCCTGAGAATAACAAAAAGGAACTTACCTCCGAACAAATTATAAAAATAATTCGTAAATTGCCACGAAATACCCTTATTACATTTACAGGTGGGGAGCCTTTTCTCAGGAAAGACATGCTTGACATTTTAACTTCAGTGTGTAAACGCTACAAATGTCATATCATTACAAATGGAACTTTGGTTGACGAGAAAACAGCTTACTCGTTGGTCGAATTGAGATCACGGTCATTAATAGCGACGGGGCTTATGATGGTTGGTGTCTCTCTTGAAGGACCGGAGGAAATTCACGATGAAATCGTCGCGAAAAAAGGATCATTTCAGAAGGCAATTTCAGCAATTAAGCTAATCCAAAAGCAAAAGGAACTTTTACGTTCTCGTTATCCGATGATTCATCTTACCACTGTGATCACAAGAAAGAGCGCCCCCCACCTGAACTTTATTTATTCATTGGCAAAAAATTTAAAGCTGGATTATTGTAATTTTGTTTTGGAAAACAAGTCTGTGTTTTCTCGCGAGAGGCAGACCAATAATTTTTCTTCTCTGTACAAAAGCCCTTCCTCTCCCTCAAAAATCGATGAGGAACTCTTGCGTTCTCAACTGGATAGTTTAGAAGGACTTGCTTCTAATAATGTTGCGCCGAGAATTCGATTCTCGCCGGTCAAAATCAGCTACCGGGAAATTGTAAGGCATTATTCCACAGGAATCGACCCGAAAGATTACCGGTGTTATGTCCCCTGGAGCAAAATTGGTTTTTCCGCTTTTGGAGACGTCATTTGTTGTCCGCATATGAAGATCGGCAATACCATTGAAAACAATTATGATACCTTATGGAACAGCCTTCCATATAAGACTTTCAGAGAGAAGTTAAAAAAAGAAAAATCCTTTCCCTGTTGTTCTGGTTGTTGCTACTCTGAATATGTTGGTAGGAAATAATTTAAAACTATTCTCCTGCGAAAACCGTATTCAGACTGTTCGAAAACTACCATCAGAGACGCGATTCAAGTATATCTGACTGCAGTATCCGAATCTAATAGAGACGAAAAGGTTAAAAGCTTCTATAAATAGATTTGACGTTACCGTGGAGTGACAGCTTTAGCTTATTGACATGGAAAAACATATTTGATATAAATATATTACCTTCGGGGCGGGGTGGAACTCCCCACCGGCGGTAAACCCTGTTTAACAGGGTAAAGCCCGCGACCCAAATGGTAATTTTTTTTCATTTGGCTGATCCGGTTAAATTCCGGAGCCGACAGTTATAGTCTGGATGGGAGAAGGTGACCCGTTAGAAATTCTGACGGGGAAAAAGGAAAACCTTGAGATTATCCTTGTTTGCAGAGGCATTGTTGCCTCTGCATTAATGTCCCGAAGAGTCTATAGATTCTTCGGGTTTTTTTTGGCTGAAAATATGGAACATGACTATTACATGAAAAAGGCCTTACGCCTTGCTGCTAAAGGAAAAGGGAGAACCAGCCCTAACCCGATGGTAGGAGCCGTACTTGTAAAAAATAATAAAATTGTCGGCAAAGGATACCATAAAAAAGTCGGACTTTCTCACGCAGAAATTGAAGCAATACGAAATGCAGGTGAAAAAGTAAAAGGGAGCAGACTCTATCTTAACCTTGAGCCCTGTTCTCATTACGGGAGAACGCCTCCCTGTTCGGACGCGATTATTAAAAACAGAATAAAAGATGTGATTATCGGAATGAAAGATCCAAATCCGCTGGTCGCGGGAAAAGGCATTAGGAAACTGAAAAAGGCGGGTATTAATGTAATGCAGGGAATTATGGAAAAAGAATGCAGGGAAATTAACGAACCTTACATTAAATATATTACAAAAAAAATCCCATACGTTACTTTGAAGGCTGCCAGCAGTCTGGATGGAAGGATATCTACTAAAACAGGTGAGTCCAGATGGATCACAGGAAATCCGGCGAGAAATCATGTTCATAAGATCAGGGATGAGGTCGATGCTGTTATGATCGGTATAAATACTGTGCTTCGGGATGACCCTGTGCTGACAACAAGGTTGAAAAAAAAGAAAGATTTAATGAACCCCATAAGAATTATTTTAGATAGTCGCCTAAAAATCCCTTTAACAGCAAAATTAGTTCAATTAAAAAACGGACAAAAGACTATCGTTGCTACCACAGTAAATGCGCCTTTGAGAAAAGTAAAGGCATTGGGGAAAATAGGGGTAGAAGTTTTAAAAATTAGAGAAAGAGAATCTAAAGTAGATATGAAGGATTTGATGAAGAAACTACGGAAAATGGAAATCAGCAACATCATGATCGAAGGGGGTGCTGAAGTCAATGCTTCTGCCTTGCAATCGGGTATTGTGGACAAGGTTATTTTTTTTATAGCGCCGATTATTATAGGTGGCGTTAACGCGACAAGCTCCATTATGGGCGATGGAATTAGTTTCTTAAAGGATGCTGTATCAATAAAAGAAATTAGCATAAAAAAAACAGGCCGTGATTTTATGTTAGAAGGGTATATTAATCGGTATTAGAGTGCTTTGAAATGTTTACAGGGATAATTGAACAAGCAGGAAAAATAAAAAGTTTTCTTAAAAGAGGAAATCAGGCAAAAATAACTATTGAGTTCCATGAGAGTGCTTCTGATTTAACTCTGGGTGAGAGTATTGCCGTGAACGGGGTTTGCCTGACTGTTGTTAAAATCGGCAATGGTTATTTTGCAACCGATATTTCTGAGGAAACCCTGGATCGAACAAACCTTGGAGAATTAAAACCAACAGATAAAGTAAACCTCGAAAGATCTTTAAAAATTGGTGAGAGATTAGGAGGCCATTTTGTAAGTGGTCATATTGACGGAGTAGGGCGCATTTCAAAAAAAATTAGAAAGGGAGAAGAGATAGTATTAACAATTAAAGCTCCTGAAAAAATTATGAAGTATGTTGTTGAAAAAGGTTCCATCGCGGTAGATGGTATCAGCCTGACTGTAGCTTCTTGCGATGAAAAAAGTATTACAATCTCCATTATTTCTCATACGGAAGTTTGCACTAATCTTAAGTGGAAAAAGTCAGGAGATGTTGTAAATCTGGAAAATGACATGATTGGAAAATATATTGAGAAGTTTGTAAACCTTAAAAATAGAAATAATGGGGGGAAAAGCAAGATAAGCAAGGAGTTTTTGGCAGCACACGGATTTTGAATAAGAAAGCTCGAAGAATAAAACCCAAGATTCGCAGAAACAACTAATTTAGCTTCGCAGATTCGCCCAATGAAGAGTACCTGCGAAGACTTGAATTCGCTAATATACAAATTCTTTGATTAGAGTAATTCATGGTTTGACTATTTTAATTCTTCGTGCTTAAAATTTTGATTTTTTAATTATTCCTAAATTAATGAGGACTGATATGCCATTCAACACTATTGAAGAAGCGCTAACTGATATTAAAAATGGAAAAATGATCATTCTTGTGGATGATGAAAACAGAGAAAATGAGGGTGACCTCATGATAGCCGCGGAAAAAGTTTCTCCGGAAACAATAAATTTCATGGCTAAGTACGGGAGGGGTTTAATTTGCCTTGCTTTGACTCCTGAGCGGGTCGAAATGTTGGAGCTCCCCATGATGGTCAATGACAATACGTCCAATTTTCAAACAGCTTTTACTGTTTCCATTGATGCTAAACATGGAACAACAACCGGGATTTCAGCTTCCGACCGCGCAAAGACGATTCTGGCGGCAATCGATCCAAAATACAAAAAAGGAAATCTTGTACAGCCCGGGCACATATTTCCATTGCGATCAAAAGAGGGTGGTGTTCTGGTCCGCTCCGGGCAAACAGAAGGTTCTGTCGACCTTGCCCGCATTGCCGGCTTGAACCCAGCCGGTGTTATTTGTGAAATTATGAATGAAGACGGTTCAATGGCACGCGTTCCACAACTCAAGAAGTTTGCGCTAAATCATAATTTAAAAATGGTATCGGTTAAATCCTTAATTGAATACAGGATGAAAAGAGAATCTTTTGTTACAAAGTCAGCAGAGACCACTATCCCAACTGATTTTGGAGACTTTAAAACTATTGCCTATAAAAATGTATTGGATGACCAGATCCATATAGCTCTGTGTAAAGGAGAAATAAAAAAAGACATGGATATTTTAGTCAGAGTCCATTCCCAATGCTTGACCGGAGATGTCTTTGGTTCTCACCGTTGTGACTGTGGAGAGCAGTTACTGAAGTCCATGGAGGTGATCTCTAAAGAAGGAACAGGGGTTATTCTTTATCTATACCAGGAAGGACGTGGGATAGGAATTGTTAACAAATTAAAAGCATATTCGCTTCAGGATGAAGGAATGGATACTGTGCAGGCAAATAAAGCCCTGGGATTTAATCCTGACCTGCGCGAGTATGGGATCGGAGCTCAAATACTTGCAAGCTTGGGATTGGGTCGAATACGATTGCTGACCAATAATCCAAAAAAAATAATTGGACTGGAAGGTTATGGGCTCCATATTGTGGAAATGGTCCCTATTGAAACTAAACCCAAACATCACAATGTTAAATATCTTAAAACCAAGAAGAAAAAACTGGGTCATGTAATGAAAAATTTATAAAAAAATCCGTGCGCTATAATTTTAAAAAGGAGGGTTTATGGTTAATGTTATAGAAGGAAAGTTGTCCGGAAAAGGTTTCAGGTTTGGGATTATTATAAGCAGGTTTAACAATTTTATAACCGAAAGATTGCAGGAAGGAGCAATAGACGCCTTGGTTCGCCATGAGGTACAAGAAAATGATATTGATATAGCTAAAGTCCCCGGAGCTTTTGAGATACCATTTTTAGCCAAACAAATGGCAAAATCTAAAAAAGTAAATGCGGTTATCTGTCTTGGCGCTGTTATTCGTGGAGAAACACCTCATTTTGAATATATTGCCGCTGAAGTTAGTAAGGGAGTGGCAGCCGTAGCCATGGAGTCTAATATTCCGGTTATTTTTGGAATATTGACAACAGAGACTATAGAGCAGGCGATTGAACGGGCGGGAACAAAATCAGGTAATAAAGGCTGGGATGCCTCTCTTTCCGCTCTGGAAATGGTTAATTTATATAAGCAGGTTAGTTAGAATGGGTAAAAGGAGAAAATCGCGGGAACATACTTTAAAAATTCTTTACCGGAGAGACATTACAAAAGAAGATATCGATAAGATTATTAAAAATTACTGGGTGGAAAATAAGATTAATTCCGGAATTACTGATTTTTCAGAGCAGTTGGCTAAAGGAACAGCACACAATTTAGAAAAAATAGATAACTATATTGAAAAAGTTAGCGAACACTGGGCCCTTGATCGAATGGGTATCATTGATCGGAATATTCTTCGTATGGCTGTCCATGAACTTCTTTTTATGGAGGACATCCCATCAAAAGTTACCATTGATGAAGCAATAGAGATAGCGAAAAAATTCGGAACTGACGATTCCGCTGATTTTGTGAACGGGCTTCTGGATAAGATTAAAAAAGAATTGGAATAGGATGGGGAAGATTAATCATCTTGCGTCTGCACTACTAATTAGTAAAAAATTTTTTTTCACACTTTTTTCATAATATGGGCGGGAGCCCATTTGGTTGCGGCCCCTGGCCGCTCCGCCTACTCTCCGTCTAAAGTTTTTAAATGAATGCTGATAGCAGCCTGCTGTATACTTAAGCCACTCCGTCACTTCCTCTTTTCCATCGGCACATAATCGGTTTTTGTTGCACCGGTGAAAATCTGTCGCGGCCTGCCGATTTTAAAGTTTTTATCTCTATGCATTTCGGCCCATTGAGCAATCCACCCGGGAAGACGG
>PVBE012412605.1_pt1 | contig 10546 bp, 12 predicted proteins | sample 1631181 | NCBI WGS metagenome assembly PVBE01 (sample SAMN08397723, study PRJNA350692) | Marine metagenome, whole genome shotgun sequencing project. | isolation source: water | place: Pacific Ocean | collected 2012-04 | reverse complement strand
TCATAGGCCATCACGTGAAAGCGGTCGATAAAGGGAATGGTCGAGGGCTTGATGTGCCTGCCCCAGCCAGCCACCGCCGCTGTGAGCCAAAGCCGGTGTGGCACGAAGGCGCGCTTTAGTTCAATGAGCAACTTTTGGTAATTGGCTATTTCCGTTTCGCCCTTGGGATGTTCCCAGTCAATATCCGCGCCCTGCAATTTGTGAGTGCGAACGTACGTTGTGAGATTGCGGACAAACGCCCCTCGAGCTTGCGCATTGGCGGTCATTGGGGCGAAACCGCCGGACAAATTCCAACCACCCACACAAATATGCACGCGCGCGTTTTTTGCATGGGCCCGCTGGGTGAGTTTCTTCAGCACATCCGGCTTCACTCTCGCGGTTTTCAGTGAGCCATCGGCCTTGGGGGAGATGGAAAAGTAAATGATGTCGGTGAGTTGCTCGACCGGCAGCTTGTCGATGATACTCGCGCGATAATGCGGTAGGTAGCCAACCACCACCGGCTTGGCGGCCTGAAGAGCGGACAGGCCAGCAAACAGAACCAACAAAGCCAATCTGAGGCCGGTGACCTGCAAAATTATTCCCCAATGATTTTGACCAGCAAACGCTTGCGGCGACGGCCGTCGAATTCGCCGTAAAAAATCTGTTCCCACGGCCCAAAATGCAGCCGCCCCTTGGTGATGGCCACCACTACCTCGCGGCCCATCACCTGCCGCTTGAGATGCGCATCGGCATTATCCTCGCCGGTGTTGTTGTGCTTGTAATGTTCTATGGGTTCGTGCGGAGCAAGTTCCTCCAGCCATCGTTCATAATCCTCGTGCAGGCCCGATTCATCGTCATTAATGAACACGCTGGCCGTGATGTGCATGGCGTTAACGAGACACAGACCCTCTTGCACACCGCTGGCTTGCACGAGATCCTCGACCTGCGGGGTGACGTTGATGAATGCCCGGCGTGTGGGGACATCGAACCAAAGTTCTTCAGTGTGCGATTTCATGGCCGCCTTGTTCGGGTGAAATTCATGCCCCGAGGCGCTGGATCAGGCAAGCTCCGCCGCCACCAGGTCACCCACCTCGGCGGTTGAATGACCCATCCTGCCGGCGGCCAGGGTATCTATTTTCTCGCGAACCACCTTGATGACCGCCGCCTCAATGGCTGCTGCTGCCTCCGTCTCGCCCAAGTGCTCAAGCATCATCTGGCCCGAGCAGATGGCCGCCAGCGGGTTGATGACGCCCTGACCGGTGTACTTGGGCGCGCTACCGCCGATGGGCTCAAACATGCTGGTGCCCTCAGGATTAATGTTGCCGCCAGCAGCGATGCCCATGCCGCCCTGCACCATGGCGCCTAGGTCGGTGATGATGTCGCCGAACATGTTGTCAGTCACAATCACGTCAAACCACTCCGGGTTCTTCACGAACCACATGGTGGCGGCATCGACATGCGCGTAATCGCGCTTGATGCCGGGATAATCCGCCTCGCCAACCTCGTGGAAGGCGCGCTCCCACAGGTCAAACGCGTAGGTCAGCACGTTGGTCTTGCCGCAGAGCGTCAGGGTGTTGTCCTTGTTGCGCTTTTGCGTGTACTCAAAGGCGTAACGCAAGCAGCGCTCCACGCCACGCCGCGTATTGATGCTTTCCTGTACGGCAATCTCATTGGGCGTGCCCTTGAAGACAAAGCCGCCGGAGCCGGTATAGAGGCCCTCGTTGTTCTCACGCACCACCACAAAATCAACATCCTCCGCCGTCTTGTCCTTGAGCGGACAGAACCGGTCGTCATACAGCTTCACTGGCCGCAGGTTGATGTACTGTTCCAGCTCAAACCGCAAGCGCAGCAGAATACCCTTTTCCAGGATGCCCGGGGCCACGTCAGGATGGCCGATAGCGCCCAGCATGATGGCGGGGAATTTCCGCAATTCATCCGCGGCGCTATCGGGAAGCACCTCGTTGGTCTTGAGGTAGCGGTCGCCGCCAAAGTCGTACTCGGTGAAATTGAGCTTAAAGCCAAACTTGGCGCCGGCAGCTTCAACCACCTTGATGTTCTCAGCGGTGACCTCCGGCCCCGTGCCGTCGCCGCCCATGACTGCAATGTCGTAACTGTTCATATAATTATGCCACCGCACTCAGGCTGAATGCGAAATGCGGGGAGAGCGCATCCTAATGGATTGACGTCCTGTTTCAACGGAATTTTTCGGACTCATACTGCCGGTGTATAATTGCCTATTGTTCCATCAATGCGCACCGGATTAGCTTTGGACACATGAGAGGGTTATTATTTACCACTTGGATGCTGACCGGCGCAGTTTTGATGGCGGTCGACCAACCAGAACATCCCCAGTTGCATATGGCGTTAAACGCTCATTTGTTGGCAAACAAAAAGTCTTACTTTGGATCAGCTCCTTTCAAACCGATTGCCCCAACCGAATATCGCGCTGAACTTGTTGATTTGAATGCCGACGGCACCAAGGAGGCGCTGGTGTTGATGTTGGGGCGTTACTGGGGCGGAACGGGCGGACAGACTATGTTTATTTTAAAGGGCAACCCCAAGGGATTTGACTTTGTTTCCCAGATGACTTGTGTGCGTGCCCCCATGGCAGGCTCGGTTTGCGTAACGGAAACAAAATCAAATGGTTGGCGGGATATTGCAGTGCGGGTTTCAGGTGGTGGAGCACAACAAAAGTATGCAGCAATGAAGTTTAATGGGCGCAAATATCCGCTCAACCCTACCGTGATGCCGGTTATGACTGATTGGCCCGGGACCAATTTTGTACTCATCTCGGGTGATGCCACAGCCAAGGTACTGGCTCCGGGCGCATACTACTTTACTGGTATCCTTGGAAAAACCATGAAGGTGCAGATGCCGCTGAATGTGGAGAAGGGGCTGGTTAAGGGGAGTTACTACTACGAGAAATACGGCACCCCAATTGAACTCAAGGGAACCTTGAGCGGCACGCGTCTGCATTTGTCAGAATATGGCAAAAACAAAAATGCCACAGCTACCTTAAGGATGCAGATGGATGCCAAAAGCGGTATTGCAAGCGGTCAATGGATCAGCGCGGATGGAAAAAAGACGTTCCCGCTACGTCTTCTGCGCGTGGCGACATCGATGCAACGACACGCAGATACAGCCAATAAATCAGATCTGGACACCGAATTCCCAAAACTGCTTGCCGGTGCGCCGGCTACAGTTCTACGGCCATTTAACTCCATCATATCCAAGATATTTCTCGAGCGTTTCCAGAAAGCTAATAAAGAGTTTTCTGAGATTGAAGATGATGAGCGTCCGTACACGTACAATGACTCCGCCGACATAAGTTATTTCTCCACCGACCTCATAAGCATACTGGGATCCAACTACGACTACACTGGCGGCGCACACGGCAATTTCTATAACTTCAGCGTGAACTTGTGGAGCCGGGAGGGACACCTTCAGGAATTGAAACTCTCGGATTTGTTTTCCACCGGTACCCGCTGGAAAGACGCCTTGGGCCGACACCTCAAGCGGGCCTTGGTCAAGCGCGAAGCGCAATGGGTGTTGGATGGCAGCATGAAGGAATCAGACCTTGCCAATCACTCTATCTTCACCATTTCCCCCGCCGGCGTGGAATTTCATTTTGCGCCCTACGCCGTGGGGCCCTACGCGCAGGGAGATTTTCACGTTGTGGTGCCCCATGCCATCTTGCGGCCTTATCTGCATAAAACAGGCCCCTTGATTCGCTGGGCGAAGTAGAAGCGCCCTGTGCATTTGGGTTGATGCAGCAAAAACCCGTTGACCCTTTGCCGCTTGCTGCCTATTTTCCTCCTTCAACCCCTAACTACTAGGATACACAGACTTATGAGTAATATTGTTCCCCTTATCAGTTCCGGCACCAAGGGCCCATTGGGCGTACTGCACCTGCCGCGCTTGTGGCAAAAGGTTAGCCTGGAGGCAGCCGGCAAAATCGCTGAGGGCTACCCGGGTATCGGTGCTGGCTATGACAGCATGGTGATAGACGGCCTTGGCTTGGACAAGGAAGGCGTGCGCAACCACATCACCAACGACAAGCCGACCTACACCCAGTTTGAGGCGTGGATCGCGGCGCAGGATGGTGCGAAACTAGATGCAGAATCAATTAGTGCGCTAAACGATTCCATCGCCGGTTACAACCATGATGGCGACACCAAGGCAGGCATCCTTTCGGCTTGTGGCATCAGCGAAGGCCCGGATGACGCGATCAACCTGAATAACCTCGACGACTGGCAGGAATTCCACGCCGCCGAGATTGCCGGTTAATCCGGAAAATATAATTCAAGACGGCGCCTGAAAGGGCGCCGTTTTTTTATTTCTCAGCCACGCAAAAGAGATGATGGGCTCCACGCAGGTAGAGTTCCCTGCCAGCCAGGGCAAGAGAGGCACTGACGGGCTCACCGAGTTCATTGCGGGCAAGCACCTTGGGTTGTTTCCCATGGGCAAGGACAAGTGTGGTTCCGGAAAGATCGGTGAGATAAATGCGGTCGGCGGCAGCAACCGGCGAGGCGTAAATACTGCGCAGGGGAATCCGGAACGAACCATGTTCCTTGCCGGTACGGGCATCGGCAATGGAAAGAATGTTCTGGTAGTGATGAAAAAAATAGAGGGTGCCCTTGTGCAGCAATAGCGAGGGAACGTAGGGAGTGCCGGTGCGACGACGCCACAGGACCTTGTTCGTGTCGGTGAGATCGCCTTTAGCGCCATTCAGGTTGATAGCGATCATGGATTTACGAACATAACTGGCGCCGGCAATGACAATGCCCTCTTGGGCAACAGGTGAGGCCACCACGTTGTTGGGCATGCCGCCGCAACTCCAAACCACCTTGCCGGTGGCAAGGTCGTAGGCTCGAATGGCATGGGTGGCGCTAATGACAACCTGCGGTTTGCCGGCGTGCTCGACGATGATGGGTGTGGACCAGCTGGTCGGCTCATCGCGTGGTTGCCTCCAAAGTTCCCTTCCGGTGACAATGTTGAGCGCAACAACAAACGAATCACCCTCGTGATCCCAGTTGATGACTACAGTATCTCCATGCAATGCGGGAGAGGCCCCTTCGCCGTGGCCATGCTTGACCTCCATTTTTCCGAGATTCTTTTCCCAGATAACCTTGCCGGTAGCTCCATCAAGGCAATAGAGGCCATTGGATCCGAAGGATGCAATGACATGGCGACCGTCGGTGACGGGTGAATTGGAAGCCCATGTGCCGCTCCCATGCGTGCTTTGATGCGGTTGCGACTGCCGCACTGTCGTCTGCCAATGAAACTTTCCCGTTTTGCGAATGAGGGCAATAACCTGAAAGAGCATCTTGCGATCTGGATCAATGTTATTGTGTGCGCCCGGCACTTGCTTGGGTACCGCAAGTTTCTCCCCAACCGCCTCGGCAGTGGTCAGGAACACGTTGTCTCCCCAGACAACGGGTGAGGAATGGCCCTGACCGGAAATGCGTGCCTTCCACCGGATGTTGGTTTCTTTATCCCATTTGGTGGGCGGATCGGCCTTGGGCGCAACACCGGTACTTAGCGGTCCACGCCATTGACCCCATTGGGCAAGGGGATCAACCGGCGCGGCGGTGGCACAAAAAGTAACCAGCAATAGCGGAAGCACTTTCATGGCTCAGTCTGAGATTTTCAACTTCATCAGCTTCTTCTGGTAACGTGCCTGAACGACGTCGACGAGAACGAGAACGGTGATAACAAAGTAAAAAGTGGCCTTGCTCATAGCCTCGATCTTATGCCCGAAGAGCTGAAGGTGCGCGAGATGCCCGCCTTCGGAAAGGAGAAGGATGCCGACGACGAAGAGGATGAACAGCCCGAGCACCTCGTACATACGATTGCGCTGGAGAAATTCGGACACGCGGTCGGCGAGGAGGATCATCAAAAGTCCGCCAATGGCAATGGCGATCGTCATGATCCACATCGAGGCAGTGGAAATATTCTCTTTCACCGAGGTGAGCGCGATGGCGCTGAGGATGGAGTCGAAAGAAAACACGAGGTTCATCAGCACAATCTTGGTGACAACAGCCCTGCTCGAGGTGGACTCGCGCTTCACGCCGTCTTTGGCGAAGTCGTCAACCGCGATCATGTGAAAGATTTCCTTCATGGCCGTGTAGATGATGAACACGCCACCGAGAAGAACGATGAAACTATGGAGGTGAAATTCTCCCTGAATTACTTTTTCTGCCCACTCTGGAGTAGTCCATCTTTTCTGAAAAAAGCCGATCATTTCGACGAGAAAAAAGAGCAGCACGATGCGCAGACCCACGGCGATAGCGATGCCCCATTTGCGCACCTTGGACTGGTCTTTCTCCGGAGCGCGCTTTGACTCAAGAGAGATGTAAAGGAGATTGTCAAAGCCCAGCACTGCTTGCAGCAGGATGAGCATGAGGAGAGTGAACATGATTTCCATGGCGTGATTATTTAGGGGTGATTCTATCGCAAGCCACGGTTAACGGCAACTCGTAGAACCCGACGATTATGACGGAGAACAGGATCACTTGGGCGCCAGAATTCGAACCCAGTTGTCCCCGTGCTTGAGGGTTTTCACTTCATCCCATGTTGATGGGATTTCCAGCTGGTCGCGACGGGCGTGCCCGAGCAGGAGACGGCCGGCCTCGGTCAAAAGCAAAGGCAGGCACTCGTCATCAAGCAGTTTCTGGGCGAGGCTTTCAGATCGGTGATCCACATTTTTTTCGCCGTAGGGCGGGTCTGCCAGAATGAAATCAAATTGTTCATTACGCTCGACCAGTTGACGAATAGCTACAAAAGCATCCTGTACACGGATCTCCATGGGAGCGTCAAGGGAGCGTGCGTTACACCGCAGACAGGCAGCATGACGACGACTAAGCTCCACGCAAAGAGCGGTTGCCGCCCCCCGACTCAGGCATTCCAAGCTAAGCGCACCGCTGCCGGCAAATAGCTCAAGTACTTTTTGAGAGCGCACCCAGTCACCGAGGCTGTTGAAAATGGCCTGACGCACCTTATCAGGAGTAGGGCGCACGCCCTGCCCGGAGGGCACTACGAGAGTACGGCCTGCCCAGTGTCCACCGGTGATGCGCATGGCGGCCCTCAGGGATTTCCCAGCAGCAATTTCTCGAGTTTTCGAATTTCGCCTTCCAATCGCTGGGCACGCTTATCGCGAATGCCAATCTCCCGGCGCAGTCGGGAGTTCTCCGCCATCAACTGCTGAAGCTTCTTGCCATCGATCAATTTCTGAAACTGCTCTTTTTCTTTTTGCGCCACAGCCAGCGCAGCCTTCAACTGGGTCAACTCACCGGTGGTTTTCTTATATTCCGTCTCGAGTTTTTGATAGTGGGATTCCAGAAAGACAATGCGCTCAAGCAGTTTGTCGTTTTCCGACTCGACCTTGGCCAATTCACCGGGATCCAGTTCGCGTGGGCGCACCTTAAGGGCTTCGCGAAGTTTCTCAGTGTAGGTGGTCTCGATCTTGGCCATCTCGCTCTGCAATTCAAGCTTCTCGGCCCGGAGTTTTTCGATCCGACTGTTTAGATCAACCATGTCCAATACTTGAGATTTTGGTGATACCGAGGGAGGGGATGGATCGTTGGCAACCTGGGGAATCCGCAGGCGATCCATCATCGGAGGCACCCGGGTGTCCAGATACTTTAACTTGGTAGTCACCACCTTGGCGTTCCACTCGGGATCTTGAGCCTGCAGTTGGCGCAGGGTCTGCTGGGCTCGAAGATATTTCTCCAACGCCGCGATCGGTTGCGAGACGTAAAGCCGATCGCCGTCAGCAATCTGGTTCACGACCCGCAAAAACGCCTCATACGACGGCTCTGCAGTACGCGCTGCCATGCTTACTGAAAACAGGACCGCAATCGCGGCCAGACCGAACCTCCTCACACTGCGAACCTACTTGCAGGCAACGACAGATTCAATGCTTATCCAATGATTGTGAACAACATATGGCGAACCCTTGACGGGTTGACTCCCCCAGATGCCCCAGTTAACATTTTGCAAGTGTCAGCATGAACAGTTCCTTGAACCAGCCCGTGCTTGTGCTAAACCGCCTCTGGCAGGCGGTGAATGTCTGCTCTGTCCGACGCGCCATGAGCCTGCTCTTTCAGGGCCATGCACAAGTGGTTCTCAACGGTAACGACAATGACTTTCGCACCTTCTCCTTCGGCGAATGGACGGACTTTTCGCGTACCGAACCACATCCTGAATCCATCGGGACCGTATCCTTTCGTGTCCGAGTACCGCGTGTCATCCTGTTGATGGTCTACGATCGTGTGCCGCGCAAGGAGGTCAAGTTCACCCGACACAACATTTACGAGCGCGACAAGAATCCCTGCCAGTACTGCGGGAAATCCTTTGATCGTAGCGAACTGAATCTGGACCATGTAGTGCCCAAGAACCGTGGCGGCCCCACCAACTGGGAGAACATTGTTTGCAGCTGCATCCGCTGCAACACCCGCAAGGGCCACCGCACCCCACGAGAGTGCGGCATGCACCTCATACGCGCACCCAAACGCCCCAAGTGGCGTCCCTTTGTGCAGGTGACCTTCGGGATGAGGACCCATGAAAGTTGGAAACACTTTATCGACGTCGCCTACTGGAACGTCGAACTGGGTGAGGGGACAGACTGAGGGTCACGTGCGCGACGCCGCGGCCGCCTCATCGATCATCCTCCAGAAATCCGGATTCTCCGCCAGCAGCGCATCCTCATCCTTGGTCATCCGAACATTACGGAAGAAAAAATCCTTCACTGTGTTACGTGACAAAATCCGGTGCACCACCACCCCCAGTTCGTGTGGCTCAAAATAAATCCGGTAATTCCCAAGTCGGTATCTATGCAGCGACTTGTGCCCTTTCGCCAACTCGGCAAACCCCTCCTGCTGGCCCGCTGCCTCGCCCTTGAACTCACCCAGGATTTCCAACTGCAAATCCTTCGGCATCGCCGCCAACTCTCCTGCGCTGGTCGGATTAAAAATGATTTGATAATAATGGTGGCTTCCCTGTATCTGACTCATTCCTCCCCCTAGCTTCAACTGGTAGCCCGTATGGGAATCGAACCCATCTCTCAGCCTTGAGAGGGCTGTGTCCTAGCCGATAGACGAACGGGCCACGGGAGAAGGGAGGTTAACACAACCCAAAAGTCTGTCAATCTTGCATGCCAGCGATATGAGTTAGTCTTGCCCAGACTCAGTCGATCCAAACGTTTCAATGAAGTCGCAGAAGGCATCTTCGGGCTCCGCCTCAAAAAGCCAAGCGCGTTCACGCCAATGAAAGCGAACTTCGCGGGCGTGAAGGGCTTGGTTTCTGAGAATGAGTTTTTGCCATTCGGTATCAATTAATTCATCCTTGGCAAACTTCAGGTACCACGATTCATCATGGCCATAGAGTTTGTCCCCGACAATGGGGTGGCCAAGATGCTGAAGATGGATGCGAATCTGGTGCTTACGACCGGTCATGGGCTCAACATGCAGCCAGGTGAAATCGCCGAGAGAGCTCGTAAACCGCCATGAAACCCTAAAACGCGTCTGTGCCGACGCTCCATCGGAGCGCACACAGTCTTTCACGGCCACCTCGCTTAACTCGTCAGAACCAAGCGGGGCATTAATAGTTCCTTCATCTTCGTGGACATGTCCATGAACAATTGCCCAATACGTTTTGGTCACCTTACGATCCTCCCACAACCGACGCAGTTCACGGGCAGCCTCGTTAATCTTGGCAACAAAAACCAATCCACTCGTCTCGCGATCAAGGCGATTAACGAAGTGCACCGGCAGACCTTCGCCAAGGTACAACCGCACGCGGCCGGCTAGGCTGGAACGCTCATCTCCCTTGGTCGGGTGGCACACGAGACCAGCCGATTTGTTGATTACCAATAGATCTTCATTCTCATGCAGAATTTCAAACAACTTTTCCATGGGTTGCAGTCGTGGGGGAATGACTTATCATCCAACGACTAAATGCAAAAGAACGATTCAGCCGGAACACCCTGTTTGCGGCCGGCAACCAATACCGATGGCAACGCAGTTAGAACCCTAGTGTTTGAAGTGCTGCGTGAATATGGCCTGTCGCCTGACCCGGAGGGAACCGATGCGGATTTGCCTAAAATTGAGGAGCATTACCGTGACGGATGGTTCTCTGTGCTAGAAGTCGATGGACAGATCATCGGATCGGTGGGGCTGTTGCCGCACGCAGGGACGGTGATGGAATTGCGAAAAATGTATTTGCACCGCGACTGGCGCGGACGTGGACTGGGGCGACTGCTGCTAAATCAGGCACTTGATGAGGCGCGAAAACGAGGCACTCACCGGGTTGTTCTGGGAACGGCCAGGGTGCTGGGCGAGGCGGTGGCGTTGTATAAACAATCTGGTTTTCGTCCGTCGCAAGAGAAACACCCCGCATCCCGGGTTGACCAGGCTTGGGAACTGGATCTATCGGAAGGCGGCTTGCGTTCACTGGCACAACCGTTATGTTTTTCGACATGCAGCTTACTTCCCTTTTCTTGGCTGTTCTGAAAACGGGTAGTGCATCCAGCCGGACAATTTTGACTTCTTTCACCAATCCAACCAAG
>PVBE012840920.1_pt1 | contig 10547 bp, 5 predicted proteins | sample 1631181 | NCBI WGS metagenome assembly PVBE01 (sample SAMN08397723, study PRJNA350692) | Marine metagenome, whole genome shotgun sequencing project. | isolation source: water | place: Pacific Ocean | collected 2012-04 | reverse complement strand
GCTCGCAAGGCGAAGTTGCCCGCCCGGCGCATCCGGGTCGATTCGCAATGCTTCTCTCGCGCACCATGCCGCACGATCCCAGAGTTCCTGCATCTCCAGACACTCGCTCATGGCAAGCAGGACACTGCTGCCCTGTTCGGCGAGCGCATCCTGCGCGAGATAGAACGATGTCTCTGCCGCGTCGAAGTCGCCTTCATGCGTCTGCGCCGTAATGAGCATGGCCCAGGTGGGTTCGCTGTCTCTCTCCAGAACCAGCGCGGCCTCCAGCCAGTCACTGGCGTCGTTGAACCTGCCCATTCGAATGCAGGATGCGCCAGCGGACATCCGTGGCTCCGCGGCTTCCGGCAACAGTCTCGAAGCCTGTTCAAAGCAGGTCAACGCCTCGGCATCTCTGTCCGATCGGTCGAGGATCAAACCCAGGTTGAAGTGCCAATCACCCTGCTGGGGATCGATCTCCAGAGCCTTACGAAGTTCCGCCTCGGCCTCTGCCCAGCGTCCTCGCTCGAACATCGCCAGTGCTCGATCAACATGTTGTTCAGCTCGTTGCCACTCACCCATCTTGGATCTCCGCGTTCGCGGCCGCATAGTGTACGCCCTGCGACGAAGACGGTCCCGCTCAATGGGAATATGCCACCGTGCAGATCGAATACACTGCCCACATTGGCCGGGGACCGTCGATCATGCCTCACATCCGCAGGAACCTCCGTGTTCGTCTCTTCCGGCTCGGAACATGTAGTGCCGCCCTTGCCATGGCGTCCTGCGCGGCCCTTTCACCAGCAGGCGGCGGAAGCGTTCCGTCTCGAACTGCAACGCTGGAGGAACAAGTCCAGCAACTTCGAGCAGACAACGAGAGTCTTCACGACCGTCTGCTCGCAACATGGCGGGACCTGTGGCCACTCCTGTCGCTGGAAGAGCAACGGGCCAGAATCCCCGCATTACTTTCCGACGAAGACGTAGGGATCCGACGATTCGCCATCGATCGCATCGCCGTACTCCTGCGGGACGGTGATGCTGAGGAACCCATTCTCCGGCTCCTCGTCGAGCGCCTCGGCGACCCGGATCCATTGCTACGAGAAGCAACCGCAACACTGCTCCCAGAAATCGAGTTCGATGGACTTCCCGAAGTCGTGGTGGAGAAGTTGCGGGAAGAGAGCGACGGGCGTGTTGCTGCAATGGAATTGAACTACCTGCGGGACCGCCCAGCCACCGGCGCTGCGGAGGTCGTACTTCTTCGACTGAATCGAGGCCCGGCCGAGGCTGCCGCCGAAGCAATGGTTTCACTGCTGGAGAATGAGTTGGTGGAGACATCGCTGCGAGATGACATCCTCATCGCTGTCCGTCGATCGAATCGGGTGCCGGATCAGGCAGCCATGTTGACATTGCTCGCAACGCTCGGGACGCCGGATGACCGCAGGCGCCTCATGGTCGTGCTCGACGGAGGAACCTCCTCCATGAGAAGAGCGGTGGCAAAGGGATTCGCGATGGCCCATGTCGCAGGCCCCCTGGTGCAGCGAGCCGATGACGAGTTGATCTACCCCATCGCGATGGAAGCGCTCGAACGACAAGGCGACCTTGAGTCACTTCTGGTGATTCTGCGGCGGTCTCCACCGGAGGAGTCGCTGATTGGTGCAAGGGACGCTGCTGCCGTATCCGTCGCCTCAACAATCGCGGTGGACGATCTCTTGATTGCCGACGCAACCATGGCTTCCTTGTCACCGCCAACTCTCCGGATCGCGGTGCTTCTTGCTGGATGGTCAGGCGATGATCGAACAAATGGCGATCGAAAGATGATCGCAAGGCAACTGGTACCCGCGCTGATCGAGGAAGGTAGGGCCACAGAGGCAGTGCAACTTCTTGAGAGCTTCGATGACGGGATAACAGAGGACGATCTTTTGCAACTGAAGTTCATCGCCGCCCTTCGGGCCGGGGCGTGGAATGCCGCTGCGGATGTGCGCCCTGATCCGCAATCATGGATCGATCAGTGGAGTACCATTTCGTCAAGGGATCCGGATGCCGCCGAACTCATGCGCCGCCAGATCATCCTGCGATTCGAAGATACGCTTGACACTTCCCAGCGGGAGGCGTTGGGCCTTCCAGAACCTGGTATTGCGGATGGAGAGTCGGTGGAAACGCCATGAGCAAGAAGAAGCGAACCCGCACTGAACACGACTCCATGGGAAGCATGGCAGTACCGGCGACGGCCCTCCATGGCGCATCCACGCAACGTGCTGTCCTGAACTTTCCGGTCTCCGGACGCGCCGTCCCGCCCGCAATCATCTACGCCTATGTACTGCTGAAGAAAGCTGCGGCCCGTGCGAACGAGAAACTCGGGAAACTCGACTCCACACGCGCGGACTTGATCGCCGACGCCTGCGACGACATCGCCGAAGCACTGGCGGATCCCGATCGTGCCGCTGGAATGATGTCGCACTTTCCCGTTGATGTCTTCCAGACCGGATCCGGGACATCGACCAATGTCAACGTCAATGAAGTCATCTCCAATCTCGCATGCAGGGCGGCGGATGGGAAAATCGGCGACAAGGATCCCGTTCACCCAAACGACCATGTCAACATGGGCCAGTCCTCCAATGACACTTTTCCCACGGCCATGCAGGTCGCCGCGTGTGTAGAAATCCGCAACCTTCTGATCCCCTCGCTGAAGAGCCTCGCTCGCGATCTGGTTGCCAAGGCGAAGAAGTGGGACTCCATCATCACGATCGGTCGCACCCACCTCATGGATGCAACGCCGATCCGGCTCGGGCAGGAAGTGTCCGGTTGGGCTGCGCAGATGCAATATGGCGTCACTCGCGCGGAGCGTGCACTCAATCGCCTCGCCGAGAACCTCCCCATTGGCGGAACGGCGGTCGGGACCGGCATCAACACGCATCCCAAGTTCGCTGCAATCGTCATTCGTGAACTTGCAAAGGCGACGCGGATCAAGTTTGCCGAGGCCGGCAACCACTTTGAAGCGCAGGCAACTCGCGACTGTGTCGTGGAGGCCCATGGCGAACTGAAGACCATTGCGGTCAGTCTCTCCAAGATCGCCAACGATCTTCGGTGGCTCGGATCGGGACCACGGTGCGGACTGTTTCAGGTGTCCCTTCCCGCGGTCGAGCCGGGATCGTCCATCATGCCCGGCAAGGTCAATCCGGTGATCTGTGAATCTGCGATGCAGGTGTTCTGTCAGGTCGCGGGGAACGACACGACCATCACGCTCGCAGGTTCCGGTGGCATCGGGTCGATCTTGGAACTCAACCTGTGCATGCCGGTCATCGCCGAGCGGCTCATCGAGTCAATTACGCTCCTTGCCCAAGCGACGACCGGCCTCGACGAGCATGTTGTCAAGAGTCTTGAGGCCAACCGAGAAGTAGCTGAAGGACTCGTAGAGGGCAGTCTCATGATCGGCACTGTGCTCGCCCCGGTTATCGGCTACGACCAAGCTGCCAAGATCGCCAAGGAAGCCTTTGAAACGGGGGAAACCATTCGCGAATGCGTGCTCCGAGCGGGGCTGCTCGATCAGGAACAACTCGAAGAACTCCTCGACTTCCGCGCGATGACCGAACCACAGGCGTAAGGTGGGGTGTTTGACACCTTTGCCCCTTTTTCGGCTCGAACGCAGCCGCACCGCCGATCTACTCGTAGGATCAAAGGGGGAGACTTGCCATGACCACCGCAGCACACCCCATCGGCATCATCGGCAGCGGCACCATGGGTGCAGGAATCGCGCAGGTTGCAGCAGCGTCTGGCTGGGCAGTCCGGCTGTGCGATCTCCACCGCGAAGCAGTGGACGACGCACTTGATCGAGTACGGCGCAGGTTGTCACGGGCGGTCGAATTGGGTCACTCCACCAGAAGCGAAGCTGATCAGACACTCTCGCGACTAACCGCCGCGGCAGACATCAAGGAACTTGACTCGTGCGATCTCATCATCGAATCCGTTTCTGAAGAACCACACACAAAGGCAACTATTCTTGCGGAGGCTGCAGCAGTTGCACCGGCAAGCATCCTCGCCAGCTGCACCTCGTCGCTGTCCATCAGCCAACTCGGAGCGACGAGTGGTGCTGGCGAGCGCCTTGTCGGAATGCATTTCTTCAATCCTGCACCGGTCATGCCACTGGTGGAAGTAGTCCGCGGAGCAGATACAAGCGAAGAAGCGTTGCAGCGCGCCACATTGCTCGCAGAGGCTTGGGGAAAGACAGTCGTGCACGCATCGGACACTGCGGGTTTCATTGTGAGCAGAATCGCACGGCCGTACTATCTGGAGTCATGGCGTATTCTTGAAGATGGCCTCGCGACAGTCAGTGAAATCGATGCGGCCATGCAGTCGCTCGGCGAATTCAGAATGGGCGCCTTTGAACTCATGGATCTCATCGGGCAGGATGTCAATCTGGCGACGACCCGATCAATCTGCGATCGGCTGGGCAGTCCACCCCGGCTTCATCCATGCGACATGCAGACGCAGGTCGTCGAACGGGGCCATCTGGGACGCAAGACCGGGTGCGGCGCCTACGCCCACGATGATCGAGAGAGCCTCGTTCCCGCGATCCTCGTTGATCGCCACGAGTTGGAGATTTCCGACCGCCTGCGAGCGGCCATGAATCAGTTCTGTCTGGCAGCGACATCGCACGGCGGTGATGAGAAGGCCAGGTACATTTTCTCCCGCATCCTCGCAGCGATTATCACGGAGGCGGGATGGGCGATGGCTGATGGCATCGCTTCCGCCGAAGACATCGATACCGCGATGCGTCTGGGCATGAATTACCCCAAGGGCCCAGTGGAATGGGCAGAGGAGATTGGGGAGGACACGGTGCTGGAACTGCTGGCAGCTCTCAATGAAACGGTCGATGACGGGCGTTTTGTGCCACCGCCGCTTCCGGTCGGCGCTGAACAGTAACCCGCCGACCAGCCGTGCATTGACCTACAATCCGCGGCATGACACAGCGTCGAGCAGCGATCGTTACAGCCCTGCGGACACCAATTGGCCGCTACGGCGGCGGACTCAGCAGCCTGCGCCCGGATGATCTCGCTGCACTGGTCATTCGCAAGGTTGTGCAGCAAAGCGGCGTGGATCCCCAAGAGATCGACGATGTCTATTTCGGCGCCGCCAATCAGGCTGGCGAAGACAATCGAAATGTGGCACGCATGTCGGCGCTGCTCGCGGGCCTGCCAGTCGATGTCCCCGGCTGCACGGTGAACCGGCTTTGCGCCTCGGGATTGGAAGCCATCAATATTGCAGCGAGAATGATCGAGTCTGGACACGGCGATGTCATGATCGCCGGCGGTGTCGAGAGCATGAGCCGTGCCCCTTTCGTCATGCCGAAGTCCCCGAAGGCATTTGACCGTGCGTGCGAGATTTACGATACGACGATCGGCTGGCGATTCGTGAACCAACGGCTCGACGCAATGCATCCGACGATCAGTATGGGCCAGACGGCGGAGAATGTCGCAAGACGCATGAGCATCAGCCGCGAAGATCAGGATGCCTTTGCCTTGGAGAGCCAGCACCGATGGAAGGCCGCATTCGACGCCGGTCACTTTTCAGACGAGGTGCTTGCCGTCGAGGTCCCGCAACGACGCGGCGATCCCGTCATTGTGGACCGGGATGAACATCCTCGCCCGGAAACGACACTTGAGAAACTTGCGTCCCTCCGCACCGTCTTTGCTGATGATGCGGATGCCACTGTGACCGCGGGTAACTCAAGCGGCATCAATGATGGCGCTGCCGCAGTGCTGCTCGTTGAGGAGTCCAAGGCCACCGCACTCGGACTGTCCCCACTCGCATTCGTCGGCCCGTCAGCAACAGCGGGCGTTGACCCCGCGGTCATGGGCCTCGGACCAGTCGCTGCAACCCGAAAAGTGCTCGCCCACTCGGGCCGATCTCTTGAGAACATTGAGGCCATTGAACTGAACGAGGCCTTCGCGGCGCAGTCACTGGCGTGCATCCGCGAACTCGACCTCGACCCGACTTTGGTCAATCCAAACGGCGGGGCAATCGCCATTGGCCATCCACTTGGATGCAGCGGCGCACGGATCGTCGTTGGGCTGGCCCACGAAATGGTCCGCCGCGACCTGCAACACGGCCTCGCAACACTCTGTGTAGGTGTTGGACAAGGTGTCGCCACGCTGATTGATCGCTCCTGATCCCCCCGGGGGCTCGGCTACCCCCCTGCTACAATCGAGCCGACCTCGGCGGGGTCTCCCAGACTGCCCGCTCCCTCCTCCAACCCCCCTCCAGGTCGTCATGCATGGCTGTACCGCGCTTCAAGGCAATGAACAAGGATCTGGGGCTCTTCGCTGTGTTCGCATTGGCGACGGGAACCACCCTCAGCAGTGGTTTTTTTCTGCTGCCGAGCTTTGCTGCCGAGGCCGCAGGACCCGCCGTGCCGTTGGCCTATCTGATCGCTGGGATCCTCCTGGTACCGCCAATGCTCAGCAAGATCGAACTCGGAACCGCGATGCCGCGGGCCGGCGGCGCGTATTACTTTCTTGACCGCAGCCTGGGGCCAATGTTCGGAACAATCGGGGGATTGGGGATTTGGGCCGCGCTCATGCTGAAGACCGCCTTTGCGCTGGTCGGCATGGGTGCATACATCCAGTTGTTCCTCCCTGAGGCCACACCCACCTGGATATTTGGAGGCATTGCTGTTGTACTGGCCCTCGGGTTCGGCGGCATCAATCTGCTGGGTGCCCGAAAGACAACCACTTTTCAAATCGGCCTTGTCATAGTGCTGCTTGGATTGCTTGCGTGGTTCCTCACGGCCGGCAGCATGAAGATGCAGACTGCCCACTTCGAGAACTTCTTCGGCGCAGGTTCCGAGCGGATTCTCGGTGCCGCGGGGCTGGTCTTCATCAGTTATGTCGGCGTGACGAAGGTGATCAGCGTTGCGGAAGAGATCCGCAATCCAGAGCGCAACCTCCCACTTGGTCTCTTTCTGGCAATCGGCACCGCTGTCGCTGTGTATGTGATCGGCGTATCTGTCATGGTGGGTGTCAGCGGCGTCAGAGGGCTATCGCTGGGTATCGACGGCGAAACAAATCTCACGCCGGTCGCAACTGTCGCAGGGCAGATTACCGGGTCGAATGTTGGCGTTGTCCTGATGTCCATTGCCGCCATTCTCGCATTCCTGGCTGTTGCCAACGCCGGCATCCTGAGCGCGTCGAGATATCCGCTTGCCATGAGCCGCGATCATCTGCTTCCCCCGGCACTTCGCTCGGTGGATGGTCACGGCACACCGTTTGTCGGCGTCATTCTGTCCACCGCAGTCATCATCGTGGTCATTCTGTTTCTCGACCCACTCGGCATCGCAAAGCTCGCGAGCGCCTTTCAACTGATGATGTTTGCGCTGCTCTGCATGTCGGTTGTCGTCATGCGGGAAACGAAACTCGATTCATATGACCCGGGCTATCGCGCGCCGTTCTACCCATGGCTTCAGATCGTCGGGTCCATAGCCTGCATCTGGATCATCTTTGAAATGGGCTGGCTGCCGGTTGTTTTCTCGCTCGGACTCGTTGCGGTCTGCGTTGCATGGTATTTCGCATACGCACGCCGACGAGTTGATCGATATGGCGCGATCTTCCATGTGTTCGAACGGCTCGGTCGTAAGCGATTTGCCGCCCTCGACACTGAACTTCGGGAAATCCTGAAGGAGAAAGGCCTGCGTGACACCGACCCGTTTGACGAAGTCATCGCCTCGGCGCCTGTCATCGAAGCAGAACGGGGTGCTTCGTTTGATGGAATCGTTGAACAAGCATCGGAGGCAATGGCACAGTTGCTGCCAGCCACGGCTGAGTCGCTGCGGGCGGGATTTTTGCACGGCACTGGGGTCGGCGCTACGCCCGTAACTGGCGGCGTAGCATTGCCCCATCTGCGAATCGATGGTATTGAGCAACCCGTGTTGGTCATTGTGCGGTCGCGGGACGGAACCGTGATTGATGTGGGCGATGCGTTCGGCGGGCACCACGAGGTTCCGGCAGTTCATGCGTTGTTCTTTCTTGTCAGCCCGGAGGATGATCCGTCGCGCCACCTGCGACTGCTTGCGCAATTGGCCGGGCATGTTGAGCAGGAAGGATTCATGGCCCGCTGGTTGTCGGCGGCAAACGCGCAATCGCTGAAGGAAAATCTGCTGCGCGACGATCGATTCGTGTCAGTGCGGCTCCGCTCCGGCACCGATACCGCGCCCCTCATTGGTCTCCCCCTGCGAAACCTGGGATTCCCGGAGGGATGTCTGGTTGCACTGATTCACCGTCGGGGGCACATGGTTGTGCCTCGCGGCAGCACGGTGTTGGAGGATGGTGATCATCTGACGGTCATTGGGGATGAGCGCGGCATCCGATCGTTGAAGGAACGATTCCCGGGAGCATGATGCTGTACTCCAAAAATACAACCCCCCGGCACGAGGCCGGGGGGAGGGGTTCCTTCTGAGAGGAATCGGAAGGGAGGAGAGAGGATCGGGTGGGAAGAAAAGGAGGAGAGGAGAGTTTCGTTCGTGTTCAGTCGTTCGTACGCAGGCGGGTTCTGGGAGTTCGTGGTTTTCTCGTTTCAGTTATCCCCAACTACGCATGGCCGCCGCGAGTGTGAACCCATTACCAAAAAAACGCCCTCAGGGGCTGAAAATAGGGGTATTGAGGTCCCTTAGACGGGATCAACTGTGGCACGCACAGTGCCAAGAAGGACCTCGACCTGCCGAAAAACGTCCCGCAGAACGTAATTGTCGGGGTTGGCCTCCACCACGGGCTGAAGGACCACGAGTGTCCTTCGACATGAATCCTGAGCCTCGGCCGCTCTGTCCCCCGACCGCTGCAACTCGACCATGTTTCGCAGGTAGAGCAGGACATCCCCCCTGGCGCGATTGTCGTCCGGGCTGGCGGCACACAGCATGCGGATCATCTCCATGCCCTCTTCGAGCAGAGAGAATCCTGCCTCCGCACTGCCGCTCTGGACTTGGGCGCTGCCAAGGTAGAAACAACGGAACGCAAGATCGCGTTTGGCCCATCCGTTTTCGGGCTCGTCCTCTACAAGTGAGGTAGCGATTGCATGCGCTTCTTCATGCAGAGCCAAGGCGCCCTCGGCATCGTCGCCCTCTTCAAGAGCGGTCGCTTCTCTGGTCAGCGCCGTCATGACATCCCGCCGCAAGCGGAGATTGGATGGATCCTCCTCCAGCAGTTGGCGCCGTCCCTCAAGCATCGTTCGGAATATGGCTGCGGCCTTTTCGGGATTGCCGAGTTTCCGGTGCATGTCTCCGATGTTCATGGCGATGGCGAGTGGAAGCCGGCGGACCTTCATGTCGTCAGGCTTGTCGCTCAAGAGGTCATGGGCGACGGTTGAGGCACTCTGGTAATACTCCATGGCCACTGGATAGGCCTTCTTCCGGTTGTTCGCTTCGCCGATGCGAATGTAGGCGTGCGCGACCTCGTACTTTCGGTCGTGCCCTCGTTTCACCAGGGTCAGATAGATGTCCAGCGATCCCTTGTATTGTTCAATGGCCTCGTCATGCAGGCCAAGGGATGCTCCGGCGCGGCCGCCGAGCATGTCCCCGAGCCGGCCGAGCGTGTACGCGATGTCAGCCAACAGTTCCGGGTCGTTTCCTGCCGACTGTTGTAAATCCCGCTGATGAGAAAGTGCCGTGTCAATCACCAGCCGCCGTACATCCATCGCGGCATTCAACTTGACTACGCCGTCATAGAACGGTCCGACAAAGGTGCGTGAGAGGTCACGCACATCTTCGAATCGCTCTTCGGCGATCATTCGCTGCGTCGTCGCCTCGTCAAGAGCCAGCGCGAGTTCGCTGTTCAGCGTATTGACACGAATCAGGCCCCAGCTGGTGCCAATCAGTCCAAGGATGATCGACGCGACAAGCGCCAGCACTGCTGCGACCGTGCGTTTGTACTTCTTGGAAAAGAGCCGCACTTGATAGGCAATGCTCAGCGGCCGCGCCTCGATGGGCTCATTGTGGAGGTAGTGGTGGATGTCCTGCGCAAGATCGGACGCCGACTGATATCGCCGCTGCCGATCTTTTTCCAGCGCCTTCAGTGCGATGGTCTCAATGTCGCCCCGCAACTGGAGGTTGGTCGTACTCATTGAGTCCGGTCGGACTTCTTGAATCACGCGCACAGCTTCGTGGATTGCCTGCCGACGAAGGTCATAGGGCAACTCGCCAGAAAGTAGTTGGAAGAAGATCACGCCGAGTGCATACACATCACTTCGCGTGTCGATGGCGTCCGGATTCGCCTCGCATTGCTCCGGGCTCATGTACTGAAGGGTGCCGATGAGTTGGCCGATCGTGGTCTGCATGGTGGTGACCGCCATGTCAGCATCGGTTGCGCGGGCAACGCCAAAGTCAATGATCTTTGGAACACCCGAACTGTCCACGATGATGTTGTCGGGTTTCAGGTCGCGGTGAATGATTCCCTTCTGGTGGGCGTGGTGAACCGCCTCGCACACCTTGATGAACAATTCCATTCGTTCGGCAAGGGAGAGATTCCGCTTCCTTGCGTACTGGATGATCGAGTGGTGATTGGGGATGTACTCCATCGCGAAGTACGGGACCG
>PVBE011053942.1_pt1 | contig 10547 bp, 14 predicted proteins | sample 1631181 | NCBI WGS metagenome assembly PVBE01 (sample SAMN08397723, study PRJNA350692) | Marine metagenome, whole genome shotgun sequencing project. | isolation source: water | place: Pacific Ocean | collected 2012-04 | reverse complement strand
GGGCGTCCCCATCGAAGTCGTCAACCCCGAGTACACATCGCAGGAGTGTCCCATCTGCGGGTGCGTGTGTAGGGAGAACAGACCGTTCCGCGCTTGGTTCCAGTGCGTGACCTGCGGGTTCGCTGGCTCCGCAGACCACATCGCTGCGATCAATATCGCTGCACGGGCTACTGTCAAGGTGCCCATCGCGGCAGGCTTGGTCTCGCATCATGCGGGACCTCTGTCTAGCTGCAAGCCCCCCATTTTAATGGGGGGTACTTGACTAAAAAAATAGCGGCACGCCGCCCCCCGTCCGTACATAACGCATGAGGGTCTCAATCATTCCATGGAGGAGATCGGGACCCGGGTGACCATCAAGCCGCACATGCTGCGGTGGTCGCTCGACGGCACCCTCACGTTCTCGTCCGGCGGCACCTATCCGGTACAGGGCGGCAACCTCCGTGAGGTCCGGGACGCCGTGGTCCGGCGCCAGGCTGAGGAGATGAAAGGGCTGGAGGAGCGACAGCGCGAGCTGCGGCGCGAGGAGCAGCGTGCGTCCCGACGACAGCGGCGCGCCACCCCGTAGGGCTTAAAAGTATGAATGCGCTGCCCGCGCTACATGACGATCGATACGGACGCGCTCATCAAAGGTATCCTCGACGGCACCTACGCTGTCTCCATCCACGGCCAGGGCTATGTGGGCATTCCACTGGCGGCGCTGCTGGCGAAGCGGGGCGTGCGGGTCATCGGTGTCGATATCGACGCCTCCAAGGTGGACCGCCTCAACCGAGGTGAGTCGCCCGTGGACGAGAAGGATCCCAACTCTCTCCTCGAGCAGGGCGCCGAGCGGTCGGAGCACAAGTGCGTCATCGACGGCATCGAGCTCTTCGTGTACGGGGGCGTGGTGTTCTGTCCGACCTGCCTGCGCACCTACCGCATCACCGACGGCATCCCCGTCCTCACCCAGGAGACCGTGGAGCTGCCCGAGCTTGCTACCGTGGACGACTACCTGAAGGAGGCGCTCGCCGCAGGTAAATACCGCGCCACCCTGGACGCTGAGGGGGCCGTACGTGAGTCGAAGGTCCACATCATCTCGGTCCCCACCTTCGCCGACTCCTACGAGCCTGTGCTCGCCGTGGCCCGCGCCATCGGCGGATCGCTCGACGAGAGTGGCCACATCATCATCAACAAGTCGACCGTCCCCGTGGGTGCTACCGACGAGGCCGAGGCCATCGTCCACTCCCTCACCGACCACGAGTTCGGCATGGTGCATATGCAGGAGCGTATCGCCGAGGGCCGTGCGCTCAAGGAGTTCCAGGACATCCCACGCACCGCCGGTACCCGCGATCCGGAGGCTGGGAAGGTCGCCAAGGCCCTGTTCGACAGCCTGGGTTCGCCGGTGTACCTCTTCGACGACCCGCGGATCACCGAAGCGAGCAAGATCTTCGAGAACGCCTACCGCGACTGCAACATCTCCATCGCCAACGCGTTCGCCGTGTATTGCGAGAAGAAGGGACTGAGCGTGTACCAGGTCATCGCGGCGGCCAACACCAACCTAAAGACCCGCATCTTCCAGCCCGGAATGGTCGGCGGGCACTGCCTCCCCGAGGACACTTACTACGTGGCCGAGCCCATCAAGGACCTCGAGACCAAGAACACCATCATGGCGGGCCGCAAGCTCAACGAGTGGGTCCCCGGCCACTTGGTCGACCTGCTGGAGCAGGGCCTAAAAAAGACGGGCAAGGGGCTTGCGGGCACCACCGTGTGCATGCTGGGGCTGGCGTTCAAGGGGAACACCGACGACACGCGCGAGAGCGGCGCCCTCATCATCGCGGACATGCTCAACAAGCGCGGTGCCAGGGTGCACATCCACGATCCTTGGGTGCCTGAGGCAGTGGTCGCCGAGCACGGCAGGCCGGTGGGTGTGGGCGAGGCGCTGAAAGCGGACGCTCTCCTGGTAGCCACGGAGCACACCCAGTTCTTCACGTTCCCCTACCGCGAGGCGTGGGCCAAGGTCATCGTCGACGGGCGCAACATGGTGCCCCCGGACGCCCTGACGGGCTCGGGCAAGGAGCTTTTACGGTTCGGCGACGGTACCGCCTAATACTACTGGCGGTCGTAACGAAGGCACTTAGCCCACGACGGCCATATCGTGTACTGTGGGCCCGGACCGTCCTGTCTCGTACGTCGTCCTCCCCCGCGTGGGGCCCGGACGAACCGTGCACCATATGACCACGCGTGCGCTGTCACAGCACGCGCCGCTTTATATGGTGGATATAAAAGGACTTGATTGCTGGCGGCGTCCGGGAGATACAATGCAGACCCTTGAAAGCCTCTTCTCGCGTTCCGCACGGATGATGAAGGGATCCGAGATCCGGGAGCTCCTCAAGCTCACCCAGCGTCAGGGGATCATATCCTTCGCCGGGGGACTGCCCAATCCGGACGCTTTCCCCATGGACAACATCCACAAGATGGTCGACCACGTCATGGACCGCCACGCCCGGGAGGCGCTCCAGTACGGCACCACTGAGGGTCACAACAAGCTGCGGCTCGCCCTGGTTCACGGGATGCAGCAGAACTTCGACGTGACCACGGGCATCCACAATATGGCCGTCACTACCGGCTCGCAGGAGGCGCTCTACCTCCTGAGCAAGGTGCTACTCGATCCGGGCGACACCGTGCTCACCGCAGCGCCCACCTACATCGGCCTCATGTCCACTATCCTGGCTCAGCAGGCCAACATCGAGTGCATCCCGCTCGATGACCAGGGCATCCGCGTCGACCTGCTCGAGGACAAGCTGGAGTGGATGGCGCGCAACAAGAAGCTGCCTAAGTTCGTCTACCTCGTCCCCACGTTCCAGAACCCCTCGGGCGTGACCATCCCCCGCGAACGACGCAAGGAGATCTACGAGCTGATGTGCCGCTATGACCTGCTCCTCGTAGAGGACGACCCGTACGGCCTGCTCCGGTTTGAAGGCGATACAGTGCTCCCGATCAAGGCACGGGACACCGAGGACCGTGTCGTGTACCTGGGCACCTTCTCGAAGATCCTGGCGCCCGGGTTCCGCATCGCCTGGACCTGCGGTCCGGCCGAGCTCCTCAACAAGATGACGCTGGCCAAGCAGGCGGTGGACCTCTGCTCGAACACCTTCGGCCAGTACGTCGTGTACGAGGCAATCCACCACGACCTCCTCTTCCCACACATCACGGAGATCAAGCGCCTCTACAAGGAGAAGCGCGACGCCATGCTCGCCGCCATGGCCGAGCACTTCCCCGAAGTGGCCCAGTGGAACACGCCCGAGGGCGGGCTGTTCATCTGGGTGCGGCTGCCCCACTCGGTCAACACCCGCGACATGTTCCCCAAGGCGGTTGCCAACAACGTGGCCTACGTGGTGGGCCAGGCGTTCTACCCCGACGGATCGGGCTCGAACACCATGCGCCTGAACTTCTCCCACTCGTCCAACGAGCAGATCTGGGATGGCATCGAGCGGTTGGCCAAGGTCATCGACCAGGAGATGGACAAGAAGCTCGAGCCCGAGTACATCCACGTGTACTAGGAAAAGAAAGGGATGGGGGCAGCGTCCCGGAAAGGGACCTGCCCCCGTTCTCTTGCGGTCACTCCCGCTCTTCGAGGTCGACGGCCCGGGCGACGTTCTTTCCCCTGAAGCTCAGGATAGGGTGGAACTGATCGCTCATGTACTGGGGTGTCCCGTCGAACTTCTCCTTTGCCTCACGCAGGGCACCCTCGATGCCGTTGACGTTCCCGTCCATGCTGAGGTAGAAACCGACCGTCTCGGAGGGGATCACTACACCTGGGTAACCGCCGGCGTACGTTTGGACGTGCTCATGGGCCTTGACCTCGATACCATGCTTCTCGGAGAGCTCGGTGGCGTACGCGGTGAGCTCGTCCAGCGTGCCCTCGGGCATGTCGGTCCGGTAGGCGACATCCAGATGGCCGTCCAGGTCCGCCTCTTTTGCGATCACGTACGAGGAGAGCCGGAAGCCCTTCCACGCAGCTATGGGGTGACCCGGGTCGATGGCCGGGTTTAACGGAAGACCGTGCTCCTTGGTCTCCTGAACGAGGTACTCGGTGGCCGCCAGTACGTCCTTCTCGGACCCCTGGAGGATCACACCGCGGCCGTATTCGCCCACGTGTCGTGCCCATAGTGGGTCATGCTGTGTAGTGACGTCGTACGTGGAGCCGATATCGGTCAGTGCCTGATCGATGACCTCGGAGCGAGCATCATAGCCTTCGCTGCCGGGATCACCATAGAACTCGAAAAGGGCTTCTGCTTCCATGACCGGCATGGGCTTGGTGGGTACTTTTTATACCGAACTTTTGGTCTGACGACTGACAAATAGTGTCACGATTAAAGCTCAGTATAGCGTTCCCGGATCTATTCCCGGTCCTCGAGCTCCACGACCTTGGCGACGTTCTTTCCCCGAAAGCTCTTGAACGGGTGGAGCGGGTCGCTGAGGTATTCGGGCTTCTCGTCGAAGTGCTCCCGGGCCTCGCGCAGGGCCGACTCCACGCCGTCGATGGGCCCGTCCAGGCTGAGCCAGAAGCCATTGACCTTCGACGGGGGCGGGACGGCCGGGTAGCCGCCATAGGCGGGCTCGTACCGCTCTTGGGCCTTCGCCTTGATGCCGTGCTTCTCGGCGAGCCCGACAGCGTAGGTGCCCAGCTCCTCCATCCTGGCCTCTGCGTTCTCGTCGTTGAATCCCGCGTCGAGGAAGACGTCAGCGCCCTTCTCCTTGTCGAGCACGTATGAGGATAACCTGAATCCTTTCCAGGCAGCGATGGGATGGCAGATGTCGAACGGCGAGTTCAGCGGCATGTCGTAGCCCTTGGCCTTCGTCTCGTTCACCAGGTACTGAGTGGCCTCCAAGACGTCCTGCTCACTGCCCCGGATGATGACCTTGCGGTCGGAGAACCCGGTGTACGGCAGGAGCACGTCCTGCTGCTTCACCTCGATATCGTAGGATCCGCACGCGTCTTCCAGCGCGCTGTCGAGGTCGCGGTCAAGGGTGTCGTACGCTTCCTGGTCAAGCCCCATGATGTTGTAGTTGAGGATGACCTCGGCGTCCATGGTTCATTCCTCCCGTTCTAGCTCGATGACACGTGCAACGTTCTTTCCCCTGAAGCTCCTGATCGGGTGGAGGATGTCGCCGAAGTAGTCCGGTTTGTCCTCGAACTTCTCCCGCAGCTCACGCGTAGCGCCTTCGATATCGTTGACGTCGCCGTCCAGGCTGAAGTAGAACCCAGTGACCTCCGACGGGGGCGCTACCGGTACGGGGGCAGCGACGGGGTAGACCTTGATGCGCTCCTTGACCTTGGCGGTGATGCCGTGCTTTTCGGCCAGCTCGGTGGCGTAGACGGAGAGGTCCTCCATCTTGGCCTCGGCCTCCTTGTCGGCGTAAGCCACGTCCAGGTGGCCCGTGAGCCCCTCCTCCTTGGCCAGTACATAGGACGAGAGCCTGAAGCCCTTGTAGGCGGCGATTGGATGGAACGGGTCGATGATCTTGTTCGCGGGCAGGGGATGGCCGTTATCCTTCATCTCGGTGACGATGTAGCCTGTGGCCTCCAACAGGTCCTCCTGGGACCCTCGCAGGATCACCTCGCGACCGTACGCGCCTACGTGCTGGGCCATCAAGGTGTTGTGCTGGGTCTCGATGTCATAGCTCTTGTTCAGCTCTTCCAGGGTGCTCTCGATGTCCTCGTTCCGCTGGTTGTATTCATCGGTGGCACCGTAGAAATGGAGAATGACTTCCGCGTCCATGGGATAACCTAGCTCAACAGGCGGTATATAAACCTTGTCATCAAGCGGTAGTAACAGTCGGGCCGCATTTAATGGCAGCTGCCCAGTCTGACGTTTGCGACGCTCAGCTCCACGTGAGCGGCGGGGTGAGGCCCACCAGCACACTGCAGCGGTCCTCGCCCTCGTAGCGTACGAGCCGGACTGCAAATCCCTCCTCGGCGAATGCCAGCACCGCCTCGTCCGCGCTGCTGTTGTAGCCGTAGTCGAGCGTGACCATGCCCCTGGACATGTCGGGGAAGAAGGCCTCTAGGTTACCCAGGTGCTCCTTGGTGACCTCGGCGACCTTGGCGAGCTGCTGGGTGTCCTCGTGCGTGGGATCACCGATCCGATCCCTGTCAAGGTAGATGGAAGCGATGTCGGAGCCAGGGTTCCTGCTGCGGTGCACGGTGTAGGTCTGCCAGAGGTGGTCCATGACACCTTCGTCCGCAGTGGTGACCACGGCGTAGTCGAGGCTGTAGACGTGCTTGAGCTCAAAGGAAGGAGACTCCCTGCCCAGGAAGGTCAGTGTCAGCAGCCCGGGCTCGTGGTCCTTCCCGTACTGTTCGAGGGTGTCGCGGACGTGATCGTAGTTGCAGACCTTGTCGACCATCCGGTCGATATCTCCGACTTCTAGGTACATGAGTATCAAGGGCGCGGGATTTAGGCAACCTTAATAAACCTGCCCTCGGGGGTGTCACTGTGCGGTGGTGCTGCATGAGGGTCCCCATGCTCATCTCATGGAGCGCTCGACATGGTAGTTGATGGAATGGGGACGGACGGATCCGGGGGGAGCCCGCCCGCCTGCTGGTGTGAAAGGTTCTCTATTTCATTCCGATGAGGAGCATCCCGCCGTCCTTGTGCGAGTATGGGTCGATCCGGGCATTGATCCCTGCGTCGGCGAAGCCCGCAGCGGCCTCTTCCAGGGACTCGTTATCGCCGTACTCGATGAGGGCACGCTGGTAGGGGATATCGGGAGAGAAGCTGTCCATGCCCTTGAGGTAGTTCTTGGCCACCTCGGCGACCTCGGAGAGCCTCTGGGTGTCGGTATGCGTGGGCTTGCCGGCGTAGGTGCCGTCGAGCTCTACCGTGGCGCAGTTGGAGTGGGAGTCGCGTCTGTAGGCGGTGTCGAACTCCTTCAGGAGCGCCTCGTGCATGCCTGTATCGTCGGTTGTGATAACGGCGCGCTGTACGAAGTAGGAAGGGCCGGAGCTATAGGAGGGGGCTTCGGCGTCCTTGAAGTGCTTGGCGAAGAAGCCAGGCTCGTTATCCTTAACGTAAGCATCAAGTGTATCGCGAACGGTATCATAGTGGGCTCCGCGGGCCACCATGCCATCGATGTAAGCTGCGTCGATTTCCATGCGATCAGTCAACCTCGAACCGTATGGACCTTATATAGGTTCCCTTGGGAGTGTCACCTGCGAGTGGTTACAGCTCCGGAAGGCAACTCGAGAACGACGCTGCTTCAGTTCCGCAGGCTCTTCACTGGGGCCGGGATGCGTCCGCCCCGGGCGATGAACGCCTTGGAACCGAACTGTGAGACCGGCATGATAGTGGAGCCACCGAGCAGACCGCCGAAGGAGACCATCTCGCCCGCCTTCTTCCCGGGTACGGGGATGAGCCGGCTCGCAGTGGTCTTGTTGTTGATGACCCCGATGGCCGCCTCGTCGGCGATGATCGCAGACAGGGTCTCTGCAGGAGTGTCGCCGGGGACGGCGATCATGTCCAGGCCCACCGAGCACACTGCGGTCATGGCCTCGAGCTTCTCCAGGGTGAGGGCACCTTCTGCCACGGCCTCGACCAGACCCGGGTCCTCGCACACCGGGATGAAGGCCCCGGAGAGCCCGCCCACGTAGCTGGTGGCCATGGCCCCGCCCTTCTTCACGGCGTCGGTGAGCAGCGCGAGCGCTGCAGTGCTGCCGGGAGCGCCCGCCCGTTGCAGGCCCATGGTCTCAAGTATCTCGCCCACACTGTCACCGCGCGTAGGGCTGGGGGCCAGGGAGATGTCGATGATGCCGAACTCCACGTCCAGGCGCCTGGCCATCTCGCGGCCGATGAGCTCGCCGACACGAGTGATCTTGAAGGCCGTGCGTTTGACCTCTTCCGCGACGGTTCCCAGGCTCCTGCCCTTCAGCTTGTCGAGGGCGGCCTTGACGGTTCCGGGACCGGAGATGCCCACGCTCACTACCGCCTCGGGCTCCTCTGCACCGTGGAACGCGCCCGCCATGAAGGGATTGTCGGAAGGAGCGTTGGCGAACACGACGAGCTTGGCGCACCCGATGCCGCCGCTGTCAGCGGTCCGCGCAGCTATGTCCTTGATGAGCGCACCGATGCGGAGCACGGCGTCCATGTTGATGCCTGCCCGGGTGCTGGCCACGTTCACCGACGAGCACACCCGTTCAGTGGACGCGAGGGCGGCTGGAAGGCTCTCGAGCAGCATGCGATCGGCGTCCGTGAATCCCTTTTCGACCAATGCCGAGTAGCCACCTATGAAATCGATCCCCACACGCTTGGCCACATCGTCCATGGCCTTGGCAACAGCGCAGCCGGCCTCCTCCGGATCGGCGTCCTTGAGCGGTGCCAGGAGGAAGGAGATGGGCGTGAGCGAGACGCGCTTGTTGACGATGGGGATGCCGTACCGCTCGGCGACGCCGTCGGCGGTGCCCACCAGATTGCCGGCATAGCGGAGCACCTTCTCCTTGATCTTGGAGCATAGGGCATCAAGGTCCGGATCGGCGCAGTCCATTACGTTGATGCCCATGGTGACAGTGCGCACGTCCAGGTTCTGGACGCTGATCATCTCGATGGTCTCCATGATCTCTTCGGGTCTGTACATGGTGACCGCCTCCTAGATCCGGTGCATGAACTCGAAGATGTCGTGGTGCTGGATGTACACCTTGACGCCCAGCCGCTCGGCCTCTCTCTCAAGCTCCTTCTTCAGCTCGGAGAGGCTCAGGTCCGAGCTGGCGATGTCGGCTAGCACGATCATCGCAAAATAATCCTGCATGATCGTGGAGTTCAGGTCCTCGATGTTCACCGCCTGCTGTGCCAGCACGTTGGTGATACCGGCCACGATGCCCGTCCTGTCCTTACCAACGATCGTGATGATGACCTGCTCCTTATCGCTCATGGAACCGGGAACGGACGGTCAGAGTTATAGGTTTGATGTGCTGGCGTCGGTCCGTTGAAACCGGTTTCACCGTCTTGTTTTTAAGCTGTTTCGTACATAGGGTCCGATAGTACACGAGAGCAGAACATGTGAGAACGGATGTGATACCATGACCAGAATCATCAACCTGTGCAACGACGGCTGCTGTCCCGTCATCGAGATCGACGAGCACGAAGTGCGAATCGGCGAGGAGGGGAACCTCTGCACCCTCTCCCGCGACGAGTGGAACACCCTCGTATCCAAGATCAAGAACGATGAGGTATAGCTCTATAACGGGGCGGTGCTCAAGGACGAATACCTTGAAAAGGTGAATGCGGCCGGGTTCGGGAGAATCGAGGTCATCCAGGAGAAAGTCTTCCCGATCTCCTCTATGCTCAACGATCCCACTGCCCAGGCCGTGATTCGTGACCTGGAGCTGACACAGGAGGACCTCAAGGGACTCGACGACTCGGTAGTGAGCTTGGAGTTCACGGCCATCAAGGGATAGAATGTGCGGGGGATCGGGTAACCGGCCCCCCACCGCCAGGTTCAAAAGGCTTGTCCTTCATGTTATCCGGATATGCCTCGTCGTCCCCTCGTCAACGTACGACTCGCCGGGTACTGTGGCATAGCAGCGTTCGCGGTCGCCTTCATCTGCATCCTGTTCGCCACCAATGCCTCACCCTGGTTCAGCTGGACCGAGACCTGGCTGAGCGACCTGGGGGGGCGCGATGGTGAGGCAGTGACCCTGTTCGGCCCATTCACCGCAGCTCACCTGTTCAACAACGGCGTCATGCTCGCCTCACTGCTGGGCATCGGGCTCGTCGGCGGACTTTGGGGATTTCCGGGGCTGGACACACCCTGGGGCAAGCGAGGGCTCGTCCTCCTGGTACTGGACATGGTGGCTCTGTTCGGAGTAGGACTGTTCCCCATCTCGCTCGGCGTTAGACACGATTATGCCGCTGTGCTCTTCTTCGTGCTCATCCCCGCATCGCTGCTCGCACTTGCGAAGGGGCTGAACGATTCGGGTGAGGACGGGCATGCACGGACCATGGGGGTGCTGGGGGCGATAGCCCTCGTCACCGTGCCCCTCATCGAGCTCCTACCACAGCCCTGGGGCAATAATGCGCTCATCGAGACCATCCCTTCGCTGGCGCTGGGGATCGCGAGCTTGGTGTCCGGACGGTGGCTGCTCGTCTTGGACGACTAGGCCGGCTCCAACGCGGACCCCATTATGCGACATAGCACCTGGCCGAAGGAACCCTCCTGTTCATCAGCATAGGTCTTCAGCCAAGCGGCGAACCTCTCCTCCAGCACGGTGATGGGTGGCACGATCATCAGCGCCCCGATGAGGGCAGACGTCACGCCGATGGAGAGGGTGAGCCCCATGCGGTCCATGCCCGGATTGTCCCCGATGGTCATGGCCATGAATCCCATGATTGTGGTGATTGTAGTTACTGTAATAGCGCTCCCCACCGAGCGGTAGGTCTGGGCCATGGCCTCGGAGGAGGGCAGCGTCTTTCGCACTGATGTGTGCAGCTCGCCCAGCCTCGCCCTCGGCCTTCACAGCTGATGCGGACGCTGCGGCCAGCAGTGCAACGCCCTTCGCAGCAAGCTTAAAGACT